>Ga0255188_1000014_pt1 | contig 87880 bp, 62 predicted proteins | sample Miss_Cont_RepB_8_FD_188427 | JGI IMG/M metagenome (GOLD analysis project Ga0255188, IMG submission 188427) | Freshwater microbial communities from Mississippi River, Louisiana, United States - Miss_Cont_RepB_8h | ecosystem: Environmental > Aquatic > Freshwater > River | place: USA: Louisiana... | reverse complement strand
TGAACTCGAAAATCCAGAGCCTCAAATCCGCCGCCCGAGGCTTCCGCAACTTTCAGAACTATCGGACGCGCATCCTGTTCTTCTGCGGAAAGCTCGATCTTTACCCACTATGATCCCCGAAGGAGCCGCGAAAGCGTTTGCCGCTTCCCAAGTCCTGAACTTGAAAAGACCGCGTCAACGCCAGTCTCGGCCGTTGACTTGCTCGGCTGGGACGAGACGCCGCGCTTTGATTCCAAGCGCGGGCCAAATGGATTGCTCCGCTTTTCTGGCTCCGCTCGCTAACTCGCGTGCATGCCCAGCAGGAACATGATGTTGCTCGGGGTCTTCTTGAGCTTGTTGAGGAGCAGTTCCATCGCCTCGACGGGCGGCACGCCGGTGAGCGCGCGGCGGAGCAGGACGACCTTGCTGTATTCGTCCGGGTGGTAGAGCAGCTCTTCCTTGCGGGTGCCGGAGCGCTCGATGTTGATGGAGGGGAAGATGCGGCGGTCCACGAGGCCGCGGTCGAGGTGGACCTCCATATTGCCGGTGCCCTTGAACTCTTCGAAGATGACTTCGTCCATGCGGCTGCCGGTGTCCACGAGGGCGGTGGCCATGATGGTGAGCGAGCCGCCTTCCTCGATGTTGCGCGCCGCGCCAAAGAAGCGCTTGGGCTTGTGCAGCGCGTTGGCGTCCACGCCGCCGGAGAGGATCTTGCCGGAGTGCGGCTGGACGGTGTTGTAGGCGCGGGCGAGGCGCGTGATGGAATCGAGTAGGATGACGACGTCTTTCTTGTGCTCGACGAGGCGGCGGGCCTTCTCGATGACCATCTCCGCAACCTGCACATGGCGCTCGGGCGGTTCATCGAAGGTGGAGGCAATGACCTCCGCCGGCTTGCACGAACGCTCCATGTCCGTGACTTCCTCGGGACGTTCGTCAATGAGCAGGATGATCAGGTAGCTCTCGGGGTTGTTCTTGATGAGGGCGTTGGCCAGCTTCTGCATCAGCACGGTTTTGCCGGTGCGGGGCGGGGCGACGATGAGGCCGCGCGTGCCTTTGCCGATGGGGCAGACGAGGTCGAGCACGCGGGTGGACAGCTCGTCCGAGGTGGTTTCGAGGATGAAACGCTTGTTCGGGAAGAGCGGTGTGAGGTTGTCGAAATGCGTCTTCTCCTTCGCCTTGTCCGGCTCCATGTGGTTGACGGACTCGACCTTGAGCAGGGCGAAGAATTTCTCCTTCTCCTTCGGCGGACGGATCTGGCCGGCCACGAGGTCGCCGGTCTGGAGGTCGAAGCGGCGGATCTGCGACGGCGAGACGTAAACATCCTCCGGGCAGGGGAGGTAGTTGAAAGCCTGCGAGCGGAGGAAACCGAAGCCTTCGCTGAGGACTTCCAGCACGCCTTCGGCGAACAGGCCGCCGGCGCTTTCCGCGTTCTTCTTCAGGATGGCGAAGATGACCTCCTGCTTGCGCAGGGTGCCGTAGTTTTCCACGCCCATCTCCCGAGCCATCTTGTTGAGGTCGGCGATGGACAGAGCCTGCAGCGTGGAGATGGCCAGCGGTTCGCCCTTGAGTTCCGGCGCGGTGCGGGCGGGCTCCGGCGCGGGAGCTGGCCGGGGCTGCTTGGGTTTGGAGTGGTGTTTGGGGGCCGGTTTGGCGGTTTCAACCACTTCATTCGCGGGTGCTGGGGCGGGGGCTTCGACAGCGGCGGGGGCCTCGCTCGCAGCTCCGGTCCCGGGGGAGTATTCTTCGGTGGCCACAGGCGCGGCAGCGGTCACGACGGGTTCGTCCGGGAACATCGGGGCGGCGGCTGGAGCTGCGGCCGGTGTGGCTTCGGGAGCGGCGGGTTCGGCGGCGGGGAGTTCCGGCTGCGCGTCCACCGGAGTGGCGCGTTTGGTCTTGGTTGTCTTCGGTTTGGCAATGCGGGCCATGGTAATGGAAACTAGGTTGAAACTAGGGTCTGGCAAGTGAAGCCAGTTCGGCGAGCTGCGTTCGACTTCGTCCCGGGGAAAGGTGTTCAACCGAACGCCAAGTTGCCGGGGGCTTTACTTCTGGGGATTCACCCACTGCATAAACCAGTGGGAATCTTGCGGTTAATTCGGGCGGATGGTTGGCCGAACCACGCGGCGAGGTCAATGATTTTGATTTCGGTGATCCGCGCACCATCGCAGCGCAGCGCGGGCGGGATGGGGCGTCAGTCAGCCCCCACTGCCATCGGCTGGGCCTCGAGGCCTTGACCAGCAAGGTGACGCCGACGATCAAAGCTTCCACGATGGTGAACCCCGCAGTGTGGTTGGCCGGTGTTTCATTGTGCTTTCTGCCGTGTTTTTGAACCCGAAGTCCGAGGCCGGAATTGAGTAACCACGGATGAACACCGATGGACACGGATGGGACCGAACCCCGAGCCGAGGCCGGCAAGTTTTCCAGCCCCAAAGTGACCCGCTGAACAGTTCACCGTGCTGGCTCTTGGCTTTCCGTGTTTATCCGTGTCCATCCGTGGTTAAACTCCGGGTTGAAAGTTGCTGAAGGCCACGCCTGGCGAGAAGTGATCTGGTCCTGTGGCGGCAGGAGTGGCGGTGATTCCGGGGCAAGAAACCACGGCCCCTGAACCCGTGCCGGCGGCTTCCAGCCGCCGCGTTGCGGGTGGATGGCTCGAAGCGCCCTCGAACTGCTGTAGCCCACGAACGGCGGCTGGAAGCCGCCGGCACGGGTTCATGAAAAGACTTCGGGAACTTGCCGCGCGGGCTCCCGTTCAGCGGCAACGGGCGGGGCGCCGCTACCGTTTGAGCCACTTGTAAGCCGCCAGCGCGTTCCGGGCGAAGAACTTTTCCAACGCCTCCCGGCCGCGCGCGCTGAAGTAGTCGTGCACGATGCCTTGAACCGTGGCGAGTTTGGCGAAGCGCTCGCTGACCGGCCAGTTGCTGCCATACACGAGCCGGTCCGGCCCAAAGGCATGCCACGCCACATCCAGCCAGGGGCGATAGAACTCCACCTCGCGCGGGGCTGTGCCGTCATTCTTGCCGGTCCCTTCCACGAGCGCGGAAACTTTGAGAAAAACTTGCGGGAACTTGGCCGCCGCCTCCAGGTCCGTGCGCCAGGTGGGGGAGACGTTCTGGCCATCAATCCGCGTGTTGGCGAGATGGTTGATGACGATGCGCAAGGTGGGCAGCTCCCGGGCAAGCCGGGCCACCTCCGGCAGCAGTGTCGGGCCACCGTTCACGTCCAGTTCCAAATCCAAGTCCGCCAGCCGCCGGAGGTCGGCGAGGTAGGCCGGGTTGGCCAGACCCGTGCGTAGCGCACCCTCGTTCACACGGATGCCCCGGTAGAGGCGGTTGGCCGCAAATCGCTTCAGGTTGCCCGCGAACGCTTCTTCGCCGGGCTTGAGATTGCCCACAAAGCCGACGATGAACGGATTCTTGGCCGCGAGGTCCAGAATCCACTGGTTGTCCTCCACCAACGGGCTGGCCTCCACCACCACGGTGCCAGTCACCGGCTGCGGCACCGGCTGCGCCAGATAATCAGCCGGCAGGGTGGTGCGGTGCAGTTGCTTGTCCCCTTTGCCCGGCCACGGCACCCCGCCGGGGCGCAGCGGATCGTAGAAGTGCGTGTGCGTGTCGATGATGGTCAGCGGCGCTGGCGCGGCCAGCAGGCTGGGGGCGGTGGCCAGCGCAGCGGCGGTGGCACGGCAAAACTCACGACGGTTGCTGGTCATGGTGCGAAGAGGTGCAGTCATTCTGGTGGATGGCCGTTGCCCAGCCACTGGTCCCGCCGGTGCTTGGCCGTCTCAAAAAATTCATCCACTGCCGCCGCGTCACTCCGTTCGAGCGCGAGCTGGAATTCCCGCAAATCCTCGATGAACACGCCCAACGCCCGGGCGAGATGCTTCCGGTTCCCCAACGCGATGTCCCGCCACATCTCCGGGGAGCCGCTGGCGATGCGCGTGGTGTCCCGGAAGCCCGTCGCGCACAACGCCGGCTGCTCCGCCGGATGCGCCGGGCTGAGCACATAATTCGCCAGCTCGGCGGCCACCACATGCGGGAGGTGGCTGGACCGGGCCACCAAACCGTCGTGCTGATCGGGGGTCAGCCGCAAACAGCGCCCGCCCAGCGCAGTCCAAAAGGCCTCCACCCGCTGCGCTGCGCTCGCTGGACTTTTTGAACTGGGGGTGACGACGCAGACCGCACCTTCAAACAGGCTGGCCCGGGCGGCCGACGGACCGGTCTTCTCTGCCCCCGCCATGGGATGGCTGCCAATGAAACAGGCCCCCGCACGGCTGAACAACGGCTCCAGCTCCGCCACCACCGGGCCTTTCACGCTGCCCACATCCGTGACCAGCGCACCCGGCTTGAGCGCTGGCAGGCATTGCTCGGCCAGCGCCCGCATCTGGGCGACGGGCGTGCAGAGAATGACCAGATCCGCATCCTCGACCACCGCTTTCAAATCGGTGGTCGCACGATCCACTACCCCGAGCCGGGCACACTCGGCCACGCTGGCCTCCCGCCGCACATAGCCAAAACAGGCATCCGCGAGCTGGCGCTGCCGCAGGGCCAGCCCGAGGGAGCCGCCCAACAAGCCGACGCCGATGAGAGCGACCTTGTGGAAATGCACGGGCGAATGATGCGGCGGAACCGGGGAAGGTCAAAGGCGAAATTCCCGTTTCCGCCCCATCCGGCGCGTTGACAACCGCCCCGCCACCGCCGACAAATCCGCCCATGACAAAGGTCGCCATCGTCGGTGCATCCGGGTATTCCGGCGAAGAGCTGGTCCGGTTGCTTCTGTCCCATCCGCATGCGGAATTGACCGCCGTCACTTCGCGCCAGCAGGCGGGGCAGACGGTGGCACAGGTCTTTCCCAAGTTTGCCAGCCACCCCCGCGCTCGCACCCTGCGCTTCGTCGATCCCAACGCCGAACTGCTGGCCCGCGACGCTGAAGTAATCTTCCTCGCCCTGCCGCACGGCGTCGCCGCCGAGTTTGCCGTGCCCCTGTTGAAACTGGGCAGCCGCGTCATCGACCTCAGCGCCGATTTCCGGCTCAAGAGCGCGGCCATCTACAAGGAATTCTACGCGCACGACCATCCCGCGCCGGAACTGCTCGCGCAATCGGTCTATGGCCTGCCAGAAGTCCACCGGGCGGCCATCCGCGGGGCGTCGCTGATTGCCTCCCCCGGTTGCTACCCCACCAGCATCCTGCTGCCCACCCTGCCGTTGCTGCGCGCCGGACTCATCAAGCCCCAGGGCATCATCGCCGACTCCCTGAGCGGCGTGAGCGGTGCGGGCCGCAAGGCCGAGCTCGACTACCTCTTCGTCGAGTGCAACGAAAGCGTCCGCCCCTACGGCGTGCCCAAGCACCGCCACTTGTCCGAAATCGAGGAACAGCTCGCCCTGGCCGCCGGCACGGCAGTCACCATCCAGTTCACGCCGCACCTGATCCCGGTCAACCGCGGCATTCTCACCACGTTGTATCTCGCTCCCACGCAACACTTCAGCACGGCGGAGGAAGCCGCCACGCTCGGCGCGCGCATCAGCGCGTGCTACCAGGCGGCCTATGCGAACGAACCCTTTGTCCGCGTGCTCGAAGGCAAGGCGCTGCCCGACACCAAGAATGTCGTCGGCACCAACGTGCTCGAACTCGCCTGGCGGCTCGACCCGCGCACCGGCCGCCTGCTGGTGATGAGCGCCCAGGACAACATCGTGAAGGGCGCCAGCGGCCAAGCCGTGCAGAGCTTCAACATCCTCTGCGGTTATCCCGAGACGGCCGGCTTGCTGTAGGCAGTATTGCGGCCCACACGCCCGACGCGACGCAACTGAGGTGAGGCGCTCGTGGTCAACGCAGGCACCGAGGCGGCAGGTGAATCAGAAACTCGACCTCGGGACAGAGGAAAACCGAGTGTGGCTGGTTCATCTCGTCCCGTGAAAGCAGGTTCATCCACTCGAAAAGTCCGAACCACAGACGAAGCGGGCGGGCGACTGTGAGACTCATCTTCTCGTGCCAGACCGAGTAGTGACCGAGGTGCCCGTCCTCACGGCGAAAGTAGCCGTCCACCGGGTGAGTCAGCACCAGCGCAACTTCCTCCACGCTGTGAAACCCGTTGCAGACCGCGACTGGATTGCCGGTGTCTTCAAGTTCGATTTCAGCAGGCGCCCACTCCGAGCCGGCAGAGATGCGATAGGAGTCGTATCGTCCTGCCGCTGAATTGTGGATGCAGCTCACCTGGTAACGGGCAAAGTGCCAGGGCAGTCGCCACAGTGAGCGCGGGATGCAAACCGTGCGCGAGCCAAGCGTCGTGCCAAAGAACCAAACGCATGGCTCGCCGGTGCGCCGGTCGTTGACATAGACGCGGTAGTTGGTCTGCGCGAAGCGAAACTTGGCCAACGGTGCTAGGCGCGGGAAATGGAAGTCCAAGTCGAGGAACGGCACTGCGCTCATCATCGCCCGCCGTCGCCCGCCGATGTCAAACTCAGCAATCTCGAACCGATCCTCTGGGATGTGTGGGGCGAGCCGCTCCTTGGGCAGCGCGTAGTTCACCAAAGCAAAGTGCGCGAGCCGCGAACGGACATCCCAGCGGCCGACTGGCTCCGGCTGACAGCGGCGCGCGAGCAGTTTGTGGCATTGGGCAGCATCCATGCCGTGGAAGCTACGCCACCAAACCCTTCACCAGCTCGCCATGCACGTCGGTCAGGCGGTAGCGGCGGCCTTGGAACTTGTAGGTTAGCCGCTCGTGGTCAATGCCGAGCTGGTGTAGCAGCGTGGTCTGGAGGTCATGAACGCTCACGCCGTCGGCCGCGATGTTGTAGCCGAACTCACAGGTCTCACCGTAGGTCGTGCCGGCTTTCACCCCGCCGCCGGCCAGCCATACACTGAAGCAGCGCGGGTGATGGTCGCGACCGAAGTTCGCGGAGATTTTCCCCTGACAATAGTTCGTGCGGCCGAACTCGCCGCCCCAGACCACGAGCGTGTCGTCGAGCAGGCCGCGCGCTTTCAAGTCGCGCACCAAGGCGGCGGCGGGTTGGTCCGTTTCCTTGCAGAGCCTCGGCAACACCCCGGGCAGGCCGCCGTGGTGATCCCAGTCCTGGTGGTAGAGCTGGATGAAACGCACGCCGCGCTCCGCCAGTCGCCGCGCGAGCAGACAGTTTGCGGCGAAGCTGCCGGGCGTCTTCACGTCGGGACCGTAGTTGTCGAGGATGTGCTGCGGCTCCTTCGAGAGGTCCGTCGCGTCCGGAATGCTGAACTGCATGCGGAAAGCCATCTCGTAGTTGTCAATGCGGCTCTGAATCTCCGCGTCCGGCGTGCCCACGAGCTGGTGCTCATGCAGCTCGCGCAAGCGGTCCAGCAGCAGACGACGGCTCTCCTCGCTCACGCCGGCGGGGTTGTTCAGATAGAGCACCGCGTCCTTCGCGGCGCGCAGCAGCACACCTTGATGTTTCGTCGGCAAAAAACCACTGCCCCACAGGTGCGCGCCGAGCGGCTGGCCGCCCTTGCCCTTGGTGATAAGCACGACGAACGACGGCAGGTTCGCGTTTTCCTGACCCAGCCCGTAGCTCAACCACGCGCCGAAGCTCGGCCGCCCGGCGATTTGTGTGCCGGTCTGGAGGAAGGTCACACCGGGGCCGTGGTTGATGGCCTCGGTGAACATCGAGCGCACCACGCACAGGTCATCCGCGATGCCCGCCGTGTGCGGCAGCAGCTCGCTGAACTCCGTGCCCGCGCGCCCGTGCTTGGTGAACTTGAACGGCGACCCGACGAGCGGGATGGACGACTGGTTGCCCGACATGCCCGTGAGCCGCTGCCCGCCGCGCACGGAATCGGGCAACTGCTCGCCGTGCCGCTGGTTGAGCAGCGGCTTGTAGTCGTAAAGGTCGAGCTGCGACGGCGCGCCCGACATGAACAGGTAGATGATGCGCTTGGCCTTGGGCGCGATATGCGTTGCCCCGAGAATGCCGCGCTCGGCGGCCGGTGCGGCCGCGGCGTTTCCGGCGAGCATCTCAGCCAAGGCCGCGCCGCCGAGGCCGGCACCGAAGCGGTTGAGGAAATGGCGGCGGTTAAGGGGTAGCATGGTGCCGGGGCTGGTTAATTGATCTGCTCGGCGGGCGCGACCTCGATCTGGTCGGCAATCGCCCTGGGGATGGCGGTGGAGGACATCTTCCCGTGCGCGTCGCGGGTGACGCAGACCACGGTGAGCTTGCCCCGCGCGACTTCCATCGGATGCGGGCCGTTGAGCTTGCGGAACTTGAAAAGGTAGCTGAGGGCCTTGGCTTTCTTCTCGCAGACCAGCATGTGGATTTCCACCTCATCCTCGAAATGCAGCGGATGCCGGTAATCGCACGAGGCGTGGACACGCGGCCAGCCCACCGGAGGATCAGTGTGGCGCGTGATGATGGAGAAGCCCAGCGAGCGGAAGAACGCGTGCTCGGCGGTCTCCATGTATTTGAAGAAGTTCGAGTAGTGGACGATGCCCGCCATGTCCGTCTCGCTGAACTCGACGCGCCGAAGGGCTTTGAACTCGAAGGCCATGAGCAAGTGTGGTTGTTCGACGCGCGCAGCTTGCACCGGGAGCCAGGGTCCGGCCAGCGGAAATCTTTCGTGCGGACTCGGACGTGTGCCCGGAGCGCCCCAGCGCCCTGCCGACCCCAAATCAGCCCACGCTCTCAGCCAGCCACGCGAGATACTTCGCGTTCCCCGCTGCCAGCGGCAGCGCGATGAACTCCGGCGTGTCGTAGGGATGTTCTGCCACGACGAGCTTCTCCAAGGCGGCCAGCTTCGCGCGCGTGGTCTTGAAGATGATTAACACCTCGGCGCTCGCCTCCAGTTTCCCCTGCCACCAGTAGTGCGACTCAATCTTCGGCACGAGGTTCGCGCAGGCGACGAGCTTGGCGTTCAACGCGGACTTCGCCAGCGCGCGGGCGGTCTTCAAGTCCGGCGCGGTGACGAGGACGAGGCGGAAGGCGGCGGCGCGTTTCATTGGAGTTGATGTGCCCGCGAAACATGCGAAATGACGCGAATGGGAACGGCCCGTGCCGGCGACTTGCAGTCGCCGTCCGTTGCTCTCGAATGCAGTCGCCGCGTCCGGCCATCGCCCGCACCCGACGGCGACTGCAAGTCGCCGGCACGGGCTTTGGCGTCCATTCGCGTGTCGCGCGGGCAGCCCATCTCACTTCTCCGACTTCTTCTTCGTCTTGGGCTTGGCGTCGGTCTTGCCGCCTTTCGCCTCGGCCTGAAGCTTGCGCGTGGCGAGCTGGTTCTTGAGGAAGTTGTCCACGGGCGCGTTCTGATAAGCGGTCAGCCACAGGTCGCCGAGCATCTGCGCGGCCAGGCGGATTTGGTTGCTCAGGAACGGATACCCTTCCATGCCCTTGTCCCCGTTGCCGGAGAGGCGGCCGTCCTGGTTCATCTCGTAGAGCGGCTCGACGTGCTTGTGCTGCTCGGCGAGGAAGCTCATCACCACCTTGAAGACCTCCTCCGCGTCGCGCACGGCCGCGCCGTCGAGCGTGAGCGGGGCGGCGGGCCGCAGCTTGGCGCGCAGCTCGGCGTCCTTCAGCCCGCCGACCTTGCGGAGGTAACCGCCATCAATCCACGCGTGGAAGGTCTTGTTCGTGCCGTAGCCCTTGGGGTTCGCACCCACCCAGCCGTTGAAGTGCTTCGTCGTGTGCAGCGGCTGCGTGGCGTCGCCGACGTAGTGGCCCATCGTGCCCATGACGTAGAGGATGTTCCTGCGCGCCTCGGCCACTTCCTCCGGCGTGCCCATCTCCTCGTAAACCTTCAAGTAGCTGAAGCCGGACTTGAGCTTCGCGTAGTTCTCCACGATGGCCCACGGCAGGAAGCCGGGCAGGTATTTGATGCGGTCGTTGTCCTTGTCGTCGGCGGGAAATTTCTCCGGCGACTTCGCACGCACCGCCGCCATCTGCGCGGTGAACTCATAGCGGAACGGGCTGAGGCTCGCCGCCGACATCGCGTAGTAATCGGCCAGGTATTCCATGTCGAAGTAATGGTCCAGCCCGTTGAAGTGCCGCAGCGGCCGGTCGGGCGTGTTGCGCCAGCGGTCCGGTTCGCCGGCCAGAAAGGCGACGCGTTCCTGCGCGGCGGCGTCGCGCAACGCGGCGGGGAAGTTCGTGGGCAACGAGGCGAGCGCGAGCAAGTTCACCGTGCGGTGGCCCTCGTAATCCCACGCGTGAAGCGGCAAAGCGACGGCGACAGCGAGCAACAGGGGAGCAAGGAAACGGCTTTTCACGGCGCGAGAGTGTGCAAGCTCCGCGAGGCTGGCAACCGCGGAGTTCGGCCACGAGGATTTGCCACAAAGCGGCACAAGAGGCGCAAAAGGAAACTGCCTTTGTGCCTTCTGCGCCTCTTTGTGGCTAATCCACTTTCGGCAGCATCGGCCAAGCGGGCGTGGCGCGCACTTCGAGTTTCTCCTCGTGGCGCAGGGTGAAGAGCACGGCGAGTTGCTCGCGCTCCGCCAGCGCGCGCGCCTTCTCAACGCCCAGCACCGTCAGCGCCGTGCCCAGCGCGTCCGCGCGCATCGTGCTCGTGTGGACCACGCTCACCGATGCGATGGTGGACTCTGTGGGCCAGCCCGTGCGCGGGGCGAGGTGGTGCGAGAAGCGGCGGCCGGCGACGGTGAAGAAGTTCCGGTAGTCGCCGGAGGTGGCGAGGGATTGGTTGGTGAGCGTGACCGTGGCGGCGAGCGCCCGTGCCGGCGACTTGTAGTCGCCGTCCTTCGTGTGTCTGGGAGCTTCGGACGGCGACTGCAAGTCGCCGGCACGGGCTGCGGCACGTTCCACACCGACGCGCCAGCCGGGGCCGAGCGAGCCATTGCCTCGTGCGCGGAACTCGCCGCCGACTTCCACGAGGTAATCGCGCACGCCCCGGGCTTCGAGCAGCTCGCCGAGGCAATCACTCGCGTAGCCGGGGCAGAGGGCGGACAAGTCCACAGCCATGTCGGGCTGGGTTTTGCGAAGCCCGGGCGGATCGAGCCGGGCTTCCAGCTTCTCCCAGCCGACGCGTTTCAGCGCGGCGGCAATTTCATCATCGCTGGGCACGCGGCCTTTCTTGCCACCGGGCCCGAAGCCCCACAGCTGCACGAGCGGAAAGACCGTCACGTCGAACGCGCCCCCCGTGAGCCGGCTGACTGCGAGCGCCTCGCGCACGACCACCGCCGTGTCGCGTGGGACCGGGAACCAGTTCGTTTCGGGGCTGGCGTTGAAGTGGGAAAGCACGGAGGCCGCGCGCCAAGTGGACATTTGCTTCTCCAAATCATCCAGCCGCGCTTGCAACGCCTGCTCCACCGCGCGCGGCGGCGGCGTGTTCGCAGCCGGGCGATACTTCGCGGACCACGTGGAACCCATCGTGAAGCCGTGCGTCGTGAGCACAGGCGGCTCGGCGGCGGAGGAGAACCCGGCGAGGTAGAGGAGAAGGAGGAACCCAAAGATTTGGGGCGGACAAAGATGAAAGGCGGTGTGCTCTCGGACGTGACCTGCCCCTGCGGACGGAGCGCGGCTGTGTCGCAGACCAGCCGCAGCGGCCAGCCCCGCCGAGGTCGGAGCGCGGCGTTCACGCCGCTTCAGCACGCGGACCACGAGCGGGCCGGGCATTCGCTGCGCTTCGGTAGGCTGGGTGTCGAAGCGGCGTGAACGCCGCGCCCCGTCACGCCAGTGCGCGAGCTGAAATCGGACGTCACGGGGCCAAGTCACTTGCTGCGGCTGGTGCTGCGCACACAGCCGCGCTCCGGGCGCAGGTGGTGCCGCCTTCCCTTCCCATCTTTGTCCGCCCCGAATCTTTGGGTTCTCGTGTGGGGGCTTGGATGGAGCCTCCTCACGTCGGCTGCTACGGGGGGTCATTGGCCTTTGAGGAACGCCATCAGGTCCGCCAGCTCCTGCCGCGTCATGGTCTTCTCCAGTTCGTTCGGCATGAGCGAAGTGCTGCTGCTGGTGAGCTTGGCGAGGTTCGAGCGGAGGATGGTTTCCTCGATGCCTTGCGCGGCGCGGAGGGTGACGCTGGTGGGAGTGTCCGAGGTGAGCAGGCCGGTGAGGGAGCGGCCGTCCTTGGTCTCGGCTTCGTAGGTGGTGAAGCCGGGGTAAATCTCGGCGTCGGGCACGAGGATGTGGAGGAGGATGGCTTCGGCGGGCTGGAGGCGGACGCCGGTCAGTTCCGGGCCGACGCGCTGGCCCTCGCCGGCGAACTGGTGGCAGGCGGCGCAGGTCTTCACGAAGACGGCCTTGCCGTTCTTCGCGTTGGCGGGGAGCGCGAGGATGGCCTTGTGGTCTTCATAGACCTTCATGCGGTCGGCGGCGCCTTGGGGCTGGAAGGCCTTCGCGGCACGGGCGGCCACGGCGGCGTCGCGGTGCTTGAGGAGCGGGTTGCGGCGGTTCGCGGGCACGGCCCAGGGCTGGACGACGCCCTTCTCGACGGCTTCGAGCAGCACGAGCTGGAGCGCGGGCTGGGAGAGCATCGCGGTGAGGACGGCGTCGCGGACGGGCGGGGTGTAGCTGCGCCAGCGCTCGCGCTCGACGAACCACTCGCCGGCCTTCGCGCCGGGCAACTGGCTCAACGCGCGCACGGCGGCGGCCTGCAGCTCATTCGGCGTCTGCGGGGCGATGAGGGACTGGAGGGCCGCGCCGGCGGTGGCGGCGTCGCTGTGGGAGAGGAGGTCAATGGCGGCCAAAACAGTTTGAATGTTCGTTCGCTGGGTAGCCACGGCCTGTAGTGATTCCTGATAGGCACCTAACAGAGTTAACTCGGCATAAACCTTGTTTTCGTTCGGAACTGGAACAGGAGAAGCTCCGGCAGAACGCGCACCAGACAGCAAGCCGCTGAGAAATGCTTGGCCGATTCTGGCATCTCCGCCGAAAGATCGGTTCATCTGCGAATGGACATCTCCTTTGCCAACTGCTGTCCCGACGAGGAAACCGTAGTCGCGATACAAGCCGGTCCAACTCGAAACGTCCGGTTCGGCCTCCTGTTGCGGTCTCGTAGGCAAACCCAACCGGAAGGTGAGAAAACCGGAAAGGGAGCTAAAAATAGCCGCGCGTGACCATCGGTTCGACCCATCAATCGCCGCAATCTCACTCAGCGCGTCCGCATTCAGCCAAGCTACAGGACCGCGCACTAGCCTCGGGTCTTTTGACCCTTGCGGCACTTCACCCAACGTCAGTGCGAGCTGAAATCGGACTCGCGGATCGGGGTCTTTGGCTTGTTCGGCCAAGACTGTTCTGATGGACCTCCAACTGAGCGGGTGTGGCCCAACTGTTGAGTTCATTATCCTCGGCCAGAAGTCGAGTTCAGGCGGTTCAGGCTTTAGCCGTGACAGGTCGAACCCTGGCAAGCGCGACTCATACAATTGAATCGTGTGTTCACGCACTGGTGCATGCGGTGACTTGAGAAGTGCGTCCAGATTCGTGCGAGTCAAGCCACTCTTTGATTCCAACAATCTCAAAGCCGCAACCGAGGATGCTGCGATGGTCTGCTTCTCTGCACGCAGCGCTTCGACCAGCACATTGGTTGAACTAGCGTCCTTGCTCTCTGTAAGCAGCCGAAACGCCGTGCTCCGCACCCACCCATTCGCATCATTCAGCTTCGACACGAGTTCCTTCGTGCTGGCTTCGCCCAGTTTTGGGTTCTGAGTTTGGAGTTTCGAGTTGGCCGGCACGACGCGATAAATTCTCCCCATCGTCTTCCCCGCCTCGTAGTCGAGCGTGCCGCGGATGAACTCGGGGAGATACTGCGGGTGGTCAATCACCTTGCGATACATGTCGCAGATGTAGAGCGCGCCGTCCGGGCCGGTGGCGCTGAAGACGGGGCGGAACCAGGTGTCGGCGCTGGCGAGGAATTCGCGGCCGGGCGTGGCGGGCGCGGACTTGAAGGTGGGGCCGTCGGGCGCGAGCACCTGGCGCTGGACGAGGTTTTGCGCGGGTTCACAGATGAAGGCGCTGTTCGCGAAGCCGACCGGCAGCGCGCCACCGCGCCACAGGCTGATGCCGCACGCGCTGGTGAAGGTGCCCGCGTGCGGCGTGCTCATCAGGCTGGGGATGAACGCGGCGGTGGTGTGGTCCGCGCTCAGGGGCCAGACCTTCGCGGCGTCGCCGGGCGGGGCGACGTCCTGCACGGTGTCGGAGAAGGCGAGGTGCGGGTTGCGCTTGAGGTAGCGCGGGTGCAGGACGACGTGCTGGAGGGGGTTGCGGTTCGAGCAGACGAACTTGCGACCGAAGTCATCGAACGCGAGGCCGAACTGGCCGACGCCCGGCCACGGCTCGATTTCCAAGGTGTCGGGGTGGAAGCGGGCGTCGCCGCGCGGCAGGTCAATCGTGCCGCGCTCGGGATGCTCGGGGCAGGTGACCTTGCTCGCAACGAGGCCGCTGGTGACGTGGACGTAACCGTCGAGGCCGAGCGTGGGATGGCTCACGCGGAGCTGCGTGGTGCTGGTGGTGCCGAAGCTGGTGAGGAGGACGCGCCGCACGTCGGCGCGACCGTCGCCGTCGGTGTCCTTGAGGTAGAAGATGTCCGGAGCGCAGGTGACGATGAGGCCGCCGCGCCAGCACATGAGGCCGTTCGGGAAGGTGAGGCCGGTGGCGAACTCAGTGCGCTTGTCGTAGGTGCCGTCGCCGTTGGTGTCCTCCAGCATGGCGATGATGCCGGCGGGCGGCTGGTTCGTGCCGGGGCCGACGGGGTAGCCGCGATTCTCGGCGACGAACATCCGCCCGCGTTCATCCCACGCGATGGCGCAGGGCGAAGCCGTGAGCGGCTCGGCGGCGGCCAGCTCGACGCGCAGGCCGGCCTCGACTTGGAGCGAGGCGAGGGCCTGGGCGGGCGTGAGCGGCTTGGCGGTGGTCATCGCCGAGGTGTCGGCGGCGGGGGCGGAGCCGAGGAGGCAGGCGAGCACCAGCGCCGTGCCGGCGACTTGCAGTCGCCGTGTTGCGGGTTGGCAGCAAGAGGCCATTTTGAGGAGTCGTAGCCAGCGGGCGGTGACTGCAAGTCGCCGGCACTGGGCGGCTTCGTCCAGTCGGAAGCTGCGGACGGCGGCTAGAAGCCGTCGGCACGGGCGGGCGGCGCGAAGGAGAGCGTTCATTGTGTGCGTGAGTTGACGGCAAGGGTAGCGGCTGGCGTCAGTGGCGCACGCGGAAAGTTTCGGAGAGCTACCGGGCCAGCGCCCCTGACCACATCCGCGACACGTTCGGCCTGCGAAGGACTACGACCCGAAGGGGACATGGAGGATTTTCTGCGGGCGAAGGCGGCGGGGACGAGGAAGTAGCCGTAGGAGACGACGTGAGGAGTCTCTCACTTCCCGCCCGGAACAAGTGAGACTCCTCACGTCGTCTCCTACGGATTGGCTGAACCCAAATCAAACTTGCTTTGCCTCCGCTCGTTCCTACCTTCGCCGGGTGCTTCGCACGGAAACCATCCGCAACCGACTCAAACTGACTCGATGACCGCCACGCCTGCTGCCTTCGCCCACCCTGACACGTTTGTCCGCCGTCATAACGGTCCGCGCCCCGCCGAGGCCGCCGAGATGCTAAAGCTTCTCGGTTACGAGTCGCTCGATGCGCTCATTGACGCGCTCGTGCCGGCGGACATCCGCCTGCCCAAACCGCTCGACCTCCCGCCCGCGCTGTCCGAGTTCGATGCGCTGCGGAAGCTCAGGGGCATCGCGGCGAAGAACCAGGTTTTCAAATCCTACCTCGGCCTCGGCTACCACGACTGCATTACGCCGCCGGTCATCCAGCGCAACATCCTCGAAAACCCCGGCTGGTATACCCAATACACGCCTTACCAAGCCGAGATTTCGCAGGGCCGCCTCGAATCGCTGCTGAATTTCCAGACGATGGTCTGCGACCTCACCGGGCTCGACATCGCCAACGCTTCGATGCTCGACGAAGGCACTGCCGCCGCCGAGGCCATGACGCTGTGCCATCGCGCAATGCCGCCGAATGACAACCGCGCGAAGTTTTTCGTCTCCGAAGCGTGCCATCCGCAAACCATCGCGCTCGTGAAGACGCGGGCGGAGGCGCTCAAGCTCGCAGTCATCGTGGGCAACCACGAGACGTTCGCGTTCGACAACTCCGTCTTCGGCGCGCTGGTGCAATACCCGACCACGACGGGCTCGGTGCTGGATTACTCGGACTTCGCGGCGAAGGCCCACGCGGCTGGTGCGCTCGTCGTCGTCGCAGCGGACATCCTTGCGCTCACGGTGCTGCGGGCGCCGGGTGAGTTCGGCGCGGACGTGTGTGTGGGCAGCGCGCAACGCTTCGGCGTGCCGCTCGGTTACGGCGGGCCGCACGCGGCGTTCTTCGCCACGCGCGATGCTTACAAGCGCAACATGCCGGGCCGGCTCGTCGGCGTCTCGAAGGACGCGCGCGGCAAGGTCGGCCTGCGGCTCTCGCTCGGCACGCGCGAGCAGCACATCCGCCGCGAGAAGGCCACTTCCAACATCTGCACCGCGCAGGCGTTGCTCGCGAACATCGCGGCGATGTATGCGGTTTACCACGGGCCGGCGGGGCTGACGGCCATCGCCAACCGCGTCCACCGGCACGCGCATGTGCTCGCGGCGGGTGCGGCGAAGCTCGGGCACACGGTGCTCACCACTGCTTACTTCGACACCATCGCCATCCAGCTCAAGGGCTACACCAGCAAGGAAATCATCGCCGTCGCCGAGAAGCACGGCGTGAACTTGCGCGTGCTGGACAAGGCCACACTCGGCGTCGCGCTCGACGAGACGACGGACCTGGCCGACGTGGAATTGCTCGTCCGCATCTTCAACGCGGGCTTTGAGCTGCCGTTCAAACTGGAGGAGTTTTACGCGGACGCCGGGGCCGCCAATTTCGGCAAGCACGCGCGGACGACGAAGTTCCTCACCGCGCCGGTCTTCAACCGCCACCACTCGGAGACCGAGCTGCTGCGCTACCTGCGCAAGCTCGAGTCACGCGACCTCTCGCTGTGCCAGGCGATGATTCCGCTCGGCTCCTGCACGATGAAGCTCAACGCCACGAGCGAGATGTTCCCGGTCACTTGGCCCGAGTTCGGCAAAATCCATCCGTTCGCGCCGCTCAAGCAAACCCTCGGCTACCAGGAGCTGTTCAAGCAGTTGGAGGAATGGCTCGCCGAGGCCACGGGCTTCGCGGGGATTTCGCTCCAGCCCAACTCCGGCTCGCAGGGCGAATACGCGGGCTTGCTGGTCATTGCCAAGTATCTCGCGAGCAACGGCCAGGCGCACCGCGACATCTGCCTCATCCCGAACTCCGCCCACGGCACGAATCCCGCCAGCGCCGTGATGGCCGGCATGAAGGTCGTCGCCGTTGCGTGCGATGCGCAGGGGAACATTGACGTGGCCGACCTCCGCGCGAAGACCGCTGCGCACGCCGCGAACTTGGCGTGCTTGATGGTCACTTACCCGAGCACGCACGGCGTCTTCGAGGGCACCATCCGTGAGATTTGCCAAATCATCCACGAGGCCGGCGGGCAGGTTTACATGGACGGCGCGAACATGAACGCGCAGGTCGGGCTGACTTCGCCCGGCTTCATCGGCGCGGATGTTTGCCACCTGAACCTGCACAAGACCTTCTGCATCCCGCACGGCGGCGGCGGTCCCGGCATGGGCCCCATCGGCGTCGCGGAGCATCTCGTGGATTTCCTGCCGGACCATCCCGTCGTTTCGCTCGGCGGCGAAGACCCCATCGGCCCTGTCAGCGCCGCGCCGTGGGGCAGCGCGAGCATTCTCCCCATCTCGTGGGTTTACATCGCGTGCATGGGCAGCGCGGGTCTCACCGAGGCGACGAAGTATGCGATTCTCAACGCGAACTACATCAGCCGCCGCCTGGAGAAGTATTTCCCCACGCTCTACAAGGGCACCGGCGGGCTCGTCGCGCACGAGTGCATCCTGGACCTGCGCGGCTTCAAGGCCACGACCGCCGAGGACGTGGCGAAGCGGTTGATGGATTTCAGCTTCCACGCGCCGACGTTGAGCTGGCCCGTGGCGGGCACGCTGATGGTCGAGCCGACCGAGAGCGAACCAAAGTGCGAACTGGACCGGTTCTGCGACGCGATGATTGCCATCCACGCCGAGATGACCGCCGTGGAAACCGGCAAGGCCGACAAGGCCAACAACCCGCTCAAAGGCGCGCCCCACACCGCCGACCAAATCGCCGGCGACTGGACGCGCCCCTACACGCGCGAGCAAGCGGCCTTCCCCGTGAAGAGCCTCGTGGACTACAAGTTCTGGCCGCCCGTCGCCCGCGTGGACAACGTCTTTGGCGACCGCAACCTCGTGTGCTCGTGCGCGGGGATGGAGAACTACCAGTAGGGCGTTGGCGCGTTGGCGGTGCGAACACACTCGGCGTCCGCACCGGCTTTGCGTCATGCGGGGGAAGTTTGTTGCTGAACCGACGGGCAGTTGGTCATAGCGTGCCCGCACCGAAGACCAGCCTTGCCCACAGGCGGGTGTGGTTGTCCGGCGTCATCGAATGAAAGCCAGATTCTTCCCCTTCCTGAGTGCCGTGTTATTGCTGATGGGCCAACCGGATGGCCCGGCCCAGACCGGCAGCACGGTCGAGGGCACTGTGACCCTGCCACCGCCGTTGCCCGCCGCCCGCCTCAACCCGCGTTATGCGGCGCAGGCGGGGGCCTTCCTGCCGCCCGAGCCGCCCACGGCGGTGGTGTATCTCGAAGGGGCACCGCCGACTGCCGCCGGGCCCCAGGGGACCAACACGATCCGGATGCTCCAGCAGGGAATGCAGTTCCGCCCGGGCTTGATGCCTGTCCGCACTGGCACCCGGGTTGAGTTTCCGAATCTGGACGGCTTCTATCACAATGTTTTTTCCTACTCCAAGGCGCGGCGCTTCGATCTGGGCCGCTATCTGAAGGACGAAAAGGCCCCGGCCGTGACCTTCGATCAGGCCGGGATCGTGAAGCTCTACTGCGAGATCCACGAGCACATGCGCGGGACCATCGTGGTGCTGGACACGCCTTACTTCACGAAGACGGACCCCAATGGCACCTACCGGATCACGGGCCTGCCGGCGGGGCAGTTCAAGCTCAAGGCCTGGATTGATGAGAAGTTGGTCCGCGAGCAGCCAGTGGAGCTGAAGCCCGGTGAAACCACCCGCGTCAACTTCCCCAGTTCGCCGTAACCCGGAGACCCCAAATGGACCTTGACCTGCACCGATGAAGAGCGCCCCCCAGCCCGGTCAAGTCCCGCCGTTTGAAGGCGCGCCCGACGGTGACGCCTAGCGGATTCCTCCCCCGTCTCATGCCCCGCCTCAGCTTCCGCTTCAAACTGCTCTTCGCGATGATGCTCGTCGTGGGCGCGGTGTCCGGCGTGACGCTGTATCTCACCCAGCAGCGTGTGCAGGCCGCTTATGAAAAGGTGTTCCGGGACAAGCTCGAAGCGCAGATCACCTACGTCCCGCGCGAACAGGAGCTGCGCATTGGCAACATCAAGGCGGAGTGCGAACGACTGGCCAAGTCCGTCCCCATCATCGCCGCCTTGCAGGAGGGGGATGCCCAGCAGCTCTACAGCGTGGGCCGGGACGAGTTGAAGATCATTCTCCGCACCGAGGAGGAACTTTCCAGCGGTGACACCAACCTGCCCGCCGCCACCCCGCCCCCGCCGCCGGCCCCGGCACTGCCCGTGCCGGCGGTCGAGCTTAAGGCCAAGCAAGTGGAGCGGCTGGCAGTCAAAATGGTGGAGTCACCCAAAGGGGCAGAACGCCTGGCGGCCAAAATGGCGGAGTCACCCAAGAAGGGCGGTGTCAAAGCCAGCGTGCCGGCCCCGGCGAAGACTACCCCCTATCTCGGCTTTCTGAATGCTGATGGCAAGGCGGTGCAGGTTCCCGAAAATCCTCGCCAGCTCTCGCCGGACCGGCGGCGTTTCCACGAGCGGCTGGAACGCTTCGGAGCACTGGTTTCCCGGCTGGAATCCCAGCAGGTGGGCTATCTGGACTTGGGATCGGATCGCCTCACCGAAGTGATCGTCACGCCCGTGCGGGACGCGGGCAAGACGGTCGGGGCCATGGTGTATGGTATCCAGTTCTACGACATCGCCTCCGCCGTGACCGAGCGGGTCATCAGCGACGTGAGCGACATCGAAAGCGGCACGTGGGTGGAGGGCCGGCTCTACACCCGCACCATTCCACCGGAGATTCGAGACACCCTCTCAGCGAAACTTTCAGAGGAGATTCGCAAGCATTCCGAACCGCGGGAGGACTTCATCATCCAGTTGCATGACATCCCGCATCGCATCTTTTACACGGCGTTGAACGAAGGCTCTTTGCTGCCGGTGGCTTACAAAGTGGGCTTGTATTCCTGGGAGGCCGCCCTCAAGGCGCAGGCCGAGCTGCGCGCGCAAATCCTGGTGCTCAGCGGCGGCGCGCTCGTCGGCGCGTTGCTGGTCAGCCTGCTGCTGGCCCACGGCTTGTCCGTGCCGGTGCGCGAGCTGGTCGGCGGCACGGAGCAGATCAGCCGGGGCAACTTCACTGTGCAGGTGCCAGTCCGGAGCCGGGACGATCTTGGCCAGTTGGCGCAGTCCTTCAACGAGATGGCCGCCGGCCTCGCCCTCAAGGACAAGTATCACAGCATCCTGCACACCATCGCCGACAAGGACGTGGCGCAGCAGCTTCTGGACGGCAAGATCGCGCTGGGTGGCGAACTGCGCGAGGCCACCGTGCTGTTCTGCGACATCCGTGGCTTCACGGCGCTGACGCAGAACATGAACCCCACCCAGGTCATTGCCCTGCTCAACGAGCACATGACCGCGCTCACCCGCGTGGTCACCGCGCACAATGGCGTCGTGGACAAGTTCATCGGCGACTCGATCATGGCCATCTTCGGCGCGCCGAAGAGCTACGGAGACGACACGCTCAACGCCGTGCGCTGCGCGGAAGAAATGCTGGCCGTGCGAGCCCGGCTCAACCAGACCTCGCGCTACCAGCTTCAGGTGGGCATTGGACTGGCCACCGGCCAGGTGCTGGCCGGCAACATGGGCTCCGCGGATCGCTCCAATTACACCGTGCTGGGCGAGCGGGTGAACCTCGCCGCCCGCCTGTGCAGTGTCGCCGCGCGCGGGGAGATTGTGCTGGGAGCCAGCACGCGCGAGCAGCTTGGAGACCGGATCACGGTGACGGAAATGGACCCCATGCAACTCAAGGGTTTCAAGGACAACATCGTTGCCTTCAAGCTGCTGGCGGTTCACGCCGACCCGGTGCCGCCGGCTGCCTGACCCGGGTTCAGGCCAGTTCCCGAATCACGTCCCCACCGGTTTGCAGTGGCCGGGCACGACCGCCGCGATCCTCGAAGAACCCATGCGGGTCAATGCCCAGCAGATGGAAGATGGTGGCGGCCAGATCCTGCGGTCGCTGCGGCCGGTCCGCCGGGTAGCCGCCCAACCGGTCGCTCGCCCCAATCACCTGACCGCCCCGCACTCCGCCACCGGCCAACGCCACAGAGAAGCAGTGCCCCCAATGGTCGCGCCCGCCGCTGGCGTTGTGCTTGGGCGTGCGGCCGAATTCTCCCATCGCCACGACGAGGGTCTCGCCGAGCAGGCCGCGCTCATGCAGGTCCGTGAGCAGCGCGGAATAGGCGGAGTCAAACTGCGGACAGAGCACGTCGCGCACGCGTTCGGCGTTCTTCTGGTGGGTGTCCCAGAGCGGGTTGCCGACTGCGGTGTCGCCGTCCTCGCGCGGCCAGTTCACCTGCACGAGCCGCACGCCCGCTTCGATGAGCCGCCGTGCCAGCAGGACGCTTTGGCCGAACTTGTGCCGGCCATACCGGTCGCGGTCGGCGGAAGTTTCGCGTTCGAGATCAAACGCCGCACGGGTGGTGGCGGATTGCACGACGTCCAACGCGCTTTGCTGCATGCGGCCCAGCGCGGCCATGGCCTCGGTCTGGCTCGTGCGCACGAAGTGCTGGTCCAACTGCTGGAGCAGGCTGGCGCGCTCATGGACCCGCAACACGGAAAGCTCGGGCGGGAGCTTGAGCCCTTCGATCTCGAAGCGCGGCGCCGCCGGATCGCATTTGAAAACAAAGGGATGCCACAGGTGCCCCATGAACCCGCCGTCCTGCCCGGGCCAGGTGATGTTGGGGTTGTTGTGGATGAGCTCCGGCAGCGCCACGCTGGAAAAAGGCGAGCGCTCGCTGGGCCGCAGCGCCCCGATGGCCGCCGCCAGGCTGGGCCAGTCATCCGGACTGGGCGGCAGGCTTTCCGCAGCGGAAGGATGCCGGTAGCCGGTGAGCATCCAGTAGCCGCTGGTGGAGTGGCTGTTCACGTCCGTGAACATGGAGCGAATCACCGCCTGCCGGTGGGCCAGTCTGGCCGTGCGCGGAAGCAGCTCGCTGAAATGGATGCCCGGCACGCTCGTGGCGATGGGCCGGAACTGGCCGCGGATGTCGCTGGGCGCATCGGGCTTGGGGTCAAAAGTCTCGTGCTGCGGCGGGCCACCGGCGAGGTAGAGGATGATGCAGTGCTTTGCCTTGCCGAAGGTGCCGCTGGCCGGAACCGCCGCGCGGGCCGCAGGCTTGAGCAGTTCGCCAAGGGAGAGGCTGAGACAGCCCAGACCGCCCACCCGCAGCCATTCCCGCCGCGAAGCGCGCTCGTGCAGCGCGAGCGGGGCAAAGGCATTGGGCGGACCGGACATCATGCAGTGCGAAGGTGGACGGGGCCGTGGCATCCGGCATTCGCTGGGTCAGCCGGCGAGCGGCTACTTCGCTCGGGGGAAGAGCCGGCCCGCCAGGCGTGCGAGCCTGCCGCCGACACTCTTGTCCTCCGTGGTGGTGTGCCGGCCCACGACGGTGCGGCAGCGGGCGCACAGCAGTTCAACAACCGGGTCGCCGGAGGTGGAAAGGGCCTTTTCCCGGACTGGACCGCAGGTTCTACAAGTGGGGCAGTAAAGCTCCGCGGCCTTGAGCTCGTTGAACTGCCGGCTCACGGTCAGAGCTTGGCGATGACGCGCAGGATGTCGCGCAGCACTTCGACCGGCGTCTGGGTGGCGTCAATGTTGTGGACGACATCGGGACCGTAGAAGTCGAGCACCGGCTTGGTCTCGTGGTCGTAAACTTGCAGGCGGTTGCGGATGACATCGAGGTTCGCGTCATCCAGCCGGTTGTCGCGCAGGGCGCGGCGCTGGAGGCGCTCGACCATCTTGTTCATTTCCGGGCAGGTGAGATGCAGCAAGGCGCGGACGTCGAGGGTGCCTTGGAGCATCTGGGCCTGGCTGGCGTTGCGCGGGATGCCATCGAGCACCACGGTGTCCCGCTCGGGATTGAAGCGCCCCAGCATGGTGTTGGCCTGGATGTTGTTGCGCCACAGGTCCACGGTGGCCTCATCGGGCACGAGCTCGCCGCGGCTGGAGTATTCCAGAAAGACGCGCCCGAGCCGGCTGTCGGCATTGAGGTTGCGGAAGACATCGCCGCAGGCGCAGTGGTAGAAGTTGGGAATGGTGCCCAGGATCTTGCCCTGCGTGCCCTTGCCGGAACCGGGTGCTCCGAAGAGCAGAATCGTGCGCAGCTTCATTTCGATTAGCCTTCCTGGGGACGGAGGTGGATTTCCTGGATTTCCACGATTTGCAAAGTCTCGTCCATGCTGCCGCCATTCTCCTGCGGGCAGTTCACCACGACCTCGGTCTGGCTGATGCTGACGACGCGCTTGCTCCAGAACTCCCCGCGCGGGCAGACCCAGACGAGCCACATGTCCCGCTCGGCGGGCCCGGGGACGAGTTTGAAAAAGCCCGCAAACTTGGTCTCGATGAAGCGCTTGTTGATGTTGGTCTCCCCCCGGCGAAAGACGGCGGGAGCCAGCCCGGCCGGGGCGGCGGGGGCAGGCGCGGGCGCGGGGGCAGGGGCCACAGGAGCCGGGGCCGGGGCGGCCGCGTGCGCAACGGGTTTGGCGGTGGCCACGGGGCGGGGAGCGGGGGGCTTGGTCTTGCCGAGGGCCATGCCCTTGGGCTTGGCCTCTTCCTTGGCCGCCTCTTGATTTTGCTTCGCGGCTTGCTCGACAGCCGTCGGCTTCTTCTCCTCCTCAGTGCGGACGGGCGGCATGATCAGGAACGCAATCGGCGAGGCGACGCCCAGAAAGGGAATGGCGGCCAAGCCCATGACCAAGCCTTGCGGCCGACGCCGGTAATGGGCGACTTCGTATCCGGCGAAGATCGTGCCGGCATACATCGCCACCAGACCCAACCAGCCCACGCCGGTGCCAAACATGCCGGCGAAAAGGCCCGGACTTTCGGGCAACTGGGGCTTGGCCTGCACTTCAGTGAACTTGGCGGGCGGGCGCTTCGGGAGCGGAACTTCCGGCACCTCGGGTTCGGCCCCGCCGCCGGCTGCGCCAGGAGTTGCATCCTCGATGAGCAGCTCCACGAACGCGCGAATCTTCGGGTTCTTCGCGAACTCCTTCAGCGCTTCCTGGGAAAAATTCACCCACGGCGTGCGCGGCAGCAACTTGCCGTCGGGGGCCTTGATGATGACGCTCTTCTCGTTGGGGCCGATGGCCTCGCCGGAAAGCGTGGTGCCGTCCTTGAGCTTGTAATCCGCCGCACCGGCCACCCCAGTCACCCAGGCTGCGGCCAACGCAAGCGCGCAGTAGATTATTAGGCGTTGCATGAGGGGGTGATGTTGACCAAAAGCCCGCGTCGGGCAATCAGAAAAACGGTTCTCACCCCGGTTTGCCGCAGCGGCGGGCCTCAATCCACCGCCGCGCCTGACACGGTCAGCGGCCGGCCATTGTCCCGAGCGCCGAGCTTCAGCAGAAACGGCACGGCCAGCTTGGCCCATTCCTCTGCCGTCGGATACGCCGAGGCCGAGCCGCCGAAGCAGCTTCGCAACATGTCGGTGTTGATGATGCCGGGGTTCAGCGGCACCGCCGCCATGCCCGACGGCAGCTCCTGCGCGAGCGCCTGCGTCAGACCTTCCATCGCCCACTTCGTCGCGCAATAAGGCGCGACCTCCGCTGCGGTCGAGCGGCCCCAGCCCGAGCTGAAGTTCACGATGACGCCGGTTCGCCGTGCAACCATCGCCGGGACGAAATGCCGGATGACATTCGCCACGCCCTTGAGGTTCACGTCCACCACGTCGGAGAATTCCTGCGCGGTGACTTCCCAAAGCGGCGCGTTGCGATTGATGAGCGCAGCGTTGTTCAGCAGCAGGTCCGGCGCGCCGTGGGATTGCAGAATGCGCTTGGCCCACGCCTGCACGGCTTCGTCGGACACCACATCCAGCGCGGCAAAGTCATGCGGTGCTTGATGCCGCTTCGCCAGTTCCGCCATCGCCGCCGTGCTGCGCCCGCAGCCCACGACCGTATGCCCGCGCCGGATGAACTCCTCCACCATCGCCCGCCCCAGCCCGCGCGACGTGCCGGTGATGACGATCAGTTTGCCCTTCGTTGCTGCCATGGGCGCATTGTGGTGAAGCACAGATGGCAGCGCAAGTTACGGCACGGCGGATGCACATATGGAGTGCGGTGACTCGTCACCGCTTTCCGCAGGCGACTTGTCGCCGTCGAGGTAGGTAAGGCTTTCGGCTGAATGAGCGCCTCCGGCTGGCGCCAGCCCGAGTGCGCCCTTTCCTGTTCTACGCCCTCGCAAGCCGACGGCGACAAGTCGCCTGCGGAAAGCGGCGAGAACTCGCCGCACTCCAAAGCGGCCACGGTGCTCCTCAGCAGCCCGCGTCCGCAACTCCGCCATTGCCCGCCCTTCCGCGCTGCTTCAATAATCCCCGCCCTATGTCGAGTCGCAGACAGTATCCGTTTGATTTGATTGAGCCCAAATGGCAGCAGCGTTGGCAGGACGAGCAGACCTTCCGCGCCTTCAACCCTGGCGACTCCGTGCCGGAGGGGCATCCTTTTGGGACGCGCTACTTGGTCGCAGGAAAGACCGCTTCCACCGCTGCGCTGCCGCCGAAGTTCTACATCCTCGACATGTTTCCCTACCCGTCCGGCGCGGGCCTGCACGTCGGGCATCCGGAGGGCTACACCGCCACGGACATCCTCGCCCGCTACCGGCGCGCGAAGGGCTTCAACGTCCTGCATCCGATGGGCTGGGACTCCTTCGGCCTGCCTGCCGAGCAATACGCCGTCAAGACCGGCCAGCACCCGCGCGTCACCACCGAGGCGAACATCGCCAACTTCACGCGGCAGATAAAATCCCTCGGCTTCAGCTACGACTGGTCGCGCGAACTGGCCACGACCGACCCGGAATACTTCCGCTGGACGCAATGGATTTTCCTCCAGCTCTACAACGCGTGGTTCAACCCGGAGACGAACCGGGCCGAGCCGATTTCCACGCTGAAGTATCCCGAGGAACTGGCCGGAGCGCGGCTGTCCCAGCCGCAGCAAGCCACGCCGGGAGTTGCGTCCACGAATTCCGAAACCGCCGCTGCGCAAGCTGCCGGCTGCGGCTCGGAGAGCCGCGCTCCGGGGGATTTGGAATCCCGCCGCCGCGCCTACCGCGATTCCAAACGCCTCGCCTATGTCTCCGAGCAGCCCGTGTGGTGGTGCGAGGAGTTGGGCACCGTGCTGGCCAACGAGGAGGTCGTGGACGGCAAGAGCGAGGTGGGCGGCTTCCCCGTCGTGCGCAAGCCGATGCGCCAATGGGTGCTGCGCATCACCGCCTTCGCCGAGCGCCTGCTGGCCGACCTCGACACCATCGAGTGGAGCGACTCGCTCAAGGAGATGCAGCGCAACTGGATTGGCCGCAGCGAGGGCGCGGAGGTGGACTTTGAAATTGCGGAATGCGGAATGCGGAATGCGGAATGCAAAGAACGCATCCGTGTCTTCACCACGCGGCCCGACACGCTCTTCGGCGCGACCTACATGGTGCTGTCACCCGAGCACAAGCTGGTGGACCAAATCGTTCCGGAGTCGTGGCCGAGCGGAACTCCCGATGCTTGGAAAGGCCAACGCAAATACCAGCCTGCCATTACCGCAGTGGAAACCACCGCCGCAGGTCAGATTGCCTTCGGCATGGAGAAGGTGGATTTGAATGGATTGGTTCCGACTCCCGAGGCGCTCAAGGTCATAACTGCGGAACGCGCACTCCGCTTCCGCGCCGTTCCGATTTACTTGGGAGATGGCCATCTCGTCGTGGCCATCAGTAACCCGGCGGACTTGAACTTGATGGATTCGTTGCGTCACGAACTCTCGGTCGAGAATCTGAAGTTCCGAGTCGCATCTGAATCTGACATCGACCGGATTCTCGTGGAGTTCTACGGGGCCAAGCCTACCAGCGTGCCTTCGCCTCGCGAAGCGGTGGCAGCGTATCGGACTTACGCGTCGGGGAAGAGCGACCTCGAACGCACGGAGCTGGCGAAGGAGAAGACCGGTGTCTTCACCGGCGCGTATGCCATCAACCCGGTCAACGGGGAGAAAATTCCCATCTGGATTGCCGACTACGTCCTCGCGAGCTACGGCACCGGAGCCATCATGGCCGTGCCGGCACACGACGAGCGGGACTGGGAGTTTGCCACCAAGTTCGGCCTTCCGAAGCCACAGGTAGTTGTCCCCGCAACAAAGGACATCGAGGGAGCTGAAGCTCGCGTGGCCGAAGTTAGGCAATCCCATCCAAGCAACATAATCCAAGGATGGATGTGTGGTGCGAGTGGAAGGATTGAAGGTTGCAGTTGGACGAACGGCCCATTTGTTGCGGAGGGTGTTGCTGTAGCTTGTGCCAACGCCGAGATTTCCCTCAATGGCCTCCCCACCGCCGAAGCCAAAGCCAAAATCACCGCCTGGCTCGATGCCGAGGGCCTCGGCAAGAAGACCATCAACTACAAGCTGCGCGACTGGCTCTTCAGCCGGCAGCGGTATTGGGGCGAGCCGTTCCCCATCGTCTGGCGGCGCGACACCTCTGGCCAGCCGTATCACGAGGCGCTGCCCGAGAGCGCGCTGCCGTTGCTCCCGCCCGCCCTCACCGATTACAAGCCCACCGCCTCCGGCGAGCCGCCCCTGGCCCGCGCGAAGGACTGGGTGAACCTACCCGACGGCGCCGTCCGCGAGGTCAACACCATGCCGCAATGGGCCGGCAGTTGCTGGTATTACCTCCGCTACCTCGACGCGAAGAATGGCACCGCCTTCGTGAGCAAAGAGGCCGAGAGTTATTGGATGGGCTCCCTCTCAACTCTCAACTCTCAACTCTCAACCAAATCCACGCCCGGCGTGGATTTATACGTCGGCGGCACCGAGCACGCCGTCCTGCACCTGCTCTATGCGCGTTTTTGGCACAAGGTGCTATTCGACCTCGGCCACGTCTCGACCGCCGAGCCGTTCTTCAAGCTCGTCAACCAAGGCCTCATCCTCGGCGAGGACGGCCAGAAGATGTCCAAGTCGCGCGGCAACGTGGTGAACCCGGACGACGTGTTGAAGGAGTTCGGCGCGGACGCCTTCCGCCTCTACGAGATGTTCATGGGGCCGCTCCAAGACACGAAGCCGTGGAACACGCGCGGCGTCGAGGGCGTGTATCGCTTCCTCGGGCGCGTGTGGCGGCTCTTCATCGAGGAGAAGTCGGAGACCGCCTTCGAGCAGGCGCAGACCGTCGCCACGCAGCCGGACGCCGACCTGCTCGACCACTTGGTGATGAACGCGACCATCTCCGACGTGGCCGCCACGCCCGCGCAGCTCAAGGTGCTGCACGCGTGCATCAAGAAAGTCACCGAAGACCTCGACCACCTGCGCTTCAACACGGCCATCAGCGCGATGATGGTCTTCGTGAACGAGGCCAACGGCTGGCAGACGCGGCCCTTCGCCGTGATGCGGACCTTCCTGCAACTGCTCGCTCCTTTCGCGCCTCACTTGACCGAGGAACTTTGGTCGCGCCTGCACAGCGCCTTTGGCCAACGCGCACCGTCCTTGAGCTACGCTGCGTGGCCCAGCTACGACCCCGCGCTGCTCGTCGAGAGCGAGATTGAGATTCCCGTGCAGGTGAACGGCAAGCTGCGCGATGTGATTCGCGTGGCAGCCGATGCCGACAACGCCACCATCGAAGCCGCCGCGAAGGCCGCCGAGAAGGTCCAGCCCTTCCTCGAAGGCAAAACGATCAAGAAAGTCATCATTCCGCCGAAGAAGAACATGGTGAGCTTGGTGGTCGGCTGAACCAGTAGCTCGACATTCCGATGTCGAGACCAGCCCGTCCTGCCAGCGCTTCCGCACTCGACATTGGAATGTCGAGCTACCTTTGCGCCACCGTTCCGGCTCAATTCCAGTTCAGGTCTTCCGGCTGGTCGGACAGCAACCGGTATTTGGGGCCTTTCTGCCGAACCAGCGTGGACCAGAGCTGCTTCTGGTCGGCCTGGAAGACCAGTTCGATGGTGGCGGGATGCGTGAGCCAGGCTCCGCGCTCCATTTCCTCGTCGAGTTGTCCGGGCGACCAGCCAGCGTAACCGGCGAAGACCTTGAGCTGCTGGGTGGGTGAGTAGGACTGGCCCAGGTCCAGCAAATCATCCAGGGAATGGCCAAGGTCGAGGTTGGGCAGGACGCTGGCGTCCGGCAGGAAGGCGTCGGCATGCAGGTAGCTCAAGGCCTGCTCCTGCACGGGACCGCCCAGGAAGAGCGACTGCCCCTTGAGAGCGTCCGGCAGGTCCGCGACGAGCGCCTCCCCGACCTTCTTGTCGGTTGGCCGGTTGATGATGAGGCCAAACGCCCCCTCACGGTCGTGCTGGCAGATGAGGACGACGCTGCGATGGAAAAAGGAGCCCGCGAGCTTGCCGCCATCCAGCAGGAACTGGCCCTGTAGTGATTTGAATTTGCCCGCCATGCTGTGGGGCGAATCTGCAACACGCTTGCGGGGCTGACAACCCCGTTTATGCTGGCCGCATGAAAAGCCTCATCCTCCTGGGTTTGCTCGCCACCGGCCTGTTGCTCACCGGCTGCAAAACCGACGCTGGCAGCCGGGAGTTCATCCCCGGCAAGGGCTGGATGCCGATGCGGAAGTGAGCCGGCGGAACGCGGCTACTTGCTCCGCTTCGGGCGGTTCATCGAGAGGATGCTCAGGCCGCGGAAGCAGTTTCCGGAGCCACCGGTGATGACGCGTTTGACGGGCAGGCCGGTCTCGGGATCCTTGGTGAGCGGTGCGTCCTTCATGCTTTGCTGCACCTCGAAGCGACGCGGCTTCTGCTTGGGGTTCTGCGGGATGGTTTCGTAGATGTAAACAGCCATAAGGAATTCGTTGTCTGGCCTCAATGGACACGCAGCAGGCACCGACGTTCAAGCAGATTTCATCGCTCCGGCTTCAGCCATCCGTCGGCTTGGTCAGGCCCGGACCACCACCCGCGACGTAGCCACGACTGACGCCGCTGGTCTCCGGGCTCACCCAAAAGGCAAAGAGCTTCCCGCGCCGCAGGCTGAAGCGGAACTTCACCGGCTGGCCGGCCAGCGCCTTCAAGTCCGCTGCGCCCTGCCAGCGCACGGCGGCCTTGGTCGCGTCACCGATCACAGGGGCGCAATTCGCCTTCGCAAACGGCGCAACGACCGCGCCGCGTTCGTCGAGCACCTCCACCCGCAGTTCGCCTGCGGGCGCGGCGAGATTCACAAACAGATGCTGGCCGCTGAACCGCACTGGCCGGGTGGTCAACGTGCCTTCCGCGTCGCCCGCGTCGAACGACGCGAAGCCGTCGCGACGCAGCGTCGCCAGCCCCGTGCAGCCATCGCCATCGGGGAACTCCGGTGTTCCGCCCCGCCGGCCGCTCGCGTAGAAGAAGAGTTTGTCGCCGACGACCAGACACCCGCCGCCGGCCGACTGCACGTTGCCCCAGTTCCAATCGCCCTTGCGCTCGGACAGGCCGAGGAACGGGCGGCGGTCCGGCCGGGTGAAGTGAAAGCCATCGCGGCTGAAGCCCAGGCAGACGTCGTTCAACTCCGGCCGGCCGGCGGCGGCATCGGCCTTGCCGCGCCACAGCGTGAACTGGCCCAGCAACAGGCTTTCGTAGGCCGCGCAGTCGAGGTTGGTGAGCTGCGGCGCGAGCTGCGTGTCCGGCCGCGCGACATCCAGCGCGTCCGCCCCGATCCACCAACTGCGGTCGGTCGGGTTCTTCGCGGCATCCGCCACCCCGTCCGCGCATTCGTAATAGCGGCGGCAACGGCCGATGGCCGTGGAGGAGTCCTTGCGCAGACCGAACACCCAGACGCGGCGAAAGGGATTCCAGAACACGGTGCTGCGGGGATAAATCGAATTGCTGCGGCCCACTACGTCGCTCCAATGCACGCCGTCCGCCGAGACATGAATCTCGAACCACCACTCGCCGCGGCCATTGACCTCATGCCGATGCGCGCGGAAGAGCTTGTAGCGACGTTTCGCGTCCGGCTCCTGTAAATCCAGCCACACACAGGCGGAATCACGGTCGCCGGTCTGCACGATGCTGGTGCCCGGCACCACGCCCCAGTCGCGCTTCTCCCATTTCACCCCGTCCTGCGAGACCGCCAGCGCGGTCGCCCGCCGGTAGCCGGCCATATACCAGAGCTTGAAGAGCTGGTCGCGCGGATCCCACCACACGCCGTCACTGAAGGCCGCCGCCATGGGTGCGGGGCCAAGCTTCTCCCAAGGCTGGTCGGGCTGGAGGACCGGATTCGCCGGGTGCCACGTGGGCAGATGAAAGCTGCGCTGAAGCGTCGTCTGCTCCACCAGAAAATCATCCACGAACAACTGCCGGCCCACATCGATCGGAATCACCGTTGGCGGCGTGGCGAGGTGCGGTGGCAGCGGGGCCGGCTTGGGCGTCGGCGTGCCGGGCTGCGGCGGCCAAGGCGCGGGGAGCTGGATGCCATTGTAGAGCAGCTCACCCTTCGCCGCAGGCGCTGTGGCAGCGTGCGCGGCGGCACCGAGGCCCGCGAGTGACAGTTGGGCGAACCGGCGGCGGGTCAGGGTGGGGCGGCGCATGGATGAAATCGGCTTCGGGTTTGCCCGCCAGAAGGCAAGTTCCGGCGGCGGCCCCGTATTGACCCGTTCGTGTCGCATGGCATTCGCCGTTTTCTGACGGTCGCGGCGAAGAATTTTGATCATCGCCGCAATGGGAACCAATTGGCATGCGTCTCACACCGGAACCACGGCCAACCGCCCGAATCACTTATGCGACACGCCTCCTTCCTCCTCGCCGCCTGCTGGCTGGCCACCGCCGCCTTGGCCGCCGCTGCGCCTGCGCCGTTCCCCTACGTCACGGCCAAGGCGTTCCACATCCCGCCGGAGACGACCACCGAGGAGTCGGGTTACTTTTCGCTGTGCGAGGGGCGCAACGGCAAGATCTACATCGGCACCGCCGCCTACGGGCGCAATGCCTACCTCGTCGAGTTCGACCCGGCGACGGAGAAGATGCGCATCGTCCTGGATGCTCACAAACTCGTCGGCCTCCCGCTGACCCCCACCGGCTACGCCGCTCAATCCAAGCTGCACACGCGCAATTTCGTTGGCCCCTCCGGCAAGATTTATGTCGGCACCAAGCAGGGCTATCCCACCGCCGCCGAGAACGCCGCTTTGAAACGCGGCGAGTCCATCCCGGTCTATCGCGGCGGCTACGTCCTGGTCTATGACCCCGCGACCGACACGGCGGAAAACCTCGGCATGCCGATGCCGCTGGAGGAAAAGGCCAAGGGCGCGAAGGAAGGCGAAGGCGTGATCGATGTGACGGCCGACGAGGCGCGCGGCCTAGTTTATGTCATCACCTGCGAGGAGCAGCACTGGTTCCTCTACAACATGAAATCCAAGCGCTTCCGCGAGCTGGGGCCCATCCTCCGCGACCAGCCGAACACGATCATTGATGCCCAGGGGCGCGGCACCGCCATCACCGCCGATTTCCGCATCGCGCGCTACAATCCCAAGACCGACACGGTCTCCGTGGATGCGCTGCTGGTGAAGGGCCAGCCGTTCGGCGACTACATCGGAGCCCGGCGCGTGCATCCGGACTGGCGCATCACGCCCGACGGCAAGACCGCTTACGTGCAACTGCTCAACGACCTGCGCATGTTCCGCGTGGACCTCACCGGTGCGGCCGGCAAGCCGGTGATCGCGACGGATTTGGGTAATCGCATCGAGGGCCTGCATCCCGACTCGCGCGGCTCCATCAGCATCGGTCCGGATGGCCGCGTCTATTCCGCCGTCCGCGTGGACAACAAGACCGGCTTCGGTGGCGGCTATTTGCACCATCTGATTCAGCACGACCCGCGCAAGCGCACGATGAACGATCTGGGCGTGTTCGCGGTGACAAACCCGGACTTCTTCGATTTCAAAGGCCCGTTGGTCAAGAACCCGGACGGCTCCGGCCGCCCGCGTCACGGTTACCACACACTGCCGGATGGCACACTCACACCGTTGCACGTGATCATGGGACTCATCGTCGCGCAGAATGGAACGGTTTACGCCACCTCGATCTACCCCTACTCGCTGCTGAAGGTCGAATCGGTGAAGGCGGTGAAGTAACCGGCCAGACTACTCAGGCGTAAACCTCACCTCGTCGAGGTAAACCGCTGTTCCAGCAGGGCCACTGACCGTCAAAGCCAGGTTCGCCGTCAGCGTCGGCGGCGGGGTGAAGGGGAGCGTGACTTCCCTCCAAGCCGGGCCCGCCTTCACCGTGGTGTCCGCTGTGCGGGGCTGCCCGTCAAAACTGCCGGCCAGGGCAAACTTGATTTCCGCTTCACTGCTGGCTTTCACCCACGCGGTCAACCGATGCGGCACACCCGCCGTGAACTGGACCGGATGGAATTTGCCTTTGGTCTTGATCAGGGCGGACTGGCGGCCGGTCTTCACATAAGCCGGGTCCGTGTTGACTGTCACCGTGTTGTCCCAGCACGCTAGGGCTTGCAAATAGCCGACGCCGGACGACTCGAACCCGCCCCAGACGCTGCATCCGTCGTAGGCCAGTTTGGCCTGCGCGTCAAAGAGACCGCTGGCCGTCGGGTCCACCCGCAGCAGCGGCGTGGAGTAGCGGAAGCCCTGCCGGTCCGTCACCGCCCCGCCGATGTAGAACGGCATCGGGCTGGGCGGCAATTCCACGGAACAAACCCCATTGGCGCGGTGCGCGGGCAGCGTGGTCCAAAACCGCGAAACCCAGTTGCCGTTGTCGCCGTGGCTCAGGATCAGATCGGCCGAGTCCACCTCGCGCGGGCCGCTGAAATCCCATTCCGCCACCGTGACCGCCCCGCGCTTGGCCAGGCGCAGGGCGCTGACAGTGTTGAACGGCTGCGCCTTTTTCAGGTGCACATCCAGCCACGCGAACACCTGCTCGTCCGCCGTTGGCGTCAGGCCGTGGTTCCAGTTGGGCAGGATGGTCAGATGCTTCGGGCCGCTGGCGATCCGGTGCGTCTCCATCAGGGCTGGCATCCAGTAAAACGAATCGTTCGCGCCGGTGAACCAGCCGATGGGCGTGGCGCGGGTGGCCAGCCGGAAGGCGGGATCGAGCGTGGTGCGCCAGTGTTCTTGCGCGGCCGGGTCATACTTGGGGTTTGGTCCGCGCCCAAACCACCACGAGTTGCCCAGTTGAAGGCTGCCCGTGCCGAACATCGCCGAGCCCACCTTCAAGCGCGGGTCCACTCCGGTCATCAGCGTGGTGTAAAAGCCGCCCCACGAACTGCCGCACATGCCGATGCGGCTGCGGTCCACCTCGGCGCGGGATTCCAAGTAGGAGACCGCCCGCAGCAGCGCGACGGCTCCGTGGTAGATGGGCGCGCGACGCGGGTCGGTGGCCGTCTCCAGCCCGGACACGATGGGATAGCCGCCGGTCGAACGGTAGCCCGGCAGGGGAAAATCAATGCACAGGGCCGCGTAGCCACGCTTGGCTCCCAGGATGGTCCAGTAGCTTGAAGCCCGGCCCAACCCGCCTTGGTTCCAGATAAACGCGGGCAAGCCGCGCTGGCCCTTCGGATGGCTGAAGTAAGCGAAGATCTCCACGTTCTTCTCGCCATCCATCTCGGAGTGGAACATCACCTCCTCGGTGACGATGCCGTCCTTCTCCTCGGACTTGGTCGTCCGCGCTTGAAGCGGAGGGGCAAGAATTTTGACCAGGTCAAAAACCGGGTCCGCTGCGGCCGCCGCCTGCGCGGGCACCATCAGCGAACCCCAGACCAGAAACACGCCGACGAGGAAGCCGCCGAACCGGCTGCGACCGCCGGATGGGGCCCGACCCCGAGCTGCGGCGGCGGGGCGGTTCATGCCCGGGTCAGGACGACGTTCTCCAGCCCCATCTTGAAGAAGTGCTCCGGCGGCGCGGGTTCGCAGACATGCCAGCCTTGCACGTAGTCCACGCCCAGGCTCTTGACCACTTGCAGCACAGCGGCGCTCACGACGTATTCCGCCACCGTCTGCTTGCCCAGCACATGGGCGATTTCGTTGATGGACTTCACCAGCGCGCGGTTGATCGGATCCACGTCCAAGGACCGGATGAAGCTGCCGTCAATCTTGAGCACGTCCACCGGGAGGTCGCGGAGATAAAGCATCGACGAGGCTCCAGCGCCGAAGTCATCCAGCGCGAAGCGGCAGCCAAACTGTTTGATCGCCGTGATGAGCTGACGGGCCTGCGCGAGGTTTTGAATCATCGCGGTCTCGGTGATCTCGAACAGCACCCGGTCCGGCGCGATGCGCGACGCGGTGAGCAGGCGCTCCACGATGACCGGCAGGTGCGCGTTGTTGAGCGTGCGGGCGGAGAGGTTGATCGAGAGGCGCAGCCCCGGGTGGCCCGCCAGCAGGTTCATGGACTCGTAAAGCGCGAACTGGTCGATCTGCTGCATGTTGCCGAAGTTCTCGGCGGCGGAGAGGAACTGCCCGGGCATCACGATCTTCCCGTCCACCTCCCGCAGCCGCACCAGCGCCTCGAAGTAAGGCTTGCCGTCCGCGCGAAGCGGCAGGATGGGCTGCAACCACATTTCCATGCGGTGGTCGCGCAAGGCATCCTTGATGCGGATGGACCAGCCGGCCTCGGCGCTGAGCTGCGCGATGGCCTGGTTGTCCGGGCGGAAGACTTCGAGGCCGTTGCGGCCGTGGGTCTTCACGTAGTAGCAGGCGGAGTCCGCCTGCGAGAGCGCGTCCTCGGCGGTCACGGTGCCGTCGATCTTGGACAGGCCGATGCTCGCCGTGCAGCAGAAGGTCCGGCCGCCCTCCTTGAACCGGCACTCGTCGAGAAGCTGCACGAGCTGGCGGGCGAGCTGCACCGCCGCCGCCTCGTCCGCCCCGTTCAGCAAGAGCGTGAACTCGTCTCCGCCCAGGCGCGCGAGCTCGTCCCCCGGCCGCAGTTGGTCCCGCAAGGTGCGCGCGACATCCATCAGCAACCGGTCGCCGGCCTGGTGGTCGAGCGAGTTGTTGACCACCTTGAAGTGATCGAGATCCAGGTAGAGCAGAAAGCTGTGTGCCCCGCGTCGCGCCTTGTCCACCGCCTGCTGCAACAGCTCGCAGAAGAACCGCCGGTTGTGCAGGCCCGTGAGCGGATCATGATTGGCCAGATAGAGCAGATCCTCCTCGAGCCGCTTGCGCTGCGTGATGTCGGTGAAAATGAGCACCACGCCCAGGAACGCCCGGTGCTCATTCCGGATGGCATCGGCCCGGCAGAGCGTCGGCGCAATCCGGCCCCCGGTGGCGTGCACCTCCACCTCGCCGCTCCAGGCACCGCCGTCCTCGCAGGTGCGCCAGATTTCATCCCACAGCTCCGGTTTGCAGAAGAGCCGGCGATGGCGCTCAAACACCTCCAGCTCCGCGAGCGTGAGGCCGAAGAAATCGGCATGCGCCTCGTTGACGTAGGTGATCCGGCCATCGGGATTGAGGATGACAATCGCATCCCCCGCATCGTCCACCGCGCGGCTGATGCGCAGCATCTCCTCGTGCGTGCGCTGGCGCTCTGCTTGCACCGCCTCCTCAGCATCGTCTGCCGCCGACTTGCGCTTCAAGGTGGCGATGATGCGCGCCTGCACCTCGACGAAGTTGAACGGCTTGTTGATGTAGTCCACCGCGCCCAGATTGAACGCGCGGAGCTTGTCCTCCGTGCGGTCCCGCCCGGTGATGACGATGACCGGGAGACCAGCGGTTCCGGGAGCGGCCTTCAACTGGGCGAGCACATCCAGCCCGTCCAAATCCGGCAGGCCCAGATCCAGCAGCACCAGATCGAACGCCTTCGCGCCCGCCACCGCCAGCGCCTTCTGCCCCTCGGCCGCAATCTCGGCCTCGATGCCGTCCGACTGCAACGCCAAGGCCAACAGGTCAGCCATCTCGGGACTGTCCTCGACGATTAGAACTCGCGGTGCGCGCATGGTGAGGGGTGTCGGTTGAACGGCGCAGATGATTCCGGCTGACACCTCAAAGTCCAACTCTAAAAAGGCCGTTCCATCCTCAAACAACCGCCGCCGCTCACAGCGACAACAGCAGTTTCTTGATCTCCTTCAGCACCGCGAGCGGCTCGGTCTTCATCAGGCGCGGGAATTTGCCCCCCAACTGGATGTAGTCCCCGCGCCGGTGGAGCATCAGCTTGCCGGCCTTGGTCTCAATCGCATCCAGACCGCGCTCGCCGGCCAGCAATCGCAGCTCCGTCGCCAGCAACAGCAGCTCCACCTGCTTGGGCGGCGGGCCGTAGCGGTCCTTCAACTCGCGGGCGAGCGCGTCCACGTCCGCCTTCGCCTCGGCCTGTGCGAGCTTGCGATACGCCTCGATGCGATGCTGCGGTTCGGTGATGTAAGCTGGCGGCAGGAACGCACCGCCCTTCTTCACCTCGACCACCTCCTCCACCCGCTCGGGACGACTCTCCTGCACCCACACGCCGCCCTCACGCGGCACCGAGATGGATGCCTTCGCCGGGTAGCCGCCGAGGTGAGGAGGCGGATTGGTGCGAACGTCCGCCGTCGAGGTCCGCCTCCTTACCTCGGCGGCTACATCCGTAGCTTCCTCCACCGCATGGAGCTTGAGAAAATCCAGCCGCAGCGCCGCGTTCGTCCGTTGCTTCACCTTCTCGCCCTTCAGCGTCGCCACACTTTGCTTCAGCAAATTGCAGTAAAGCTCGAAGCCCACCGCCGTGATGTGGCCGCTCTGTTGCGCGCCCAACAAGTTGCCCGCCCCGCGAATCTCCAGGTCCCGCATCGCTATCTTGAACCCGCTTCCGAGCTGCGCGTATTGCTTGATGGCGCTCATCCGCTTGCGCACGTCCGTGAGCAGGCGCGCGTGGCGCGGCAGCAGCAGATACGCGAACGCCTGGTGCTTGTAGCGGCCCACGCGCCCGCGCAGTTGGTAAAGCTGGCTCAACCCAAACCGGTCCGCGCGGTCAATGATGATGGTGTTCGCGTTGGGAATATCCAACCCGCTCTCGATGATGGTCGTGGAGAGCAGCACATCCGCCTCGCCGTTCACGAACTTCGTCATCACGTCCTCCAGCTCGTCGCCGCTCATCTGGCCGTGGCCCACGACGATGCGCGCGTTGGGCACGAGGAGCTGGAGCTTCGAGCGCATCACCTCGATGGTCGTCACGCGGTTGTGCAGGAAGAACACCTGCCCGCCCCGCTCCACCTCGCGGCGGATGGCGTCGCGGATGATGCGTTCGTCGTAGTGCTCCACGATGGTCTCCACGGGCAGGCGGTCCTGCGGCGGCGTCGCGATAGTGCTCATGTCCCGCGCGCCGGTGAGCGCGAGATACAAGGTGCGCGGGATGGGCGTCGCGCTGAGCGTGAGCACATCCACATGCGTGCGCAGGAGCTTGAACTTCTCCTTGTGCAGCACGCCGAAGCGCTGCTCCTCATCAATCACCACCAGCCCAAGGTCCTTGAACGTCACGTCACTCTGCACGAGCCGGTGCGTCCCGACCACGATGTCCACCGCGCCGGCCTGGAGCTGCTCCACGACGTGCAACTGCTCCTTCTTCGTGCGATAGCGCGAGAGCAACTCGACGCGCACGGGGTAATCCGCCATGCGTTCGCGGAACGTGTTGTAATGCTGCTGCGCCAGCACGGTCGTGGGCACGAGGATGGCGACCTGCTTGCCGCCCATCACGCACTTGAACGCGGCGCGGATGGCCACCTCCGTCTTGCCGAAGCCCACGTCGCCGCACACGAGGCGGTCCATGGGCTTGGCGATTTCCAAGTCGCGCTTCGCCTCGCCGATGGCGCGGAGCTGGTCCGCCGTTTCCTCGTAGAGAAAGGAACTTTCAAACTCGCGTTGCCAAGGGGTGTCCGGCCCAAACGCATGGCCGGGCTGGGTGGCGCGCTGGGCTTGAATCTTGAGCAAGTCCGCCGCGACATCGCGCACGGCGCGCTCGGCCTGTTGTTTGGTCTTCTCCCAACGCTTCCCGCCGAGGGTGTTGAGCGGCGGACGCACCTTGCCCGCGCCGACGTATTTGCTGACGAGATGCGCCTCGGTGATGGGGACGTAGAGCTTGGGCGGCTCGCGGTCGGTATCGGAGGGCGCGTATTCTAGGACGAGGCACTCGACGCCCTCGACGGTTGGGTGGGGCGGACACTCTTGTCCGCCGGTCCGAGCTGCATTGGGGGACGGGAGTGTCCCCCCCACGGGCCGCAGTTGCTCCGCCTCCAAGTGATGCCGCTCGCACCCGGGTTTGTTCGTGGGCAGCAACGTCAGCCCCTTGAACCGCCCAATGCCGTGCTGGAGATGCACGACGTAATCGCCTTCCTCCAGTTCGCTGAAATCAATGTCCATCGCCGAGCGCGCGGCGACCGCGTGGGCGGACTTCATGCGCCTCGGTCGCTGCACCTTGTAACGACCGAAGACCTCGGCGTCCGTGACCACGACAAACTTCGCCGCCTCGCAGAGAAACCCGCGCGCAAGGGAGCCAAGCTGCAAGGCCGGGCGAACGGCCTGCTGGCCATCGATCTGACCGCCGAGTTCCTGCCAAATCTCGCTGAACCGCTGCGCCTCGCCGTCGTTGTTGCAGACCACGTGGACGGCGAAGCCGGAGCGAAGCCACCGCTGAAGCTGGAGGAAAAATTCGCGACGCTGGGCGAGCACGACCTCCTGCGTCGGCGTGCGCTCGGCGATGGGACGGAAGGCTTCGAGGGAGGTGAGGATGGGGGATAGGGTCTGGGGTCTGGGGTCTGGGGTCTGGGGGGATGGGTTTGGGCCGACGGATGACGACGGTGTTCGAGCTAACTCCCCTAGACCCGAGACGCCAGACCCCAGACCCGCCTCCTCGTCCTCCTCCATCAAGGCCACCACTGTCATCTTGCGCCGCAGCAACTCCCCGCGCAGCTCCTCCCAGTCCGCGAAGAACGGGCTGCCGTCCGGAACTTGCTCCGCATACTCCATCGCGTGCGCCTCGATGGCTTCTGGGTCGCAGAGGATGACGATGGTTTCGTCCGGCAGGTAGTCGAGGAGCGTGGCGAGGGAAGGGCCAGGGAGGGTCTGGGGTCTGGGGTTTGGGGTTTGGGGCGGTGGGCTGGGACGCTGCGGGGTGGAAGGCGGCGCTGTGGCAGCCGCGGGGCTCCGATCTGAATCCCCCAGACCCCGGACGCTAGACCCTAGCCCCTGCCCCACTTCCCGCTTGAGCACCCCGAGTTCTCCCGCCGGAGGCAGGACAATTCCCTCCAGCCCGCCGCCCTCGCGCGACACCTGCGTGACCGGGTCGAAGGTGCGCAAGGACTCCAGTTCATCCCCGAAGAACTCCAGCCGCACCGGCCACGGACTGGTGAGCGGAAACACGTCCACAATGCCGCCGCGCAGTGCGATGTCGCCCTTCGCCGAGACTTGCGCCTCAGAGTCGTAGCCATTGTCCTCGAGCCACTCGATGAGGTCGAGCGGGTCCACGCGTTCGCCGCGGCGCAACGTGCGTGTGCGCGTGGCGAGGAAGTCCGGGGCGAAGGTGCGTTGGAGCAGGGCGGTGATGCTCGTGGTGAGCAGTGCGGAATCAGGAGCGCCGCCGCCCGTGCCGGCGACTTGCAGTCGCCGTCCATCGCGCCCTGGTCCACGAGGCAGTGCCGAATTGCTGTGCCCCACAGACGGCGATTGCAAATCGCCGGCACGGGTCGCAGTGCCTTCATTCCGCACTCCGCACTCCGCACTCCGCATTAGCCCCACCAGCGTTTCCAGCCGCTCGCTAATGACATCCGCATGCGGAAGCTTGTCCTCATGCGGCAGCGTCTCCCAGGCGGGGAAGAATAACAGGGGGTGGGGTCTAGGACCTGGGGTCTGGGGAAAGACGCTCGCCGCCCCGTCTGGCTGACCGCTGACCGCTGACCGCTGACCGCTCTCGCCCAGCCACGTCCCGAGATCCTGGTGCAAGGTCTCCTGCGCCTTCAGATTCTCCGCCACGAGCACGACCGGCCGGTGCGGAAACTCCCGGTGCAGCCACGCGGCCAGAAAGGCGTGACCCGCGCCCGCAATGCCGCCACAAGTCAATGCGCCGCCCGACTCCACGCGCCGCAGCAGGCCCTGCGCGGCGGAAGTCTGGCGAAGACGCGAAAAAAGCTCGTCGAACATGCAGGTGAAGAAGCCTCACCAGCGGATGGCAGGCTGGCACCGGAAAGAAGGTGGCGTCAAGGATGGCGGCTTGAGAGGGAACCCAAAGATTTGGGGCGGACAAAGATGGGGTGACTGGCGTGGCCCGGCTTTGAAGTGGGCATCAACAGCAGGAGGAGTTCGGCCGGGAAAATGGGGGCCGAATTCTTCCGCTCCGGCGATTTCCTCTGCCAGTCCGCCATCTTTGTCCGCCCCAAATCTTTGGGTCCTTTCAGACGTTTCGCATCAGCCGCGCCGCGTAGAAGCCGTCGAAGCCCTCGCGGTCGGGACGCAAGTGGATTTCCTGTTCCAACGTCCACGCCGCGCCGTTCGCCGCCAGGAACGCCTGCACCTGCCGTTCGTTCTCGTCCGGCAACAGGCTGCACGTGGCATAGACCAGTTTCCCGCCCGGCTTCACGAACTTCGAGTAGTTCTGCAGGATGCCCGCCTGCACCCGCGCGAGCCGGGCAACCTCCTTCGCCGTCAGCCGCCACTTCACCTCGGCGTTTCGGCGCATCGTGCCCAGGCCCGTGCACGGCACGTCCAGCAGCACCCGGTCGGCCGAGTCGAACAAGTCCGTGTGCACCAACTCCCTGTCCAGCACGCCCAGCTCGATGATGGAGAGGCTCGCGCGTTTCGCGCGCTCGGCCAGGGCGTGCAGCGGCTTGTCGCGCACATCCAGCGCCAGCAAACGGCCCTTGTTCCGCATCAAGGCGGCGAGATGCAGCGTCTTCCCGCCCGCCCCGCAACAGGCGTCAATCACGACCTGCCCCGGCTCGACTTGCAGCAGCGGCGCGACGTGCTGCGACGCGGCGTCTTGAATCTCAAACAGGCCGTTGCAGAAGGCGGTCGAGTTGCCGAGCTTGCGGCGCTCCTTGAGGCGCAGGGCGTCGGGCAGGCCGGGGACTTCCTCGGCCTCGATGCCTTGCAAGGCGAGGTCCGCCTTCAGCGCGCCAGCGGTCGTGTGCAGCGAATTCGCGCGGAGAAAGACGTCGGCGGGCTGGTTGAGCGCCGCCAGCAAGCCGGGCCAGTCCGCGCCAAATTCCTTGGTCCCAAGTTCAAACAACCAGTCGGGCACGGAGGCCAGAATGGCGGGCGAAACCTCTCCGATGGGAGCCACCGGTTGCCCGGCCTCCCGCGCCGCGCGTCGCGCCCAATACGCGTCCCACAACGTCTGCACGCGCTCCTCCGTGATGGCCTCGGGCAACAGGCACTCGGCATCCGGCAGGCCGGCGAGGTGCCAGTTCAGCCGCCACCAGCGGACATTCTCGTAAACACTTTCGGCGAAGAGCCGACGGTCGCGCGCACCCCATTTGCGGTTGGCCTTGAGCCGCGCGTCCACGACTTGTTCGGCGTGCTGGCTCCGCGCGAAGACGTCGCCGAGGGCACCGAGGATTTGCGAAGTGAGATTGGGGTGTAGCGTCACAGGGGCGAAGAGTAACGCGGGCACCAGGGTTAGTCGCGCAGCAATTCCGCAGGGGCAGCCGATGCGGGCGCATCTCATTTTCTGGCACCTTCTCATTAGCACCGGGCTTCAGCCCGGTGAGGTGGCTCGGGGGGACGCATAAGCCGTTTCAACGGCTTTCTCCGTATCGCCGGCCCGCCCGGTCCGGACCAAAACCGTTGAAACGGTTTGGGCCGTCGCCTTCCCGCCACACCCGGCTGAAGCCGGGTGCTAATGAGAGCGCCCTCCCGCCGGTGCAAGAAAGTGAGATGCGCCCTGCCGATACCTGCCAAAATCCTTTCCCCGCCCGCGCCTGCTCCGCACACTCCGCGCATGAACGTGACTGTCCGTGGGCGCACGCGCCATTATCGCACCGTCGGCTTTGACGCTGCCAAAAATCAGGTCCTGCTCATCGAGCAGCGCCTCCTGCCGCATGAGTTCAAGGTGGTCGGCACGCGTGACTTCCGCGCCACCGCCGTCGCCATCCGCGACATGGTGGTGCGCGGTGCGGGCGCCATCGGCGCGACGGCGGCTTACGGCCTGGCGCAGGGTGCACGGGCGTTTCGCGGCAAGGACCTGACGAAGTTTCAGGCACATGTCGAAGAAGTCTTCACCGTGCTGAAGGAAGCCCGCCCCACCGCCGTTGATCCCGTCAACGCGATGCTAGACGTGCGGCGTGCGATGTCCGCCGGCACGACCGTTGCCGAGCAGCAGGCCATCGCGCTCGCCGCCGCCACGCACTTCGCCGACGAGGATGTGGCGCATTGCGAAGCCATCGGCCAGCACGGCGCGAAGTTAATTCGTGACGGCATGAGGGTGCTCACGCATTGCAACGCCGGCTGGCTGGCCTTCGTGGACATCGGCAGCGCCACCGCGCCGATGTATGCCGCGCAGGCGGCGGGCCGCTCGTTCCACGTCTTCTGCGACGAGACGCGCCCGCGCTCGCAGGGTGCGACGCTCACCGCGTGGGAGCTGGCGCAGCAGGGCGTGTCGCACCAAATCATCGCCGACAACGCCGCCGGCTTCCTGATGTGGCGCGGTGAGATTGACCTCGTCATCGTGGGCAGCGACCGCACGCTGGGCCGCACCGGCGAGGTGGCGAACAAGATTGGCACCTACACGAAGGCCGTGCTGGCGAAGCGGCATGGCATCCCGTTCTACGTCGCCATTCCGCGCTCGACGATTGACTGGGAAATGAAATCCGGGCGGGACATTCCCATCGAGGAGCGCAGCGAGAGCGAAGTGCTCGGGGCGTGGGGAGCCTTGGAAATGCGGAATGCGGAATGCGGAATGCGGAATGCGGAATGCGGAATGCGGAATGCGGAATGCGGAATGCGGAATGCGGAGCGCGCTTACGTGCGGGTGGCGAATCCGACGAGCGGGGCGCGGAATCCCGGCTTCGATGTCACGCCGCCGGAGCTGATCACGGGGATCATCACGCCGGAAGGCATCTTCAAGCCCGGCGAGCTGTGGAAGCATCGGCGCAAACTCGGCGGGCCGAAGTAATCGTCGTAGGAGACGACGTGAGGAGTCTCTAACTTTTCCTCCCCGTTCCGCATTTGAATGGAGACTCGTCACCTCGTCTCCTACACCGATTTGGATGGCGCGCCCCGCCTGTCTCACTAACTTTCAGCCCCCGCCCAGGCGGTTTCTTTCAAATGGAGGTCAGGCAAGCTGCGCTGACCTACTTCCTTGGCTCCGCTCCCGGCTGTGTTACGCTCGCCGCAACATGACGACTCCGCTCCGCTTCCTCGGCCTCGTTGCGCTTGCCGCCACGCTGCTTTCCTCCACCCACGCCGCCACCACTGCCACCTTCGCGGGCAACGGCCAAGCCGGATTCTCTGGCGACGGCGGCCCGGCCACCGCTGCTCAAATCAACAATCCTTTCGGCGTCGTGCGCGGGCCGGATGGCAACATCTGGTTCTGCGAATACACCGGCCAGCGCGTGCGCAAGGTCACGTCGGATGGGAAGATTCACACCGTCGCGGGCAGTGGCCAGAAGGGCTACTCCGGCGACGGCGGTCCGGCGTTGCAAGCCACGTTCAACCTCCCGCACGAAATCCGTTTCGACAAAGCCGGCGACCTCTACATCGTGGACATGGCGAACAACGCCGTGCGCAAGGTCGCGCTGAAGACCGGTGTCATCACGACCTTCGCCGGCACCGGCAAGGCCGGCTATTCCGGCGACGGTGGCCCCGCGAAGGACGCGACCTTCAAACAGCCGCACAGCATCCAGTTCGACCCCGCCGGCGACCTCTTCATCTGCGACATCGGCAACCACGTCATCCGCAAGGTGAACATGAAGACCGGCGTCATCAGCACCTTCGCCGGCACGGGCAAGGCCGGTCCCACGCCCGATGGATCGCCCATCGCTGGCACGCCGCTCAACGGCCCGCGTTCGCTGGATTTTGACGCCGCCGGAAATCTCTGGCTCGCCACGCGCGAGGGCAATCAGGTCTTCAAGTTCGACCTCCAGGCCGGGAAGATTCAGCACATTGCCGGCACGGGGAAGAAAGGCTTCACCGGTCACGGCGGCCCGGCGAAAGAGGCGACGCTGTCCGGTCCCAAAGGCATTGCCGTCGCGCCCAACGGCAACGTCTATCTCGCCGACACCGAGAGCCACAGCGTCCGCATGGTGGACGTGAAGAAGGGCACGCTCGAACTGATCTGCGGCACGGGTGAGAAGGGCGACGGCCCCGACGGCGACCCGCTCAAGTGCAAGCTCGCGCGCCTGCACGGCCTGTGGGTGGATCGCGATGGCAGCGTGTTCATCGGCGACAGCGAGGCGCACCGGGTGCGGGTGATCAAACCGTAAGCCAAGGCTGCCGTTCCTGGCTGCCAGGCTTGGTGCCCAACGAACGGAGCTCCAGCGCTCTCTGGGGGGAGCACGCATCCGGAGGAGCGAAAACTTGTCGCGACTGAACGAACGCGTTAGAAACCAGCCACCGTTGAACCCAAAGCCGCTTACTCCAGCCTTGAAACGACACGCGCCATGCCGCCGAGTAGTGGTTGGAGGCCGTTCATCCCTTGGCCTGTCGGCGAGCAGTCAGGGTTTCGCGTTTGGAGTGATGCTGTGGTTCTGCACCGGACTGGCGGGACTCGCCGAGGTGCTCGTGCCCGGGTCGGCCGCCAGCCAGCTCGCGCCGGAACACAAGGGGTTGGTGCTGATCGAGGAGCTGAACTGCGTGGCCTGCCACACGAGTGACGCGTCCCTCGTGGCGCGGTCAAAGAAGGCTCCGCGCCTTGCCGAGGTCGGCTCGCGCGTGAACCCGGCCCACCTCGCGGCGTTCATCCGCCACCCGCACGGGACCAAGCCCGGCACGACGATGCCGGACGTGTTGAAGCATTTGACCGACGCGGAAAGAACGCAGGCCGCCACGGCGCTCGCGCACTTTCTGTCGTCGCTGCGGAAGAGCGACTTTTCCCTGCAACCACCCGACGCGGTGGCGGCGCAGCACGGCCAGCGCCTGTTTCATTCGCGCGGCTGCGCGGCCTGTCACTCGCCGCGCGACGGCAAGGGCGTGGAGTCACTGCCCAAGACATCCGTCCCGCTGGGGGCATTGGAGACGAAATACAGCTTCAAGAGCCTGGTCAATTTCCTGCGGCAGCCGCACGCGAGCCGGCCCTCGGGCCGTATGCCTGACCTCCGGCTCAGCGGACAGGACCTTGAACGCATCGCCCACTATCTGCTTCAGCACACCCGCGTGCCGGGCCACCTCGCTTACACGCTCTATCGCGGTGACGTTTGGGAGGGGCTGGGGAGTGACAAGGTCGTTGCCGAGCGCGCCGGGCAGGTGAAGGACTTCGACTTGGAGAGTCTGGGCAAGCCGCAGCATCACACGGCGATCCAATACGAGGGCTGGGTGAACCTCGCGAACCAGGGGCGTTACACGTTCTTCCTGAAGCTGAACGGCGGCTCGCTGACCGTGGACGGAAAGCCAGTCATCGAGCAGGAGCCGAGCGACCGGCGGGGCGTGAAGCAACTGGAGGGCGCGGCGGACTTGGCGGCGGGCTGGCACAAGATTCAACTCACCTATTTCCACACCGGACGCGAGCCAAAGCTCGCGCTCGAAATGGCCGGGCCGCAGTTTGCGCGCGGGCCGATTCCATCGGCGATGCTGTCGGTCTCCAAAGATCCCATTCCGGCCTTCGCGCCGCTCCAGGTGGATGCCGCACTGGCCGCGCGCGGGCGCGAACACTTCAGCCGGCTCGGCTGTGCAAATTGCCATGATGACCTCCGCGTGCCGGCCAAGTCCGCCACTGCCTTTGCCAAGCTCAACTCCGCCCGGGGCTGCCTGAGCGACGCCACCGGAGCGTGGCCGCGCTTTGACCTGACAGCGGAACAACGTGCGTGGATCACGAAGGCCCTGCCCCTCGCCGAGCAGCCGAAGCTGGATGACAAGCAGCAGATCAACAAAACCCTCGCCGCGTTCAACTGCGTCGCCTGCCATGAGCGCTCCGGCCTCGGTGGCATCGCGCCGGAGCGCAATGCGCTCTTCACCGGCACCCAGCCGGCGCTGGGGGATCAGGGCCGCGTGCCGCCGCCGTTGACCCACGTCGGCGCGAAGCTGCAACCCGAGTGGCTCGCCTATGTCCTGCTGCGCGGCAAACGCCAGCGCGGCTACCTGGACGCCGCCATGCCGCAGTTTGGCGAGGCGCAGGTCGGACACCTCGTCGAGTTGTTCGGCAAGGTGGATGCGCTGGAGAAAGTCACCATTCCCCAGATCGCCAACCTGCAGGAGTCCAAGGCCGCCGGGCACGAGATGATTGGCTTCAGTGGCTTGAGCTGCATCGTCTGCCATGAGTTCAACGGGCAGAAGTCCGGCGAAATGAGCGCGCTCGATCTCGTGCACGTGACCGAGCGCCTCAAGAAAGATTGGTTCCATCTCTACCTGCGGCAGCCGGCGCGCTTTCATCCCACGGTCATCATGCCCAGCTACTGGCCGGATGGTAAGTCCGTCCGCCCCAACCTCCTCGGCGGCGATGCGGCGCAGCAGATCGAGGCGCTGTGGGTTTATCTGGCGGACGGCGTGCGGGTGAGGAAGCCCGTGGGCCTGTCCCGCGAATCCACCGAGCTGCGCGTGGGCGACGTGACGGAGCTGTGTCGGGGACGCAGTTCCATTGGCTATCGTGGCATCGGCGTGGGTTACCCGGAGCGCATCAGCCTCGCCTTCGATGCGGAGGAGATGGCGTTGCGCCAGCTCTGGAAAGGCGAGTTTGCGAATGCTGAGATGGGATCGTTCCGCCCGCGCGGCACCGATCAAATCGCGTTCCCCCCCGGCATCCCGTTCCATCGCCTGAAGTCGCTGGAGGACAACTGGCCTTACAAGAGCAAGACCAGCCATGCGTTCCCGCAGGATCATGGCTACCAGTTCCGCGGCTATCACCTTGATGCCGCGCGCAGGCCGACGTTCCTCTACCACTACGGAGACATTGCAGTGCAGGACTTCTTCGAGGATGTGCGGGACAAGGCGGGGCAAGCCTTCTTCAAACGGACGCTGCGCTTCGAGACGACGACGGAAACGCCGCCCTTCTACTTCCGCGCTGCCGCTGGCAAGGGCGTCACCGCGCAATCGGACCGCAGCTTCGCCATTGCGCCCCTCCAACTGCGCATCACCAGCGACCACAAAGGAATCGTGCGCGAAGGCAACGCTGGTGAAGTCTTGATTCCCCTGACGCTGCCCAAGGGCCGCTCCACTCTCACCCTGGAATACCAGTGGTAGTCAGCCGCGCGGGTCGGACGGCCAAATGGAGAGGCTGGCCATGGCGCCCGAATCGGCGGGGACTCCTGCGCCAAATCAGCCGCAAAGTAACGCCGTTGCGGCATGGCGGGTGAAGGATGAAACGGTTCCACGCCCCGTCATGGAATGCCTTGTCCCCTCTGCGTCCGCTTGGGTTCTTTGCGGCCAACCTCGGAATTCAGGCTCATAATTGCTTCGGTTTCTTTGCTGGAATTCCCGGGCCAGCCTTCGCCACCGCCTGCGCGCGCGACTGCACGTGGAGCTTTTCGTAGATGCGCTCGATGTGGGTGCGCACGGTGGAATAGCTGATGCCGAGTTTGTCAGCGATTTCCTTGTAGAGGTAGCCTTCGGCGAGCAGCCCCAGAATCTCTTGCTCGCGTTGGGAGAGGGATTCGACAGCCGCGCTCGCGACGCAGGGTGCGGGCTTGTTGAACGTCGCCACGACACGGCGCGCGATCTGGCCGCTCATCGGCGCGCCGCCGGAATAGACGTCACGCACGGCGGCAAGGAGTTGCGTGGTGCGGATCGGCTTGAGCAGGTAGCCGCAGGCTCCGGCGCTCAAGCTGCTGAAAATGGCGTCGCTGTCGTCGTAGCTCGTGAGCATGACGATCTGCGGCTTGGGCTCAATGGCGGCGAGTTCGCGCACGCAGTCCACACCGCTCATGCCGGGGAGGTGGATGTCCATAAAGATGACGCGCGGCTGGAGGGCGGGGATTTTTCGCAGCGCGTCTTCGGCGTTCGCAAACTGCCCGACACACTCGATGTCCTGCGCAGTGCCAAGCATGGTGGCGAGGCTCCGGCGGATGCGCGGGTCGTCCTCGACGAGGGCTACGGTGATGGGCATGTGACAGTCAGTTGGGGGAGGCGAGCGCCAGCGTGACAGAGATGGTGGTTCCTTTGCCGGGGTCGCTCGTGCGCTCGAGCGCCCCGCCGATGCTCGCAATGCGTTGCTGCATGTTGGTCGTGCCATCGCCTGCCGAGGCGGATTCGGCGATGCCGCGCCCGTTGTCCTCGACGACGATGAGGAGCCGATGGTTGTCAGTGCGGATGCGCAGCCAGGCTTCGGTCGCGTGCGCGTGCTTCACGAGGTTGTGCAGCGCTTCTTTCACCGTGAGGAAAAGGTGATGGCGCTGCGTGGAGGAGAGTGGTGCGTCGGGGATTGCGGCGGGGATGTCGAGCCGGCACGGAATGCCCGCCGCGCAGAGGTAGTTTTGGGCGTGGTTGCTGAGGAAAGGCACAAAGCCCTTGAGCGAGTCGTTCGCGGGATTCACGGCCCAGACCATTTCGTCCACCTGTCGCGTGAGTGTCTGCGCGAGGTCAAAGATTTCATCGAGATGCTTCGTTGCCTTGGCCGGGTCGTTCACGTCGCCCTGCGCGAGGTCGCTGAGGAGCGCGAGGTGCGTGAGGTCGGCCCCGAGGTTGTCGTGCAGGTCGCGCGCGATGCGGCTGCGCTCGCGCTCGATGGCGCGTTCGCGTTCGAGGGCGTCAAGGCGGCGTTGCATCCGGCGGCGCGTGAGCCGGCGCACCAGCCCTGCGGTCAGCGCCGCGCCCCCGAGGACCGCGAGCGTCCAGAACCAGCGCGCCTCGTAAAACGGCGGCACCACGACGATGCGCGTGGCGGTCACGTCGCCGGCGGGCTTTCTCTCGACGGTGAGCGGCTGCAGGCGCATCCGATATTCGCCGGCGGGGAGATAGGGATAGGATTGCCGGGCCGAGCCGCCCCAGCCGATCGAATAGGCCTCCTGCCATTCGATGACAATGCGCCCGACCCCCTCGAGCGGCGCGGATCTCTCCGTGGTGGTCAGCCAGCCGCCGAACGCGTCGGGCCGGTCATCGCGCATGATGATGAACGGCGGTTTCCCGCTGCGCGGCGTGATCTGCGCGATGCCGAGGCTCGTGCCGTGCCGCGCCCAGCCCGCAGGCGTGCCGGCGAGTTGGTCCACGAGCGAGCCGGTGACCGGGACCAGTGCGATCCGCTCCGGCCCTCGCTGCGGGTCGCGCGGAATCAAGGTGACGGCGAGCGCATCCAGCGCATAGACACCCATGGTTTGCTGCGGCCCGGCGCTGCTGAGCCAGACTTGCATGCGGGCCGCGCCTGCGGGCACTTCGAGCGTCTCGCGTCGGGCGATGAAACGCGCGGTCTCGGGGTTTCCCGTCCACCCCGGTGTTTCTCCGTGCGCGTCAAACTCCTCGCCGGACACCGCGTTTCCCTTCGCGTCGTTGAAACGCACGGTGAAACGCATCAACCCAATCGGGTCGCGCCAGCCCGCGTCCGCGCCGTCGAGCTGGAAGCGATAGCGGAACGGCGGCGTGGCGGGCGGCAACTGCGGGGCAAAATCAATGTCGAGCATCCGCGTGTGGGCGCGCACCCGCACGGCAACGGCGGCATCAGCGGGGAGCGGCAACGGCACGCCGTCCGCCGCGATCTGGCCGATCACGATGGATGCGTCCGCCAGCGCGGCCCGAGCGCCGAGCAGCAGGAGCAACGCGAACGTCCCTGCCCGGCGGCGGGCAAGCCGGTGGTGCTGCGCGAGCGGGTGGTGGTTCGAGCCGGGCATCTGGCGCCATTGACGCGGCCCCATCATACCCGAATGCGGCCTCGAGTTGTCGATGAAACGGAGCCGCGCTCGTGTCGGAAGTTTTACCGACACGCGAATGCGCGGCGATGTCGGCACGTTACATACCCATCATGAAACCCATCCGTTTCCCGCGAAGCCTTCTGCGTTTCATTCTCCTCGCTTTGCCGTGGCTGGTCGCGACGAGCCTCCGCGCCGCCGACGCGCCCTCGCGCATCGAGCCGCTTTCGCCGGAGCAATCACTCACACGGATTCGCGTCCCGGCGGGCTACCGCGTCGAACTCGTCGCCGCCGAGCCGATGATTGAGGAGCCGGTGATGTGTGCGTGGGATGCGGACGGGCGGATGTATGTCGCGGAGATGCGCGGCTACATGCAGGACACGGCGGGGACGGGGCGGGATGAGCGCAACGGCCGCGTGAAGCGGCTCGAGGACACGGACGGCGATGGCAAGATGGACAAGGTCACGGTGTTCGCCGACGGACTGCTGCTGCCGCGCATCATCACGCCGCTCGACGACCGCATCATCATCCGCGAGACGCACAACGCCGCCTTTGTCAGCTTTCGCGACACCGACAACGATGGTCGTGCCGATCAGCGCATCGAGTTGGGCAAGGGCACGGACGCAAATGACTCCGTCGAGCACGAGGACAGCGCGCTGACCTGGAACCTCGACAACTGGCTCTACACCGCCGGGGGCGGCTGGCGGTATCGGTTCACGCGCGGGAAGTGGGAGGCGGAAAAGTGCGAGTCGCAAATGGACAACCAGTGGGGCGTCGGGATGGATGACGTGGGCACGCTGTTCTTCTCGCACAATTCGTTTCCGGGGCGCGGCTTTCAGCAGCCGTGGTATGCGTGGTCGCTGCTTCCTGCTGCGAAACCCGGCGTGCCTCACATGCGGCCGCGGCTCGGACCGGCGGACACGGACGCGGAGTTCCACCGCATTTTTCCCGTCTGCAAAATCGGCGACCGGCAGGACACGCCGGACCGGTTCTTCACCAGCGCGTGCGGCATCAGCATCTATCGCGGCGACGCGATGCCGGATTTGCGCGGCGACATGTTCATCTGCGAACCGTGCAGCCATCTCGTGCGCCGCGCGAAAGTGGTCGTGACCGATAGCAAGCGCACGCTGCGCAACGCGCATGAGGAGCGGGAATTTTTCGCGTCGGAGGATTTCTACTGCCGGCCGGTGTGGACGGCGACCGGGCCGGACGGCTGCCTCTACGTCGTGGACATGTATCGCGGCATCATCCAGGACAAGCCGTGGGTGGACGCGGCGTTTGCGAAGCGCATCCAGAGCATGGGCGCGGACCAGGTGAAACGCCGCGGGCGCATCTGGCGCATCGTGCCGGAAAATTTCCGCCGTCCGCAGCCGAAGCGTCTGCTCGCCGCAAAGACGACGGAGCTCGTGACGCATCTCGCCGATGCCAACGGCTTCACGCGCGACACGGCGCAACGGCTCATCGTGCTGCGGCAGGACCGCGCGGTGGTGCCGTCGCTCGTGGCGATGAGCCGGGAAAATGCCGGGCCGCTCGCGCGCTTGCACGCGCTGTGGACGCTCGAAGGACTTGATGCGCTGGAGCAGCCGGTCGTCTTCGCCGCGCTGCAAGACCGCGACCCGCGCGTGCGCGCCGCGGCGGTGCGGCTGACGGAGCCATGGCTGAAGCAGGGCGATGCAGGCGCGCATGAGCGCCTCGCGGCGATGACGGCGGACCAGGACATCGAGGTGCTGCGGCAGTTGATTCTCTCGCTGGGATGGAGTTCGCGCGCGGAGGCGGTCAAAACGATCGAGTCCATCGTCGCCGCGCAGCTCGACAACGAGGTGATTTACCTCGCGACGATGACGGCGCTGTGGGGGCGGCGGACGCTGCTGATGGAGCGGTTGCTGGCTGCCGGAGAATTTCAGCGCATCGCCGACCCCGCGCAGCGCGATGCGGTGCGGCAGCGGTGGAAGAACGGCATCATGGCGTGGTCCGGCACGACCGCCGCGCCACGCGCGCTCGATGCCGAGGGCATCGAGTTGGTGAGTCGCGGCGCGACGGTTTACGCCGGGGTGTGTGGCGCGTGTCACGGACCCGACGGCAAGGGCCTGCAACCGCCCGGCTCGTTGCCGCTCGCGCCGTCCATAGATGGCTCGGAGCGGTTGCGCGGGCAGAAGGAGCGGCTCGTGCGCATCGTGTTGCACGGCATCAAGGACACCGTGAACGGCGGGCGATTTGCCGGCGGCCTGATGCCGGCGCTCGCCGCGATGGATGATGCCTCGATTGCCGCCGCGCTCAGCTACGCGCGGCAGTCGTGGACGAATGACGAGGAGCCGGTTCGCGAGGCCGATGTCGCCGCCGTTCGCCGCGCATCCGCCGGACGCTCGGAGCCATGGGCGCCCGCGGAACTCGACCGCTACGCCGCGCCGGTGCTCGCGGATTCCAGCGTGAGCGCCGCGAAGAACGAGCCTTTCCCGCTGCCCTGCTATCGCGGTTATCAACAGAACAAGGAACTCGGCCGCGCGATGGAACGCGAAGGCAAAAAGCGCGGGCCGTGGATTCACGGCCAGATGACGCCGGGCCATTGGTTCGCCGTGGATTTGCTCCAGCCCGCCGAGATTACCGCCGTCGTGCTCGACGCGCGCGAGGCAAACTGGTTTCCGCGCGGCTGGGAGCTGCGGCTTTCCAGCGATGGGAAAAATTGGAGCGAGCCCATCGCGTCCGGCCGCGGCACGAGCCGGCACACGGCAATCACGTTCGAGCCGGTGACGACGCGCTTCTTCAAAATCACGCAGACCGCGCAGGGCGAGGCGCGCGACAGCAGCGGACGCCGCGCGGACTTGTGGCAGGTGTTCGACTTTCGCGTGCATGGCCGTCCCGCCTCCGCGCCGCAACTGACGGCTGACAAGGAACTGGAACGGCTGGTGTCATCGTCAGCGGCTGCTGCACCACTCGTCGCAGACAAACCGACGACGCCACCCGTCGGGCAGGCATCACCTGCGTTGAAAACAAAACCCTTCGCCGCTCCCAAACAACCCGCGCAGAAGCCCGAGCGACTCCGCGCGCTCATCCTTGACGGGCAGAACAACCACGACTTCCGCGGCACGACCGAGGCGATTCGCGCCACGCTCGCGACGACCGGACGCTTCGGCGACTGGTCGCAGGTGAAATTCAGCCGTTCGCCGATTTGGTGGGAGCAGCCAGAGCCACGGAAGCCGAAGGACGGCGACGCTGCCGCGCAGGCGCAGTTTGAAAAGGACATCAAAGCCTACAGCGAGGCGCGGCTCGCCTACTACAAACAGAGCGCCCTCACCCAGGCGATTTGGCGTCCGCCCTTCGGCGAAGCCGATGTCGTCATCGTGAACTACAACGGCAATTCCTGGCCGGAGCATGTGCAGACGGCGTTCGTCGAGTTTGTCCGCAACGGCGGCGGCGCGGTCATCGTCCACGCGGCGAACAACAGTTTTGAAAACTGGCCGGCCTACAACGAAATGCTCGGCATCGGCTGGCGGAGCGCAAAGTTTGGCCGCTGGATTGCCGTGGACGACGCGACCGGCAAACTCATCGAGGTGCCCGAGGAAAAGCCCGCCGCTTCATCGCACGGCGACTTCGTGCCCTTCGTGGTGAAAACGCGCTCGCCCGAGCATCCCATCATGGCCGGCCTGCCCGCCGAATGGATGCACGGCGCCGACGAACTCTACGTGCGCATGCGCGGCACCACGAAGAATCTCACCGTGCTCGCGACCGCCTTCTCGCCCGGAGCCAAGCAGCACGAGCCCGTGGTGTGGTGCACGACTTTCGGCAAAGGCCGCGTGGTCACGACCTCGCTGGGCCACTACCAGCGCCCCGCGCACTATTCGTCGCTGATGTGCATCGGTTTCCAGGCCGTGCTCGCCCGCAGTTGCGAATGGGCAGCGACCGGCACCGTCACCATCCCCGTGCCCGAGGGATTTCCGACCAAGGACGCGACGAGCATTTCCGGGCCGAAGGAGATTAAGTGGAAAGCGAAGTGAGAGGCTGACACGTCGGACCGTCTGGTTCTCCGCGGGACCGCGTGCGGCGGGTTGTGACGCGGTGAAACTTTTCCGGTAAATTCGCGCCGTCATCATACATCCCCCCAATGGTGCCCGAAGAACCGCAGCCCAGTCCGACCCCGCCCGGCCTTTCGCCGGAGCGGCAGGAATTGTTTGTGCGCGAGTTGAACGGCGCGCATGCGCTGCTGCTGCGGTATGTGCTGTCGCTCGTGGGCAACCGGCATGACGCCGAGGATGTGCTGCAGCGCGCGAGCGTCGTGATGTGGCGGCGGTTCGGGACCTTCGAGCCGGGCACGGACTTCATCGCGTGGGCGACGACGGTTGCGTTTTACGAGGCGCGCAATTTCCTCCGCGTGGCCGGCCGGGCGCGCGTGGAGTTCGATGACGAACTGCTCCAGACGCTCGCGGACGAGCGCGCGCAGCAGGTGCGGCGGTGGCCCGCGCGCATGGAGGCGCTGGAGATTTGCGTGGAGAAGCTCGAACCCGCGCAGCGGGAGCTCGTGGATGCGATTTACACGCGTGGAGTCGAACCGGCCGAAATCGCGCGCCAGCAGGGTCGCGCCGTGCAGACCCTTTACAACAAACTGAACTTCATCCGCCGCGCGCTCGCCGAGTGCGTGCAGCGGCAGATGGCGGAGGCGGCATCGTGAACGACGACACCCGCACTGAATGGCACGCGCTTTTCAACGCCGTGCTGAATGGCATCGCGACCGACGTCGAACAGCGGCAGTTGGCGACGTTGCTGAAATCCAGCGCCGAAGCGCGGCAGCTTTGGTTTCTCTACGGCGACAATGAATGCGGTCTCGCGGAATTGAACGCCGCTTCGCGGGCACCGGCGACGGTTGTTCGCCCTGCGTTTTGGACGGCCCGGCGCGCGCTCGCGGCGGCTGCGGCGCTGGTTTTCTTTCTCGGACTCTCGGCGCTGTGGTGGAGCCGGCGCGGGGTCGAAATGGAAGTCTTGCGCGTGTCCGAGTCGGCGGTTGGCCGGTGGAAGGCCGGCGACACGATGCGGGCACGGCATTTGACCTGGGTGCGCGGCACGGTGGAGATGAGGCTGGCTTCGGGAGTGCGGCTCAAAGTGGAGGCGCCGGCTGTTCTCGAGTTCGTAGGCCCGATGGAACTGCGCGTGGTCGCGGGGAAAGTCACCGCAGACGTGGGCGAGGCTGGCAAAGGCTTTGTCATCGAGACGCCGGAGACGCGTGTCGTGGATCTCGGCACGGTGTTCGGTGTCGATGCTTCCAGCACGGCAAGGACGGATGTCGTGGTGTTCAAGGGGCAGGTGGAGCTTTTCCAAAAAGGCGCGAAGGAGCGGCTGGCCCTGCTCAATCAGGGCGAGGGCATGCGCGTGGAGAAGAACCGCCGCGCGTCGCGCATCGTGAGTGTGACAGGCTCGGACGAATCCGGCTCGTGGAGCGCGCAGGAGCGTCCGCCGGAAAACGCCATCATCACAGCGGTGGGCGACAGCATGAGCGCGAACGACGAGGAGGCGAAGCTGTGGCCGTCGCTGCGAAATTTTTACCGCATTGTGCCGGGCGGACTGGGCGATGGAGCGCTGGCATTCGCCGATGCCGAGGACGAATGGAGCAACGTGCCCGATGCGCTCATCGGCGCGGACCAGGTGCGGACGTTCGTCGTGGACAGCCAGAACTGGTGGATGAAGCTGACCGTGGAGTTGAGCCGGCCCTGCGAGTTGTTTGTGTTCGTGGACCAGCGCAATCCGGTGCCGCACTGGGTGCGCAATGAATTCACCGACACGGGGAAGACGGTCACGCTGGACTTCAAGCCCTCGCAGGCCGGAGGGCGCGTGGCGAAGCAGTTGCCCTATGCCATCTGGCGTCGCGTGGTGGAGAAGCCGGGCGCGGTCACGCTCGGCGCGCCTTACGATAATCCGCCCGCAGACAAAAGGAGCTTCAACCCGAACCGCATGTTCGGTGTGGCCGCGAAGGCGCTGCGGTGAGCTTTCAAAAAACCGACAACACTCCATCGCCCTCATTCTCCAAACCATGAATTCATACCTCACCCGCCGCCACTTCCTCCGCAGCAGCTCCGCCTGCATCGCGCTCCCGTTTCTCGCATCGCTCGGCTTCCGCCGCTTCGCCTCCGCTGCGCCGATTGCCGCGCGCCCGAAGCGCATGATCTTCCTCGCGATGGGCTGGGGCGTGACGAATGAGACGTGGTATCCCAACCCAAAACAAACGGGCGCGGAGTGGACGCTGCCGGAGGGATTGAAGCCGCTGGCGAAGTTTCAAAAGGACATCACGCTGGTGCAGAACACCTATCACAAGCACTCGATCGACGGTCATTCGGGCAGCACCTTCTGGCTGACGGGGGCGAATCAGTATGGGATGCCGGGACGCAGCTTTCACAACACCATCTCGGTGGACCAGGTGGCGGCGGAGCAGTTCGGTCGCGAGACGAGGTTTGCCTCGCTGAACTTCGGCAATCCGGGCGGCGAAGGCGGTCACGGTGGTGCGCTCTCGTGGAATCGCCTGGGCAAACCGGTCTCGGAGTTGTCCGACCCGGTGGCGGTGTTTCACAAGCTCTTCTCGGATGAAAAGACGCCGCTCGCGCGGCGGCAGGCGGAGTTGCGGCGACAGCAGAGCGTGCTCGACACCGTGCTCGACGAAGTGCGTGACACCGCGCGCGGCTTGAGCAAGGACGACACGGACAAGCTCAACGAGTATCTCGAATCCATCCGCGAAATCGAAACGCGGCTCGCGAAGGAAAACGAGTGGCTCACGGTGCCGAAGGCGAAACCCGCCAAGGTCATCGCCGAGCCGGGCAAAGGCATGGGCGGCGAGCAGGAGATGCGGCTCATGTATGACATGATGGTGACGGCGTTCCAGACCGACGCCACCCGCGTCATCTCGTATCGTCAGCCGGTGAACTCCCTCTTGCGCAGCCGCGGCGTGAACCTCGACGGCCACAGCATGAGCCACTACGACATGGGCCCGCGCCGCGAAGCGAGCCAGACGCGCGACAAGTGCTAGAGCGAGTTGCTCGCGCATCTCATCGAGCGGCTCAAGCAGACGCGGGACGCGGATGGCTCCAGCATGTTCGACCACGTGAGCGTGGCCCTCGGCACGAACATCCGCACCATCCATTATCTGGACAATTGCCCGACGCTGCTCACCGGCGGCGGCGCAGGCATCAAGCTCGGCCAGCACCTCGTGATGCCGGATCCGAAGACGCCGCTGTGCAACGTGTGGCTCACCTTGCTGAATGGCGTCGGCGTGAAGGCGAAGTCCTTCGGCGACAGCACGGGCGTGGTGGACCAATTGCGCGCGTAGGCGGATGCACCGAAACCTTCTCCTTATCTGCTCTGCATGAAGTCGCTCTGCCTCCTGTTGCTGTCCGCCGCCGTCGCTCTCGCCGCCACCGAGGCCGTGATGCCGGAGTCGCAACGTGCGTTTTTCAAAAGCTACTGCGTCTCCTGCCACAATGCCGAGAAGCAGAAAGGGAAGACGCGGCTCGACGACATCCCGTTTGCCATCGCCGACATTCCGACTGCCGACCGATGGCAGAAGATTCTCGGGGCGGTCAACTCCGGAGAGATGCCACCGGAGGATGAGAAGCAGCCGAAACCGCAGGAGAAACTCGCCTTTCTCGAAACGCTCTCGAAGCAAATGGTGGTCGCACGCAAGGCGCTGTCGGACACCGGCGGCACCATCACGCTGCGGCGGCTGAATCGTCGCGAGTATGTGAACACGATGCGCGACCTGCTGGATGTCGAGGTGAACCCAAGCGACCTCCCGATGGACGAGAGCGTGGGCACGTTCGACACCGTTGGCTCCGGGCTGTATTTTTCGAGCGACCAGTTCGAGCAGTATCTGAAGCTCGCAAGGAAAGCGCTCGATGATGCGCTCATCGCCGGCGCGCAACCGACGCGAAAGGTCGAGCGCGTCGAAAGCGAGGAGGCGGCGAACAAAAGCATGCGCGCGGAATACGAGCGCACGCAGACCGGGCTGCGCCGCATCACCGAGTGGCGCAAATCAGGCCGCCCCGCGAAGGAGTTCGGCTTTGGCGACGACACCGACGCGGTCCTCTCGGAGACCGTTCTCCGCGGCGGCGAGGAGCGCGCTTTGCGTTACCTCAATGACCCGCTCACGAAGACCGGCGTGCTCACGCCGCACTCGCCATTTCCGCAGTCCATCACCATCCCAGGCAGTGCCGCTCCAGGGCGCTATGTGATTCGCGCGCGGGTCGCGTTTCCCACCATCAAGGAGGGCGAGCGGCGCTTCATCGAGTTCGGCACGCAGGGCGATCAGGGCTATCCGGCCGAGTTGCGCCTGCTCGGTTGTTTCGCGGTGAACGGCACACCGGAGCGGCCGGATGTGGTCGAGATCACGGTCAATGTCGCGCGCACCGGCAGCCGTCTGTTTGCGATTCGCGAGCGCCGGCACAACACCTCCGATGGCGCGGACAAGCAGAACTTCTTCGCAAGACTTGGAGTGCCGATGGACACACGTCAGCGCGCGCCCTTCACACCGGCACCGAAGCTATGGGTTGACTGGATGGAATGGGAGGGCCCGTTCACCGACCAATGGCCGCCAAGCTCGCATCACGCGGTATTTGGCGACACCGCGCTCGGAGACAAGCCGGGCGCCGCCGAGGCACGCAAAGTCATCGAGTCCTTCGCCACGCGCGCCTTTCGCGGACGCGCGGTGCGGCCTGCGTTCGTGGATAAACTCGTCGCGCACTTCGAGTAGCGGGTGCAGGCCGGCGAGGCGTTCACGGAGGCCATCAAGACGCCGCTGTCCATCGTGCTCGCGTCGCCGAAGTTCCTCTACCTGCTCGAACCGACAGCTCGCGAGCCGGGCGCGAATCCCGAGCGTTCTGCGCAGGCTTTGATCAGCTTTACGGAATCAGCGAAAAAATCGGGCAAGGCCACCGAGAAACCGACCCCCAGCAGCGCGCGCGTGCCACTCACGAATGCCGAGCTTGCCAATCGCCTTGCGTATTTTCTCTGGGCCGGTCCGCCTGATCAACGGCTCATGAGCTTCGTCGAGGCCGGTCGTCTGAGCGACAAGGGTGTGCTCTCCAGCGGCTACGTCAACGAAGTGGACCGCATGCTCGCCGACCCGCGCGCGAACCGCTTCATCGCGGGCTTCGCGCATCAGTGGCTGCACATGACGCGGCTCGATTTCTTCCAGTTCAATCCGCGCCTCTATCCGAAGTTCGACGCCAGCCTGCGCGCCTCCGCACGCCGCGAAGTGTATGAAACGATCCGCACCGTGCTCGATGAGAACCTGCCGCTTGGCACGCTGCTGAAGTCGGACTTCGTCGTCGTGGACGACCTGCTCGCCGACTACTACGGCATCGGCGAAATGCGCGGCAGCGCCTTCCGCAAGGTGCGCGTGCCCGCAGGGACGCCGCGCGGCGGATTGCTCGGCATGGCCGCCATCCTCGCGATGGGCAGCGACGGCGAGCGCAGTTCGCCCGTCGAGCGCGGCACATGGGTGCTGCGCAAACTGCTCAACGACCCGCCGCCGCCCGCGCCCGCGAACGTGCCGCAGCTCTCGCGCTTCGGCGACAAGCTCATGCCCGCGCGCGAACTGCTCACCGCGCACATGGAGCAACCCCAGTGCGCGCAGTGCCACCGCCGCATCGATCCGCCTGGCCACGCATTGCAAAACTTCGACGCCGCCGGACTCTGGCGCGAGGAGGAATACGCGGAGTTCTTCACCTTCTGGAAGGCCATCAAGAAGAAGGAGACGTTCCCGATTGATGCGAGCGGCGAGCTGCCCGGCGGGCCGCAGTTCGAGGGATTCCACGGTCTGCGCGACGCCGTGGCCGCACGCGAGGAAGGTTTCACGCGTGGTCTCATCGAGCACCTCATCTCCTATGCCCTCGGACGTCCGTGCGGATTCTCCGATGTCGAGCTGGTCGAGGGCACGCTCAAGAAAGCCAAGTCCAAAGGCATGACCCTGCGCGCCATCATCCACGCACTAGTCGAGAGCCGGGAGTTTCAGTCGAAGTGAGTGCATCCCCGACCATGCCATGAACACAAAACCCATCCATCTCGCTCTGCTCACCATCGCCGCCCTTTCGCTGACGGCGTGTTCCACTTTGCAATCTCCCGTCGCGCGCGGCGCGAAGCCGAAGGACCACGGGCGCATCGGCGCGGGCGAAGGTCCGGCGTGGCATGATGGCTCGCTCTACTTCACCGACGGCGAACGCATCAACCGCATGGGTCCCGACGGCCGCACCAGCGTGTTTCGACAAAACGCTTCCAACGGCCTGCTCTTCGACCGCGAGGGCCGGCTCGTCGCGTGCGAGTCCGGGCTGCGTCGCGTCACGCGCACGGAGAAGGACGGCAGCATCACCGTGCTGACGGACCATTTCCACGGGCAGCGCTACAATGCGCCGAACGACCTCTGCGCCGACTCGCAGGGCCGCATCTATTTCACCGACCCGCGCTACGGTCCGCGCGAGGGCATGAAAATTCGTGATGAGAAGGGGCGCATCGTCGAGGGCGTCTATCGCATCACGGAAAAGGCGCACGCGAAGCCGCGCGTCGAGCTGCTGCTCGGGCCGGACGAAGTGAACCGGCCCAACGGCATCCTCGTCACGCCGGATGACCGCTTCCTCTACGTCGCCGACAACAATAACAACAACCACGGTGCGCCGCGCAAACTGCTGCGCTTCACGTTGAACGCGGATGGCAGCGTGCAGCCCGGCAGCCGCCGCGTGATTTTCGACTGGCGCGACAGCCGCGGCCCCGACGGCATCAAGATGGACGCCGCTGGACGCCTCTACGTCGCCGCCGGCCGCAACGAGCCGAACGAATACGAAACCACGCGCTTCAAGGCCGGCTGCTACGTCCTGTCGCCGGGCGGACGCCTGATTGACTTCATCGCGACCGCGCCCGATGAGGCGACGAACTGCGCGCTCGGCGGCGCGGACAAGCGCACGCTCTACATCACCTCCGGCAAGCATCTGTGGAGCGTGCCGCTGAAATGAACCATGAGCAGCACGCGGAAGGCATCGTCGCATGACCGCTTCCAAGCCTTCCGCAGTCACACCCGAGCTCTCCCGCCACCACCATTTCCAATTGATGAAGCCCTTGCTCCATTCCATCGCCATCGCCGCCACAATCACCGCCGCCCTTTACGACGCCTCGTTGCATGCCGCACAACCCTCCGCGCCCATCCCCGAAGCACTCCAGTCTCTGGTCTGCTCCAAGCGCAATCACGAGGGAACGCCTGCGATCCGCATCTTCACCAAGAACGGGCTTCCGGCGATCTCTATCAACACCGCAGCACCTCTGACCGACGCACAGTGGGATGCCGTCGCGGCTTTGCATCCCAAGTTGTTCTTCTTTAACGATCAGGGCCTGACCGACAAAGGCATGGACCGCCTTGTCGCGCTCGATCCGGTGTCGGTCTCGCTGCGCATCACGCCGATTACGGGCGCGGGTGCCGCGAAGTTCGGCGCGATGAAGCACCTCACCAGCCTCACCTCGCATCACCTGCACGCTCCCACTCCCGAAGCCAAGGAAGCCCTCGCCAATCACCCGACGCTCGAGGATTTTCGCACCGCAGGCCACTTCTGCATAGAAGCCCTCGGCGCGTCCCATTTGAAGTCGGTGGAGTTGGCCGAGAAGGCCGCAACACCCGCGCGAGTTGAAGAACTGGCGGCACGCTCGAAGATCGAATCGCTCAGCCTCTTCGGCCACAACGTCATCACCGTGGACGACGCGTGCATGGCGAGCGTGGCGAAAATCAAAACGCTCAAGGAGCTGAAGCTCGCGTTCACCGCACTCACTTTTGAAGGCGGATTAAAGCACCTGCTCGCGTTGCCCGACCTCCGGCAACTCAGCCTCTCCATGGTGGACGTGTCCGACGCAGACTTGCAGAAGTTCAAAGCCGCGATGCCGAAGGTGCAGGTGAAGCACACGCCGATGAAGCCCGAGTATCGCAAGACGTGGGATGAGATGATCGCCAAGGCCAAGGGCTCGAGTGGAAGGTAAAAGATGGGTGGTATAAGATGATGAAACTCAAACAGCCAACACCAACCCCGCTCCGCACCGCGACGAGCCAACGCAATCAGTCCCATTTTTTACCGCCTATCCTTTACCGGCTGGTGCTGACCGCCCTGTTCTGCTTTTGCACCCAGCCCATCGAGGCCGCTACCGCAGAAAGGCCCAACGTCATCTCATCACCGAAACTGCGCGTCGAGGTGTCGGAGAAAGACGGCGCGCTTACCATTACCGACCCGCGCAACAAGCGCGTGTGGCAGCAGGTGCGAGTCGAGACGGACGAGGCATTGAAGCAACGCATCATCGGCTTCGATGCCGAGCGCAACGAACTCATGCTCGAATGCGGACTCGCGGGCACGCGCGCCGACGGCAAGCGCGGTGTCGCGCCCGCACGCATCACGCTGCGCCTTGCGCGCGCGAAGTCGGATGTCGAGATGACAATTCACCTCGACCCAAAGGAGCAATGGCGGCACGCCGCGTATCCCTATGTCTTCGCCCGCGACGGCGAGCGCGTGAGCAATCTCTTCCCGCATTGCGAGGGCCTGCTCGTGCCCGTGCGCAAGACCGACCCCGACTGGCTCGCGCTGCCCGACGGCGACCTCTACGGCGGCGTGCATTCGTATTTGATGTGCCTCGGTCTCGTGGATGAAGCGAGCGGTGAAGGCCTGCTGACGCTCCTGCCGGACATCGAGGCCACGATGTTAAAGTGGCGCGATGTGCCGGTGAATGCCCAAACGGTCGTCGCGCCACAGTTCGTGTGTCGCGCGAACAAGGGCAACTTCGACCGCCCGTGGCGCTTCACTTTCAGCTTCAGCGACAAAGGCGGCTATGTCGCGATGGCGGAGCGCTACCGCGAATTCTTCGCCGCGCAGGGCCTGCACAAGACGCTCCGCGAAAAGGCCGTCGAAAATCCCGCCGTGAACGACATCGCGGGTGCGCCGATTTTCTGGGCCAACACGCGCACCCCGAAGCAAGCCGCCGACATGGCCGACTCCTTCCGCGCCGCCGGCGTGGACCGCTGCCTCTTCGCCATGTGCAACGTGCCTTTGCACAAACCCGAAGTGCCCGATTACGAGCAGCAGATGGCCGATGCCATCAAGCGCGTGCGCGCGCTCGGCTACCACGTCTATCGCTACGACCAGTATCGCGATGCCTTCGCGCCCGATCCCGCCAAGGGCCACAGCCATCAAATCAACACCAACGCCTGGCCCGACAAGCTCGTGCTCAAGCCCGACGGCACACGTGTCGCCGCCTTCGGTCCGCAGAGCGGCATCGTGTGCGCGAAGTTTTTCCTGCCGCTCGCGATTGAGACCTTTGACCGCGAGTTCCGCGACTTCGACTACAGCGCACGCTTCCTCGATTGCCTCGGCTCCGTCGGCTTCAACATGGAAGCCGAGTGCTTCGACCCCGCGCATCCCTGCGACCGCTACTTCACGCGCCAGCAACGCACCGCGCTGCTCGCCGAACTGAACCGCCGCGGCAAGCTCGCCGCCACCGAGTGCGGCATTGATTACCTCCTCCCGCATCTGCATTGGGTCGAAGGCACCAGCACCTTGGTGCGCTGGAAAGAATTCTTCCCCGCGAAGCAGACGACCGAGAATACCGGCATTAACGACGCCACCGGCGGCAAGCTCACCAACCGCATGACCGCACTCGCCAAACTCGAACCCACCGCGAAGGCCGACCTCACCGTGAGCATCAGCCCGCGCCACCGCATCCCCTTCTACTCGCTCTGCCATCACGACGAAGTCATCGTCACTTGGCGCTGGGAAGACGGCATGGACGACCCGCCCGTGTATTGGCAGATGAAAAACCTCTGGTCCGTCCTCACCGGCACCCCGCCGATGTATCGCACCACCGCCGAGCGCATCACCAAGTATCGCGAACAAATCACCCGCACGCAGCACTACGTCAGCGACTGGGTGAAGCAGGTAGCCTTCGACGCGATGACGGACCATCGCTTCCTCACCGAAGACCGCACTGTGCAGGAGTCAGAGTTTTCCTCCGGCAAAGGAGTCGTAGTGAACTTCAGCAACAAGGATTTCACACTTCCCGACGGGCGGATCGTGAAGGCGCGGGACTACGTCAAGTTTCAGCGCGGCGAACAGAGCCGCAGCTACGAAACACCGCCGTGTCGCAACGTGTTCGCGCATTGACCGCGGCACCAACCGTGTCGGTGCTTGCAGGCCGCCGCAAGCGGACCGTCGGTAGTTTTACCGACGTGCGTGGAGCAGCAACGCGCGACACTCTCGAACCGTATGAAGACTGCCACCCGCCTGTCGCTGCCGCGCCTTCACATTCTTCCTTTCGCTGCCGCGTCGCTGCTGGCCGCAGCGCAGCCGCTCGGCGCGCAGACTCCCGCGCCGCTGCCGCCGGCGGTCGTGGAGAAGCAGCCGAATCCGGTGAATGGCGAGCGGCCCTGGGCGAAGCTGCCGGAATCGGAAGTGGCGAAGATTCGCGCGGCGCTGCCGGAGAAGGCGCAGGTCGCGCCCGCGAAGCCGCGCAAGGTGCTCGTGTTTTATCGCACGGACGGTTTTCCGCATTCCTCGATTCCGCATTGGAACAAGTGCATCGAGCTGCTCGGGGAGAAGACGGGCGCGTTCGCGGTCACGCTTTCGCAGAGTTACGCGGACCTCACGCCGGAGCGGCTGCGCGAGTTCGACGCGGTCTTTTTCAACAACACCTGCCGCATGAACACGCCCGCGCCGGTGAAGGCGGCGCTGCTGGATTTCATCGCGAGCGGCAAGGGCTTCGCGGGCAATCACGGCGCGGGCGACAACTGGCACGACTGGCCCGAGGGCAAGGAACTGCTCGGTGCGGAGTTCGTCACGCATCCGTATGGGCGCATCCAGATAAAAGTGGACGACGCGACGAGCCCGCTCACTACAGCGTTCGGCGGGCGCGCGTTCGGGTATCAGGATGAAATCTACGCGTTCAAGGAGCCCTACAGCCGCGACAAGCTGCGCGTGTTGCTGAGCATTGATTATCCGAATTCGCCCGACGTCGCGAAGGCCGAGCAGACGATGCTCAAGCGCGCCGCGGAGCCGAACGCGCGGCCGTTCGACAAGGACTCGCTCGCCGCCGTGCGCGCGGACAGGGACTACGCGCTCGCGTGGATTCGGCCGTGGGGCAAAGGGCGCTTCTTCTACTGCGCACTCGGGCATCGCGCGGAGGTCACTTTTGACCCGGCGATGGTGAAGTTCTACCTCGCGGGCATCCAGTATGCGCTCGGGGATTTGAAGGCGGACGACAAGCCTTCCGGACCCGCGCCAGCGCCTGCTGCAGCTGCCGCGCCGGTGAAAACGGGAGTGGTGCCTGTGCAAAATCCTGCGGACTCCGAGCAGGCGAAAACCGTTCTGCAGCACGTGCGCTTTGATTCGGACTTCGAGTTCACCACGTTCGCCGCACCGCCGATGGTGAACTCGCCGGTGTTTGTCTCCGCCGCGCCGGACGGCACGCTCTTCGTGTCGAGCGACCCGAATGGCAGCGTGGGCACGACGCGCGGACTCGGACGCATCGTGCGTCTGCGCGACACGGACGGCGACGGCATCGCGGATGCCGCGAACGATTTCGCGAAGGTTGACGCGCCGCGCGGGCTGGTCGCGCATGGGAGCACGGTCTTCGTGCTGCACCCGCCGCACATCAGCGCGTTCATTGACAGGGACGGTGACGGTGTCGCGGACGAGGAGAAGGTCATCGTGAAGAATGTCGGCTGGGGCTACGCGGACCGTCGTGCCGACCACGCGTCGAACGGACTCGAACTCGGCGTGGACGGCTGGCTCTACGCGGCCATCGGCGATTTCGGTTTCATCAAGGCCGAGGGCACGGACGGCCGCACGCTTCAGCTTCGCGGCGGCGGCGTGGTTCGTGTGCGGACCGACGGTTCGGGCCTCGAACTTCACAGCGCGGGCACGCGCAACATTCTCGAAGCGGCCATCAGCCCGCTGCTCGACGGCTTCGCGCGCGACAACACGAACGATGGCGACGGCTGGGACACGCGCTTCCACCATTTCAGCGGCGGCGAGGACCACGGCTATCCGCGCCTCTACAAACACTTCGCGGACGAAACGGTGAAGCCGCTCGCGGATTACGGCGGCGGCTCCGGCTGCGGCGCGGCGTGGGTCTCCGAGCCGGGCTGGCCCGCCGCGTGGAATCACCGCCCGTTCACCGTGGACTGGGGCCGGCAATACATCGCCGCGCATCCGGTGCGCGCGAAGGGCGCGACGTTTGTGGAGACGGAAAAGCCGCGCAACCTCGCGATGCTCAAGCCCGAGCTGAAACCGGAGGAGATTCGCGTGAACGCGTTCCGCCCGTCCGATGTGGATGTGGACGCGCGCGGCTACCTCTACCTCGCGAGCTGGGTGAACGGCGGCTTCGGCGCGAGCGACAAGTGCGGCGTGATTTTCCGGATGCACCCGAAGGGCCACACGCCTGCGAAGCTGCCGGACTTCGCGAAGGCCATGACGGTCGAGTTGGCGGGACTGATGACTTCACCAAGCCATCGCACGCGCCTCGAAGCCCAGCGCGTGCTGCTGCATCGCGGCGCGGATGACGCAGCCTTGCGCGCGCTGGAAAGAATCGCCGCCGACAAAACCGCACTACTCGAATCCCGCGTCGCCGCGCTCTTCACGCTGCGGCAGTCGAGCGGTGAAAAGTCGTTCCAATTTCTCGCGCAGATCGCATCCGATTCGTCCGTCGCCGCCTGGGCCATCCGTGCGCTTGCCGACGACGAGCGACTCGCCGCGCGCGTGCCCACCGAGCCAATTCTCGGTGGCTTGAAATCCGCCGACGCCCGCACGCGCCGCGAATCAGTCTTCGCCATCGCGCGTCTCGGCCAGCCGCAGCTTGCCGCGTCCCTCGTGCCGCAGTTCGGCGACGCCGACAAAGTCGTCGCGCACACCGCGTTCCGTGCGCTGGCGAAACTCCATGCCACCGGTGTTTGTTTCACCGTGCTCGACGACAAGTCCGCATCGCCTGCGAAACGCACGGGAGCGTTGCGCGCCTTGCAGACGCTGCACGAGGCCGCCGCTGTGGATGGTCTCATCGCCCGCCTCACCAAAGAAACCGACGCGTCGCGCCGCCGCGACCTGCTCTCCGCACTCTGCCGGCTCTACAACACCGAGGGCGAGTGGGCGGGCGACAGTTGGGGCACGCGACCTGACAGCCGCGGGCCTTACTACCAGCCCGAGCCGTGGAGCGAATCGCAGAAAATCGCGGACGCGATTTTGAAGACGATGTCCACACTGGACAGCGCAGACGCCACGTGGCTCGGCAACGAACTCGCGCGCAATCGCGCCAACCTCAAGGACGCCACGCGCCAGCTTCTCGCCCGTGCCGAGCAGGACGCTAGCGTGCTGCCGCCGCTCTTCCGCAATCTCGCCGACAGTGACGACATTCCCGCCACCGCGCTGCCGTTGCTCATCCGCGTCGTCACCGACAAGGCCACCGAGCCGAAGCTGCGCGTGGACGGGATCGTGGCCCTGACCAAGACCGACAGCCGCGACGCCTTTGCCGCGATCATCAAGGGGATGACCTTGAACTGCCACGACGGCATCCACCGCGCGCGCAAGGCCTATCACGCCGCGCCACGTTTGGAGAATCACCACGCGCTCTTCATCGAACTCGCCAAGGCCGACGACGCGATGGCGCGGATTGCGATGGAAGCCGTGATGCAGCTCGCCTCCAGCGCCATCGGCGCTCCCGAGCCGCGCGCCGCCTGCCGCACCGCGCTCGACGCGGGCTGGAGGCAAGGCGCGAAGCACCAGGCCATGATGATGACCGCCGCCCGCGACGGCAAAGGCACCTACATCGCACCGGTCGTCGCGCCGTTGCTCGCGAGCACCGACAAGAACACGCACTGGCTTGCCGATACCTATTTCAAAACGCTCCGCCTCGACCCGAAGAAGGTCACGCAAGCCACGCCGCCCGACCAGCTCGTCGGCGCGCTGCCGCCGGAGCGCGTGCTCGCGGACATCGTGAAGCTCAAAGGCGACGCTCGCCGCGGCGAGCAGCTCTTCACGCAGCAGGGCTGCGTCGCGTGCCACACGACGAAGCCCGAGGAAAAGCAGAAAGGCCCCTACCTCGGCACCATCGCCGCGACCTACAAGCGCCGCGAACTCGCCGAGGCCGTGCTCGAACCCGCGAAGACCATCGCGCAGGGATTCGCCACGCACGTCTTCACGCTGAAGAATGAGGAAGAACACACCGGCTTCGTCGTGCGCGAGGCCGCGGCCAGCGTGACCTTCCGCAACCTCGCCGCGCAGGAGATCACCCTCAACAAGAGCGACATCGCCAAGCGCGAGGTGAAGGAGGGTGTCTCACTGATGCCGCCCGGTCTGGCCGCCAATTTGAACGTCGAGGATTTCGCGGCGCTGCTCAGTTATCTCGAGGACTTGAATGCCAAGAACTCTTCCTCTGGGCATTGAAACTGGATCCGCTCCAGCGTTGCCTCTTTCAGCCGCCGCCATTTCTTCACGCCAACGCGCCCGGTTTGATGCCGTCGAGGAGCGCTGATGCGGCATTGCACAGCTTCCGTTTGGGTGCGGTCGGCGGCGCGGCCTTGACTCGCTGGAGGTAGTAGGCGCAATCCTTCCTCGCTCTAAAGCTATGCTGAATGTCGGCGCTACTCTTATCTTTCTGCCGCTGGCCACCTTACTCACCGCCCACATGACCATCGTCGCCGCGCCGCCGCCCACCGAAAAGAAGCGCGTCACCGACGAGTATCACGGCGTGAAAGTTGCGGACGACTACCGCTGGCTGGAGGAAACCGGCACGCCAGCGGTGAAGGTCTGGACCGCTGCGCAGAACCAATACGCGCGCACCTGGCTGGATGGGCGGCCTGACCGCGCCGCCGTTCAGGCAAAGCTCACGGCTCTTTATGCCAAGGACACCCCGTCGCACATCGGGTTGGTGTCGCGGCCGGGCCGGTTGTTTGCGTTGAAGTTTCAGCCGCCGAAGCAGCAGCGACTGCTCGTCACGCTTGCTTCGGCAGATGATTTGGCCTCGGAGAAGGTTGTGCTGGACCCAAACACGCTCGAGCCGAAGGGTCAGGTCGCGATGGATTGGTTCGAGCCTTCGCCCGACGGCAAACTCATCGCCGTCTGCCTATCCGAGCATGGCAGTGAGGAAGGCACGCTCCATTTCTATCGCACGGACACAGGCGAGCAACTGCCCGACCGGATTCCCCGCGTGCAGTATCCCACCGGCGGCGGCAGCGCAGCGTGGACCCCTGATGGCAGCGCTGTCTTCTACACCCGCTATCCGCACAAGGGCGAGCGGCCCGAAGCCGACTTGAACTTCTTCCAGCAAATCTACTTTCACCGGCTCGGCACTCCGGTGAGCAGCGATACCTACTCCGCCGGCCGCGATTTTCCGCGCATCGCCGAGATTCATCTCTCGACCTCGCACGACGGGCGGTGGCTCCTCGCGAGCGTGGCCAATGGCGATGGCGGCGAGTTCGCCCATCATGTTCGCGAGACGAAGGCTGAGTCGGCGTGGCGGCAAATCACGCGGCACGAAGATGGCATCAAGGAAGTGGAGTTCAGCCACGACGGCACGCTGCTTTATCTCCGCTCGGTGAAAGGCGCGCCGCGCGGGAAAGTCCTGCGCCTGCCCATCGCCGGCCACTTGCGCGACGCAGAAGTGGTCGTGCCGGAGAGTGAGGCGGTTATCGAAGGCATCACGCTCACCGCGAAGTTCCTTTTCGTCGCCGACCTGCTCGGCGGGCCGTCGCGCATCCGGCAATTCGGTCTGGATGGCAAAGCCGGGCGCATCGTGCCGCTGCCCGAAGCCTCGGGTGTTGGGGGACTGATGGCCGTGGGAGACCACGTCCTGTTCCGCCAGACCAGTTACGTCACGCCCGCAGCCTGGATGCGCTACGACCCAGCCATCGGAACCCCGAAGAAGACCGCGCTGTTCAACACCTCGCCGGTGGATTTGAGCGACATCGAGGCCGTGCGCGAATTCGCCGTGAGCAAGGACGGCACGAAAGTCCCCGTCAACATCCTGCGCCGCAAAGGCACCCAGCTCGATGGCAGCAACCCCACGCTGCTCTACGCCTACGGCGGCTACGGCCACAGCATGAGACCGGGGTTTAATTTCGAGCAGCGCCTGTGGTTCGACCGCGGCGGCATCTACGTCATCGCCAACCTCCGTGGCGGCGGCGAATACGGCGAGGATTGGCATCTCGCAGGCAACCTCACCAAAAAGCAAAACGTGTTCGACGACTTTGCCGCCTGCGCGCAGCACCTCATCAAGCGCGGCTACACGCGCCCCGAAAAGCTCGCCGTCGAGGGTGGCAGCAACGGCGGTTTGCTCATGGGTGCGTTTCTCACGCAGAACCCGACGCTCGCCCGCGCGGTCGTCGCGCACGTCGGCATCTATGACATGCTGCGAGTGGAGCTAGATCCAAATGGGGCCTTCAACGTCACGGAGTTCGGCACCGTCAAGGACCCCACGCAGTTCCGCGCGCTCCACGCCTACTCGCCCTTTCACAACGTCACGGATGGCACCAAATACCCCGCCGTCTTCTTCCTCGCGGGCGAGACGGACGGCCGCGTGAACCCGGCGAATTCGCGCAAGATGACCGCGCGCTTGCAGGCCGCCACGGCTTCCGGGCATCCGATTCTTGTCCGGCTTAGCTCGGCCTCCGGCCACGGCATGGGCACCGCCCTCACGGAGCGAATCGCGCAGAAGGCCGACGTGTTTGCGTTTCTCTTCGACCAGCTTGGCATGCCGGCCGGACGCCTTGAGAAACAGTGACGGGAACGCCCATGAAAAATTTCCGCTTCATCACCGCCTTGCTGGCACTGACGCTCACGCCGCTCCTCCAGGCCGCCGAAGACCTCGGCGCGATGTGGGGCACCGCAGCGGAGGAGGCGAAGTATTATCCCATCGTTCGCATCCCGGTTCCGACTGGCGTCCCCATGCGCCCCGGCGGAATGGAAGTCCTGCCGGACGGACGGCTCGCAGTGGGCACGCGGCGCGGTGACATCTATTTCATCAAGGGCGCGTTCGAGACGCCGCCCAACCCGGAGTATCACCTCTTCGCCAGCGGGCAGGACGAAATCTTCTCGCTCGCGTGGCGGGACGGCGCGTTGACCTCGACCAGTTGGGGCGAAGTCACGCGTATCACGGACACCGACGGCGATGGCGTCGCCGACCGTTACGACACGTTGACCAGCAACTGGGGCTACGCCGAGGGCCACGAGTTTGCCTTCGCCTCCAAGCACGACCCCGCCGGCAACCTCTGGGTGGCGCTGGGCCTGAGCGGCTCGTATGAATCGCACAATCTGTTCCGCGGCTGGGCGGTGAAAGTGACGCCGCAGGGAAAGATGATTCCCATTTGCAGCGGGTTGCGCAGCCCCGGCGGCGTGGGTGCAAATGCCCAGGGCGCGATGTTTGCCATCGAGAGTCAGGGGCCGTGGAACGGCTGCTGTTCGCTGAAGCACCTGAAGGAAGGCGGCTTCGTCGGGCACCCTGCGAGTTACAACTGGTATCCCTTCGCCCCCGGGGTGAAAGCCCCCGAGCTCAAGCCCAACACCAATTCCCGCATGGGCGTGGAGAAGAAGCGCGTGAAGGAATTGGTGCCGCCCGCTGTGAAGTTCCCTTACATCAAGATGGGCCGTTCCATCTCCGGCTTCCGGCTCAACCAGACCGGCGGCAAGTTTGGTCCGTTCGACGGCCAGCTTTTCCTCGGCGACTACAGCCTCAGCCTCGTGATGCGCGCGACGACCGAGCTGGTCAACGGCGTGTGGCAGGGCGCTTGTTATCCCTTCCGCGAAGGGCTGGCCACCGGCGTGATGAACGTGGAGTTCTCGCCGAAGGGCCAGCTCATCGCCGGCGGCTTCACCACGAGCCGGCAGTGGCCGGTGCGCGGAACGGATCCGTTTGCGCTCCAACGCATTGATTGGAATGGCGTCGTGCCGTTCGAGATCAAGGAGATCAACATCAAGCCGGACGGCTTCCTGATCACGTTCACCCAGCCCGTGGACAAAGCGGTCGCCGCCCGGACGGACGCCTACACCATCACCACCTACACGCACATCTACCACGGCGCTTACGGCAGCCCGGAAGTGGACCACACGACGGCCCGGGTCATCCGCGCCGTTCCGGCGGCCGATGGGTTGTCAGTGCGGGTGCAGTTGGAGAGCATCATGGAAGACCACATCCATGATTTCGACCTGACGCCGATCATCTCACGGGACGGCGGCAAGCTGGTTCACAACAAGGCCTATTACACGGTGAACGAGATCCCCACGAACTGACGCTGCGTGCGCCGGACATGGACCCCGCTCCATCTCGCTGTCACCCGGCCGCACCCTCGGTTGACGCAAGGAGGGACACCGGGCACTTTCGATGTGTGAGCACCATCTCCGCAATTTTTGAGCCGGCAGCCGACGGAACTCTACATCTGCCCATTCCGGCAGCCTGGGGCAAGCGGGCCATCCGAGTGACGGCCGAATTAGAACCGGTGGAAAGGCCGGCGGCGAATCCCGATTTGAAGGGTTTTGGCTGCCTGCGCGGGCGGATTTCGATGGCGCAGGATTTCGATGAGCCGCTGGCAGATTTCGCCGAATACACCTGATGCGCCTGCTCATAGATACTCACGCGTTGTTGTGGTTCTGCGAGGGCAGCACGCTGCTGACCGAGGCAGCCCGGGCGGCGATGGAGGATGAAACGAACGAACGGTTCGTCAGCCAGGCCGTCCCTTGGGAGATCGCGATCAAGCTGGCGCTCGGAAAACTGCAGCTCCAGGCGGATTACCAGGCGATCTTTCCCGGAGTTTTGGAGGCGAACGGATTTAGAGTGTTGCCCCCAAACTTCGAACACTATCGGCGGCTTATCTCGCTGCCGCGGCATCATGGAGATCCTTTTGACCGGCTCATGATTTGCCAGGCGCAGACCGAAGGGTTGACCATCATCACCCGCGATCCGCAGTTTTCCGCCTACGAGGTTTCGCTGTTGTGGCGCGGATAAAAACGGTCACCAGCCCTGCCAAGACCCGTTAATCTATGCCTACCAGACCGCTCAGTCTTCTTTGTGCCATCGCATTTCTCGCATCCTTCTCGGACGGTCTCGCTCAAGCCCCTGCCGAACCGCAATGGCTCACCTCCCCCGGCGGCGCCGGACCCGGCAAGGGCAGGCGCATCGTGCTCATCGCCGCCGACCAGGAGTATCGCAGCGAGCAGTCCATGCCGATGATGGCAAAGATTCTCAGCACGCATCACGGCTTCGACTGCACCGTCCTCTTCGCCGTGAACGAAAAGGGGGAGGTGGATCCCACCATGCCCGTCTATCCCGAGAAGGGTAAGGAGTTCAAAGCACACCACATTCCCGGCCTGGAGCACCTCGCCAAGGCGGACTTGGTCATCTTCTTTCCCCGCTTGCTCACCCTGCCGGCCCCGGAGCTGGAACGCATCGTGAAGTATGTGGATTCCGGCAAACCCATAATCTCACTGCGCACGGGCAACCACGGTTTCCGCAGCCCCCTGCCTTACAAGATCAACGGCCAGCAAGTGCGCTGGGGAGAGGATGTCCTCGGCGGTTCCTTCATGGGCCACCATGGACGCTGGCAGGCCGACTCGACGCGCGGCACCATCGTGCCCGAGCAAAAGGACCATCCGATCCTCACCGGCGTGAGCGACATCTGGGGCAACTCCGATGTCTATCGGACCTACAAGGAAGGGACGAGTCTGCCGGCGGGTTGCACCGCCCTCGTCTGGGGCCAGCCCTTGATGGGACGCCAGCCCAACGACCCGCCGAACCCCAAGCTGGAGCCGCTGCCCGTCGCCTGGTTCAAGCATTGGCAGACCAGCGAAGGCAAACAGGCCCGCGTCTTTCAATCCACCATGGGCAGCGGCACCGACCTCGAAAACCCCGGCCTGCGTCGGCTCATCATCAACGCGGTCTATTGGGGCCTGGGCATGGAATCCGCCATCACCCCCACGCGCAGCGTGGACATCGTCGGCACCTACCAGCCGCTCAAAAGCGGATTCAACTACCAGGCCATCGGCGTCGTCCCCAAGCCGGTCTCGGCCTACCAGTAGCGTTGACCACGGCTGACTGCCATCGTCTCCCGCCGATACTTGAGTTGGCCCACCAGCCTCCGGCCGCACCCCACTCAGGGCATGATCCCGAACCTTGAAATGGATCAGGGAGCGACCCAGTCGGCGTGCCAGTTTGGTGGACTCCCTTCCACCATCGCTCCGCAAGCCGCGTCCTTTTCTGCGCAGGGAAACTTCCGGCTGGCTGACGACCACGCACGCGCCGATGAGGGGGAGGTTTGGGGTGACCGACGGGATTCGAACCCGCAACAGCCAGAATCACAATCTGGGACTCTACCATTGAGCTACGGCCACCGCTCGCGCCGGGGAACGTAGGGATTCCCTCCAGAGCGGTCAAGCGCACGCTGCCCGGCGGCCCGAATGAATCCGCGAGTTGACCTCTACACATCCTCCCGGTCCGCATCATTGCCAAATCCCGGCGGCTCCGCTTCAATGCCCGCGCTATGGCCCGCCAGCGCAAGCCCCTCCAACCCCTCGTCGGCATCATCATGGGCAGCCAGTCCGATTGGGAGACGATGCAGCACGCCGCTGCGCAGCTTGATGCGCTCGGCGTGCCCTACGAGGCCGAGGTCGTCTCCGCGCATCGCACCCCGGATCGGATGTTCGAGTATGCCGAGACCGCCGCAGCGCGTGGCCTGGAAGTCATCATTGCCGGCGCGGGCGGCGCGGCGCATTTGCCGGGCATGACGGCGGCCAAGACCTCGCTTCCCGTCCTCGGTGTGCCAGTGCAATCCAAGTCGCTCAACGGCCTCGACTCGCTCCTCTCCATCGTCCAGATGCCCGGCGGAATTCCTGTCGGCACGCTCGCCATCGGCAAGGCCGGGGCCATCAACGCCGCGCTGCTTGCCACCGCGATGCTCGGCAACAAGCACGCGAAGTTCCGTCAGGCCTACGACCAGTTCCGCGCGGAGCAAACGAAGAAGGTGCGGGAAAACCCAGTGCCGGGTTCCGCTGCTTGAGTATGGGGCGCCTTGTCACTACAGTCACACCATGAGTTCCGCCGCCACTGAACTGCTGGAAAAAGCCCTTCAACTCCCGGAGACCGAGCGTGAGTGGATGGCCGCCGAGCTGTCCGACAGCTTGGAAACCCCCATGACCGCAGAGCAGGAGGCCGCTGTGCTCGCGCTGTTGGAGAGCCGCCGTGCCGATTATCTCGCTGGACGCGCGACCTTGATGGACGCTGATGTTGTCATGGCCCAGGCCAAAGCCCTGTTGCGGTGAAACTCCGCTACCAGTCCCGCGCGTGCGAGGAATTCCACCAGGCAGTCGTTGGCTATCAGGACGTGAACCCGGAGGCCGCCAGAAAATTTGTGTCCGAAGTCGAGCGGGGACTGCGCCGCATGCAGCAGTTTCCGGAGATTTGCCGTCGCTGGCTTGGTGATTATCGGATGATGCGACCGCCCAGTTTTCCCTACGGATGGTTTTATTGTGTGGAACCGGATGAAATCGTCATCTACGCCGTTCTGCACCTCCACCGTGACCCGGCGACAATCGCCGCCCGGTTGCATGAACGCTGATCGCCCGTGAACTTCCCCCTCCTTCCCGGCTCCACCATCGGCATCCTCGGCAGCGGCCAGCTCGGGCGCATGCTCACCATTGCCGCCAAGCAGCTCGGCTATCGCGTCGCCATTTACTCGCCGGATGCGGACACGCCCGCCGGGCAGGTCGCGGACATCGAGGCCGTCGGCGACTATCTGGATGAAGAGCGCCTCGCGGACTTCGCGCAACGCGTCAGCGTGATCACCTTCGAGTTCGAGAACGTCCCCTCCGTCGCGTCTGAAGTCGCCGCCCGCCATACCATCGTGCGTCCCGCCGGCAACGTGCTCCACACCACGCAGGAGCGGCTGCGTGAGAAAACATTCCTCCGCGACCACGGCTTTCCCACCACGCCGTTTCGCGAGGTGAGGAATTTCGCCGACCTCCACGCCGCCGCGCGCGACCTCGGCCTGCCTGCCGTGCTCAAGACTGCGAGCTTCGGCTACGACGGCAAAGGCCAGCAGAAGGTCTATGCGCATTCCGACCCCGCGCAGGTTTACGCGAACCTCGGTGGCGCAGTGGGCATCTACGAGGCGTGGGTGGACTTCGAGAAGGAAATCTCCGTCGTCGCCGCGCGCACGGCGGACGGCCAGTTCGCCGCGTTTCCCGTCTTCGAGAACCGCCACGCGAACCACATTCTCGACGTGACCTTCGCGCCAGCCGCCATCGGCCCGCAGCTCGCCAAGGAAGCCGTGGAACTCGCCGCCGGCATCCTGGAAAAACTTGATGTTGTCGGCCTGTTGACCGTCGAGCTGTTCGTCACCAAGTCCGGCAAGCTGCTGGTGAACGAACTCGCGCCGCGCACGCACAACAGCGGACATCTCACGATGGACGCGTGCGTCACCAGCCAGTTCGAGCAGCAGGTCCGCGCCGTGTGCTGCCTGCCGCTCGGCTCCACCGCGCTCCGCGCGCCCGCTGCGATGGCGAATCTCCTCGGCCACCTCTGGGAAAAGGGCGAACCCAACTGGGCCGGTGCCTTGTCCGATCCGCATGTGAAGCTTCATCTCTACGGCAAGGCGCAGGCCCGCGTGGGCCGGAAGATGGGGCACATCAACGCCTGCGGCCGGAGTGTTGAAGCCGCCATTGCCCGGGTTGTCGCTGCGCGCGAGCGACTGACGAGCTAGGGCGATGGCGCTCCCGCCGTATCTCCGCAGCCAGCCCGACGGGGTTTTCCTCTCCGTCAAAGTCCAGCCCCGCGCGAGCCGGAATGAAATCGGCGGCCTGCATGGCAACGAGCTGAAAGTCGCCGTCACCGCTCCGCCGGTGGACTCGGCGGCGAATCAGGCCGTGCTGGAATTCCTCGCGGAAACCCTGGGCCTGCCACGGCGGGCTGTGACGCTGGTGCGTGGTCAGACGTCCCGTCACAAGGTCCTGCGCCTTGACGGCCTCACCGCCGAGGATGCGGCAGCGAAACTCACGCGGCCTTAGCTGGGCTCTTCGAGCGGAGTGAAGGGCTAATCCCCCTTCTTGAAGAAGCCCTTCGCCTTGGTGAAGAAGCCGGTGCCGTCGGGGTGGACACTGTCGTCTTTGCAGAGTTCGGCGAACTCGACCAGCTTGGCGCGCTGTTCCGCATTGAGCTTGGTCGGCACTTCAATCTGCACGCGCACGAGAAGGTCGCCCACGCCGTGGCCCTGGATGTTTTGCACGCCCTTGCCCCGGATGCGGAAGACGGTGCCGTGCTGCGTGCCGGAGGGCATCCGCACGGTGCTGCGGCCCGCCATGGTGGGCACCTCGATGTCCGCACCGAGCGCGGCCTGCGTGAAGCTGATGGGCACCTCGCAGATGAGGTCGTCGCCATCGCGGCTGAAGAGGCCGTGTTCGCGCACGTGCAGGACGACGTAGAGGTCGCCGGACGGACCGCCGCGCGTGCCGCACTCGCCGTTGCCGGCGGAGCGCAGGCGCGCACCGTTGTCCACCCCCGCAGGAATCTTGAGCTTGATCTTGGAGGAGCGCTCCCGCCGGCCGCTGCCGCGACAGGAGCGGCAGGGCTTGTCGATCTTCTGGCCCGCGCCGTCGCAGTCCGGGCAGGTCTGCGCCACGCTGAAGATGCCCTTGGAGCGGATGATCTGCCCGCGTCCGCCGCAGGTGCCGCAGGGTTTGATGGCGGCCCCCTTTTCCCCGCCCGCGCCGTGGCAGGTTTCGCACTGGTCGAGCTTGGTGAGGCTTATCTCCTTCTCACAGCCGAGCACGGCCTCCTCGAAGTCGAGCTCGAGGTCATAGCGCAGGTCGGAACCGCGCCGGGGACCGGTGGGGTTGCGCTGGCCCTCGTTGAACAGCTCCTCGAAAATGCTGCCCCCGCCGCCGCCGGCAAAGACCTCGCGGAAGATGTCGAAGGGATCGTGGAAGCCGCCGGCCCCGCCGCGTCCGGCACCGCCACCGGCTCCGGCGCGCATGCGCGGGTCGAAGGCCGCGTGGCCAAACTGGTCGTAAGCGCCGCGTTTCTGCGGGTCGCTGAGCGCCTCGTAGGCCTCGCCCAGCTCCTTGAACTTCTCCTCCGCCGCCTTGTCTCCAGGGTTCTTGTCCGGGTGATACTTGATGGCCAGCTTGCGGTAGGATTTTTTGATGTCCTCGGCGGAGGCTCCGCGTTCGACCTCCAGCACTTCGTAGTAATCGCGTTTCGTGCTCATGACTCGGCGGGCGCAGGGGCGGTGGCTTGTTTGGCGACGATGACCGTGGCGGCGCGCAGCAGGCGGTCGCGGAACTTGTAGCCCTTGCGGAGCTGCTGCAGCACCTGGCCTTCGGGCACCTCGGTGGATTCCTGGTGGGACACGGCCTCCTGCCAGTTGGGGTCGAAGGGTTTGCCGGTGGCGTCCAGTTCCTCCAGCCCAGCCTCGCCCATCACGGACTTGAACTGGCTGTGGATCATGTTCACGCCAACCTTCAGGGCGTCCGCCGTCCCCGTCTGGGCATTGTTCGCGGCGGTCATCGCCATGTCGAAGTTGTCGAGCACGGGGATCAGCTTTGCGAGGAGGCCCTCGTTGGCCAGCCGCACGGCGTCCTGCCGGTCGCGGGCGGCGCGCTTTTTGAAGTTCTCGAAGTCGGCAGCCTGACGGAGCAGCCGCTCCCAGTGCTCGTCAGCCTTGGCGGCCTTGGCGCGCAACTCATCCAGTTCGGCGGGTGTGGCGGCGGCTCCCGGCGTCGGCGCGGGCGAATCTGTCGGTGTCTGTTCTTCACTCATGTTAGCAATCCAATACTCGGGGCGCGGAAACTACACAACCTCCCGACGCAGGGCAACGGTCTGCTAGGGGTGTCCACCGACTGGCTCCCAAGCGTGGATTCGTGCGCTCGCCGGCGGTGGCCGGGTCACTCCAGATAACCACGCTGCGGCAGGAAGCCCTGGTGCTCCAAGGCCACGCCAGCCTGACGAATGACCTCGACCGGCAACCGGCTGCCGGCATGCAGGCGCGGTGGAGTCACATTGGCTGCCTTCGGCCCGTGCGCGAAGAAGTGGTCCATCGCCTTGTTGGCGTTGGCGAAGGCATTGCCATCGGGCAGGCCGGTGACGAGGGCGAAGACTTCCTTCACCACGGCTGAAAGGCGGTCCGAGAGCTGTCGGGCGTCTTCGCGTCGCCCGGCGCGGAGCAACTCGATGACCTGATGCAGCTCGCGTCCGAAGCAGTTGGCGGTGCTGAGGAGGAAGCCGTCGTAAGGTCCGCCGCCGGACTTGAGCCAGTTCGCATAGCCGCCCTCCGCGCCGCGCACGAGGAACACGCCGCTGAAGTTCTGTCCCGAGCTGGCCACCCGGTCCGCGCCGCTGGTGTCCTTGAAGAGGATGAAGTTCGGGAAGCGCGCGGCGAGATCCGCTACCGTCTCCGGGGACATCTCATTCTGCGTGACCTGCGGGAGTTGGTAGAGCGCGGTGGGGAAGCCGAGAGCGAGAATGTCGGCAAGCGCGTCGCGGAGAGTTTCTTGGGACAGGTCTTTACCCTTGGGCGGGCAGACAGTGAAGCAAGGCGTGCTGTGCGCTGCGTGTTTCGTGATTCCGGCAGGAATCACCCGGCCATACTCGCGTAACACGGAGCACGCATCACGCGCCTCGGTCTTCAGCACGCCGATGAGCAGATGAAGTCCGAGCTCTGCCGTCTGCTTCTGCGCGAGTCCGAGAAGTTCACGAATTTCCACGTCGGACATTTCCCAGCCGTCACCGGTTGATCCGGGAATGAGAAAGCCCTTCACATGCGGCGCGAGGTGGCGCAGGTGCGCGGTGATGCGCGCGTGGTCGAGCGAGCCGTCGTCGCGGTAATGCGGTAGCAGCGGACACCAGAGCGGTGGGATGCCGCGCGGGAAGAGGCGCGCATGCCAGTCAGCGCGGGTGTTGGGCGAGGGCGTGCTCATACAGCGTCCGCCTCCTCACGTCGGCGGCCACGAGATCAGTGCTTTTCCTCGGCGGGCGGCTCGGGCAGCAGGAAGCCGATGGCGAAGCTCACCACCGCGATGGTGGTGGCCACGATGCCGGCGGCTTTGGCCACATGCATGGGGGTCAGCGGACCCGTGCCAGCCAGCCACGGAGCGACGAGACTGGTCGTGACGAACGCCATGCTGGTGCCGATCATGCGCCCGCCGACGTTGGTGGCGAAGCTCCCGCCGGTGCCGCGCAGGTGCAGCGGGAAGACCTTGGGCAGATATTCGCCGAAGTAGCTGAACTGCGCCACGGTCAGCAGGCCGCAGACGGCGTAGGCCAGCAGGAACGTCTCGCCGCCCTGTGCGAACAGGCTGAAATAAGTCAGCGGCAGGATGATAAGCGCGGGCACCTGGAAGACCTTCAGCAGGGCCACACGGCTTAAGCCGGCGATCAGCAGCACAGCCAGGATGATTCGCCCGGCCAGCCCGCCCATCTCCTGCCGGAACTGGACCTTGTCCGCCATCTTCTTCACCTCGTCGTTGATGGGCTTCTGCTTGCCGAAGTTCGCCTTGATCTGGCCGAGCACTTCCTTGCGGGCCGGGTCAGTGGCGGGGAGCGCGTTGAACTGCTTGTTCAACTCCTCGGCCTCCTTGCGCAGCGGCGCGAGGGCCTTGGCCTGATCCTTCAGCTCCGGCATGCCGGGCGTGACGCGGGCCACCGTCACCTGCAACGCGCCAAACGCGATGCCGTAAGCGCAGGCGGACAAGGCCGCCGTGACCAGCGTGACGCGGCGAAGTTCGGGCGCAAACAAGGCGGCGAAGCTGGGGCGCTTCAGCGTGCCCGCGGCCCGGCGGTCACGCCACACTTTCGACTCCGGCACGAATGGCAGCAGCAGCGCGATGGGGATGGCGGGCAGCAGGCCGGTCATCAAGAGGTAGCGCCACGAACTGGGTGCGTTCGCGCCGAGGCCCTGTGGCAGGCCCACGTGCGGCAGGTCCGCCATGTGCTGGCTGATCCAGATGCTGACCATGGTGACGAACACGCCGCCGAGCGAAGCAAAGGCTTGCGTGATGCCCAGCCATTTCTCGCGCTGCTTCTTGTCCTCGAAGACCTCCGCCAGCCAGGTGATGGCCGCGACAAACTCCACGCACACGCCGATGAAGGTCAGGCTGCGGAACAGCACGAACATGGGTAGCGTGGTCGAGTAAGCCGCGCAAAACGGTGCCGCCGAGTAGAGGAAGATGCTCGCGGCCATGATGGTCTTGCGGCCGAACTTGTCCACCAGCCAGCCGCCGAGCAGGCCGAAAATGCCGCCGCACAGCGCGGCGATCCACAGCAGCCGGCCCACCCAGTCCGTCACCAGCGGGTTGTTCTGTGGCACCCCGAGCAGTTCTGCGATGGCGGGCGCGGCGACCAGCGGGGTCATCAGCAGTTCGTAGGTGTCGAAGAGGAAGCCGATGCTGGCGATGGTGATGATCAGCCACTCGGTCACGCCGAGTTTGGGAGCGGGCGTCTGCGGAGAACTCATGGCGCGAGATTGGACACGAGGCGGGAGGGGGGGACAAGGGTTTTGTTACGCACCCGTATTATCGGCGGTGGGAAGGATTCAGTGACCGGTGTTCAGTAGCGGGGGGATTAGAATTAAGAGTAGGAGTAAGATTATGAGAGAAACCGGCGGCTTCTTAATCTTACTCCTACTCCTACTCTTACTCTTAATCCTCCCGCCCTCACCGCATCCCCGGCATCCCGCCCATCTTCCCCATCATCTTCTGGAACTTGGACATCTTCTTCATCATCTGCTGCATCTGGGTGAACTGCTGGAGCAGCGTGTTGACCTCGGTGACGGTCACGCCGCTGCCTTTGGCGATGCGCTGACGGCGCTTGGCGTTGAGCAGGTTCGGGTTGCGCCGCTCCTGCGGGGTCATGGCGCAGATGATGCCCTCCTTGCGGCGGAAATCCTTCTCGGCCTTGTTGAAGTCGGTGCCCTTCGCCATGTCCGCGCCGCCGGGCAGCATGCCCATGATGTTCTCCAGCGGGCCCAGTTTCTTCATCTCGCGCAGTTGCAGGAGGAAGTCTTCGAGCGAGAAGAGGCCTTTGCGCATCTTCTCCTCCATCGCCATCGCGGTGTTCTGGTCGATCTTCTCCGCCGCCTTCTCCACGAGCGACACCACGTCGCCCATGCCCAGGATGCGCTGCGCCATGCGCTCGGGGTGGAACGGCTCGAAGTCATCCAGTTTCTCGCCGACGCCCATGAACTTGATGGGCTTGCCGGTGACTTCGCGCAGGCTCAAGGCCGCGCCGCCGCGCGCGTCGCCGTCCAGCTTGGTGAGGATGGAGCCGGTGAGTTTGAGCGCCTGGTCGAAGTGCGTCGCGACGTTGACGGCTTCCTGGCCCGTGGCGGCGTCGAGGACGAGGAGAATTTCCTGCGGCTGAACGAGATCGCGCAGGCGGACCAGTTCCTGCACGAGCACTTCGTCGATTTGCAGGCGGCCGGCGGTGTCGAAGAGGATGACGTTGCGGCTGGTGAGCTTGGCCAACTGCTGGGCGTCGCGGGCGATTTTCAACACGTCCGTTTCGCCGCGCTTGAGGAAGACGGGGACATCAAGCTGCTTGCCCAAGGTTTCGAGCTGGTCCATTGCGGCGGGGCGGTAGACGTCACACGCCACAAGCAGGGGCTGGCGGCCCTGCTTCTTGAGCCAGTTGGCCAGCTTGCCGGAGCTCGTGGTCTTGCCCGCGCCGTGGAGACCGACCATGAGGATGTTGGTGGGGCTGGCGGAGAGGTTGAGGCCGGCGTTCTGCGACCCGAGGAGCGCGACCAGCTCGTCGCTGATGAGTTTGATGATCTGCTGGCCGGGATGGATGCTCTGGATGACCTGCTGGCCGATGGCCTTTTCCTTCACGCGCTCGATGAAGTCGCGCGCGACCTTGAAGTTCACGTCGGCGTCCAGCAGCGCCATGCGCACGTCGCGGAGGGAGTCGCTGACGTTGGACTCGGAGATTTTGCCGAGGCCGCGCAGGTTGCGGAAGACGTTCTGGAGCTTGCCGGATAGCGAATCGAACATGGGGCGGATTTTGCGAGGCAACGCGAAAACTGCCAGCCCTTTCGCGGAACGCAGGCAGCCGCCGTCGTGAGGAAGGGGATTCGGGAGATCCGTGAACGAGTCCGCCTCCTCACGTCGGCGGCTACAGATCTTGTGACGGCGGCCTGCTCCAGCGTAGCGTCCGGCCAGAGATTTTTGCCGCGATGCACAATGTAACCCGACTTCCCAATGGTCTTACCGTCGCCACCGCCGCGATGCCGCACATGGCCAGTGTGTGTCTGGGGGTCTGGGTGGGCACGGGCTCGCGCCATGAGCCGGCGGCGCTGAACGGCGCGGCGCATTTCATCGAGCACCTGCTGTTCAAGGGCACCGCCCGCCGCACGGCGCGGCGGATTTCGGAGGAGGTCGAGGGGCTGGGCGGCCAGTTGAACGCCTACACGAGCGAGGACCACACTTGTTTCTACGCGCGGGCGCGGGCGGACCACCGGGCGACGTTGCTCGACGTGATCATGGACATGCGGCTGAACTCGCAGTTCGCCCCGGCCGATCTCGTCAAGGAGCGCGCGGTCATCAAGGAGGAGCGGATGATGTATCGCGATCAACCGCCGCATCTCGTGCAGGAGCTGCTGAACGAGACGCTCTGGCCAGGGCACCCGCTGGGCCGGGCCATTGAAGGCACCCCGCGCTCGCTGGACCGGCTGACGCGCCCGAGGCTGCTGGACTTCCTACGGGCCAACTACGGGGCGGAGAACACCTGCATCGTCGCGGCCGGAAACGTGCGGCATGAGGAACTGGTGCAGGAGGTGTCCCGGCACATGCGGCGCTTCCCCTCCGGGGCCGCGCCGGTGAGCGAGCCGGCGGTGAGCCAGCAGGAGAAGCCGCGCGTGCGCTTGCACACGATGGCGGCGGAGCAGACCCAACTGGCGCTGGGCCTCCGCACCACCTCGCGGCATGACGAGCGGCGGTTTGCGCTGCGGGTGCTCAACGCGCTGTTCGGCGAGTGCATGAGTTCGCGGCTCTTTCAATGCCTGCGCGAGGATCGTGGCATCGCCTACGATGTGCACAGCGCGGCCAGCCACTTCGCCGACACGGGGGACATGGTGGTGTATGCCGGCGTGGACGACGACAAGCTGCCGCAGGTGCTGAAGCTCGTTGCCCGCGAGATGCACCGGCTCACCCTCCGCCCGCCGGCCTTGGGGGAAGTCCGGCGGGCGCGCGACTATGTGATCGGTCAGTTCGACCTCGCGCTCGAAGGCACCGAGGCGCACATGAGCTGGTTGGGCGAGCAGTTGATGGGCTACGGCCAGTTGGGCTCGCCCGGCATGGTCCGCGAACGGTTCGGAGCGGTAACGCCGGGGGAGGTTCGCCGGGCGGCTGCGGACTTCTTCCGGCCGGAGCGGATGAGCGTGGCCCTGGTTTCGCCGCTGCGCCGGCTGTCGTTTGATGTGGAGCAGGTGTTCAGTTGCTTGGCGTGAGCCATTCCGCTCAGGCGGCGGCGGGCATGGCTTCGCGCTCGGCGAGCATGGCGCGGAGTTTTTGGAGGGCGAGGTTCTGGAGCTGGCGGATGCGCTCCCGCGTGACGCCAAACCGGCGTCCGATTTGGGACAAGGTGACCTTCCGGTCCGAGTCCTCGAGTCCGAAGCGTTGCTTGAGGATTACCAGCTCCCGCTCGGGCAGGTGGCCGAGCATTTCCTTCAACGTTTCGCGCAAAGTCTGCTGCTCCAGCTCGTCGTAGGGCGTGGCCGCCCGTTCGTCCTCGATCAAATCCCCCAGCCGGCTGGAATCGGACTCGGTGCCGACGGGCGCATCGAGCGAGGCGGGCCGGATGTTGGCCTCGCGGATGGCGGCGATACGGCCGGCGCTGGTCCCAAGCTCGGCCGCCAGTTCGGAGTTGGTGGGCTCGCGACCGAGTTCCGCCTCGAAGCGCTGGGTCACCTTGCGTATCTCCCACACGCGTTCCATCGCGTGGACTGGCAGGCGGATGGTTTTGGACTGGTTGGTGAGCGCGCGGCGGATGGATTGCTTGATCCACCAGGAGGCGTAGGTGGAGAGCTTGCCACCCTTGGCCGGGTCGAAGCGCTCGACCCCCTTCATCAGGCCGAGGTTGCCTTCGTTGATGAGATCCAGCAGCGGCAGGCCAAGCCCTTCATACTCACGGGCAATCTTGACCACGAGCCGCAGGTTGGCACGGATCATCCTCTCGCGGGCGGCTTCATCACCCCGCTTGATACGGGCGGCCAAGACCGTTTCCTCCTCGATCGTCAGCAGTGGTTCCGCGATAGCGTCGCGCATGTAGAGCGCGAGGATGCTGGGCCGCTCCACCTCATTAACGGGCGGGTTGTAGAAGGGGGCGTCCGCATCGCGGGGCACCAAGCCAATGGGGATGGGGGCCGCCACGGTCAGGGCGGGGTAGGGGGCCAGTGCTGCCTGAGTGCGACGCGGTTTCCGAGCGAGACGGACCGCTCGGGTCGTTCGGGCTGCGCGAGATGATCCGAGTGTCAGTGCCTTGAGCTGACGCGGTTTGGCCAGTCGGGGAGAGGTAGTCAGGTTTTTCATGAGATTGGAGAACAGATATGTTGGTTGGATGTTTAATTGGTGTTCATATAATTGTCAACTCGTTGTCTATATTATGTCCAAGATGTGGTTGCCCCAGGTAAAAGCTGGTTTTATTGCGGTTCAGCAGGGGTTTCCGCTTGGTTGCTTGCCGCTGTCCAGATTCCGTCTAAGGTCCCCGCATGTCGAAAGGACAGCATGCCATGCGGTTTGTGGCGCAGAAGACTGGGCTCAGCCCCCACGTGATCCGGGTGTGGGAACGGCGCTATGCGGTCGTCGCCCCCAACCGCAGCGGCAGCAACCGCCGGCTCTACACCGATGACGAACTGGAGCGGTTGAACTTGCTGGCTCAGGCCTGTCGCTGCGGGCACAACATCGGCAACATCGCCCAGCTTCCAGACGAGCGGTTGCGGCTGCTGGCCGCGGACTGTTTGCAGGCGAAGTCAGAAGGGGTGCAACCCGGTGAGTTCATCACCACGGCGCTGGCGGCGGTGAAGGCCCTCGATGCGCCGGGTTTGGAAGCGGTGCTCGTGCGCGGCGCGGTTGCCTTCGGCCACCAAGGCGTGCTGTGCCGCGTGGTCGCCCCGTTGGTCATGGCGGTGGGAGCGGCATGGCACGCGGGAGAAATCACCGCAGCCCAGGAGCATTTTTCCACGGCAGTAATCCGGGGCTTTCTGGGGCAGATGCGGCCTTACGCCCCTTCGGACACCGCGCCCCTGCTGGTGGTCGCCACGCCCACCGGTCAGTTGCATGAGCTGGGTGCGCTGCTGGCGGCGGCGGCTGCGACCAGTGTGGGCTGGCGGGTCACCTATCTGGGCGTGGGATTACCCGCACTCGAAATCGCCGGGGCTGCTCTTCAGGCCAGCGCGCGCGCCGTGGCCTTGAGCCTCGTGTATCCCGAGGACGATCCGCACCTCCCGGGCGAAGTCTTGCGCTTGCGGGCCGCGCTTCCGGCCGGAATGCCGCTGCTCATCGGTGGGCGGGCGGCAGCCAGCTATCGGCCCGCGCTGGGAGACGCGCAGGCAACCTTCATCGGTCCGCTGGACGAATTGTTCACCGCCTTGAATGCCATTCGCGCGGCGCGCTGAGCGAAGCGGCCTTCCCTCGATGTCTGGCCTGAATGCGCTGGCCGACGCGAACCGGTGTGCCTAACTTGCCACCGCGATGCGGCCCATCCTCACCGAATTTTCCCCCGCTGAAGATCCTGCCCAGTGCCTCGCCCGTTTGCGGGACGAGCCGGGCCTGGTGGTGCTGCGGA
>Ga0255188_1000013_pt1 | contig 90136 bp, 84 predicted proteins | sample Miss_Cont_RepB_8_FD_188427 | JGI IMG/M metagenome (GOLD analysis project Ga0255188, IMG submission 188427) | Freshwater microbial communities from Mississippi River, Louisiana, United States - Miss_Cont_RepB_8h | ecosystem: Environmental > Aquatic > Freshwater > River | place: USA: Louisiana... | reverse complement strand
CCCGCCGTCGTATGTCTGCCCAGTCTGCCATAGTGCGATACATGCTTCATGGTTAATGAAGGTGCTGCACTTTTGGACCGCCCTGTCACACTCGTGACCCCGTCTCACTTTTCAACCGGCGTTTACAGTTTAACCTGCCCGACGATGAGCGGGCGTATTTCCTCTCGCCGGTCCTGCGGCACTTCCACGACCAGCCCTACCATGTGAGCATCACCGTGGGTCGCCTGGACAAGGCGGCGATCCTGGCAAAGCACCAGGCGCAACTGCTTCGCAGTCAGACCCACCACAACTGCGAAGCCGAGCCACCCGTGGTCCTGCACACCGGACTGCTATTCGGACTCGGCGAAGACGTGTTCGTGCACCTGGACGATGACAGCGCGTGGGTGTATGCCGCGTGCCCGGACGTGGCTGCCAAGGTGCTCACGGACTGGAAGACACAGTTCGCCAAGCCCAAGAAAGAGGAGCCGCCGACCTACTTTTTGCTCGGCACCGAAAACGGTTCGGTCGAGCGGCAGGCCGTCACCATGACCCGTGGCGGCATGCACACCCCTGCCGAGCTGGCGCTACACTACGGCGACGACCTCGTGCTCTGGGAACACGAGCTGATTCAGCGCCTTCAGAACCAGGTTAACGGGCTGGTGGTGCTGCGCGGCGACCCCGGCACGGGCAAAAGTAGCTTTCTGCGCCACGTCATTGCGCGCCTGGCCAAGACTCACCGCGCATACCTGGTTCCGACCAGCCACTTTGGCATGCTCACCAGCCCCGACATGCCTCGTTTCTGGGCACGCCAAAACTACCGGTCGAAGTTTCAAAACCTGGTCATCCTTGAGGATGCGGAGGCTCTGCTGGCCCGCCGGGATGGCTCCAACGACGCGCAGGTGAGCAACTTGCTCAATCTGGCAGATGGCCTCTTGGGGGACTCGATGCGCTTGCAACTAATCGCAACTGTCAACGCACCCCTCGACAAGCTGGACCCGGCGGTCACGCGCTGCGGTCGTTTGCTCGGCCACCGTGAATTTCGGCGACTCTCACGTTGGGAGGCTGAACGTCTGGCCACCGCGAAGGGACTCACGCTGCCGCACGGGACGGACTTCAGTCTGGCGGAGGTCTATCGCGGGGCAGACTCGACCGATGAGGTTCCGACCGGGCGGAAGATGGGCTTCTGCCCGACGGGGCGAAATTGATTCCCAACGTCCATGGCATACACCCTCCTGTCATCCACGACCCCGAACTTAAACCAGCGCTTGGTCGCGCTGGGCTTTCCACTGGGAGTGCTCTCCCTGCGCGTGCAACTGCAACTGGCTGACCGGCTGCGCGTCGCTGGCTTCATCGTCCGCTGCGTTAAGCGCGAATCTATCCATCCGGTGTGGTCCGCCCGAATGTTTGCGGGCAACGCGACGAACGCGCACAGCATTGGCGCGGTGCGCAGGCAGGTGTGGCTGGCGCTGCGGGAGGTCGGCATCCGCTTGCGATGTGGCGAAGTCAGGGTTCGCTTCAGCGGTGCGCTGATCGAAGTTTCGTTTATCCACGCCAGCGGCTCGCCAGGTCTTGTGACCATCTCGTCGCGGAGGATGACGCTCAAGCCGGGTGCATGCCGGAAGCAGCACGCCCGGCGTCATCGCGGGGCCGATGAGAACTCGCCCGAAGCCGAGGTCATCCGGCCCCTGTGGGCCGCTCGGCTTCCAGCCATGTAACCCCGACGAAGGCCAAGCGGAAATACAGTGCCGAAGCCAAGGCAAGGATGGCTGCCGGTGCCAAGGCGCGCTGGCCAAGGTCAGGGCGGCGAAGGCCAAAGCGAAGAATTAGCCCGTCCGCTTCCAAGTGGTATCCCGCATCTCCCGCCACAACGGCTCCAGGTCTGGGTCGTCAATCCCCATCCGCCTCACGGTGTCCTCATACACCCGCTCCAGCCGGGTTAGCCCAGGGAGTGCCTCGATCTCGGCTGGGATGGTGAAGGTGAATGGCTGAGGCATTGGTTTCATGTGGGTTGGAGTGAGGATAGAGAGTTGTTCAAGCAATTATTGCTGTTTTGCCGATGCGTCTCCTGACTGGATGTATCCGGGCCGGAGACTGTCGGGGCGTCCCTCCCGAACGGTTCGCCTCGCTTCGGTGCTGATGCGATACGTCCGGCCAGTGTCGTGTTCTATGAAACGCCATCGATCCAAGTCGAACGTGAAGTGGCCATGGTGCAAGGCCCTGCTGTCTCCTCTCACTGAATCAAGGTAGAGGTCCTGTGCTACATGGGGCATCGCACAAGTCATCCAGCGAATGAAATCCACCATGACAGCTCGGGGTTCTAAACGGTCGAGTGGCATAGTGCCACATGAGCGCCGCGCCCAGTTGGTGGCGCGGAGGTGCTCCAAATATGAGCAGGTGATGAGAAGCAGTCGGCGGCCTTGCCAGTGTGAATAGAGCACAACGCCCTTCTCCATTCTACCGCCGCTACCGTTGCGCTTACGGAATGAGATGCTGATGCTATTGCCCATGGTGGATTACTTTCATTGTTTGTCGCAGTCACCCAGACTGGCGTTATTTGGATTCTTCTATCGTGATTGATTCTTCGAGTCCCCCCGTCCCCCCCTGCGGGGGTGTGGGAGGTGTCTTAGGATGGTTGGAATGTATTTCGAGGGGGGGGAGGAGAGATTTTGGTCGGGGGTGTCTTTCGGCGACTTTAGAAAGCACGCCCTTCTCGCCCTCCCCTACATATAGGGGGAGGGGCGTCCGGACGTTGATGGTCGTCGAAACGGTAAAAAGGCGTTGAAAGGACGTTGAAAGGGCGCTCGGGCGTTGTTGGCAAAAAAGCCCCTGTGGTTTCAATGCTTTCATGACTCCATCCACCCTCGTTGAGAACAGGACGTTACCCGCATTAGGAGGCGCGGAAAGTAGCGCTACCATCTGCTCCCGCATTTCAGGGGTGGAAGGACGTGGCTTCATGGCTTCCTGTTGAGTGTCCAATGGCCGCCATCGTTCTTGGTGATCACGCTCGCTTCTATCATGGCCTCCATCCGCTTCCTTGCTCCCGACTTGGTCAACTTTTCCATGTCCATGAGGTGAGTCAAAAACTCACTCCATGACAACATCTCACGTCCTGCTTCCATGAACACCGACTCGGCGCTGAGGGCGAGCCGCTCCCTTTTGGCAGCGGCCTTGCTGGTGCCAAGGGTCTCGGTGGTAATGTGCATCCCGTGCTCGTCCGACCAGGCAAACCTCGGCCCCTTGTCCTTGGGGATGGGAGCGTGCCGGTTTCGGTCAGACCACACGACCGTGACTTCGTCGCCCTTGTCCAGACGCAGGTTGGTTTCGGCTTTCCGCTCCAGCTGGCTGCCAAGATGGCCGCGTGTCTTCTCGCCGTTGGGATTCGTGTGGATGATGCAGACAATGGGGCAGTCGAAACCAATCGCCAACTCGTGTAACTCGGCGACGAATTCGTTCGCCTCCGCTGGATCGTTCACGTTCAGCACTAAGTCCCCGATGCCGTCGATGAACACACTGTGGATCCCCCCGTGCTCTGCCTTGGCAGCTGCCAATTCGAGTTTGAGCGCGGCCCGTAAACGAAGGGCTGTGAACCCGGTGAGGCAGTAGGACCGAAACCATGGAGGTGGTTCCTGTATCCCGGCCCGCCTGAGCGTTATCCATTGCCTCGTGGCGTAATCAGGAGCGCGCCGGTCTCTGACACCGGAGGACCCGGAGCAAAACCGGGCGAGGCAGCCGCTCTCTCCATTTCAACAAAGAGCAAACACCGACCACAACTTTATGAACGACATCCTGAACAAGTCGCTCGTGCTGGTGCTCAACCGCAACTGGCAGGCGATCAACATCCGCACGCCCGCCGACGCCTTCTGCCAGATGGCCACGAACGTCGCCACCGCACTCGACATTGAGGGCGACGAGCACATCCGCCCCGTCCAGTGGGCCGAGTGGATCACGCTGCCGGTCCGGCCGCAGGACTACGTCGTGCAGACCGTGCGCGGTGCGATCCGCGTGCCGACGGTCATCGTGGCGGTGAACTTCGCCAAGGTGCCGAAAAAGCGCCCGCGCCTGTGCGCCAAAAGCATCCGCGAACGCGACGGCAACCGTTGCCAATACACCGGCCGTCCGCTCCGCCCCGACGAAGGCAGCCTCGACCACGTCCTGCCCCGCTCGCGCGGTGGCGCTGACTCGTGGGAAAACCTCGTCTGGGCCGCGAAGGATGTGAACCAGCGCAAGGCCGACCGCCTCCCGCACGAGGCGGGCCTCAAGCTGCTCACTGTCCCGCGCGCACCGAAGGAGCTGCCGACAACGGAGCTTATCCGCAACGCCCACGGCGTCGCGGAATGGAACCTGTTCCTGCGGTCTTAGAACCATTAACTACAACAACACATGAGCGACACCATGCCGGTCCAAATCCAGGCCACGGGCGAAGCCACCGGCTTCCTCCCGACGCGCGGCAACCAGGGCAAGCCAATCACCGTCATCGGCACGGCGGCCATCCGCGATACCTTCGACGCCAAGTGCCTTGAGCAGGCGATCAAATCGCGCGGTGCGCCGGGCGTGACTGACCTCGTGATCAACCCCGACGCGCACGCCGGTTACGGCGTGCCCGTCGGGTGCGTGCTCGTGTCGCCGACGCACGTGGACGTGACGCGGAAGGTTTCAGCGTTGAGTGCCAAGCTTGAGGATAAGGTCAACGCCTTCGCCAGGGTGGTCGGGGCGGCTGAACATCCGGCTGTGAACATAGGCCCGCACTGCAACAGCCCTTACGCGTGTCCGTTGTGGTGAAGCCTTTGTCTCGCTGGCCAACGGGCGGACCTACGCGCAACCACTCCGCCTGGAGCCGCTCTATTTCAATGGCCCAGCCGAAGCGACTGTTGCTCGCCATACGTGCAACCACGAAACGACTCTCTTGCAACAATGGTCACCACCGTCCTCAGACCGGCCATTCAATGAAGGCGATGAACTGGACCCTGAAGAAATCTGGAACCGCCATGTGCGGGCCTGAGCCCGCACGTTGCCTTACGCACGATTGCTAACGAGCCGAAATGTAAACGCCAAACTCCACTCACGTTGCTGGCCGTCACGAAGAAAAGGGCCGTTGTTCTTCACGCCCGGTTCATTGCAGGACGATCGTTCCAAAGATGATTTTGCCGACACCGCGCGCCTCATCTGCATTGCCTACCAAGTCCCCTGCCGCAGTGCTGATTTTGGAGTCGTGGATGAAGATGGCGCTGACGATGCACCACAACGATACAGCGACAGGAACGACTCGGAATTGAAGACTGCGGTTTACGATAAGATCATGCTCAACACCTACAAGGCATTGAACTAACCAGCCCTTACCACCCCGGTCCTGCGCTTGGTAACGCTGTCGGCACTGGGGTGGGTGTCGTGGGCGGAAATGTTGTCGGCGCAGCCGTCGGCACTACGGAAGGTCTGGTGAAGGGTGTCGCCGCTCCGTTCAACACCACCACCAGAGTTCTCCGCCGGTGGCGCACCGAAGTAACTGCGGATGGCCGCACCATCCAGGTGCCGGAGGATATTTTGGTAGATTCCCAAGGTCGTCCGGTTGGAAATCTGCCCAAGAAGTAGCGGGCAGATACTCCCGGCCGCAGCTCATGCCTTTCTCCCCAAAATCCGGTCCAGCGAATCGCTGGTCTGCCAGACGAGCGCCTCGGGGTAGTGCGGGTAGGGATGGAAATACTCGAAGGTCAGGAAGCCGCGGTAGTTGATTTTGTCCAGTTCCTCCATCAGCGCGGGCCAGTTCGTTGTGCCATCGAGCAGCGGGCGGAAGGTTTCCAGCGAGAAGTCCGTGCCCTTCTTGGTGAACTCCTTGAGGTGGATGTTCTGGATGCGCTTGCCCATCACCGGCACCCAGTGCTCCGCGTGCTGGAACATCGCGATGTTCCCCGTGTCGTAGTGGATGCGCACCCGCTCGTTGCCGAAGTGGTCCACAAACGCGTTCATCTCCATCGGCGTCATGAGGAAGCCGTTGAAGAAAATGTTCTCCATGTTGAGATAGATCTTCTGCTTCGCGGCGGTCTTGGCGAGCACGGCAATGGCCTCCTTCGCCCGCTGCTCGCAAATGTCGTTGCGCACCGGCTCGTGGTCGGTGCGCCAGGGGATGTGCACCGCGCCGGGCACGACGAGGACGTTCTCCACGCCGAGGTCGCTCGCGGCCTGCGCAATCTTGCCGGCGAGTTCGAGGCCGCGCGCGCGCTTCGCGGGGTCGTTGCTCGTGAGCGGATAAGGCCAGAAGAGGAACGAGCACAGACCACTGATCTGGATGCCAATCTGGTCGGCCATCTGGCGGATGGCTTTGAACTCCTTCGTGCCGGCCTTGGGCGAGAGGTCGTTGTCGAGGTCGTAGTTCAGCTCGATGCCGTCGAAGCCCGCGTCCTTCGCGAGTTGGAGGCACTCGCGCAGGTTCATGCGGTCGGGGTAGGGGAAGGCCCAGAGGTTGATGGACTTCTTCATCGCGTAGCGCTTGGGCGAGGAGCGGCGAGCGTCCGGTTTGGCTGCGGGTTGCGCGGCGGCCGTGCTTCCGCCGACAACTGTGGCGGCTCCAGCGGCGGCGAAGGCCGAGCGCAAAGCGTCGCGGCGCGTGAGTCCATCGCGCACGGGCGGCTCGATGGGATTGAAGAAGGTGGGCGGAACGGGAGATGTCGGCAGAGCCGGGGCAGACGGGGTTTTCACGCCGTCTTGATGACATTACCCACCCGTGCGTTCAAGCGGGGAAACCGCTCATCGTCACCGGATGAAGTCGTCTGCCACGCAGGCCACTCAACTCAGGAAGCGGTGACTTAGCCACGAATGGACACGAATCAACACGAATAAGTCGCGTGGCCCTGATTTCATTGGTGTTCATTCGTGTCCATTCGTGGTGGAAAGAACTCTTTAGCGCTTCCCTCACGGCACTGGTAATTCATCAAAGATCTTCTGGATCACCGTCTCGCTGGTCTTGTCCTCGGCCTCGGCTTCGTAGGTGATGGCGACGCGGTGGCGCAGCACGTCCATGCCGATGCTCTTCACGTCCTGCGGGGTCACGTAACCGCGGCCCTTGAGGAAGGCATAGGCCTTCGCGGCGAGCGCGAGGGAGATGGTCGCGCGCGGCGAGGCGCCGAGCTGGATGAAGTCCCGGACGTTGATCTTGTATTTGGCCGGGTCGCGCGTGGCGCACACGAGGTCCACGATGTAGTCCTTCACCTTGTCGTCCACGTAGATGTCGTTGATGACCTGGCGGGCGGCGAGGATGGCCTTGGCCTCCACGACGGGCTGCACGGACGGCAGGCCGCTGGTGCGGGCCATGAGGTCGAGGATTTGCCGCTCCTCCTCACGCGTCGGGTAGCCAATCTTCAGCTTCAACATGAAGCGGTCCACCTGCGCCTCGGGCAACGGATACGTGCCTTCCTGCTCGATGGGATTTTGTGTGGCGAGCACGAGGAACGGCTCTTCCAGCTTGTAGGAACGGTCGCCGATAGTGACCTGCTTCTCCTGCATCGCCTCCAGCAGCGCGGACTGCACCTTGGCGGGCGCGCGGTTGATTTCATCGGCGAGGACAAGGTTGGCGAAGATCGGGCCCTGACGCGTGGTGAAGCCGCCGGATTGTGGATTGTAAATCTGCGTGCCGATGACGTCGGCGGGCAGCATGTCCGGCGTGAACTGAAGGCGGGAAAACTTCACGTTCAAACATGACGCAAGGGATTTGACGGAGAGCGTCTTGGCGAGGCCGGGGACGCCTTCGAGCAGCACGTGGCCGTTGGCGAGCAGGCCGATGGTGAGGCGCTCGACGAGGTATTTCTGGCCGACGACGACCTTGTTCAGCTCGGCGAAGAGCGTGGGGACGAAGGCGGAGGCGCGCTGGACTTCTTCGTTGATGGCGGAGATGCCGGTGTTCATGTCGGTCGGATGTTACGCGGCAAGAGACAGCGGCGGAAGCCTGCGCGTTCGGAAAAAGGTGGGGGCGTCTGTCCCCAGCGCGCCCTACCCACCGCTCGTGCTCACGCCGCGACCATGTCGGGTCGCGCGGGAAGATCCTTCAGCCGGTAGCCAAACCCGCTTTGGCCCAGCGTGCCCAAGTCCACCTCGCCATTGCGCCGTTGGTAGAGGCCGGGATGCACGGTGGCTTCGAGGCGCGAGGCTTCGGGGTAGAACTGCATCGCATTGGTCTCCACGCCCATGATGGTGCCGGCGTGCGCGGCGAGGAGGACGTGCGGCACTTGGGCGAGCATCGGGTTCGTCAGGTCCTGCACCATGAGCGTCATTCCGTGCGCCTTGGCCCAGCAGAGCGAGAGCAACGCGCCGGTCTGCGTCTTGCAGGTCTTGAGCGCCACGCCGGTCCAGCCCAGTTCGCGGCCCAGCGCCACGTGTTTCCAGTCGTGTGCGGACTCGTCGAGGAAGAGCGGTTTGCGCGCGCTGACACTGTGCGTGTCGATACGGTGCTTCTCCAAGTCGTAGGGAAACGGTTGCTCGACGTAGAGCAACATCCCGTAGATGCGCGGCTGCTCATCACGCAGGCGGTCCAGAATCTCGTTCACGTAAGCCGGCTCGTGGACCGTGCAGTTGAAGTCCGCCGTGAGCCACTCGACGCCTTCCTCGACGGCGATTTGCCCGATCTTCACCGTGCGTGCGTAATCCCACGCCGCGTCGTTGCCGCGTAGTTTGATTTTCAAGCACTTCAAACCATCGCGGCGGATCCAGTCGCGCAGCAGCACGGGATAACCGTCGTTCGGCTCGGTGCCCTTCAGCTCGCTTGGATCAATCGGGTCCACGCCACCGACGAGGTGCCAGGCGCGCAGCCGGTCGGGGCGCTTCGCTGCGAGGAAGTCCGCCGGATACTTGCCGGCGAAGGACACATCCACGCCTGCCGCCGGCGTGAGGAAGTCCGCGAGCGTGCGGGACATCCACGGTGCGGTGTAGGTCGAATAGATGGGGACGCTGTGCAAGTTGCCGTAGGCGTCGTGCACCGCGATGTCGAAGAGCGAGCAGCAGACCAGCGCCCCGAGCCAGGGCATCGGCTCCGGTGCCGGCGGTTTGCAACCGCCGTCGGTGACGCTGGCTGCGGAAGACGGCGGTTGCAAACCGCCGGCACGGGCTGCGTTGAACTCATTCAACAGCCTCGGCAGCTCATGCTCCTGGAAGTCATGGCCCACTTCGATTGGATGCCCGCTGGCCGGGAACTTCGCCCATGCCACCGCGAGCCGGCGGCAAAACTCCTTCATCGCCTCGTGCCGCGCCTCGTAGCTCAACGCGCTGGGCCACACCCACGTCACCGAAAGCGGTGTCTCGCCCCAGCCTTCGGCCTCGCGGCCTTGCGCGTCGCGCACCGTCACGCGCACCCGCGCACAGGTGACGTAGCTCACCGTCTCGCCGCCAAACTTGAGCGGCATGCGCGTGTGGACAGGGAGGAAATACAGCGTGGCGGACGTGCACCGGATGTCGGTCGGTTGGCTCATTTGCAGAAATGGTAAGCTGGCCTGCAAAGCGCTGCCCAATCCTTTCTGTGCGGCGGGCGCACCCCGAAGTCCGGCTTGTGCCGTCCGCGACTTTGGGCACTCTCTCCGGCCATGCATCTCCGGTTCACCCTGCTCGCCTGCCTGCTCGCCGTCTGCCTCAACGCCGCGCCCAAGCTCAACGTGCTCTTCATCGCCGTGGATGACATGAGCACCAGTCTCGGCTGCTACGGTCATCCGCTGGTGAAGTCACCGCACATTGATCGCCTTGCGCGCACGGGCGTGCGCTTCGACCGCGCGTATTGCCAGTTCCCGTTGTGCTCTCCCAGCCGCACCTCGCTGATGACCGGGTTGCGGCCCGACACGACGCAGGTCTATGACTTGCAGAAGCATTTCCGCTCCGTGCTGCCCGACGTGGTGACGCTGCCGCAGATGTTCATGAACCAAGGCTATTTTGCCGCGCGCGTCGGCAAGATTTACCACTACGGCAATCCCGGCCAGATCGGCACGCCCGGCCTTGATGACGCCCCTTCGTGGAATCTTGCCCTCAACCCGCGAGGCCGCGACAAGGACGAGGAGGACAAGCTCACCAACCACACGCCCAAGCGCGGCCTCGGCAGCTCGCTGTCGTTCATGAAGGCCGACGGCACTGACGAGGAGCAGACCGACGGCAAGGTGGCGACGGAAGTGATCAAGCTGCTGGAGGCCAACCAGACCAAGCCCTTCTTCATCGCTGCCGGGTTCTACCGGCCGCACTGCCCCTACATCGCGCCCAAGAAGTATTTTGACCTCTATCCGCTGGATAAAATCACCATGCCTGCCGGGCCGTTTCCGGAGGCGAAGGCCGCGCCGGCCACTGCGCTCGCGTCGGTCAACCCGTGGCCGTGGTTTGGCACCACGGAGCAGCAGTCGCGCGAGGCCAAGCAGGCCTACTACGCCACCATCTCCTTCGTGGACGCGCAAGTGGGCCGGCTGCTTGATGCCCTCGACCGCCTCAAACTGGCGGACCGCACCGTGGTCGTCTTCTGGAGCGACCACGGCTACCACGAAGGCGAGCATGGCCTGTGGATGAAGCAGAGCCTCTGGGAAGGTTCCGCCCGCGCGCCGCTGCTCATCCGCGCGCCGGGGGCGAAGGGCAACGGCGGCGTCAGCCCCCGCACGGTCGAGTTTGTGGACCTCTACCCCACGCTGGCGGATCTGGCCGGGCTCACCGCGCCCAAGAATCTGGCCGGCGCGAGCCTCAAGCCGTTGTTGGAAAACCCCAGTGCTCCATGGGCAAAGCCCGCGTTCACCCAAGTCTGGCGTGGCAGCTTCGCGGGCCACAGTGTCCGCACGGAACGCTGGCGCTACACGGAATGGGACGGCGGGAAGCAGGGCGCGCAGCTTTTCGACATGCAAAACGATCCGCAGGAACTCAAGGATCTGGCCGCCGATCCGCAGCACGCGGGAACCGTGAAGGAACTGAAATCCCTCGTCGCAAAAAACTGGGCGAACGAATACCGCCCGGCGGGCGACGGCAAGAAAAAGGCTGACAAGAAGGCCAAGCTGTAGCGCCAGGCACAACCAAACCGGTCAGGCGAGAATGCCCCTCACCACCTGACCGTGAACGTCCGTCAGGCGGAACTGCCGGCCTTGGTAACGGAAGGTGAGTGCCTCGTGATTCAGGCCGCAGAGATGCAGAATCGTCGCCTGCATGTCATGCACATGCACCGGGTCGCGGACGATGTTCCACGCGAAGTCGTCGGTCTCCCCGAAAGTGGTGCCGCCCTTCACCCCGCCGCCCGCCATCCACATGCTGTAGGCACGGCCAAAATGGTCGCGGCCCTTCGGATTCGCCGGATCGCCCTGACCGAACGGCGTGCGCCCAAACTCGCAGCCCCAGAACACCAGCGTGTCGTCCAGCAGGCCGCGTTCCTTCAAGTCCTGCACCAGCGCGGCGGCCGGCGCGTCCGTGTCGCGGCACTGCGCTTCGAGTTGCGTGAACAGGTTGCCGTGCTGGTCCCAGCCGCTATGCATGAGCTGCACGAAGCGCACGCCCCGCTCCAGCAGGCGGCGGGCGATCAGGCAGTTGTTGGCAAAGGTGCCCTTGGTCAGGGCATCCGGCCCGTAGCGCTCCAGCACGGCCTTGGGTTCCTTCGAGAAGTCCAGCAGATCGGGCACGCTGGCCTGCATCTTGAAGGCCATCTCGTATTGCGCGATGCGGGTGTCGATCTCCGGATCACCGTAGTCGGCGAGGTGCGCCGCGTTCATCGCCTGCAAGTCGTCGAGCAACACGCGGCGCTGCTCGCGGCTCATGCCCGGCGGGTTTTGCAGATACGGCACGGGGTCGCCGGTGTTGCGGAAACGCACGCCTTGATAGCGGCTCGGGAGAAAGCCGCTGCCCCAGTAGTAATCGTAGAAAAGCTGGCCGCAGGTCTTGCCCTTGTCCGAGGAGGTCATCGCCACGAACGCCGGCAGGTCATCCGCCTCGCAGCCCAGCCCATACGCGAGCCACGCGCCCATGCTTGGCCGGCCGGGCACCTGCGCGCCGGTCATGAAGAACGTGACTCCGGGCGCGTGGTTCACCGCCTCGGTCGTCATCGAGCGCACGACGCAAATCTCATCCGCCAGCGCGCCGAGGTTGGGCAGCATCTCGCTGAACTCCGTGCCGCTCCGGCCGTAACGCTTGAACGGCTTGATGGCGGGTGTGATGGGCCACTTCTTGTAGCCGGCGGACATGGTCGAGAGCCGCGTGGTGCCGCGCACGCTATCCGGGATGTCCTGCCCCTTCATCTTTGCGAGCACGGGCTTGGGATCGAACAGATCAAGGTGCGACGGCCCACCGCCCTGCCACAGGCACACGACGCGTTTCGCCTTGGGCGCGAAGTGCGGCAGGTTCGGCAAGCCCGGCTGGCCGGCGGGCGCGGCGCTCGCAAAACGGGAGCCCAGTAGCGAGGCCAGCGCGGCGCTGCCAATGCCCTGCGCGGCCGATCCAAAGAGCTGACGGCGGGTGACGCGTTGATGGTTGGTGAGCAGTTCGGAAAGCATGGTGTAAAGGGGTTATTCGCGGGTCAAAGCTTCATCGAGGTTGAACAACGCCAGGCACACCGCCGTGAGCGCGGCGTGGTCGGCGAACGGCAATTTCGCATCGCGTGGAGCAGCCCCGACCGCCACGACCTGCGCGGCGGCCATGGCGTCGGCTTGGTAAAACTTGAGCTGCTTGTCCAGCATGCGGCGAAGTGTGGTGATTTCCAGAGAAGCGGGCTTCCGCCCCAGCACGCGGCGGAAGGCGAACGTCAGCCGCGCATCCGTCTCCGCGCCTGCCTCGAGGCTGCGCGCCGCCAGCACCCGCGCCGCCTCCGCCCAAGTCGGATCGTTCAACGTGGTCAGCGCGTGCAACGGCGTGCTGGTGGTGGCCGCGCGCACCTTGCAGGTCTGGCGGTTCGAGGCGTCGAACATGTTCGCCGGGCCGATGGTGCGCCGCCAGAACGTGTAGAGGCTGCGGCGGTAGAGGTCCGCGCCGGTGGAGGCGGGATAGGTGAAGTCGCGTTCCTTGGTGATGGCCAGGGTTTCCCACACGTCATCCGGTTGATAGGGATAAACCGGCTTGCCCCCTATGCGCGCGTCCAGCAGGCCGCTGGCCGCCAGGGCCACGTCGCGCAAGACCATCGCCGGAGCCCGGAAGCGTGCGCCCCGCGCGAGCAGGCGGTTCTCTGGGTCGCGTTGCAGGAGTTCGCGGCTCACGCGACTGCTTTGCCGATACGTTGCGCTCGTCACGATGAGCCGGTGCATCTGCTTCATGCTCCAGCCTCGCGCGCGGAACTCGACCGCCAGCCAGTCCAGCAGTTCGCGATGCAGCGGCAGCTCGCTTTGCACGCCGAAGTCCTCCGCTGTCTTCACCAGCCCCGCGCCAAAGAACGTTTGCCACATGCGGTTCACCTGCACGCGCGCGGTGAGCGGATGCTCCGGCACAAATAAGGATTGTGCAAAGCCCAGCCGGTTGGCGGGCGCGTCCTTCGGGGGCGCGGGCAGAAAGGCGGGCGTGGCGAATGTCACCTTGTCCTTCGGCTTCAGGTATTCGCCCCGGTCCAACATGAAAGTTTCACGCGGCTTGTCGTCGCGCATGACCATCACGCGCGGGATTTCCTCCTTGCGATACTTCTCCGCCTCCTTCTTCAAGTCCTCGACCTTCTTCGCCGCAGGATCCTTGGTGGCGATGCCGGGCCAGACCTTTTTCTCAAACTCGCCCCGCAACCCGCGCTCCAGCTCCTTACGCTGCGCATCAGTGCGCTTGTCGCTGGCGATGCGGAGGATGGCTGTGAGGTTGGTCGGCAGTGGCTTGCCGTCCGGCGTGTTGGAATCCGGTGTCAGGCCCGTGGTCCACGCCGCGAGGGCGAGTTCAAATTTCTCCTTCACCTGTCCATTGGCCTCGGCGGACTTCAACTTCGCCTCGTGCGCCGCGAGCCATTGCTTGTTCTCCTCGTTGGGCAGCTCGACGAACGGCGCGGCGATGCGCTTGGGGCCGGGGCCGCCACCGGCCAGACCGTTCTCCGAAACCTGGTTGAACGCGGACATCAGCCCGTAGTAATCGCGCATCGTGAGCGGGTCATATTTGTGATCGTGGCATTGCGCGCAGGCCAGCGTCAGCCCGAGCCAGGTCGTGGCCGTCGTGTCCACGCGGTCGAAGAGGATGTTGAAGCGCTGCTCCTCGGCAATCGCGCCGCCCTCGCCGTTGAGCAGGTGGTTGCGATTGAAGCCCGTGGCAACGAGCTGGTCGTCGGTCGGCTTGGGCAGCAGGTCGCCCGCGAGCTGCTCGATGGAGAAGCGGTCGAATGGCATGTCCGCGTTCAGTGCCCGCACCACCCAGTCGCGCCACACCCACTGAAACGTGTCGCCGTCCTGCTGGAATCCGTTGCTGTCCGCATATCGCGCCGCGTCGAGCCACGGCAACGCCATGCGCTCGCCGTAGTGCGGCGATTTCATCAACCGATCCACCAGCCGCTCGTAAGCGTCCGGCGCGGTGTCCGCGACAAAGGCATCCACCTCCTCCGGCTTCGGGGGAAGGCCGACCAAGTCCAGCGACAGCCGGCGAATCAGCGTCGCGCGATCCGCCTCGGGCGAAGGCGACAGTCCACTTGCCTCCAGCTTCGCGAGGACGAAGCGGTCGAGATCGTTGCGCGGCCACTCCGCGCGTTTCACAGCGGGGAGCGCGGGGCGCTTGGGAGCAAGGTATGCCCAGTGTGCCTCATACTCCGCCCCCTCGGCCACCCAGCGCTTGAGCAGCTCCTTCTGCGCCGTCGTGAGCGTGCGGTTCGATTTCGGCGGCGGCATCAAATCGTCGTGATCGGCGGTGAACACACGCTTCACCAGCTCACTTTCGTCCGGCTTGCCCGGCACGAACGCCTTGCCCTTCAATGCGTCCGCCCGCACATCCAGCCGCAGATCCGCCTTGCGGTGATTCGGATCCTGGCCGTGGCAGTAGAAGCAGTTCTCGGAAAGAATGGGGCGGATGTCGCGGTTGAACTCGATTTTGGCCGCGCCGCCCGGGCCTTGCGCCGCCGTGGCACCCAGCGGAAGCAGTGCGGCAAGAATCAGTGTCAGGCGTGTCATCATGGGAAAATTGCCAGCCCGCCGCCGAGCGTCCAGCGTGAAGTCGAAGCTCGGCGGCCTGCGGCGATGGTTCATTTCGTTTCCGGCTCCAACAGCAACTCCTTCACCCCCGCACCTGCCACTTGATTGCCGGTCACCACGGTCTGGGCTGGTTTGCCGCGCACCCGGAAGGCGGCGGTCACCGCATCCTTCACTGTGTTCTGCTGCGCGTTCACAGTCGCGCCTTCCGCGAAAAGAGCGTGCCGCCAGCCGCCCACTGTGTTGCCAGTCATTTCCACGAACGCGCCGGGCAGGGCCCAGATGCCGAAATTGGGCGGACCAACCTTGCGGAGCTGAGTGCCCACGAATCGGTTGTCTCTGGCGACCACATTGCCGGCGGTGCGAATCGCCGCCACCCCACCTCCGCGCAGCGTGTTATTGGTGAACGCGGCCGATGCGCCAGCGGCCACCATCACGAGTGGCGGCATTCCATTGGTCCGCACTAACTCGTTGCCGGTGAGTGTCACCGCCCAGCCGGCGTTGACGCCGACCGCGACCGTGGCGTTTTCCACCAGCCGGTTCGCGATCAAATCTGCAGAGTTGGTGCCCCCGCCTGACAGGCCGACTCCGGCGGACTTGTTCAAGTAGCAGTGATTGCTGACGATCTGGGTGTGGTGGCCGGTCATCAGGCCAATTCCCGCCTCGCCATTCTCGAAGCACTCGTTGCCGAGAATGAGCGGACGGGCGTGGTCCCGCGCGCCAATGCCGGCGAGGAGATTGCGAAAGCAGCGGTTGAACCGCAGCGTCGGCTCGGCTTCTTCCTCGACGCCGATGCCAGCCATGCCGTTCTCGCGGCACTCGTTCCGCTCAATGACCGGCCGCGTGGTGCTGCCGGTGCGCACGCCGATGCCGGCCCGGCGATTCAGGTAACACACGTTCGAGCGCACGGTCGGCGACGCTTCTTCGCTGACGCCGATGCCCGCCCGGATGTTGCCGTGGCAGCGGTTCAACTCCACGAGCGGGCTGGCGTTCTCGTGGCCGATGCCCGCGTAGAAGTTCTCGAAACAGAGGTTGCCGCGAATGGTGGCGCGCGAGCCGTTCATCGAACCGATGCCGCCGCCCATGTTGCGATGGCAGACATTGCTCACGACCAGCGGTGAGCAGACCCGCCCGTCCACGCCCGTGATGGCGATGCCGGTGTAGCCGACGTGGTGGACGATGTTCTGCCGCACCTCGCAGTTCACCCCTTGAATGCTGATGCCGGCGACGCCCGGCGCGCCAATGTGCTCGTGCGGCTGCTCGTTGCCGCGCGTGTTGAAATGCCGCTGCCATTCCGCGTCGTCGTAACGGCCGACGCCCGTGACCGTGAAGCCATCCAGCACCGCGCCTTCCGCCATCGCGACGCCCGGACTCGTCTCCGGCTTGCCGGTGCCATCAATAATGGTCGCCTCGGCCCGAGCCAGACCCAGTTTTCCCGGCGCATCGGTGCCCGCGCTGCGCAACGTGACGCGCTCCTTCAATCGCACCCGCTCGCGATACGTGCCCGCCTGCACGAGCACGACATCCCCGGACTTCGCCGTGTCCACCGCAGCCTGGATGGTGGGGAAGCCCTGCGGCACCCGCAGTTCCGCAGCGCCCACCGGCGAAACCGCCGAGCCAGCCAATCCGCAGGTGATGGCCAAGCGGACCGCGGTAGCAAGAGCCAACGCACCATTCGAGCTGAGGAGTTGCATGATAAGAACTGGACCGGGTCGCCCAACCGGATGAGTTGCGGTGGCGCGGCGGGCGGACTTGCCCGTTTTGACGCTCAAGGCGGGTGGTCGTAGTCACCGGCTTGGTGAACAGCGCTTTTTCTGCCGACTGCGTGCTTCATCACTCGCCGCCGTGCAGCAGCGATGCGCGCTTGAAAACGAGTCGAGTCTGGCCGGGCGCGTCGAGCGGCAGAACCAGGCGGCCGTCACGCCATCATCTCCTTGATCTGCTTGGTCGCGATGCCGATGGGGCGGTCCAGCGGCACACCCATGCAGGCGAGCAATGTGGTGAGCAGGTCGCCTTGGTTGCCCTTCACGTCCGCGATGAAGCGGCCGGTGTTGAGCGAGCCGCCGCCTTTGCCGGCGATGATGAAGGGCAGGTTTTCGCGCGTGTGCTTGTTGCCGTCCTCGAGGCCGGTGCCCCACATCATGATGCAGTTGTCGAGCAACGTGCCTTCGCCTTCGCGCAGGGTGGCCATCTTCTTCACCATGTGGGCGAACCGCTCGATGTTGAAGGCGGTGATGGCGGCGACTTTGCCCACCATTTCCGCGTTCTGATTGTGATGCGTCTGGGAGTGGTGCTCGTTCTTGAAGCCAAGCTCGGGATAGGAAACGCCGTTGGGCGTGGAGCCGATGTAGGTGCTGACGCGCGTGGTGTCGGTCTGGAATGCGAGGAGGTTCAGGTCGCACATGACCTGCATGTATTCGCTGCGCTTGTCGCCCTCGGGAATCTTGATCTCGATGGGCGGCGAGTCGGCGTCGTTCCGTTTCGTGGAGCTAACGCCGGCCTTGGCCAGGGCCGCTTCCTTCTGGCGATGTTCGATGGCGGCGATGCGGCGTTCCACCGAGCGCACGCTGTCGAGATACTCGTCGAGTTTCTCCTGATCGGTCTTGGGCAACCGCCGGCGCAGATCCCGCGCGCCGCCGAGCACGAGGTCGAGCATCCGGCGGTCGAGGGGGTTGGCCTGCGTGGGCTGGCCGGGCTGGTTGGTCTTGCCGAAGAGGCGGTTCAACACGACGCGCGGGTTGATCTCGGCGGGCAGCGGCTGGGTGGGCGAACTGAAACTGCAATGCGTGTAGTAGCCTTCGTTCAGGCCTTCCTGATTCTCCTTGTGCGTCTGCGGCATCGTGGCGAGTTCAAGCGACGGTAACGACGTGAAGCCGCCGACGTAGTTCGCCGCAATCTGGTCGGCGGAGATGCCGATGTTGATCCGGTTGCGCTGGCGTGCGTCGGGAAGTTTGGCGGTGAGCCAGGTGGAGAGTTCTAGCGCGTGCGGGGCACCGTTGAAGGGCGCGATGGGCACGCCGGAAATGCCTTTGACCAGCAGGCACTGATCGAGCACGGGCCGGAGCGATTCCAGCGCGGGCGGCGGGCTGGTGAGGAAGCTCTCGGGCGACTTGGGCCAGAACTGGTCCATGATGACGCCGTGCGGCATATACATGAACGCGAGGCGCACGGGCGGCTTGGCGGCTTTGGCTTCCGCCCAGCCCATGGTTTCGAGCAGCGGAAGGGCGAGCGTGGCGCCGAGTCCTTTCAGGCAGGTGCGGCGCGAGAGGCGGAATTTATTTTGCATTGGTAGTGACAGTGGTTTGGACGCGGCGGTTGAGGAAGGGGTAACTCGTAACGATCTCCGTAATCAAGGTCTGCATCCGGTAGCCATCGCGGGCGAGGGTCTCGGCGAGCTGGTCCGCAATCAGTTGGTCGTAGCCCTCCAGCTCGCGGCACAACGCGTAGGCCAGCAGCTTTTCTGTGAGATTGCGCGCGAGGTCGTCCGAGCGACTGGCGATGATGGCTTTGAGTTCCTTGGGCGTGGCGAAGCGCTTGCCGCCGGGCAGCTCACCCGCCGCATCAATCGCCCCGCCCGAGTCATCGCGGTCGCGCCAGCGGCCGATGGCGTCGAAGTTCTCGAGGCCAAAGCCAATCGGGTCGAGCAGCTTGTGGCAGTTGGCGCAGGCGGGGTTGGTGCGATGCAGTTCGGTGCGCTGGCGCAGCGTCAGGTTCGCGACCTTCTGCCGGTCTTGCTTCTCCAAGGTCGGGACGTTCGCGGGCGCGGGCGGCACGTGCTGGCCGAGCACTTGTTCGAGCACCCAGACGCCGCGTTTCACGGCGCTGGTGCGCTCGGGCATCGAAGTCACCGCGAGCACACCGGGCATGCCGAGGATGCCGCCACGATTGGCATCGGCGAGTTTAACCCGGCGCATGTCCGCGCCTTTGACCTGCTTTTCGAGCCCGTAGAGCGGGGCGAGCGTGCCGTTGAGGTAGGTGTAATCCCCGTTCACGAAATTCACCACGCTCCGGTTCTCGCGCACGATGCTCTCGAAGAACAGCCGCGCCTCGTCATACATCGCCGCGCGCAACGCAGGGGTCATCTGCGGGAACTTCGCCGTGTCGAAGGTCTTCTCCTTCAAGCCGCCCACGCCCAGCCACTGCGCACCGAAGCCGTCGAACACCGCGCGCGACCGTTTGTCCGCGAGCAGGCGCTTCACTTGCGCGCGGAGGACGGCCGGCTCGTGCAACTTACCCTTGTCGGCGAGCGACATCAGTTCCGCATCCGGCATGGTGGCCCAGAGGAAATACGACAGCCGCGACGCGAGTTGGTAATCATCCAGCGGCACGATGGCCTGGCCCGGCTCGGCCGCCTGCGCAGGCGTGATGAAGAGGAACTGCGGCGAAACCAGCACGGCCTTGAGCATCAGCCGCAACGCCGCCGGGTAAGCGAGCTGGTTCTCCCGCCCGAGGTCGAAAACCTTCAGCAGCATTTCGATTTCATCCTCCGACGGTGGGCGGCGAAACGCGCTGCGGGCGAACGAACGGGCGACTTTCCGCGCCGCCTCACGTGCGTCGCTGCGCGGCGAAGGCGGCTCGCCCAACAGCGACTTCGCCAGCTTCGTGGGCTTGCCCACCGGGCCGAGCGCCTGGTCGAGCGCCACTTGGGCGACGCCGAGATACTGCTCCGTCTGCAACGGCGAGAGCGCGTTCATATACCCCGCGCCTGGCACATCCTCTGGCAGTTCGGCTGCGACCGCCGGGTCCACGCCCAGCAGGTCGCGCAGGGTGTTGCCATACTCGGCCTTCGTCAGCCGCCGGATCACGAACGCGCCGGGGTCCTTCACGCTGAGAAACTTGATGGTGCCAATCCAGTCCGCGAACTGCTTCCGCTCGGCCTCGCTCGGCTGCTTATCCGCCTCGCGCGGTGGCATCTCGTGTTCGCGCACATTTGTCAGCGACACCTGCCACTGGCGGCGGAACTCCCCGCCCTCGGGCCGGTTGAAAACTTTGGCAAACGACACGCCGCCCTTGCGCTTCTTGTCCCCGTGACATTCCAGGCAGTAGTTCTTGAGGAACGGCGTCACGTCATTGCGGAACACCTTCAACACCTCCGCCCGACGCGCCTCGGACCCGGCCGCGGCGTCGGCCGTGGCCGCGCGCCCGGCGAGCGAGGTGGCCAGCGAGGTGAGGACAAGCAAGCAAAGGGTCTTCATGCTGATTTCACTTCTGCGAACGCCGCCAGAACCCCGCCCATGAACCTGTGCCGGCGGCTTCCAGCCGCCGTCCGTGGGCAACTACAGTCCGAAGGCGATTCGAGCAATCCACCCACAACGCGGCGACTGGAAGTCGCCGGCACGGGTTCATGGTCCCAATGCGCGGGCTTCATGAGCGCGTGTTTATCCGGCGATTTCAAGACCGCGCATCGTGCCGGTGCTGCTGGCAAACCGGTCGGCTGGCAGGCCGAGGTGTTGAAGGATGGAGACGAAGAGGTTCGGCAGCGGATAGTTGTTCTTCTTGTCAAACGCGAGGTGCTGGCCGTGCTTGAAGCCGCCACCGGCGAGCAGCACGGGCAGGTTCTTGGTGTCGTGGTTGTTGCCGTTGCCAAGGTTGCTGCCGTAGAGAATCTGCGTGCGTTCGAGCAGCGTGGCGTCGCCTTCCCGGGCGGACTGGAGCTTCGTCAGCAGTGCGGCGAGCTGACGAAACTCGGCCAGTTCGAGATTCTTGAGCTGGGCCAGTTTGTCCTCGCGGCCGACGTGGTGCGAGAGGTTGTGGCTCTCGCTGCTGACGCCGGGGATGTGTTCGCCGAAGCCATCGAGGCGAATCATCAGGGTGAGGAGCCGCGTGCTGTCCGTGGCGAACGCCAGGTGCGCGAGGTCATACATCGCGCCGAGTTTTTCCAGGAGATACTCGCCGTCCTTGGGCGGCGGCGCGTCCACTTTCGGCTTGGGTTTGCGCTCCCACTCTTCGGCGATGACCAGGCGGCGCTCCACTTCGCGGACCGAGGTGAAGTATTGGTCCAATCGCTCGCGGTCCGCGCTGCCCAGTTGCTTTTGCAGCGCCGCCGCGCGACCGGCCACCGTGTCCAGAATGCTGCGGCCGGTGCGAAGCTCCTCGACCTGGCGGGCCACCGCAGCGGCGTCGCCTGCGACGAACAACGCCTTGAAGACCTGCGCCGGACTGCGCTCGGCGGGCAGCATCACTCCGCTGCTGGTGAAGGACAGGGATTGGTTGCCGCTCTTCGCCACGACCAGCGGCAGCGCGGCGACCCGCGTCTGGTGGCCGATGCGTTCGGCGGCGAACTGGTCGAGCGAGATGCTGTTCCGGAAAGAGGCGGTGCCCGGGTGCGGCGCGGCGGTGAGAAAGGAGGCTTCCGCCGAATGCCCGCCGGTCACGTCCGGATGCGAAGTGCCGGAGAACACGGTGAACTGGTCGCGGAAGTCCTTGAGCGGCTCGAGATACGGCGTGAGCGCGTAGTCACGGCCGGTCTCCGCCGGATAAAAGTGCCGCTCCAGCACGCCGAGATTCGTGCAGATGGCGAACAGCCGGCGGGGCGCCTCAGCGGACTTGCCGAAAGCCGGGTGCATCGCGTCCAGAAACGGCAGGGCCAGCGCGGCCCCGGAGGCGCGGAGAAAGTGGCGGCGGGAGAGGGGCGGCGAAGCGATGTGAGTCATGGGAGAGGGAACGTGGACAGGAAAATTGAGGACAGAAACATTGGAAAACCAGCCCGATAATTTTCCTGTCCAAATTCGATGCTCATAAATTTATGGTCTGCAGGCTGACTTCGTGCCGGGCGATGTTTACCCAATAAAGCGCCTTGAGAGGGCTGGGGGCCAGCAGTTTTCGCAACTGGTCCTGATGGAGGGTGCCGACTCGATCTTGATAGGAGGTGAGGCGGAAGGCAGTGTCCGCGGCGACCAGATGGAAGCGCTGATTGCCGAGCGACTGTCCCTCAAGCTGCATTGGCACCTGCCGCGTTACCACTTCTTCCCCGCCAAGGCAGTGGATCAGCGCTTGAGTGTAGAGCGACTGGTCGAGACCCGTCCCCCAGTCTCGCACCAACTCCAGAATCAACTCCCGAAATGACGCCTCGCCATGCCAGTTGCTGTCGTCGACCCGGAAGCGTCGCCGATCGAGTTGGTCCAGCACCGCGTTGACGAACCGTGCCTCCACCGACCCCGGACGGAAGTTCACCAACTTGCCGCGCGCCGCATTCGCCAGGAAAAGGTAGTTCAGGAGCTGCATGACGTGAGCCTCAGAAAGCCTGGCGACGGCCTTGAACTCGTAGATCGCCCGGCGGTTCACCACCAGGTCGAGGGCGAGTTGCTTGCAGAATGTGCGGAACGACAAGGTCAACGAAACTTCGCGCTCGGCTTGAAATCCGGCGGCGGCGAGACGATGCGCGAGGTGCGCCTTGTAAACGGCTTCATCGCACTGGTTTCCCAGTGCGTTGTGAGTCGCAAAGGCGTGGCGCATCACCTCGAAATCGAGCGATTGCATTTCGGCTGTGGTCAACTGCGGGAAGGAAATCGGGCAGTGAATGGGCATGGGGTCTTTAGACAGGAAAATTATGGACAGGAAAATCAAGAAACCATTTCTTCCCGGCCCAAATTTTCCTGTCCTCAATTTTCCTGTCTAAGTCCCTTTTCATTTGGTCTGGAACAATTCGCTGGCCACAACTTCCTGGACGAGCGAGCGCAGGCCATGCTGCGTGGGTTTCGTCCGGGCCACGATGGCTTCAATCGCGGCGCGGTCGGAGAAGCGGATGCCGGCGCCGGTGGCGTAGATGAGCAACTGACGGGCGAGGTTGCGCGCGAGGGCATCGGGGTCGGCCAGCAGCAGGGCGCGCAGGCCGTTCACATCGGTGAACTTGCGGCCGTCGGCCAGCTCGCCCGTGGCGTCCACCTCGGAGCCCAGCCGGAGTTTGCTGCGGTTGCGACGGCCCGCCTCGCTGACGACCTCGACGAACGGCTCCTCAATGAGTTCCTTGCCCTTGCGAATTTTCTTGGGCTGGCCCGCGAGCCGGTATCGGTCGCGCCAGCCACCAATCACATCGAAGTTTTCCAGCGCCAGTCCGGGCGGGTCCATCTTCGCATGACACGAAGCGCAGGCCGCGTCGGCGCGGTGTTTCTCAATCATCTGACGGATGGTGACGGCCCCGGTGGCGTCGGGCTCGACGGCCGGGACGTTCGGCGGCGGCGGTTGGCGCGGGATGCCCAGAATGCGCTCCATCACCCACACACCGCGCAGCACGGGCGAGGTGGCGGTGCCATTGGCCGTCACCTTCAAGACCGCCGCCTGGGTGAGGAACCCGCCGCGCGGTGAGCCAGCGGGCAGCTTCACTGCACGCAGGCCCGCCCCGGTCACGCCGCGGATTCCATACAGCTCGGCGAGGCGCTGGTTGACCAGCACGGTGTCGGAAGCAATGACCTGCCCGACGCCGAGGTTCTGCTCCATCAAATGCCGGAACCAAGCGCGCGATTCGGCGAGCATCGAGTCATGGAGCCACGGGTCAAACTCGGGATACAGGTTTGGGTCGGGCGTGGTGAAATCAATTTTCTTCAGCTCCAGCCACTCGTCGAGGAAGTGCTCCACGAAGCGCTCCGAGCGCGGGTCCGCGAGCATCCGCTCCACCTGCGCGCGCAGCGTGGCGGGCGATGACAAGGCGCGCTTCGCCGCGAGCTCCAGCAACGTCGCATCCGGCCCGGAGTTCCACAGGAAAAACGACAGACGCGAGGCGAGCGCGTGGTCGCCGAGTTTGGTGGGAGCGGCCTTTGCGGGCTGCGGCACGCCGGACTCCAAACCAATCAGCAGAAAGTCCGGCGAGCACAGGATGGCCTTGTAGCCCGCGAGCATCGCCTGCTCGAAGCTCACGCCGCGCGCGAGCTGGCCTTCGACAATCGCAGCGAACGGCGCGATGTCCTCCGTCGTCGCCGGCCGACGAAACGCCCGGCTCGCGAAGTCCAGCAGCAGGCTGCGGAAATCCGGCGTGGCTCCCGTGGTCGCCGCCACCGCAGCCTTGGGCGCGATGATTTCGACCCCGGTGAGAAAGAGGTTCCGGTCGCGGAGCTGCGGGTCAGGATTTGCCTCGTCGAATAAGTCGTTCAAAAACTCGACGCCCAGCTCGACCGGTCCGGCGCTGGCCACGCGGAACTTCGCCCGCCAAGTCTTCGGTGCGCCGCGCAGCGCGTTCACCTCGAACCGTGCATGCGGCAGCTCCGTGCCATCCACGAGCACACGCATCTTGGCCGACTCGTTGCCTGCGTGCGTCTCGAACGCCGTCACGGCCACTTCGTAGTCGCCTGGCACCGCGCAGTTGAAGCGCGTCGTGGTCGTGCCGGCGAGGTTCAGCAGCCGCTCCGGGCCGAGCGCCTGACCCGCGCCCGTGAAGCCGGCGAGCGGCAACTTTTCCGTCGCCCCGGCGGCCACCGTCGGCACGCCCGCCAGCGCCGGACGCGGATAAGCGTTCACCGGAATTTCACCAAACAACCGCCGCTGACTCTCCGGCGGCCACTGCTCAATGAGCGGTCCTTCCACCTCGAACCAGTCATAGGCCACACCCGGCCCCTCGTAATCCAAAATGCCCTGGCTGGTGCCGCCGCCTGGAGCCCCCGAAGCCGGCAGCGTCATGGCGTGGAACGACACGCGTTCCCCGGGGTTGAGCCACACCTTGAACTCATGCGTCGTGGGCTTGAGCGACGGCGCATCGAAGTAGCCGAGCGGCTCGCCCTTCAGCGAGGCCCGCACCACATGCGTTGCCTCCGCGTCGCCGTAAAACTCAACGTTCTCCTGCCACTCGCGCATGCCCCGCTTTTCCGCGAGTTGCTCCGGCGGAAGCGGCGTGGCCTGCCAGCGGCCCTGCGCGTCCTTGAAGTAAGGCAGCCCGAGCGACACGTAGCTGCGCACCGTGCCGCGCCTGGCCGCCACCGCCCGCGTGCGTTCCCAGCGCAAGCTCCAGAGCGAAAACCGCACGCGATACCAGCCCGGCACCGGCGGATTGAAGCGGTCAATCTGGATGCCCTCCGGCTGATGCGCACCGATGACGCCCGTGAGCACCGCGAACGACTCCGCCTCACCCTTGAACGACGGCGCGCGATACGAGTTGTCGATGTCCGCGACCGGGTTGCCCGCGATGTGGCTGGTCAAGCCCTCGGCCACAATGCGGTTGTTCATGGGCACGCCGCACTTTTGCAGCACGGCCCCGTGGGCGGAATACTGCCGCGCCGCCGGCTCGCGCCACACCTTCGTCTCGGGCCGGGACGCTGCCTTCACCACGGCCTGCCGCAGCGCGGCATCGGCCGCCTGCAAATACTTCGTCATCTGGATGTGCGAGATGTCCAACGCACCCGCCACCTTGTCGAAGCCAAACTGCTGGCCATCTTCGGGCAGCAGCTCCTTCACGCGCAGCAACGGCAGCGCGAGCAAATCCCGCAGCGCGTGCTCGTATTCCACCCGGTTCATGCGCCGCACCAGCGTGCGCCCGCCGACCGACGCGGCACTTTCCGCCGCCTTTATCTCCTCGCCCAGCGCCCGGAGAAACGCCTGCCGTTCCGTCGAGGCAGGCTGCGCCGCCTTGTTCGGCGGCATCTCCCCGGCCTGCACGCGGTCATGCAGGCGCACGAGCAAGTTCAGGCTGTCGGCGCCCGCCGGCGGCAACGCCAGCGTGTCCACACGCAAGCCGCCCTTCTGCACGTCCACGTCGTGGCACTCGGCGCAGTGCCGGACAAGGAACTGTTTCAGCTCGGGCGCGGCAGCGAGGCCGGGCTGGGCGGCGAGGCCGAGCAGGCCCAGTATCAGGCCAACTGTGGGCAAGGAGCGGTTCATGCGGCGGATTTCAATTCTGACAACGCCCCCGTGCTGCTGCCGAACTTGTTCGAGTAGGCGCGGATTCCCACGCGTGCTTCGCGGCCTTGGTGGCGTTCGCCACTTCGGGCTTGGCTTGGGCAAAGGTGGCCAGCGGCGCGAGTATTAGGGTGGCGAGGAGTGTGAGGGTGGGCTCCATGAAACTTAAATTCGCAGCGAGTTGGGGAATGCCTTCGGATTTACGGCGTTTCGTGGCATCAGGCTTGTTGGATTTTGCCCCTCGCTCCCATGTCCCCGGCTTTCTTCTCCCCGTTTATTTGTCCGAATCCGTAAAACGGCGAGCGCTGCGGAAATGAACCGATTTGAATCGCAGTATTTGGAATTCATTTGGCTCAAGGTCTTATTGCTTACCGGCCGGGGCAGCTCCGACTTGCTTGACCGTTAGGCCCGCGAGTGCCTTTGCCTGCACTCGCAGTTTCCAGTCCTTGGGTCCGGCAGTGTTCGCCCGGACGAGCAGAATATTTTTCCCGGCGACCAGATTTACGATGAGTTCCTCGTGCTCTTTGACAAGCCCGTGGGCCACGTCGTGCCGTAACACATTCGTGCCATTGACCCAGGCGGCGATTCCGTGAGGGGTGGCGGGAACTTTTGGGACCGAGAGCGAGAGTGCGATTTTGCCCGGCGCTGCGGCTTCGAGCACGACGCGCGCATAGGCCACCACATCGCGAACTGGCAGGCCGCGCGCGTCCTGAACTTCGACAAAGTCAATCCATCCGTCGGCATCGAGCGGCTTGTTCAAGGCCCAGTCCAACGCCGCCGCTTCCGCCGCTTTCTCGGGGGGCCAGACCTGATCTTTGATTTGCTTTCTTTGCACCCAATAGGAGGGAGAGATGTCCACGAAGGAGATCAGGCCGGTTGGTCTTGGAGCGGGAGCCGGGGCGGCGGTGGCGTTTGCCAAACGGGCAGGCTCCTTGGTCAGGTCGTAGCAGGCCACGCCATCCTCGAGCCGGATGAACAGCCTGCCGTCGCAGATGGCCGGCGAGGTGAAGCGCATCGCGGGAACGCTGACGGAGAAGAAGGTCGCCGGCATGGTCGGAGTGGCGCTGAACATGGCCAGCTTCGAAGCACTATCGTCCTTGCTGCTGACGATGTGGAAGACCTTGCCATCGGCGAGGACAGGCGACGAAGTCCCGGAGCCAGAGGACTTCTGCCAGAGGACTCTCCCAGTGAGGTCGAGGCAGCGGTAGGTTCCGCCAAAGTCGCCGAACACATGGCCGTCATGCAGGAGATAGCTGCCGACACGATCACCCGTGAACTTAATAAACAGCTCCTCCGCCTTGTCCGGCTGCAATCGGTAGCCACTCACGTTGCCTGCGGTGATGCAGACATCGCCGACGATGGCCGGTGTTCCGGGGCTCGTGTATTGACGATAGTCCTCCCAGATCACGCGGCCGTCCTTCGGATTCACGCAGGTCAATTTGCCCGTCTGCGTGATGAGCCTCGGGCCTTTGTCCGTATGCCACACGGCGACTGAGGAGGATTTGTTGCCGTTCCTGTTGGGATCAGACGTGGCCTGCGGGCAGGCCCACAGTTCCTTGCCAGTGGCGGGGTCGAAGCCCTTGAGCACACCGCTCTCTTTGCTCGGATCATTGACGCCCGGGTTGAGGTGTTTCCCGCTGCCGGCCATGACTACGAGGACGCCATCAACAATCGCCGGCGAGGTGTTGATCCCGTCGCCTCCGGTGCCGTCGGCTTCTTCGTCCAAACGGTTGGCTTGGTTGGCCAATCCGTCGCCTTTGCTGGCCAAGCAGATGCTCGGGGTCTTCCACACCTCCTTACCGGACACCGCGTCCAGGCAATACATGCCATTGGAGCCGACCACGAAGACCTTGCCGCCGCCCACATACGGCGTGCTGCTGCAACCGCCGTTTGGGCGACCAGCGAAACTGGCTTTCCACAGCGTCTTGCCGGTGTTCGCGTCGAGGCAGAAGATCAGGTCGGCGGCGGCGGCCTGATCATGCACATACAGATAAACCTTGCCCCCGGCCACCACCGGGCTGCCGTAGTTCGAGAACGAGCCACCTTTTTTCGGCCCGCCCAAGATCTTGTCCGCGCTCTTCCATACCAGCACCGGGCCCTCCGGACCCCACGCGTCAGCGAGCTTAGGGCTGTGCGACACGACCCCGTTGCGATTGGGCCCACGCCATTGGTTCCAATCCGATTTCCCGGCCACCATCGTCGGCTTCTCCGCGCCGCTCACGCCGGAACTAGAAACAGTGGCAAGGGCGACGGCAGTGATGACGGTGAGTTTGGTGGGGAAAAGGGGGGAGGCAGACCAAAATCCAACTGTTTGCGGCAGAGTGATGATTGAATTGATGATTTTCACGATCGTGTTCCGGTTCTTGTGGTTCACTTTGCCTGTGGTGCCGACATCACTTCCACCTCGCTGATCTTAAAGCGCACGCTGACGATGGAGCAGCCAACATCTTCCTTGCGGTAGTTCGCATACGTCGTGGCGACGATGGTGCCGTCGGGCAGCAAGTGGATTCCGGGGTAAAAGCCGTCTTTGAAGGTCTTCAGCAGGCTGACGCGATACTGACCGGGCCTGCCTTGCTTGATGTCATCGTAAGTGCCGACCCAGGCGATGAAACCGCCTTTGTCCTTCGATTGTGGTGAGGCGTTGCGGAAGACGATGACGAGGCGGCCATCGGGCAAAGTGATGCCGTGATGCCGATCTCCCGTGAGGCCCCACGGCGCGTCCACGGCCTGCGACCATGTTTTGCCCTCGTCGCGGCTGAACATGACAAGGCTGGTGCCGCTGCGTTTGTTCTCGCGCATGAGGCAGCAGAGTTCGTCGCCATCGGGCGAGCGGAAGACGTAGGGCTCGCAGGGGTGCTTGCCGTCGAGCTTGGTGCCGTCGCAGGCCAGCGTGGGCTCGGACCAGGTGAAGCCGCCGTCGCGCGTGATGGATTGCAACACTTGCAGCGTGCCGCCCTCGCCGATGCCGGAGCCACGATGAAACATGCCGAGCGATGAACCGTCCTTCAGCCGCACGATGCTGGAGAAGGTCATGATGCAGCGAAACGGATCGTCCTTGGCAATGCGTCCGCCGATGGGCGGCAACTCGCGCCATGTCTTGCCATCATCTTCGCTGACGATGCGCGGCATGTAGCCTTCGTGACGCCCTGCGATGGGCTTGGGGTTCTCCTTATCGGTCAAGGTGCGTGCGGCAAAGACCCACAGACGCTCTTTGCCCTGCGGATCGGTGATTCGATAGATGCTCGGGCAGTTCTTGAAGTTGACGTAGTTCGGCGGCAGCGCGTCGTCCATGCGCGTCCAAGTCAGCCCCGCGTCATCGCTGCGCGCCATCGGCCCCGCGTGACCGCCGTGGCCGATGTTCCAGACGCAGAACATCGTCTTGTTGTCCGCGAGCATCGCCGTGGTCGGATGCGCGTGATACTCATCCGGCTTCGGCGAACCGCGCGCGATGATGATTTGCCGCTGTGTGTCCTCGGAGAGGTCGATGTTGATCAGTGCATCGCGCTGCTGCTGCCAAATCGCCTTCTTCTCAGCGGGCGCGGATTCCCAGGCGCGTTTCGCTGCCTTGGTGGCGTTCGCGACTTCAGGCTTGGCTTGGGCGAATGCGGCCTGTGACGCGAGAGAAAGGACGGAAAGGACGGTGAAGATGGGTTTCATGGCTTAGCGATTCCCTTCTTCGGCGCGGGCGGCAGGGATTTGGTCCATGCGAGATTGAAGACGTAGTGATCCTTGCTGGTGATGAGTTGGATGCGGCCGTCGCGGGTTTGGGTAATGGCGAGGTAGCCGTTGATGTCGGCGGTGGTTTTGCCTTCGGGGGCGATGAGGCGGCGGTCGGGCCAGGTTTTGCCTTCGTCGTAGCTCACGGCGACGTAGAGGCCGTAGCCAGTGTAGTCGCCGCCGGTGGACTTGAAGGGGAGGCCGTGGCGCTGGTCTTTCGGCGTGCGGGCCTGGTCGGTGAAGGAGCAGAGCACGATAGGGCCTTCTTTGAGACGCAGCATGGCTGGGCGCTGCGTGTTGCTAACGACAGGGAACTCGCTGATGGCCCACTGCCAGGTCTCGCCGAGGTCGCTGGAGTAGCTGACCGGCATCTTGAGGTCGAAACGCTTCTGCGCGGGCTCCTCGGGTGAGAGACGACCGAAGGCCATGAGGCGTCCGTGGGTGAGTTCGACGATGGGTGAATGAATGCCCGCAATGAAAGGTCCTTTGCCTCCGGGTTGAATGTCATCCGATCCGCGACGATCCCGCCCGGTGCCGCTCCAGGTCTTGCCGTTGTTGCGACTGATCGAGAGTCCCGAAAAGTCGAACGGGATCGCGATGACGCCATCCTTGGTGCGGATGGGATTGCTGGCCGACTCGCCGTGTGCCCGCATCACTTCGGCCTTCGACCAGGTGACGCCGTTGTCAGTGGAGCGGCGGAGGATGATGTCGCCATGCTGTCGGCCCTCGACGATGTGGTAGAGCGTCTTGTCGCCATCCCACCAGATTTTTGGCGCGTGATCGTTCACATCCTGCGCGTCCCAAAACGATGAGGCGGGCTCCCATTCCTTCGCGCCAAAGCGCAGTCGCGAGGCGGCATTCGCGGTGGTGAGATCCGTTTCGCCGAGCGTGGAGAACCAAACCGCGAGCAAATCGCCATTCGGGCACTCAGTGATCGACGGGCTATGATTCTGACTGATGAACACAGGGCCGACGGAGCCATCGGGAATGCGCACAAAGGGCTTCGGGCCTTCAAAGAACGGCGCGTCTGCTGCCTGCGGCGTGATGTTCGGCACAGTCTGGCTGACGTTCTGCGCATTCAACGGCGGTGCGGCCACGGGCAGCGCCTTTCCCTTTGGCAACTCACCCTGCACGACGCGGAAGCCGATGCGTTCGCTCGCGGAGTTCGTCACCCATGAGCCGCGATTGGCGGAGCGCAGGAAGCGGATCATCGACGAATGAAATCCGCCGCGAAACACGCGACAGTCGCCATCCACGCGACCCAGCGGATCAGTCTGCGCGCCGCTCTCATACGGCCCATACCAATCGCTGCACCACTCGGCCACATTGCCGTGCATGTCGTGGAGGCCCCAGGCATTCGGCGTCTTCTGCGCCACCCGCAGCGCGCCTGCGCCACCCGCTTTCGACTCCTCCTCGGGATGCTCGAGACCAATGATCTGCCCTTGCTTGAGCTTCGCGGACGCTTTGCCGACCTTTCGCCAGTCATACTCACGCGGCATGGAGTCCGGTGGGAAATACACACCGCGAAAGTTGTCGTCGCCAAACCACTTCTGATGCTTGTCCGGCAACGTGTCGCCGGTGTTGAAAAGCGTCGTCGTCCCCGCACGACAGGCATACTCCCACTCGGCCTCGGTCGGCAGGCGATAGGCCCTGCCTTCCTTCTTCGACAGCCACTCGCAAAACGCCACCGCCCGCTTCCACGTCACACCTGCCGCCGCGTCATCATCCGCTGGCTTCAACTTCGGAGCGTTCTTTTTGAACGAGGGATCGAACTGCCGAAACTGCGCCACTGTCACCTCGGTGACACCCATCAGGAACGGCTGCGCGATCGTGACCTTGTGCGCGGGTTTCTCATCGAAGTCAGCACGATTGAAGTCTTTGTGCATCTCGCCAAAGCGCTTTTGCCGCAGGTAGTCCTCCATCGGTGGTCCATCCTGGCCCATCGTGAAAGTGCCCGATTTGATCTGCACGAGCTTCATACCGATGGTGTTCGTGACCGGCGCGACGGCTAGGCCGGGCTGGGTGGCGGCACCGAGCAGGCCCAGCATCAGGCCGAGTGCGGGCAGGGAGCGGTTCATGCGGCGGATTTCAATTCTGACAACGCCCCCGTGCTGCTGCCGAACTTGTGCGTCTCGATGCCCGCGTGCTGGAGCATCCGCACGAACAGATTCGACATCGGGGTGTTCGCCTTTCGGTCGAACGCGAGGTGGCCGGGGTGCCGGTAGCCGCCGCCGGCGAAGATGACCGGCAGGTTGTCCGAGCTGTGCGCGGAGGCGTCGCCCAGGTTGCTGACGAAGAGAATTTGCGTGCGGTCGAGCAGCGTGCGGTCGTTCTCGTCCGCCGCCACGAGCTTGTCGAGGAAGCCGCCGAAGTTCCGGTATTCCTTCTCCTCGTAGCGGGCGAGCTGCTCGATTTTCGCGGGGTCTTTGCCGTGGTGCGAGGCGTCGTGGTGGCCGATGGCGAGGTCGGGCTGGCCGTTCTGGTTGTGCTCGCCGAGGCCCAGCACCACGAGGCGCGTCGAGTCGGTCTGCAACGCGAGGTGCACGAGCGTGAACCACTGCTGCTGGCCGGCGACCCAGTGCTCCGCCTGCTCAAATTCCTTCGCGGTCGCGGCGACCTTGGGCTTCGGCTTCGCGGCCCAGGCCTGGTCCTGTTGGAGAAAGCCCTCGGCTTCGCGGATGGAATTCGCGAGCAGGTCCAGCCGCTCACGGTCCGGCCCACCCAGCTCGCGGCTCAAGGATTTCAACTGCCCGCGCACGCCATCGAGAATGCTTTGGCCGTTTTCGAGCCGCTTCACTTCGCGGGCGACTTCCTCCGGCGTGCCATCCAGAAACAACCGGCGAAAGACCTGCGCGCGGCTCCGCTCGAAGGGCGTGGGCACGCCCTTTTCGTTCCAAGAGAGTGATGCGCAGTTGGCCGTGTTGAGCACCAGATGCGGCACGCGGGTCTGCGCGCCGATGCGCCGGGCGACGAACTGGTCGAGCGAGATGGAGTTGTGGATGTCATCCGCACGCTTGATGCCTTCGGGCGCGACGCCGGTGAAGATGGCGGACTCGGTGTGGTGTGAGTTCGGGTAACCCACATGGCCCATGCCGGAGATGACCGTGAAGCGTCCGCGGTGCGGTTCGAGAATCTTCAGGAAGCGCGTGGCCTCGTAGTCCGGCCCGGCCTTCTCCGGGAAGAGAAACGGATGGAAGGTGCCGAGCGGACGGTGGATGAGCACCATGCGATGCGGCTGAAGTGCTTTGGCCTGCGCCTTCGACTCCGCACCGAGCGCGGCAGGAATCATTGCGTCGAGCAGCGGGAGCGCGAGCGAAACGCCGCCCGCGCGGAGAAGCGTGCGGCGGTCAAGGCGGCGGGAGTTGAGAACGTTCATGGGAGTTTGGACGAGTTACTTGCTCAGAAACACCGGACTTTGCACCACGGCATGCACGAGCGAGCGGAACCCGTGGTTCTGCTGCCGCACGTCGGCGACGGTTTGCTCCACGACCGCGCGGTCCGCGAATTGCAGGTCTGCGCCGGTGGCGTAAGTGAGGAGCTTCTGCGCAAGGTTGCGCGTGAGCTGGTCGGGGTCGCGCAGGAGCAGACGCTTGTAATCGTCGAGGTTGGCGAAGGGCTGGCCGTCGGCCGTTTCGCCACCGGCTTCGACGGGCCGGGCGAGCCAAGCTTTCTTGCCGGGATAGTTCGCCAGTTCAACGTAGTCGCCGCCCTTGGCCGGAGGCTGCTTCACGCGATAGCGGTCGCGCCAGCCACCGACCACATCGTAGTTCTCCAGCGCAAAGCCCGGCGGGTCGATGTGGACATGGCAGGACGCGCAGACGGCCACGTTCTTGTGCTTGTCCAATTGCTCGCGGAGGGTCGTGGCGCCGCGGATGTCCGGCTCGATGGCGGCCACGTCGGCGGGCGGCGGGGGTGGCGGCCGACCAATGATGCGTTCGAGCATCCACGCGCCGCGCTTCACGGGCGAAGTGTAGGTGGCATTGGTGGTGAGCTTGAGCAGGCTGGCGTGGGTGATGATGCCGCCGCGCCGGGACTTCGCAGGCAGCTTCACGCGGGCCAGCTCCACGCCCGCCACGCCAGGCAAGCCGTAGTGCCGCGCGAGCCGTTCGTTCAGAAAGGTCCAATCCGAATCCACAAACGCGCTTGTGGGCAGGTCGCGCGCGAGCACTTCAGCGAAGAACCGTGTCGTTTCCAGCGGCATGGCCCAGGCCAGCAGGTCATCGAATTCCACATAAAGCGCGTCTGGCTTCATGTCGTGGAACTTCCGCAAGTCGAGCCACTGGCCGGTGAAGCCGGTCGCGAAACGCCGCGCCCTCGGGTCGCGCAGGAGCCGCTCGGTCTGCGCGCGCAAGTTGGCTGGCCGGGTCAACTCGCCCTTTGCCGCCAGCGCGGTGAGTTCGTCGTCGGGCAGCGAGTTCCAAAAAAACCGCGCCAGCCGCGCGGCCACGGCGAAGTCATCGAGCCGGCCGGGCTTCTCGACATAGAGCAGGAAGTGCGGCGAACAGAGCGCGGCCTTGTAGCCGGCGCGCAGCGCGTCGCCGAAGGTCTCGCCCGCCGCGAGCTGCGCCTGGGTGAACTGGATGAAATGCGCCGCCGTCTCCGCGCTCACGGGCCGGCGGAAGGCCCGCGGCAGGAAGGCGCGCAGCAGACGCTCGGCATCAGCCGCCGCGTTGGTCGAGACCGGGGAGAGCGGATACTTGGTGAACTCGCCGGGCACGGACCACTTCTTCCAATCGTCGCGCACTGGCTTGCCCGCGAGCGTGTCAGCGAGATAACGCGACGGGACTTGCGGCAAGTCGCCGAAGAGCCGCGCGTAGCCGAGGCCGGCATCCAGTGGGCCTTCGAGTTCAATCCAGTCCACCGCGAGGCCGGGGCCTTTGAAATCATCGCCGACCGGCTCGCCGTTGCGCTGCTTCTTCAAGTCCTGGAAGAACGCGAGGTTCATCCCTTCGAGATACACTTGCTCGCCGGCGGGCAGCGCAGCCTCGACCTCGATGACGCGCGTTTTGTCCGCCGGCACGTCGAAGTGGTCGAGCACATGCTGGAGCTTCTCGTGCGCAAAACGGTCGGAGCTGATTTTGCCGACGAGCATGGGGATGGCCTTCCCCTCCGTGTTCACTGCGCGGACTGAAGCGCGGATGCGGTAACGGCCGGGCGCAGGCGTGGGCGATGTGGTGACGCTGCCGTGTTTGTAGAGCCGCGCGCAGAGGATGATGGTCTCGCCCTCGAACCGCACGAAGGGCGCGGTGCCCTCGCGGTTGGGTTTGGGGCGGCTGTCCAGAAACTGCCGGCCAGTCCAGCGGCGAACCGTGTTCGTCAGCGGCCATGCCGGCAGCGCGGCGGCGAGCGCGCGGTCGGCGGCCTGCTGGTAGCGCACGAGGTGCGTGGCGGAAGTCTCCAGCGCGCTGCTGACATTGTCGAAGCCCGCCGCCGCATTGTCCTCCGGCAGCAAGTCCGCCAGCGGCACGGTGATGCCGAACAGGTCGTGCAGCGTGTGCTCATACTCCGTGCGGTTCATCCGCCGCACGACCACGCGGCCCGCCGCGCGCTGGTGCGCGGCGGACACGGCGTGCAGCTCGCCACCGAGCGACTTCACGAACGCCGCCCGTTCCATCACCGCCGGTTGCGCGCTCTTCTTCGGCGGCATTTCGCCCCGGCTGACCCGGTCAAAAACCTTCTCCCATCGCGCGAAGTTTTCCCGCGCGGCGAAATCCGACTTGAGCGCGGTCAGGTCGAGACCACCCTTTTTCGTGTCCGCGTCGTGGCACTCGATGCAGTGCTTCTGAACGAAGTTTGGAGCGTCCTTGGCCGGCGATGCAGCGGTGAGGGCGAACGGAATCACTGCCAACGCCAGCGCCCAGGCGAGTCCTGGGCCTGGGCGCGGTGAAAACGGGCGCGGCGTGTTCATTTCCAGAATCACAGGATCCGGCGGGTTGGCCGGGGCCAGGTGGCAGCTGTGAGGGAGTTCATGCTTTGTTTGCAGCCCTACTCTGACGCCACCGCACGGGCAAAATTGAACCTTCCTTCGCTGGTGCTTCCCCGGTGCGGCTGGTTGAACATTTTTGGACGGCCGCACTTCCCCGTTGAGCGGGCATGGCGATTCCGGCCAGACTCGGCCACCTTATGCGCACCGCCAAAGCCTCCGTCCTCGAAGCCTTCAACGCACCCCTCCGCCTGCACACCTACGAAGTGCCGTCCAAGGTGGACGAGGGCGCGGTGCTGGTGCGCACCGAGATGGCCGGCATCTGCGGCACGGATGTGCATTTGTGGCAGGGGCAGTTGCCGATCAAACTGCCCGTGATCCTCGGGCACGAGACCGTTGGGCGCATCGAGGTTCTGGGCGAAGGGGTGGAGAAGGACTGGTCCGGCCAGCCGCTCAAGGTGGGTGACCGCGTGACCTGGAACTCCGCCGTGTCCTGCGGTCAATGCTACTACTGCGCGGTGAAGAAGCAGCCCACGCGCTGCGCCCAGCGCCGGGCTTATGGCATCGGCTATCCCTGCGATTGCGCGCCGCACTTTCTTGGCGGCTACGCGGAGTTTCATTACCTGCGTCCGCGCACCACGATTTTCAAGCTGCCGGACGACCTGCCCACCGAGTCCGTCATCGGCGCGGGCTGCGCGCTCATCACGGCGATCCACGGGGTGGAGCGCACGGGCATCGCCTGGCAGGACACCGTGGTGGTGCAAGGCGCGGGGCCGGTGGGCATCGCGGCGCTGGCGGTGGCGAAGAGCGCGGGCGCGAGCAAGGTGATCGTCATTGGCGCTCCGAAGCACCGGCTGGAAATGGCCCGGCGCTTCGGAGCGGACGAAGTGGTTGACCTCGAAGCGGTGCGGGAACCCGCAGCCCGCCTCGCCCGGGTGCGCGAGTTGACCGGCGGTTACGGCGCGGACGTGGTGCTGGAGTGCGTGGGCCATCCGAGCGCGGTGGTGGAGGGCTTGGAACTGTGCCGCGACGGCGGGAAATATCTCGTGCTGGGCCATTATTGCGACGCGGGCACGGTGGCGTTCAATCCGCACGTCATCACGCGCAAGCAACTTCAGGTGTTCGGCTCCTGGTCGAGTGAACCCCGGCATTTGCAGGCGGCGATTGAGTTCCTCCGGCGGCACCAGCAGGAGTTTCCGTTCCACGAAATGGTGTCGCACCGGTTCACCATCGAGCAGGCAGACGAGGCGTTGCAGACCACCGCCCGATGGCAGGCGGCGAAGAGCGTGATCGTGCCCGGCTGAGGGACCGCTTCGGGCGGTCGGGTTGTCCAGCAGGGAGGTTTAGGACCGATGGGGGCGTTACTTCGCCGCCACTTCACCGGGATACACCGTGAGATCAACGATTTCGCCGGCGTAGAGCTGGAGTTCGGCGGGGAGCTTTTCGATGATGATGGGCAGGCCCAGTTCCACGCGGGTTTGGCCCGGAGGCAGCAGGGAGCCGCGGATGGGGGCGAGCTGGGGGCTGACCTTGTCAATCGTGGCGTCAAACGACTTGGTGCTGCGGGCGCGCGGGCGGATGCGGACCTTCATGCCGGGCTGGGGATCGAACGTCAACGGCTGGCGGAGGAAGGCGATCAAGCGGTCCGGCCGGGGCGCGGTGATGGTCATGATGGGCTCGCCGGCCGCAACCACGGCGTTGGTGTCGCCGGGATAGCGGTGGATCTTGGTGATGACACCTTCAATCGGGGCGGTGATGGGGATCGGGTTCTTCGGATCAGCCCCCACCACGCGGGTGACGATCTGGCCGCTGGCGACCTTGGAGAAGATGCGGATGTCCTTGCTGGCCTCGGCGAGCACGCCGGGCTGCGGGCTGGAGACGACGGTGTCAATCGTCTCGGCCTCGGCCAGCAGGGTGGTGGGGCCCAGCCGCTTGGCCCACAGCACCAGCGCCAAGATGCCCACAATCACGAAGGCCACGATGGGTGTGTAGGTGTAATTCAGTTCCCGCATCAGCACCTGGGAGGGCGTGGGAATCTTCGGTTGTTCGTCCATAATGTGTTGGTTCGGTGCCAGCCCAATGCCGGCGGCTTGTCTGGGACGGGCGGAGTGTAGGGACGCATTCGCTCGAATCAAGCCCGGCGATTAGGCGGCCGAAGTTCTCCAATCATGCCCATTGTCCCCTCCAGGCGTCCGGGCACCTGCATGGAAATGCCGCATTCGGGACGCAACCTGGCACCCGCACCATCCGGTGGGCAAAGTGCGCGCGACGGGACGCCGCGCGAACCCGCAGCCGGGACGGCTGCGGCACAGGGTTCATGGGTAGCCGCCACGGCCAAAAAGCCGCGCATTGCGACCATGAACCAAAGGCTGAAGACCCAAAGATTAGGGGCGGACAAAGATGGGCTTTGGAATCTTTGTCCGCCCCAAATCTTTGGGGCCTGATCAGGCGGTTCATGGAGAGGGTGAGGGGTGAGGAGTCGAAAAGTTCCTCAACCGCTCACCTCTGCGCCACCGGAGAAAACAGCTCCGAACGCCGAGTAAAAAGCTCCGACAACGCAGAAAACAGGTGCGCTGCCGCAGCTCCGAGCCGCGCCACCTGTGCCAAACTGTGAACCGCCGGAGAAAAGGAGTGAACTTTTGGCGCACTTGGTCGGTTTTGGCCTGAAAACCGGCGGTTTTGCTGCAAAAGGGCACAAAGTTCACAAGAGCTTCTTCCCTCTCCGCCTCGAATGGGGAGAGGGCCGGCGTGAGGAGTCGAGTGATTTCTGAATGCGTCCCATCAGCCGGACCATTCCGCCTTCCGCCTTCCACTCTCCGCGTTTCGTGCTGGCCCGCCGCCTGGTGGCTCGATGCAAATCGTGTTCCCAGATGCGCAGCACCCGCCAGCCCGCCTTGCGCAACGTGCGCGTCACCAGCCGGTCGCGGGCCTGATTGCGCGCCAGCTTCGCACGCCAGAACGCACGGTTTCCCGCCGGCCTCCGGCAATGCCTCGGGCACGCGTGCCAGAAACAGCCGTCCACGAAGACCGCGAGCTTGAGCCGGGGAAACACGAAGTCAGGACGCACGGTGAGTTGAGAGTTGAAAGTTGAGGGTTGAGAGGCAAGGCGACCGGCCGGACGCACTGGCTTCCGACTCTCAACTCTCAACTCCCCTACTCTCAACTTCAGGTGTCTGCGCCATCCCGTGATGCCGTGCGCGCGGAAGACCCGCACCAGCGCCAGCTCCGTGTCCTTGTTCCCCCGCGACCGGATGCGGGACATCACATCGCTCCGCTTGGCCTTGGTGAAGACATCAGGCATGGGAAGGGTTTAACCACGGATGGACATCGATGAACACGGATTCCGTGCGGAGCGCGGCTGTGGCGAAGCCCAGCCGCAGCGCGTCCGGGCCAATCCCGCGCATGGAAATACCCGAATCGTTCGGGCCTTTGTAGTTGCTGCGGCTGGTCCGTTGGACACAGCCGCGCTCCGGGGGGCGCTCCTTCACACCTCCACCACCTCCACCGTCTCGTAGAGCGCGGCGATGTGCTTGGACGCCACGCGGAACTGGCTCCGGCGTTTCGTCGCCGGGTGCGCGGTGGACGCCTGCTCCAGCTTGATGCCGGGGTCGTAATACACCGCGCCGGCGGCCAGTGCGCGCAGCAGGCGCAGCGGGTCCGTGCCTTGGGCCAGCCGCGCCTCAATTCCCTTCGACACCAAAACGGTTTCCATCCGCGTCCACAATGGAGCCGTCAGGATTCACATCAACGGGAACGACGTATTCCTCGACTGTCATCGCGTCCTCAAAGTCACGGTGGCCGTCAATGAACTCCTGAAGCCGTGTCATGACAAAGTTGGCAATCTCGCGCTGGGCTTCGACTTCCGTTTTGAAAACGCACGGCTTGCCGTCGCCATTGCGAACCGAAGGAACGGACCCTTCACAGACTGTGGTGATGAAAATGCAGAAGGCAGGTTCACTCATGACTCGGCAGATACACCTGGCCAGGTTTGTTTGGGGCGGCAAGCGTAATCTTCTCAAGGGCTTCCCACGCTTGAAACTTCGCGACATACTCCACAGGAATGTCCAGCGTAGTCAGCAACTCTGGTTTGGCGCGGTCCTGGTATGGGGCTGGCATAGGAGATTTTCTGGGCAGTGAGGCTGACGATATTCTCGGCAAACTCGCCCGTCATGCCGGAGACGGACACTTTGCCGACCAGCGTGATGCGTGGCTCGCGCAAATCGAAATCCTCCGCTCACAACTCAAAGGCTTGAAGGGTTGGGTCTTTTTTGAATTCAACATCCCCCGTATGGGGCGGCGCGTGGACGTCATTCTGGTTCTGGGTTCGGTGATCTTCGCGTTGGAATTCAAAGTCGGCGAAACGACCTGCGACCGCGCGGCAATCGAACAGGTCTGGGACTACGCGCTCGATTTGAAAAACTTTCACGAGGCCAGCCACAACGTCGCCATCGCTCCCATTCTCGTGGCAACCGAAGCCAAGGCCGTAGTCGGCAAGTTCGAGGCTGACTCAGACAACGTTTATCGGCCCGTCCTGACCAACGCCGAGAAACTGCGCGAAACGTTGGAGTTGGGTCTGCGCCTTGCCAAAGGCTCAGCCCTAGACGCCCAAGCTTGGGCGCGTGCCTCGTATCGCCCCACTCCGACGATTATTGAAGCAGCGCGGTCGCTCTATGCGCAGCACTCTGTCGAAGCCATCGCTCGTTTTGATGCTGGCGCTCAGAATCTGCACACGACATCCAAGCGTATCGAAGAGTTGGTGGATGAAGCACGTAGCACGGGGCAGAAATTCATCTGCTTCGTGACCGGCGTTCCCGGCGCGGGAAAGACTTTGGTGGGATTAAACATCGCCACCCAGCGGCGGGACGAGAAAGCGCCGACGCACGCCGTCTTCTTGTCGGGCAATGGGCCGCTCGTTGCCGTGTTACGCGAGGCGTTGACCCGGGATGAATACTTCCGGCTCAAGGCTCAGAAAATCAAAGTCACGAAGAAGAAGATCACGACCCCCGTAAAAGCGTTCATCCAAAACGTCCACCACTTTCGCGACGAGGCGCTGATAGACCCGAATGCACCAGACGGACATGTCGTTATCTTTGATGAAGCGCAGCGGGCGTGGAATTCGCAGATGACGGCCAACTTCATGAAGCGAAAGAAGGGTCGCCCGGGCTTCACCCAATCCGAGCCGGAGTTTCTAATTTCATACATGGATCGCCATCAGGATTGGGCGGTTATCATTTGTCTGGTGGGAGGTGGTCAGGAGATTAACACCGGCGAAGCCGGGATCTCTGCTTGGTTGAATGCCGTGATTGAACATTTCCCGCGCTGGAAAATGTTCATCTCCTCTCGGCTGCATGACAGTGAGTATGCTGCCAACAACACGCTCGAACTCGCGCAAGGCAAAGCTCAAACCCATCAGGAGGATTCGCTGCATCTCGCCGTTTCGATGCGGTCGTTCCGCGCCGAGAACGTCTCGGCCTTTGTGAAGGCGCTGCTTGATTGCGAAGCAAATGCCGCGCGTGAAGCGTTTGCAGAACTCAGAGTCCGCTTCCCCATCGTTCTAGCGCGGGACTTGGACAAAGCCAAAGCATGGGTTCGCTCCCGCGCCCGCGGTTCGGAGCGATTCGGCCTGCTTGCCTCTTCTAAAGCGATGCGACTGAAGCCACACGCGGTCGATATCCGCGTGGACGTTGATCCGGTGCATTACTTCCTGAACGACCGCGACGACGTTCGCTCCAGCTACTACCTAGAAGATGCCGCAACGGAGTTTCAAGTGCAGGGGCTTGAACTCGATTGGACATGCGTCACTTGGGATGCGGATTTTCGCTTCAATGGCAGCGGCTGGAACTACCATGACTTCCGTGGCTCAAGCTGGAACAACATCAAGAATACCGACAACCGTAATTATCTGAGGAACGCGTATCGCGTTCTGCTCACCCGCGCCCGACAGGGCATGGTGGTCTTCGTCCCGCCAGGAAGTGTGAGCGATCCGACGCGCTCACCAACGTTCTACGATTCTACATTCGCCTACCTGAAAGAACTGGGGATTCCTGAACTGGTTTGAGGTGCTTCACGTTTTCCAGCACGAAGGCGGGCGGCTGGTGGTGGTCGAGAATGTCGGCGATGGAGAAGAAGAGGTTGCCCTGTTTCTCATCCTCGAAGCCGTGCTTGCGCCCGAGGCTGAGTTTCTTGGAGACGCCCGCGATGCTGAAAGGCTGGCAGGGAAAGCCGGCGCAGAGGATGTCGTGGGCGGGAATGTCGGCGTCGGCCACGGCGTAGATGTTGCCGTGCGGCGGCTCGCCGAAGTTGGCGGCGTAGGTCTGCTGGCTGAACCGGTCCCAGTCGCTGGAGAAGACGCACCGCGCCCCCGCGCGCTCGAAGGCGAGGCGGAACCCGCCGATGCCGCAGAAGAGGTCAATGAAGCGGAGCGCCGAGCATTGCTCGGCCTTGGGCGCGTCCTGCCGAGCGATGCTCGGCGCTCCGGTGCGGTAGGGCGTCGCTTCCTCGCGCAGCGTAGGAGACGAGGTGACGAGTCTCTGACTTCCCGGCTGGCGGGGAAGAGTTTGAGCCTCCTCACGTCGGCTCCTACGTGGATTTGGCTCCCCCCTCACGCGTCCACCCCTTTGAGCAGTTCCGCCGTGGTGAAGCCGAGCGCCTTGGCGAGCCGGGCGACGTTCTTGATGCCGGGGTTGCGCAGCCCGCGCTCGATGCCGGAGATGTAGGTGGGGTCGAGGTCCGCCCGCTCGGCGAGCTTTTCCTGGGTCAGTTCCCGCGCCTCCCGTCGGCGGCGGACGTTTTGCCCGAGGGCGGCAAGGACGGAGTCACGTTTCGGCATGACTGATAGTCCATGCCTTCACGCGGGAAAGGTCTATGGACTATCGGCCAGGTTGGGGGGGGCAGGCAGGGCGGCCCGGCGGTCCTCCAGCGCCCGCTCCTCCGCCTGGTGGTCGGCCCACCATTCGGTAGATGGCCTCTCGCCCGGCTTGCGGCGGATGATGCCTCGCGCGCGCCGGACGGCGGTGTGCATTTCAGCCTTGGTCGGCTTCGACATGGCCCGTGAGTAGCAAGCGGACGCCATTTTGAAACCAAAGCCGTCGTGACGCGTGCGCCAGGGCTCCCGAAACTGTTCGCGGCGGCTCAAGTCCTCATTCGAGACGGAGAGGGAGGAGGGCAGCGCGATGCCACCTCACTTGCCCATCAAGTGCTCGATGACCAACTGGTCGAGCGCCTGATAGTTGCGGTCGGCGACGAGTGCTTGCGCAGCCTGCTCATCGCAGCCGCAGACCTGCTCCAGCGGGCGGAGGAAGGTGCGGCGGCTGATCGTGAAATGGTCGAGCCAGTGTGCTCCTCCTCCACCTTCCCGTTGACAGGCGGGGCACCGTCCCTAGGCTGCCGGCCATAAGCCTTCGGCCAGCCATTGCACCATGATCCGGGTTTTGGGCCATTCACACGCCGCCTGCGACGGCCTCCGTCGTCGGGAAGTGTTGCGCCTCGGCGGCTTGTCTCTGCTGGGGATGGCGTTGCCGGAGGTGCTGCGGGCGGAGGCGACCCTGCCGCCGCTGCCCGGGAAGGGCAAAGCCAAGTCCGTCATCCTGCTCTATCTTTTCGGCGGTCCAGCAGCGCAGGAAACGTTTGATCCCAAGCGCGAAGCGCCCCGGGAGGTGCGCGGCGAGTTCGGTTCCATCCCCACGTCGCTGCCCGGCGTGCATTTCTGCGAGCATCTGCCGCGCATGGCCAAGTGGATGGACCGCTCCACGCTCATCCGTTCCGGCACCCACGACCAGAACGATCACAGCGCCGGCATGCTCTACACCATGACCGGCGCGCCGGCTGACAAGCTCGAGTCGCTCGTCCCCGTGCTCAACACCCAGGCCCCCAGCATGAATGCGATGGTGGAGCATCTCGCGCGGGAACATCGCAGCACGGCGCCCGCCAGCGTCTGGATGCCCTGCGTGCCGGGCTGGGGGCAGAAGATTGTCCGGCCCGGCCCATTTGCGGGCTGGCTGGGGCGCAAGTGGGATCCCTTGGTCACGGACGTGGAGTTGCAGGACACCTACGAGCCCAAGAATTTTTACGATGTCCGGCGGCAGGCCGCCGGCCGGATTCTGGTGCCCGGCACCCAGCTTCCCGCCGAGGTCACGCTCGACCGCTTCAACACGCGCCGCTCGCTGGCCGAGCAGTTGCAGGTCCAGACCGATCGGGTGGGCAACTCCGAAGCCTACGCCCGCTTTGATGCCCATCAAAAGCGCGCCCTGGACATCCTGGCGGACAACCGGTCCAGCAACAGCGCCTGGCGGGCCTTCGATCTGGAGGACGAGCGCCCGGCGTTGCGGGACCGTTATGGCCGTTACCTCTTTGGCGAGTCCGCCCTGATTGCCCGGCGGCTGGTGGAGCGCGGCACGCGGTTCGTGACCGTGTATTGGGAGTCCTTCGACAAGACGGGCGGTGACCCGACGGCCTGGGACACGCATGAGGATCATTTCAACATCTGCAAAAACCATCGCCTGCCGCCGCTGGACCAGACTTACACGGCGCTGTGTGAAGACCTGCAAGCGCGCGGCCTGCTGGACGAGACGCTCGTCATCGTGATGGGCGAAATGGGCCGTTCGCCCAAGATCAATGGTCGTGCCGGTCGTGACCACTGGTCTTACGTTCACAACATCCTGCTCACCGGTGCGGGCGTGAAGCGCGGCTACGTCCACGGCGCGTCCGACAAGAAAGCCGAGCGCGTGACCGACAAGCCGGTGAGCCCGGCGGACTTCATCGCCACGGTTTACGCCGCGATGGGCATTGACCCGGAAGCGTTCGTGGAGGATGCAGGCGGGCGGTTGCGTCCCATCACCCCGGGCGGAAGCGCGGTGAAGGAAGTGCTTGCGTGAGCGGCCATCTGCGTCGTCGCTTTCAGGTCTGGCCCGCAGTCAGCAACAAGCTTGTATCAGCGTCCCACCTCTTCCCATGCTGCATCCCATGACACGCCTCACCTTTCTGCTCGCGCTGTTGGTTCAAGCCGGCGCTTTCCTCGGAGTCATCACGGCGGCTGAGAAACCGGCGGTGCCGGCCGGCGAACGCGTCTTTGTCACCGCGCACAGTTTTCACATCTTTACGGCCGCCCGGTTCGCGCCGCTGGCGAAACTGGCCGGCATCGAGGGCCACCAACTGGTGGGGGCGCAGATGATTGGCGGTTCCAAGGTCATCCAGCATTGGAACCTGCCGGAGGACAAAAACAAGGCGAAGGCCGCGCTGGCGGCGGGGCAGGTGGATGTCCTTACCATGTCCCCGCACGTTTACCTGCCCGACGAGGGCATCAATCACTTCGTCGAGCTGGGTGCGAAGCACAACCCCAAGCTGCGCTTTCTGGTGCAGCACTCGTGGATGCCGTGGGACGGTTGGGAGGGCACCGACAAGATCGCCAAGAACGAGGACCGTGACACGCGCTCCCTCGACATCGTGCGGGCCGCGAACCTCAAGTGGCGCACCAACCTCGAAGCACAGGTCAAAGGCCTCAACCAGAAGCTGGGACGTGAGGCCGTCTTCATCACACCCGTCGGCGACGCCGTGCTGAAACTGCGCGAGCTCATCGCTGCGGGAAAAGCCCCCGGCCTCACGAAGCAGACCGAGCTCTTCACCGACCAAATCGGCCACGGCAAGGAACCCATTCTCGCGCTCGCGACCTACTGCAACTTCGCCTGCATCTACCGTGTGTCTCCCGTCGGCCTGAAGGTGACGAACACCGCGCTGGACAAGCTGAGTCCCGAGCTAGACCCGCTGCTGCGGCACATCGCGTGGGAGACGGTCAGCGCGTATCCGCACTCCGGTGTTGCCGCCAAGCCATCCTCCCCGAAATGAAAACGCTCCATCTCCTCTGTGTTCTCTGTGCCCTCTGCGGTGAAGCCCTCGCGGCGGAGACACGCGACCTCCTCCTCGTGGCCGGTCAGTCCAACGCCGTCGGCTACGATGCGAAGCCGTCCGAGCTGCCGGCGGATGACGCGGACAAGCAGGTCATGTTCTGGTTCCGCGCGGGTGACCCGCCGCCGGATGAGTTCGACACCACCAGCGGCGGCAAGTGGCTCACCGCGCTTCAAGCGCAGCCCAAAGGCAATCCAGCGCCCAAGACCAAAGGCCCGCGCCAGTATGGCAACTTCGCCGGTGCCGCCGGTGGTTTTGGTCCGGAAATCGGCTTCGCCCGGGCACTCGTGGCCAAGGAAAAGAAACCCCTCGCCATCGTGAAGGCGGCGTGGAGTGGCACCGGCATGGCGCAGGATTGGAACCCCGCCGATTCCGGGCCCGGCGGCTCCTGCTACCGCGCGCTGGTGGCCGAGACCAAGGCCGCCATCGCCGCCGCCAAGGCTCAAGGCATCACGCTCCGCCTCCGCGCACTGGCTTGGGTGCAGGGCGAGAGCGACGCGAATGCCAACGCCGCCCCGCGCTACACGCAGGCGCTCGGCGACATGATCGCCGCGCTGCGCAAGGAGCTGGATGCCCCGCAGTTGATCGCGCTCGTGGCGGTGAACACCCAGTTCGGCGGCGGCAAGAACGCCTTCATGCCCAAGATCGTTGAGGCCCAACGGTCGCTCGCTGCCAAGGATCCGCGCTGTGCCTATGTGGACACGGCCTCCGCCACCCTGGCGAACAGCGCTCACTTCGACACGGCCGGCACGCTGGATGTCGGCCGGCGCTTTGCCGAAGCCCTGCTCGCCTTCGAGTCCAAGTCCGCGCCGGCCAAGTGAAATGCGGTGGCGGTTCGCTGCCGCTGGTGCTGGCCGGGCCGAGTTCCTTGCCCGTCGCCTTCGTTTCGGAGCAGGGTTGCACTGACCGGGCCAGCCGCTAGCCTTCTCCCATGATGATTTCACGCCGTGATTTGCTGGTGGGGACTGGGCTCCTCACCGTCCACTCCCTGACTGCCGCCGAGACGGCCGCGCCGTTCCCCGGCAAGAAGTCCGTGTGGAACGGCTATGACCGCTACGATTTTCCGGTGGATGGCAAGAACCTGCTGGTTGTCACCCCCAAGCAAGCCGCGCCCGGCAAACCGTGGGTGTGGCACGGCGAGTTCTTCGGCCACAAGCCCGCGCCGGACATCGCCCTGCTGGGCCGGGGCTTTCACATCGTTTACCTGAGCGTGCCGAACATGCTCGGCTGCCCGGACGCGGTGGCGCATTGGAACAAGGCTTACGCGGAACTCACGGGGAAACACGGCTTCGCGAAGAAGGCCGCGCTCGTGGGCCTGAGCCGGGGCGGGCTCTACTGCTACAACTGGGCCGCAGCCAACCCCGACCAAGTGGCCTGCCTCTACGGCGATGCGCCGGTGTGCGATTTCAAGAGCTGGCCCGGCGGCAAGGGCAAAGGCAAAGGCAGCAAGGGCGACTGGGCGTTGGTGCAGAAGGTCTTCAAGTTTCCTGACGAAGCTGCGGCGCTGGCCTACAAAGGCAACCCCGTGGACAACCTCGCTCCGCTGGCCAAGGCGAAGGTGCCGCTGCTGCACGTCTTCGGCGATGCGGACGACGTGGTGCCGTGGGAAGAGAACACCGGGGTCATCGCGGAGCGTTACAAGGCGCTGGGCGGCGACATCACGCTGATCCGCAAACCGGGAATTGGCCACCATCCGCACGGGCTCGAGGATCCCACGCCCATCGTGGAGTTCATCGCCAAACACGCGAAGCGCTGAACGGCCCCTTGGAGTAGTTCAGGTGGCGGGGCGCTTCAACCCGAAGTCCGAGGCAGGAATTGAGTAACCACGGATGGACACCGATGAACACGGATGGGAGCGAAGCCCGCGCCGTGGTTGGAAATTTTCCCAGCCCCAAAGTGACCCGCTGAACCTAAAAGCGGCGGTTGAGCCCACGAAACACACGGAAGACACGAAAGGGGCGGCGTTGGCAAGCAAACGGGCTTTCACCGAGCGGGTGAACGGGTGGAATTTGCCAACGCCCTGTCATTTCGTGTGGTTGGTGTGTTTCGTGGGCTCCCACTGTGGGATTTAGGCTGAACTGAACACCGTGCTGGCTCTTGGCTATCCGTGTTTATCCGTGTCCATCCGTGGTTAAACTCCGGAGTTCGGGTTTAAGCCGCCAGCTTCAGTGACTTCACCGCCTCGACCGCCAGTTCCAGCGCGCCGTCGGGGTTCAGGCCGAGCCAGAGCATGCCGGCAATGCAGATCGCGAGGGCGAACTTCGTGGGCAGGGAGACGGCGATGGGGGAGAGGTCGGTCGCGCCCTTGCTCCAGTAAATCGCCCTCACCACGTTGAAGTAGTAGTAGAGCGAGATGAGCACGCCGACGACGGCGACGGCGAAGAGCCAGTAGTAGGCGTGCCAGCGGATGCCCTCGGCGATGACGGCCTTGAGCAGGAGGAATTTTCCGAAAAAGCCCGCCAGCGGCGGGATGCCGGCGAGGGAAACCATCGCGAGGGTCAGCGAGGTGGCGAGCAGCGGCGAGCGTTGCGCAAGGCCCGCCAGCGAGGAGATGTCTTCCGCGCCCGCTTCCTGCACGACGACCGCGATGACGGTGAACGCGGCGAGCACGGTGAAGAGGTAGCCCGCGAGGTAGTAGAGCACGGCGGACGAGCCGGCCTTGTTCATCACCGCGAAGCCGAGCAAGAGGTAGCCCGCGCTGGCGATGCTGCTGTAGCCGAGCAGGCGCTTGAGGTTGCGCTGCGGGATGGCGCAAAGGCTGCCGTAGAGAATCGTCCCGGCGGCCATCGCCATGAGGAGTTTTTCCAAGCTGAAGGCGAGGTCGGGAATCGCGGTGCCGAGCAGGCGCATGAGCAGCACCACGCCCGCGGCCTTCGAGCCAACGGAGAGGAAGGCGGTCGTGGGCGTGGGCGAGCCTTGATAGACGTCGGGGGCCCAGATTTGGAACGGCACGGCAGCCATCTTGAAGCCGAGCCCCACGAGCACGAGCAGGATGCCGGCGGTGAGCAGGGATTTGTGGCCGAGCGCGGCGTTGTTGGTGAGTTTGTCGGCCAGCTCGTTGAAGTTCATCGTGCCGGTCGCGCCGAAAATGAGCGCGATGCCATAGACGAGGAAGCCGGAGGAGAGCGCGCCGAGGATGAGATACTTCACGCCGGCTTCAAGCGACTCGACGCGACGGCGGAGGAAGCTGACGAGCACGTAGAAGGTGACGGTTATCAACTCCAGCGAGACGAACAGCAGCATGAAGTCGTTGGCCGACGCGGCGAACATCATGCCGGCCAGCGCGAACAGGATGAGCGCGAAGAACTCGGACTGCCCGGCCTCGAAGCGGTCGCTGAACTCCGTGGCCATGACGAGCACGAGCAGCGCGGCGAGCAGGAAGAAGCGCTTGAACCACAGCGCGAGGCCGTCGAGGACGTAGGCGTTGCCAAAGGCGTAAAACGTCTCACGCCCATCGAAGGCAAAGAAGCTGTAGAGCAGCACCACCGCCACGCCCAACGCCGCTCCGTAGCCCAGCGTGCGACGGTCCCTGGCCGGCGTGAACCAGTCCTGCACAAGGACCACCAAGCCGAGGAGCCCCACGGCGAGTTCGAGGACTATGAGAGAAGCGTTCATCAGGAAAGTTGGAGCGCGTGCCGGCGACTTGCAGTCGCCGTCCGTGGGGGGCAGCAGTTCGTGAGCGTCTCGCCAAAGCTACGCGCAACGCGGCGACTGCAAGTCGCCGGCACGGGGGCGGGGGCGTGAAGCCGTGGCGGCCGTTCTCCCTCACCCCGGCCCTCTCCCGCTGGGAGAGGGGGAAAGTCAGCCAGCCAACTTGAACCCACAGCACCCGGAGAACTCGAACGCGGACTATGTGACTCCCTCTCCCGGCGGGAGAGGGCCGGGGTGAGGGGGAAGGGGTTGTTGTGTCCCATGCGGTTCATGCTTTTCCAGAGCGCATCATCTCGGCTGCACGGCGCGTTGCTTGGCCTCGCCGGCGGCCTTCTTCACGTCGCCGGGGCGCGCGGCCTTGTCGGTGGCCTTGGTCTCGGCCATCGCGATGATGGGGGCGACGCTGGGTTGAATCTTGTCAGTCAGCAGGCGCGGCCAGACGCCGAGCAGCAGCAGCGCGGCGATCAGGAGGATGAACGGGACTTTCGCCCACGCACTGGCGTCCTTGAGCACGGCCCACTCGGATTTCTCCGGGCCGTGCAGGATGTTGCGGACGGCGCGCAGCATGTAAACCGCGCCGATGATGAGCGCACCCCACGCGGCAATCGTCGTCACGAGCGGGAAGACGCGCCACGAGCCGAAGAGCACCATCGCTTCGCCGACGAAGTTCGCGAAGCCCGGCAGGCCGCAGCCCGCGAGCATCGCCATCACGACGGCCGCGCCGAGGAAGGGGATTTGGCGCAGCAACCCGCCGAGCTTCTCCATCTCCAGCGTGCCGGTCTGCGCCCGGAGCGCGCCGCTCAGGCCGAAGGTCAGCGCCGCAAGGAAGCCGTGCGCGACCATCACGACGACCGCGCCGGTCACGCCGACGAGGCTCAGGCTGGCGATGCCGAGGAAGATGAAGCCCATGTGCGCGACGCTGGAGTTGCCGATGAGCAGGTTCAAATCCTTCTGTCGCATCGCGACGAGGCCGCAGTAAACGATGTTGCCGAGGCAGAGGAAGGCGAGGATTTCCAGCCACGCCGCCGCACCGTCGGGCATGAGCGGAATGCCGACGCGCAGCAGGCCGTAGAGGCCGAACTTCTTCAGCACGCCCGCGTGAAGCATCGCGGTGGCGGTCGGCGCGGAGCCGTAGCCCAGCGGTGCCCAGGTGTGGAACGGCCAGAGCGAGACAAGGATGCCGAAGCCGAAGAGCAGCAACGGGAAGATGAGCGACTGCGCGGTGAGCGGCAGCGGGCGGGCCTTCACGGCCTTGGTCAGCTCGACGAGGTCGAAGGTGTTCGCGCCGGACTGAAGGTAGAGCGCGATGAGACCGGCCAGCGCGAGGAGCGCGCCGAGGCTGAGGTAGATGGTGATTTTGAAGGTCGCGTAGTTGCGGTTCTCGCCGTGGCCCCAGACGCCAATCATGATGAAGGTCGGCACCAGCGCCAGCTCGTGGAAGAAGTAGAAGAAGAACAGGTTCAGCGACGCGAACGCGCCGAGGATGCCGCCGGTCATCACGAGCAGCAGGGTGTAATACTCCTTCTCCAGCCGCTTGATTTCGCGCGACACGCACGCGGCGGCGAAAGCCACGATGGCCCCCATCACGATGAGGCCGAGGTTGATGCCGTCCACGCCGAGGTGCCAGCCGATGTCGAGCTTGAGGGCGGAGACGCTCACCCACGCGTGCCGCTCGACGAACTTGAAGCCGTTCTCGACGGGCGCGGCGTTGTATTTGGCGAACAGCGCGAGCGCCAGCAGCATCGAGGCGAGCGTCGCGCCGAGCGTGACGAGGCGGATGACGAACTTGTAGTTGCGCGGGATGCACAGGACCACCAGCGCGGCCAGCAGTGGGAGGAGGAAGATGGAGGAAAGCAGGGACATTTCAGGCGACGGGAATGGCGAATGGCGAATGGCGAATGGCGAATGAACGACCGCGTCCCGATGACCTTTGAGCCGGGGAGAACGTGGCAGCACCAAAGTCCCCGCAGACTGCCCCAGAGGGGCAACGGAACTTAGCCGGGGGCAAGGCGAGCCAACGGCGAGCCGCCGCCCCCGGAATGGAATCCAAATAGGTTTCGCACTCCGGCAGGGGTGCGGGAAGGTTCTGGAGAGCCTCCGGTGTCCCTCCGGGACGCGCTGAAATTACTGCGCTGTTCCGGGGGCGGCAGCCTGCGGCCTTGCCCCCGGCTAAGTTCCACCGTCCCTCCGGGACGATGGCAGGCGTGCAAAACGCATGTGCGAACCAGTTCATTTCTCTTCCAAGTTTAGGTCAGGCGAGCCGCCCTTCTGCTCAGACAACTTCACGATGAATTCGAGCAGCTTGCGCTGCTCCTCGGGCGTGAGCTTGCGGATGGCCTCTTTGATTTCAGCGACGGTCATTTCAGTGCCCGCCTCCTTTCCCGAGAAGTTGCCACGCCAGCACCAGCACGACGCCGGCGGCGAAGAGGAAGGCGTAAGTTTGCAGGCTGCCGGTCTGCACGAGGCGCAGGGCGCGGCCGACCAGTTCGGTCGTGCCGTGCGTGCCGCGCACGAGGAAGCCGGCGACAATCCAGCGGTCAACCCAGTCCGCGACGCGCGCGAGCGTCTCCTGCGTGACGGAGATGAACCACTCGTAAAGCTCGTCGAAGTAGAAGCGGTCGCGGGCCATCTTCGCCAGCACGCCGATTTTGTCGGGCAACGGGTCACGCGTGGCTTTGGTGTAGAGCGCGCGGGCGAGCTTGTAGCCAGTGAACACCGCGAGCAGGCCGAACGCCGCTGCGAAGATGTTGTGGTTGAACGGGGCGAAGAGGTTTTCCAGGAAACCGCCATCGTGCGGGGCGTGTTCGCTGGGCAGGGCTTTCGCGATGTAGGCGTCAATGCCCACGGCTCCGGCCAGCAGGGTCGGCACGGCGAGCACGACGAGCGGCCAAGTCATCACGCCGGGGGATTCGTGGGCGTGGCTGGCCTCCTCGCTGCGGGCGTTGCCGCAGAAGGCTACCAGCACGAGGCGGCTCATGTAGAAGGTCGTCAGCCCCGCGATGAACACGCCGAGGACGAAGAGGGGGATGTTATTTTGCTCCAGCGCGCTGGCTAGGATGGCGTCCTTGCTGAAGAAACCGGCGAACGGCCACACGCCGCAGAGCGCGAGCGTGCCCCAGCGGAACGTCCACCACGTGCGCGGCATCGCGTCGCGCAGACCGCCCATCTTCCAGATGTTCTGCTCGTGGTGGCAGGCCAGAATCACCGAGCCGGCCCCGAGGAAGAGCAACGCCTTGAAGGCCGCGTGCGTGGTGAGGTGGAACATCGCCGGGCCCGGCGCGTGGAGGCCGACGGCCATCACCATGTAGCCGAGTTGCGAGAGCGTGGAGTAGGCGAGGATGCGCTTGATGTCGTTTTGCTGGAGCGCCATGACCGCGGCGAGCAGCGCGGTGAAGCCGCCAATCCATGCGATAAACTCCAGCGCGTGCGAGCCGGGGATATCGAGCAGGAAGAAGATGCGGCAGAGCATGAACACGCCGGCGGCGACCATCGTGGCGGCGTGGATGAGCGCGCTGACGGGCGTGGGGCCTTCCATCGCATCCGGCAGCCAGACGTGCAGCGGGAACTGCGCGGACTTGCCCATCGCGCCCATGAAGAGCAGCAGGCCGACGAGCGTGGCGAGGACGTTCGGGTGGACAGCCCACCAGTTCGCGCTGCCAACGAGGCGGTTGAGCGGCTCCACGAGACTGGCGAAGGGAAACGCCTTGCCGTCGAGCGTGGCCGCGAGCTCAGCGAAGTTCACCGAGCCGAGCGCGAGCCAAGTCAGGATGATGCCGAGGATGAAGCCAAAGTCGCCGACGCGGTTGGTGAGGAAGGCCTTCTTCGCGGCGTCGGCGGCGGAGTTCTTCTCAAACCAGAAGCCGATGAGCAGGTAGCTGCTCACGCCGACCAGTTCCCAGAACACGAACATCATGAAGAGGTTGTTCGCGAGCACGATGCCGAGCATCGAGAAGGTGAAGAGGCTCAGGCTGGCGAAGTAGCGGCTGTAGCTGCGGTCGCCGTGCAGGTAGCCGCGCGAGTAGATGTGAATCATCAGCCCGACGCCGGTGACGACGAGGAGCATGAGCTTGCTCAACGGGTCGAGCAGGAGGCCGAAGGAAACGTGCAATTCGCCGACGGAGAGCCAGTTGAAGTTGGTTTCCTGGACCTTGTCGGCGGCGAAGAAGAAGAGGCCGAGGCTCAGGACGAAGCCGACAGCAATCGCGCCGATGGACAGGTTCGCGCTGCGCTCCGGGTCGCGTCGGGGGTAGAGCGCAATGACCATCGCCGCCGCAAGCGGCAGGAGCAGAATCGTCAGCGCGGCGTAGCCGGCGGGGCTGAGAGTGGGTTCCATGTCAGAGTTTCAGCGAGGTCAGGTCCTCCACGTGCGCGGACTGGCGCTTGCGGTAGAGCGCGACGATGAGCGCGAGGCCGACGGCGACTTCCGCCGCCGCGACGGTGATGATGAAGAAGACCATCATCTGGCCGGTGAGGTTTTCGTTGAAGCGGGAGAAGGCGACGAGCGCGAGGTTGGCCGCGTTGAGCATCAGCTCCAGCGACATGTAGATGACGATGACGTTGCGCCGCAGGATGACGCCCAGCAGCCCGAGGCAGAAGAGCATCGCGCTGACGGTGAGGTAGTGTTCGAGGCCGACGTTCATTTCGATTTTGCCCGCGAATGACGCGAATTGACGCGAACGGGAAATTCATTCGCGGAGATTGGCGTGATTCGCGGGCAGTTCATTTCAGCTCTTTCTTGCTGAGGAGGATGACTCCGACCATCGCCACGAGCAGGAGGACGGAGACGATTTCAAAGGGAAGGAGGAACTGGCCTTTGGTGAAGAGTTCGAGGCCGAGCGCCTTGGTGTCACCGATGACGCGCGGGTTGGCGGCTTGGTTGAGGTCGCCGCCCCAAATGGTGCGCGTGAGGAGGAAGCCCAAGCCCAGCACCGCGCCCGTGCCAGTCACGATGCCGAAGAGGTTTATCTTCCGGCGCTGCTCCTCCTTGAGGTCGAGGAGCATGATGACGAAGAGGAATAGCACCATCACCGCGCCCGCATAGACGAGGATTTGCACCGCCGCGAGGAAGAAGGCGTTGAGCAGCACGAAGAGCCCGGCCATCGCGCAGATGGTCAGCACGAGGAACATCGCGCTCGTGACCGGGTTGCGGCTGAACGGATTGGCCACCACCAGCGCGCCGAAGAGGAGCGTGAGGAAGGCGAAGAGGTAAAAGAGGATGTCGGGTAATGCCATGTGCGATGCCTAGACCTTCACCGGGAAAGTTTCCTGCTCCTTCGCCTCCTCCAGCTTGTGCTTCCACTTCTGGATGCCGGGATGCGTGCCGCCGAGGGCGAGGAGTTTCTCCTTGTTATAAATCATCTCGCCGCGCGCGAGGCCGGTGAGCGAGAAGTCGCTCTTCAGGAAGATGGCTTCCTCGGGGCAGACTTCCTGGCACAGGCCGCAGAAGATGCAGCGGAGCATGTTGATTTCGAACTCCTCGGGCATCTTCTCCGCGTTGGTGCGGTCGGCGGGCTTGCCGGTCGGGCCGGGCGGTGTGATGCGGATGGCCTTGGGCGGGCAGACGAATTCGCAGAGCTGGCAGGAGACGCACTTGGTCGCGCCGTCCTGGTCGCGCACGAGATACGGCGCGCCGCGATAGCCGGGCAGCACGCGCGTGGGCTCCTCGGGATACTGCTGCGTGACCTTGGTCCGGCCCGTGATGGTGTTGAGGAAATGGCGCGTGGTGACCTTCAGCCCGCCGATGATGGCCGGCAGATACAGCCGCTCAAACCAAGTCAGTGCGTTGCGTTTGACAATCATGGCGTCAGGTGGCGGCGAGTTAGGTGGCGCGCGAAGGTCCGCTCGACAAGCGCACGCGGAACCTCTCATTAGCACCCGGCTTCAGCCGGGTGTAATCGTCCGCGATGGAGGGAAACCGTTTCAACGGTTTTCCTCCTCCCGCCACGTCAGGCCGTAGCGCTCGACCAGCTTCCGCAGCTCGGCGTTGAAGTCCGTGGTCTTGTGGTGCTCCTCCTGCCCGGCGATGTAGGCGCACACTTCCTCGACGCCCGACTGCGACACGGAGAACACGCCGTAGCCCCGCTGCCAGCCGAACTTGCCGGGCACAAGGTTCTGTTCGTTGACCCAATGGGAACTCTCGCCCTTGAGCAGTTGCACCAAGTCCTCGATACACAGGCTGGTCGGCAAATCGAGCAACACATGAACGTGGTCCGCGTTCACGAAGTTGATTTTCATGTAGATGCCCTTGGCCTGCGCGCGTTCGTGCAGGTGAGCGGAGAGCTTTGCGGCGGCCGGTTTCGCCAGCAGCGCCCTGCGCTCCAGCGTGGCCCAAACGAGGTGGAGCCAGACGCGGGAATAGGAGTGCAGGGACATGGCTCATTGCGCGGGTTGGGGGTTCGACCGGACAAACCGTTGAAACGGTTTGTCCTCACGCGAGGCGGCGGACACCCGGCTGAAGCCGGGTGCTAATGAGAGGCTGGCGCACGAACGATGCTGCCGCGCAAACCCGAACGCTGACGGCCATTTGACCCAGGTGGGCGAAACAAGCGAGCTGCGAATGTCCTTCAGGCAAGCTGCTTGCCAGATGCCGGCTAGGATTGTGGTGGGAGTGCTCATTTCATTTGCCGCTCGTCAACGCGAGCACACCCGCCGTGAGAATGATGTTCGCCAGCGCCAGCGGAATCATCCGTCGCCAGCCGAGGTCCATCAACTGGTCGTAGCGGAAGCGCGGGAGCATCCAGCGAATCCACATGAAGATGAACATGAACCCGAGCATCTTCCCCATGAAAACGCCGATGTGCGCGAGACCCATCAGGATGGAATCCGCCGGTTGGTCGAGTCCGAGGAAGGGCAGCGTCCAGCCGCCAAGGAAGAGCGTCGTCATCATCGCCGCGCCGGCAAACATGTTCGCGTATTCGCCGATGAAGAACATGCCGAACTTCATCGAGCTGTATTCCGTGTGGTAGCCGCTGACGAGTTCGGACTCCGACTCCGCCATGTCGAAGGGCAAGCGGTTCGTTTCCGCGAGGGCGGAGATGAAGAAGATGACGAAGGAGATGACGCCGCACGGGATAAGCAGCAATTGCTCGGCGCTGAGACCGTTGCTTAACCCCGACACAATATTCCAGTCACTGCGCGACAAATTGTAAAAAACCTTGCTGAGGTTTATCGGGCATACGTTCCAGCCATTCTGCGCCTGGTGCTCGATGATTTTGCCGAGGTTCAGGTCGCCGACGACGAGGAACACCGGGATGACGCTCATGCCCATCGCGATTTCGTAGGAAATCATCTGTGCGCTGGCGCGGATGCCGCCGAGGAAGGGGAACTTCGAGTTCGCCGCGTAGCCAGCCAGCACGATGCCATACACGCCGAGGGACACGATGCCGAAGGTGTAGAGAATGCCGACGTTGAGGTCGGCGATGACCATCTTCTGCGCGCCGAGCGTGGAGCCGAACGGAATCACCGCCACGACGAGGAACGCCGGCACGAGCGAGATGGCCGGCGCAAGCCAGAAGTAAATCTTCCGCACGTGCGCGGGGGTGAAATCTTCTTTGATGAAACTCTTCACGCCGTCCACGAGCGGATGCCAGATGCCGAGCTTCGTGAGGAACGGCCCGAGGACAGGGATGCTGCCGACGAGCGGGAGGTTAACGCGGTTTGGCCCGACGCGGTCTTGAATGAGCGCCGAGACCTTGCGCTCAGCCAGCACCGCGTAGGCGACGAGCGTCAGCAGCGGTCCCAGCACGCAAGCAATCTTCAGCAGCGTGAAGAACACGAACTGCGTCTGCGGGCTCAAGTTATTAATCCAGTCGAACATCGTTCACTTCAGTTCCAACCACTGCTTGATGGTGACTTCAATCCGGTGCAAGTCCCCGGCGTTCAACACGCCGAGCCGATACAACAGATTGTTCGGCTTCGCGTGACCAAGCCCTTGCACGTCAAACGCGCCGGATTCCAGATAGCCGGCCGGAATGACCAGCTCGAACCGGCCGCCACGCGTCGAGGTCGTGTGCGGCACGCAGGCAACGAGCGCCCGCTCGTCATCCCGGTATTGAGTGCTGACAATCACTGCTGGCCTGGTCTTGGCGGTGTAGCCGAAGTCAACGAGCCACACTTCGCCGCGTCTTGCGTTTTTCATCTTCGGCTTCCCGTTGGTCCAAGTCGGCCCAGGCCATGGCGGTCATCGCCACAATTTCGTCATCCGACAATGGGCCGCTGCTCACCTTCTTCGCGACGGCTCGTTTCGGCCGGGCGTTCAGCAACCAATGCACGAACTTCTGCCGCTCCCGCTCCGGCAGGGCCAACACCGACCGTTTAAGTTCAAGGACACTCATGTCTTAAAGTGTAATAGCTTTGGGTCAAATTTGCACCGTCACACCCGTGTCGCCGAGCTTCGCCCATTCGAGGCCCGCGAAGCCGGGGACTTCACGCGCCATCTGGTTGAACAGCCCTTCGATGGTCGAGAAGCCGTTCTGGCCGGTGACGTTGTGGACCAACTCGTGCAGGAACTCCCACTCGGGCCGGGCGTCGCCGGGGGCCTCGACGGCCTTCATGAACTTCTGCACGCGGCCCTTCACGTTCACAAACGTGCCGCGCTTCTCGACGTGCGCGCAGCCGGGCAGGACGAAGTGCGCGGCGGCGGTCGTCGCGTTCGGAAGAATGTCGCTGACGATGAGCGTGTCGAGCTTCGCGAGCAGGTCCGCGCCGATGCCGTGCTTGGTCACGTCCTCGCCGAAGACGATGAGCGTGCGGATGCCGCCGCTGCGAATGCCGTCGGCAATCTTCCCGAGGTTCGCGCCGAGTTGCGGCCCGGCGATGCCGGTGAGGCGCGCGCCGTTCGAGTTCGGGTTCTTGTCCGCATTGACGAGCAGCTTGTCGCCCTCGCCGTTGCGGGCGACGGAGTCGGTCAGCGCGTTGAACTTCTTCGCGAGCTTGGCCAGTAGCCAGAGTTCCTCGGTCGTCTGCCGCGCGCTGGCGATGACGGCCACGCTGCCGGTCGGGGCGGAAGCGAGCTTGGCGGAAATGGCCTTGAGCGCGGTGGGCCAGGCGACTTCCAACGTTCCGCGTTCGGCAATCCGCATCCCACACTTCTGGAGCCGGTCCGCGCGGCCAATCCACTTGTAGTTCAAGCGGCCGGAATCGCACATCCAAGTCGAGTTCACCGCGTCGTTCTGGCGCGGCTCGTAGCGATAGACCTTCTCCTCGCGCGAGCCGACGACGATGTTGCAGCCGGTGCCGCAGCTCGTGCAGAGGGACTTGGTCTCCTTCATGAACCACACGCGCATCTGGAAACGGAAATCCTTCGAGGTCAGCGCGCCCACCGGGCAGATGTCCACGGTATTGAGCGTGTAGTTGTTGTCGAACTTGCCCTCGGCCCACGCGGCAATGGTGTTGTAGCTGCCGCGGTTCACGATGCCGAGCGCGTCGTCGCCCGCGATGTCCTTCGTGAAGCGAATGCAGCGGGTGCAGAGCACGCAACGCTCGTCGTCGAGCACGATGCGCGGGCCGAGGTCCACGGCCTTGGGCTTGTGAACCTTCGCCTCGACGAAGCGGCTCTGTGCCTGGCCGTGCTCGACGGAGTATTCCTGCAACTTGCACTCGCCGGCCTGGTCGCAGATGGGGCAGTCGAGCGGATGATTGATGAGGAGCGATTCCAGCACCGCCTCGCGCATCTGCTTCGTCGCGGGCGAATTCGGATAAATCTCCATGCCCGGCGAAATGGGCGTGGCGCAGGCGATGGCCCCGCGCGGCGTGCCCGGCTCGTAGGGCAGCACGGACTTCGCAATCTTCGGCGTGCCGTCCTCGTTGAGCACCGGCTTGCGGTCCGGGCCCATCTGCGGCGTGCCGAATTCGACGAGGCACATGCGGCAGTTGCCGGCGACGGGGAGCTTCGGGTGGTAGCAATAGTGCGGCACCTCATGCGCCGCGAGCTGACAGGCCTGAAGCATCGTGGTCGGCTCCATCTTGCCCTGCCAGTTGGGCATCATCTTCGGCACCTCGATTTCGCGGCCGTCCACCTTGATTTTGATTTTGTCAGACGGCGGCGGCGGGGCCGGCGCAGCGGCGGGCGCGGCGGGCTTGGCTTCAGTTGTCGCGGGGGCGGACATGGAAATCAGTGTTTGGCGGCGGCTGCTCTAGCTTCGTCGGCAGCGCCCTTCGCCTCGAAATCATCTTTGAACTTCTTCACGTAGCTCAGGACCGGCCAGGCGCAGGCTTCGCCGAAGGCGCAAATGGTGCGGCCTTGGATGTTTTGCGCGATGTGCAGCAGGTAGTCGGCGTCGGCCTTGCGGCCGTGGCCGTGGGTGAGGCGGTGGAGGGCCTTGCTCATCCAAAGCGAGCCTTCGCGGCAGGGCGTGCACTGGCCGCAGCTCTCGTGCGCGTAAAACTCGGCGAGATTCGCGAGTGCCTCGACGATGTCGCGCGTGTCGTCGAGCACGATGATGGCCCCGGAGCCGGACATGGTGCCGGCGCCCATGAGCGAATCGAAGTCGTAGGGCAAATCGAGGAGCGGCACGTCCACCTTGGTCATCTGGCCGTCCGCACCCTTGCGGTTGAGTTTGAAGGTCTCGCCGGCCTTCAGGATTTTCGAGGACGAGCCGCCGGGGATGATGGCCTTGAGCTTGCGCCCATCGCGCAGGCCGCCGCCGAACGCGGGGTCGTTGATGAGTTCGCCGAGGGTGACTTTGCCGACCTCGATTTCAAAGTAGCCGGGGCGTTTCACGTCGCCGCTGAGGCTGACGATGCGCGTGCCGGTGTTGTTGGGCGTGCCGAGCTTGGCGTATTCGGCTGCGCCCATGTTCACGATGTGCTTCACGTGGCAAAGGGTCTCCACGTTGTTCACGATGGTCGGGCACATGTAGAGGCCCAGCACGGCGGGGAAGTAAGGCGGCTTGATGCGCGGGTAGGCGCGCTTGCCTTCGAGCGACTCGATGAGGCCGGTCTCCTCGCCGCAGATGTAAGCGCCTGCGCCGCGATGGACGTAAATCTCCAGGTCGTAGCCGGAGCCAAGGATGTTCTTGCCGAGAAAGTTCTTCGCGCGCGCCTCGTCGAGGGCCTTGTTCAGGAGCTTCGCGCCCTGCGGCATCTCGCCGCGGATGTAGAGGTAGGCGAGCTTCACGTCGTTCGCCCAGCAGGAGAGAATCATCCCCTCGATGAGCTGGTGCGGGTCCTTGTGAATGATTTGCCGGTCCTTGAACGTGCCGGGCTCGGACTCGTCGGCGTTGCAGATGAGGTAGATGGGCTTGCCGGACTTGCGGTCCACGAGCGACCACTTGATGCCCGCGCTGAAACCCGCGCCGCCGCGACCGCGCAGGCCGGAGGCCTTCACGTCCTCGCGCACCTGCTCCTGCGGGGACATTTTCTTGCCGTCGGGCAAGTCCTTGGGCGCGAGGGCGAGGACTTTTTTCAGCGCGTCGTAGCCGCCGTGACGGAGGTAGCACTCGAGGTCCGGCGTGTAACCGGGCTGGTCGGCGTGCTTGAGAATGAGGCGGTGTTCCTGCGGCATGGCGGCTTGACTCTCAGTTGGGAATCCCTACTTTGCCCGGCGCTACGGACTGCCCGATGGTGTAATGGTAGCACAACAGTCTCTGAATCTGTTTGTCATGGTTCAAATCCATGTCGGGCAACCAAGTCTTCATTGTTCCGCTTCGTTTCATTTTCCTGTCTGGCGTTGGTAGGCATCACGGATGGCACGCAACAGCTCCGAGGAGCGGGCTTCATACTTCTTGAATTCAGCCAGGTTGTCCCGGTTCAAGTGCAACTGGCCTTCGCCGACATTGCCCCGGTGCTGCCCTCGTGAGTAGTAACGGCTCGACTCAACCTCCTTCGAGGCCAGCACCCAATAGCGAATCAAGTCACGCCACACTCCGACCCAGACGAACACATCACAGCAAGCGGGCTTCACCTGCTGGAAATTCATGTCGAACTGCCGGGGCGAGTCGCACGCGAGCGCCTTGACGTAAAGGGGTTCGTCTCTGTCGAAGTCCACGGCACGTGAGGCCTTCACTTCAATGCGTATCCCACCATCAAGGGTGAAATCATACTCGCCCGAGTAGCTCGGGTCGTGCTTTTTGGACGGCTTTTCCAGCTCAGGAACCAATCCCTTCAAATTCCCCTGCGCCCATGCCTCACCGAATCCACGCGGGGCACTGATTTCAAAAACGTAGAGGTAAAGGTTCCGGGCGATGTAATCGTCCCGCAGCTCGTGATAACCATCGAGCGAGAGCACGCCCGCGCCTAACAGCGTGGCAATGAGATATTCGAACTCGTTGAACGGATACACCGACACCAAACTTTCCAAGCGTGACTTCACCTCGGCCTCGTTATTGAGCCGGGTAAGCAGGAGGTTCAGTTGGGCTTGGAGCTTCTCCATTGGTGCTTAGAACAGGCTCGCTTGGAGTTGCGGTTCGGGTTGTGCTGCGGCGGAAGACGCCTCTATGAAGTGCAGCGCAGGCAGCTCTTTCTCGAAGGCATGCCCGTTCTGCCAGCCTAGCTTTCCGGTGGCGCGGTAATGTTCGAGTCGACGGATGGTGATTTCACAGAACACTGGGTCAATGTCCGCAGTGCAGCAGCGGCGCCGGTTGATTTCCGAGACCAGCAACGTCGTCCCGGAGTGCGCGAACAAATCAGTGACCAAGCCTCCCACCGGGGAACTTGCCTTGATGATGCGCTCAATCGCCTTGAGCGGCTTTTGCGCGAAGCAACCGGATACATTCTCCTCCATCCGGTAGAAGACTTGTTGGACATCCACCCAGACGTTTCCCGCCCGGATGTTTTCTGACTTACTCCGGGCACCGTTCTCCGTGAGCTGCCCCCCTACTTCTTTGTAATAGCCACGCAGGATTTTGGGGATGTCCGTGTATTCCGCCTCGATGTTGAAATCCGGTTCGCCCTTGACGTAGTAAAGCAGCTCCTGCCGCACGGCCATCCAGTTCTTCTGCGTGCCGTAGCCGCGCTGGTTCCGCATCGTGATGAAACTCCGCGGCCGCAGCGAGGTCTGCCGCATCATCACCATGAAGTCTGGCAGCGGTTGGAAACCGTTGCGCTGGTCGGCTCCCAGCCAGACGTAGAACGAACTATCCGGCCGGAGGATGGCGATGGTGTTGCCGGCCCACTGCCTACACCAGCCAACATAGTCGGCCAGCTCACGTTCCTGAAAGGCGACGAGGTTGTAAGGGGGGTCGTTCACCGCGAGGTCCGCCCGGGTGCCATCCATCAAATCGAGCACAGCATTCGTATCTGCCGCATCGAGGCAGCCGACCTTGTGCCTACCCTGCGGGTCAACCCAAGTCTCGCCAGGACGAAGGCGACAGAACGGCAGCAAGGCTTGCCGCAGCTCTTCGCTCGTGTCCAGACGGGGTAGCGGGTTGTTTTTCATGCTGGCCGCTGTTTGCCCTTCGCCACTATCTCGTCCGCCTGAGTTGGCGTGACCTTGGGCAGCAAGTCCTCGTTCAGCAGCACCACGGGCGCGTTGCCGCAATCGGCGAGGCACTCGACGAACTCGACGGTGAACTTCCCGTCGGGTGTGGTCTGCGGCGCGTGCTTGTGCGGGTCCAGCCCGAGCTTCGTGCAAAAGTGGGTGCGCAACTCGCCGCTGCCGGCCAGCGCGCAGCTCAAGGTGCGGCAGACCTTGATGTGCGTTTTGCCCAGCGGCTCCTGCCGGAACATCGGGTAGAATGTGACCAGCTCGTAAACGTTGATGGGCTGGAGGCCGAGCTTCCGCGCGGTCCACTCGACGGCGTCGCGCGAGATGTAGCCGAAGTGCTCCTGCAACGCGTGCAGCAACATAAGCGACGCGCTCCGCTTCTGCGGGTAGTGCGTGACCAGCTCGTCGAGCTGGGCTTCCAGGTTGGCTGGGACGGCGAAGCTCATCGGTCACATTCTCCCATCACAAAATCAATTGAGCCAAGGATGCTCACCGCGTCGCTCATCATGTGGCCGGGCAACACGTGCGGCAGGATGCTCAGGTTGCAGAAGGATGGCGCGCGAATCTTCAGCCGATACGGCGTGCCGCCGCCGCGCGAGTTGATGTAGAAGCCCAGCTCGCCCTTCGGGTTTTCCGCGCCGAAGTAGATTTCTCCCGGCGGCGCGTTCACGCCTTGCGTCACGAGCATGAACTGGTGAATCAGCTCCTCCATGCTCGTGAGCACCTTGTCCTTCGCGGGCAAAACGATTTTCCCGTCGGGAACGTTGATGGGTTCCTTCGCGTCGTTGTCGTCGCCGCCGGGCAGCTTGGCGAGGCACTGGCGGATGAGTCGCACGCTCTGGCGCATCTCCTCCATGCGGACGAGGTAGCGGTCGTAGCTGTCCCCCACCGAGCCGACGGGCACCTCGAAGTCCAGCTCGCCATAGACGAGATACGGATGCGCCTTGCGCACGTCGTAGTCCACGCCGCTGCCGCGCAGGTTCGGGCCGGTCAGGCCGTAATCAATCGCGTCCGCCGCCGAGATGATGCCGATGTCGCGCGTGCGGTCCACGAAGATGCGGTTGCGCGTGAGCAGCGTCTCGGACTCGGCGAAGTTCACTTCCACCTCATCGCAGAACTTGCGCAGCGCCTCCGCCCAGCCCGGTGGCAAGTCGCGCGAAAGGCCGCCGATGCGCGTGTAGCTGGTCGTGAACCGCGCGCCGGTGAGCCGTTCGATGAGCGAGTAAATCTTCTCGCGCTCGGTGAACGTGTGCAGGAAGACCGTAAGCGCGCCGATGTCCATCGCGAACGCGCCGAGGCCGAGCAGGTGCGCCGAGATGCGCGCCATCTCGCAGCAGATGACGCGGATGTATTGGCAGCGGGGCGGGAGCTTGCCGTCAATGCCGAGGAGTTTCTCGACCGCCAGCGCGTAAGCGACGTTGTTCGCCAGCGGCGCGAGGTAATCCAGCCGGTCCGTGTAAGGGATGAACTGGGTGTAGGTCATGTTCTCGGCGATTTTCTCGTCGCCGCGATGCAGATAACCCACGTCTGGCGTGGCCTTGGTGATGATTTCGCCGTCCAGCTCCAGGATGATGCGCAGCACGCCGTGCGTGGACGGGTGCGACGGCCCCATGTTGAGGACCATCTTCTCGCCCTGCAACTCGCCGTCATCGCCGCCCGCCACAGGGGTGGGCGCAGGCGTCGGCATGAGCGACTTGGCTCCTTCCGCCACGCGGGAGGCTGGCTCGCGGAACTCGATGGTTTGAGCGGTGGCCATTGGGTTCAGTAGCTCAGGCAAACTCGACTTTGAGGCTCTTCCCCAAGGCCAGAGCGGCGCGTTCCAGCGTTTGCAATGTGACCACGGAGTTGGCTGGGTCGAGCAAGAGGCGCACGTCTCCAACACTGCTTTTCATCCGGCGGGCCAACGCGGGAGCTGTCAGCTTGCGCCGCTTCATTTCCCGCCCGACTTGAAAGGCGATGACCCGCTTCAAGGCGGAGGCTTTCACTTCGGCGAAAATGCCGTCTTCGATGAGCAAGTCATCCAGGCTGCTGCCTTCGTGTTTGTTCTTCTTCATAGCCGTGCCTTCTGCCACTTCCGCAGCCGGGTGCGGGCCGTCATCAAATCATCCTGCGGCGTCCGCTGCGACTTCTTCATGAAGGCGTGCAGCAACACCATCCGCGTGCCGCCCACCGTGAAGAGCACGCGCGCAATGCCGCTCCCCAGCCGCGAACGCACTTCCCACAGGTCCGCTTCCAGTTTGCGGACCAGGGGCATTCCCAGCGGCCAGCCGAACTGCACCACGTTGATGTCTTCGCCAATCACTTTGCGTTCTTCTTTTGTCAACCGCTTCAGCCATTCCCGCACCGGCTCGTTGCCCGTCTCGGTCCGGTAGAAAACCGCGAACAGCGCCAAGCCTTCATCGCTCATCTCAATTCTCCGGCACGCGCACGCGCGGCTCGCGGGCGATGCTGTCCCTGCCGCCCGCAACGGTCACGAACGGCCCGCCTTCCAGCGGCGCGGACTTGGTGAACGCCACGTCCGGCAAGTCGGTCGGCTTGCCCGCGAGCGGGAAATCCTTCCGCAGCGGGAAATACGGGTAGCCGTCCCACATCAGGATGCGCCGCAGGTCCGGGTGCCCCGCGAAGCGAATGCCCATCATGTCGTAAGCCTCGCGCTCGTGCCAGTCGGCCCCGCGCCAGACGCCCGTGACCGTGGGCAACTCGGACTTCTCCTCGCTGACTTCGGTCTTGAGGCGCAGGTGGCAGCCGTGGCCGGTGCCGTAAAGCTCGTAAACCAGCGTCCAACGCGGGTCTTCGCCGTAGTTATCAATGCTCGTGAGGTCCAGCAGCATGTCGAAGCTCAAGGACTTCTTGGCGAACTCACAGACCTCCGCGATGCGCTCGGCATCGGCCAGCTTCAAGGTGACTCCGCCGCGAAACTCGACAGGAGCGGACAGAACATTACCGAACTTGGCTTGCAACTGGTTGGCGAGTTCGGCGGAGGCCACGGGGGTAGTTGAGGGTTGAAAGTTGAGAGTTTGGAGGCGGATCAGGCGGCCAGCACCGGCTCCTTCTGCACCTTGTTTTGTAGCTTGATGAGCGCGTCCAGCAGCGCCTCGGGACGCGGCGGGCAGCCGGCCACATAAACGTCCACCGGCACGATGCTGTCCACGCCTTGCAGCACCGCGTAGCTGCGATACATCCCGCCGGTCGAGGCGCACGCGCCCATCGCGATGACCCACTTCGGCTCGGGCATCTGGTCGTAAATGCGCCGGACAGCCAGCGCCATTTTGTAAGTCACCGTGCCCGCGACAATCATCACGTCCGCCTGCCGGGGCGAAAAGCGCATGACCTCCGAGCCAAAGCGCGAGATGTCGAACTTGCTCGCGCCCGCCGCCATCAACTCGATGGCGCAGCAGGCCAGGCCCATCGGCATCGGCCACAGCGACTGCTTGCGGCACCAGTTGATCGCCGCGTCCACGCGCGTGACCACGACATCGCCCTCAATCTTCGAGTTGTAGCCTAGTTCAGTGCTGGTCGGCATGGCGGAAGCACGCGGAAATTGTCCGCGAACCCGGCAAGTAAAGCACCGGAAAGGCACGCGGCAAGTGTTTTGTGATTTTTTTCACAAGCGGTTCGCCGTCGGAGGGTTTCCCAGCTTTGGGGGCGGTTGGCTGGTGGCATGTTCAGGCAACTTGATGACGCCTTGCTCCAACTGAACGGGCAAACTCTGAGGTTTCCTGGTGAAGGCCGGCACGCTACGGTCGCGCCATGAACTCTTGGCTGGCGCGATGGACTGCAAGTTTTCTGACCGCGTGGACCTTGCAATGCGACGGGCTGGCCGCCGCGGCTGGCCGCCTGAACGTCCTTGTTCTTTATGCGGACGACTGGCGGAATGACACGTTGAGCTGTGCGGGTAATCCCGTGGTGAAGACGCCACGGCTGGATGCTCTGGCCCGGGAGGGGGTGCGCTTCACGCAGAACCGTGTCACGACCTCCATCTGCGGGGTGAGTCGGGCAACGCTGTTCACCGGTCAGTGGATGTCGCGGCATGGCAACCGGGCGTTTGAGATGTTCAAGACCCCGTGGGCGGAGACATATCCTGGGCTGCTGCGGTCGGCGGGTTACTTCACTGGTCATGTTGGCAAATGGCACAACGGCAAGTTTCCCGCGGAAAACTTTGATTTTGGGCGCAGCTACGCCGGACGGCATTGGCTAAAGACGCCAGACGGCAAGGAAATCCACGTCACGCAGAAGAACGAAAACGACGCACTGGAGTTTCTTCGCAGCCGGCCGCAGGACAAGCCCTTTTGCCTCACTCTGGCCTTCTTCGCCACCCACGCCGAAGACCAAAACCCCAAGCAATTCCTGCCCATGCCGGCGAGCATGGAGCTTTACAAAGACGCTGTCATCCCAGTCCCAAAAACCGCGACGGACGAGCACTTCCGCCGACTGCCGCCTTTCGTGGGCAACGAAAAGAACGAGGGCCGCCGCCGCTGGCACTGGCGCTTCGACACCCCGGAGAAATACCAGGAATACATGAAGAACTACTACCGCATGGCCACCGAGGTGGACACCGTATGTGGTCGAGTGCTGGATGAGCTCGCCCGGCAGGGCGCGTTGGACCAGACCCTCGTCATCTTCACCACGGACAATGGCTACTTCCACGCCGAGCACGGGTTGGCGGACAAGTGGTATCCCTACGAGGAAAGCATCCGCGTGCCGCTGATCGTCCGGGATCCGCGTATGGCCCGAGAGCGACGCGGCGGAACGAATGACGACTTCACCCTGAACGTGGACTTGGCACCCACCATTCTGTCCGCCGCCGCTGTCACGGCCCCCAAAAACATGCAGGGCCGCGACATCGCCCCGCTTTATCTGACTGCGGCCAAGCCCGCGTGGCGCTCGGAGTTCTTCTACGAGCACGGCATCATCAAGAACGCTGACTTCATCCCTGCCTCCGAGGCGCTAGTCCGCAAAGACACCAAGTATCTTTTCTGGCCGGATTTCAAGCATGAGGAGCTCTTTGACCTGCGCGCCGACCCGTTTGAGGAGCGCAACCTTGCCGCCGACCCGTCGCACCAGTCGAAACTGACCGAGCTGCGCAAGCGCTTCGCCGAACTCAAAGCTGCAGCGCAGTGATCCTGCGAAAGCAGCGTTGTGCCACGGCGGTTCGCGGCAAGATTGCGCTCCGACGGGAAATCCCCCACGCTTCACCCCAAGCTAAGTCATCACACTCATGAAAAACCGTCTGTGCGTTCCATTGCTCGTCGTTGCGGCAGCCCTCCTAGCCGCCCGTCCCTTGCCCGCCGCCTCTGCCCTGCCGCCGGGTGCCCGCGTGGCCATCATCGGCGACTCGATCACCGAGCAGAAGCTCTACAGCAAATACATGGAGGCCTACCTGCTGGCCTGCACGGGCCGGAAGGACATCCATGTGATGCAGTTTGGCTGGAGCGGTGAGACGGCCAGCGGTTTCGCCGCGCGCTGCCTGAACGACCTTGCGGCCTTCAAGCCCAACGTCGCCACCACCTGCTACGGCATGAACGACGGCGGCTACCGGCCTTTCGATGAAAACCTCGGCAAGACCTACGAGAACAACATGCGGAACGTGGTGAAACAGCTCACCGCCGCCGGCGTGAAGCACATCGTCGTTGGCTCGCCTGGTGCGGTGGACTCGAAGTTCTTTGGCACCCGGGCGTCGTTCGGCGCGAAGAACTCCGCCGTCGGCTACAACGAAACGCTCGCCCATCTTCGCGACATCGCGCAAAAGCTCGCCACGGAAAACAAGCAGCCCTTTGCCAATGTCCACAACGCCATGTTCGACACGATGGGCAAGGCCAAGGCCGCGTTGGGCGACGACTATCCGGTCTGCGGCAGCGATGGCTTCCACCCCGGTCCAAACGGCCAGTTGCTCATGGCTTACGCCTTCCTCAAGGGACTCGGAGTGGACGGAGAAATTGGCACGCTGACCGTGGACCTCAAGGGCATGGCCACCGCCACCGACGGCCACAAGGTGCTCAGCAGCGCGGCCGGCAAGGCCGAGTTTGAAAGCACGCGATGGCCTTATTGTTTCGACGCCGACCCAAAGGCTGCGAACAGCACCCGCAGCATCACGCCGTTCGTGCCCTTCAACCAGGACTTGAACCGCCTCACGCTCAAGGTGAAGAACCTCGGCGCGGCCCGGGCGAAAGTCACCTGGGGCACGGCGGCCAAAGACTTCACCAAGGAGCAGCTCGAAGCGGGCGTGAACCTCGCCGCCGAGTTCCCGGCCACTCCCTTCGACGGCCAGTTCGCCAAACTCGTGGATGCGGTGGGCCGCAAGCAGAGCTTTGAAACCTCAATGATCAAGGGCCTGGTCACGAACTTCCGACAGTTTGCCAACGACGCCAAAACCGACCCGGAGCTGGCCCAGGCCTTCGCCACCGTCGGCACCAAGTTGCAGGCCCGCCAGCAAGCCCTCGATGCCGAGGCCCGCCAGCAGCTTGTGCCCGTGAAGCACACGGTGACGGTGACGGCGTTGTAAGACGCGCGCCTCAAGAACTCCCGACTTGGCAGCGGCGAGATTTAGCCGCATCCCCCGACGCTCAAGCCTGCGGGCCGTCGCCTTGGTCAGGTGGCTTGGGCAGATCGTCGTTGGTCTTCGCGGCGTCGCGTTCCAAGAACTGCACGACCTTCCAGAAGGCGAATCCCACGATGGAGAGCGCCAACACCGCCCAGCTCGTGCCCACCAGCATGTCGCGCTGGCGTTCGTCCGACACACCCCGGAGAGACATCGCGAAACCCGCCAGCGTGCCGAGGGACAGCAGCACGGTGAACCCGATGACCAGTTTCACAGGCGGCGGCCGGCCCTCCGCCAGCGCCCGGAAGAAAACCCGCTCCATGACATACCACGCCGCCCCCGTCACCGCCGCAAACGCCAGCAAGGTCCAGAAAGACAACTCAAAGCGCAGCGTGGGATTGACCGACTTGATTGACTCGATGAAGGCGGCCACCAGCCCGAGACAGCCTGCCCCGCTGTATTGCAGCAGCCGGAGGAAGTCGTGTTCAGGATCGGTTGGCTGATTGGGTTTCACAGTTCGATTGGCACCCTGACAGCGGGAAAACCAAGATGAAAGGGGAATGCTGGAGCGCTGCCGCAACCGGGCGCACGGTGCTGGCTCGTGGATTCCCGCCACGCCCGCAGAAGAGCCCTGTGCCGGCGACTTGCAGTCGCCGAGTTGCGGGTGGGTTGCTCGAAACTCTTTCTAACTGCTATTGCCTGCGGACGGCGGCTGGAAGCCGCCGGCACGGATTCATGGGTGGCTGCCACGGCCCAAAGGCCGCGCATTGGGAGCATGAACCCGAGGCAGCGGGCAGGAAAATTATGGGCAGGAAGATTCCCGTCTCAATTTTCCTGCCCCTAATCTTCCTGCCCAACTCCCCGTTCATGGGTAGTTTCCGGTTCCGGTTGGACCTGCTCACGGGCCATGAACCGGAGCGGAGCGCCGCCAACCGCCGCGATTTCGGCTCTTGAACCGGAGGGGGAGGGAGCAGGATTAGGATTAAGATCAGGATTACGAGCACGACGGAGCGCCACGGCCCAGACTCCTGCTCGTAATCCTGATCCTAATCCTGCTCCTCCCTTGGAAGCCCGCCCTGCTTACGGAGCCAGCAACCACTGGGCGGCGGCAGCGCGGTCGGCCTTGGCGGAAACTTGAATGGGTGAGTTGGCAAGCTTGTGAATCTGCCCGGCCAGTGCCGGGGCGGCGGCACCTTCGCCCGCCAGCCAGAGCTTGCCGGGCGCGCCCAGCGCCAGCAGGCCGGGCACATCGCCATACTTCGCGCCACCGGGGAGGAAGTTCACGTCGCGGTAGTCGGTCAGCTTGCTGAAGCGGAAGCCGCCGGTGTCCACGGCCGCACGGTCAATGGCCTCGCGCGCCACCGCGCGAGCCGCCGCGACCACCGGGCCGGTGCCGCCGAAGCCCGCCACGTCCACCGAGCTGGGCTTCGGATGCTGCGCGCTGGATTCGTAGCTGCGCAGGTATTTCACCATGCTCAACACGTCATGCGCACGTTGGGCGAAGAGGCTGTGGTTGTAGCCATAGGTGTAGGCGGCGAACTCGCGCGGATTGGCCACGACGCGGTTTTGCTTGGGGGCCTGGCCGTCCTTGGTGAACTCGCCTTGGAAGAACAGGTCCGCGCCGAGCACGGTCGCACCGGCATCCACGAGTTTCTTCACCTCGGGTCGAAGGGAGCCGTCGGCCTGGTAGAGGGCCGCCTTGCCGGAATCATCCAGCCAGACCACGGCCCGGCCGCTCCACTTTTTGGGGTAAAGCCAGACCACGGGAATTTCTTCGCCGTGGGTCTTGTTTTGCAGCAGGCCGGCCATCTCGATGTAGCTGCCCCGGTCGGTCTTGGTTTTGCGGTCCCACTCGACGGTGCCGGCCGTGGCGAGCGTCCGGCCGAGGATGGCTTCCACGCCCTGACCGGCGAGCTGACGGAAGGTCGCAAGGGAGGTGGCCGAGGCGGCGAGCTGCTTTTCTGCGTCGTCCTTCAGCCAGCGGAGGAGCTTGCGTTCGAAGTCCACATCATCCGCCTTGGGTGCGGGGTGTTGGGCATCCCAGACGGTGAGCTGCTCCTTGCTCAACCGTTGGTAGTCGCGCTCGATGACGGGGGATTTCTGGCCGAGTTTGAAGTGTTGGTTGAGCCAGGTGTAGAAGCCGGAGCGGGCGACGGCGTTGTAGTTGTGTTTGAAGTGCTCGCCGCGATGCAGCATCACCTGATTGGGTGCCCCGAGCTGGGTGTAAAGTTGCTTCAAGTCGGGGAAACCCTTCGTGGCCATCTCGCGCGTCCAGTCATCCGCCGTGGTCATGCCTTGGGGCTTGGGCGCGAACAGCGCGGCAAACTCGACGTTGCCGGTGTTGATGCGCAGCAGGGAGGCGTTTTCGCAGGTGCAGCCGCCCTGCATCGCCGTGCTGACCATCACCGCCGGAAAGGACAGGGTGACGCGCGGGTCCAGGCCGGCGAGAATCATCGTCTGGGTGCCGCCGCCGCTGGCCCCGGTGATGGCCACCCGTGTGGGGTCCACATCCGGCAGGCCGAGCACGAAGTCGAGCGAGCGGACGGCGTTGAGCGTCTGGAGGCCCATGATGCTCTGGAGGTTGGCCTCGGCCTGGGCGCTGTGGAGCTCCCAGTTTTCCGTCTTGGCCATTTCCGGCCGTTGCTTGGCGAAGCGATGGACAGTCAGCGCGGAGAGCTGCACCGCGTCAGAATCGCTCATCATATCCCACTGCCACACCACGCAGCCCATCCGGGCGAGCTGCACGCACATGCTCTGGAAGATGCTCCGGCCACCTTCCTCGAAGCGTTCCGCGCCGATGGCGATTTCCCGGCGGGTGACCTCCTCACTGGCCTCGGCGAGCCGGGCATCCTTCCAGTGACCATGGGCGAAGAGCACGACGGGGGCCTTGCCGGGCTTGCCCTTGGGCCGGTAGAGGTTTCCGGTGACGAAGAACCCGGGCGCGCTCTCGAAATAGACCTTCTCGACGGTGTATTCGTCCTTCTCGATTTTGCCATGAATCACCGCATTGAGCGGCGTCTTGGCGGGCATGGGCCAGAGTCCCAAGGCCACCTTCATCTGCTGGCGCACCTGCTCCGCCCGGGCCGGCCAGGCTTCCTTCGAGGCGGGCGGGGTGAAGGGAAAGTAGCCGTTCAAGTCCTTCGGCGGCTGGAGTCGGATGTCTTTCGGCAATTCTCCGGCCGGCAAGGCGCGCGGCGCGGCAGCCGAGCTGGTGGACACGGCAGAAAGGATTGCAGCTAAGGCGACGCAAAAGTGGAAACGCATGCGGGGACTGACGGTGTGCATGGGGTGGATATTGCAGCGAGCGGCGCGGGCCGGGCGAACAGAAAATATCGGAAGGCGCTTCGCACGGCCGCCGTCCGCACTGCGGTGCCTGCGGACTTGCCTTTGCGCAGAAGGGCTGGCCATCCTTGAACTCATGGCTTTGCCACAGAACCCGGTGACCCTGACGCCCGAGCAGATCGGAGAGCTGAACGAGAAGCTCGCCAAGACCCGGCACGACGTGAACAACTCCCTCTCCTTGATCGTGGCCGCCATTGAGCTCACCCGGCGCAAGCCCGAGCTCGCCGCGCGCATGACGGACACCATTGCCCAGCAGCCGGACAAGATCATTGGCGAACTGCGGGCGTTTTCGGCGGAGTTCGAGCAAACATTTGGCATCACCCGGGAGTAAGCCGTTGTTGTTCCGGTTGGGGGGCTGGTTCAAGACCTTGTTCGGCAGCCAGCCAGCGTTCTGCCTCCCGTTGTCCACCCCTGCTTTGACAACCGGTCCGTCGGAGCGTAATAACTGCGCCTAGCAACCCTTACCATCGCTTCGAGATGAACTCACCACGCGTTCGTTCCGCCGAGCCGCCGAACTGCCCGGCTTGGGGCTTCACCCTCATTGAGCTGCTGGTCGTCATCGCCATCATCGCGATTCTAGCTGGCATGCTTCTGCCCTCGCTCGCAAAAGGCAAGGCCAAGGCCGCGCAGGCGAGCTGCCTGAGTGGCGTAAAGCAGCTCAGTCTGGCGTTTTCCCTCTACACCCAGGATTTCGATGAGTGTTTCCCGGCTGGAGCTTCTCAAGCAGCCCTCTCGAATCAGCCGGAAGACTGGATCCATTACCAGAACGAGCCGAACACCATCGGATCGCCGGTCAGGCCGCTGGCCAACAGCGTGATTGCGCGTTACCTCCAACCGCTACAGGACGAGCTGCGCACCAATGGCAACACAATGTTGCGTTGTCCTTCCGACAAGGCGTGGAACCGCCGAACGTCTCCCTCGGGCCTGCCCAACTACCCGTTCTCCTACACGTTCAACGGTGGCAACCAGAATGACGGGATGGCGACGTTCATTAACCCCGGCCGGACCACGATCCGGAAGTTCAGAACAACTGAGATTTTGCGGCCTTCTGACAAATGGATGCTCATTGAGGAGCGCGGTGAAGCCGCTGATGGGCGGATGGAATACCAGAATTGGGCCACATTCACCGCGCCCTATCCAGGTGGCGGCGGCGGGGCCAGCTACATCGACGATGGGAGGTTTGCGAACATGGGAAATGTTCTCTCGCTGCGACACGGGCACAAGGCGTCGGTTGGCTACGGTGACTTTCACATCGAAGCGACGCACTATCAGATGATCACCAACAATGCCGCCGCTCAACCTGCGGCGGAAGCGGCGCTCGCCGAGTCTTCCGGCAAGCCCTCCGCATCGGCACAAAAGGGTTTTCTGAATCCCCCGCCTTTGCCGCCGAACGCTCCTCCACCTGCAGTTGAGAGTGTTCAATTTTACCCGCCCGAGCCTGTGAACATGTATGCTCCTGCCCGGCCGGGTCCTTACCAACCACAATTAGACACCTATAACCGCGTGCTTCGGAAGTGGACGGAGAGTGCCTCGATTGTGCCCAACGATTTCAACCACCTGATGGGCATCTACAATAGTCCCAAACCACCCCAACCTCCGCCGGGCCGCCGCTTGGTCTTCGATCGCAAGACCGTTACGGTGATTTTGCAGTAGCTGATTGGCACGGAGCGTTTGAGCGCGTCGCAAAGTGATTCAGGCTCCGCGCTTGGAACGGCTCACTGGTCCGTCCAGTCGGAGCGCTTGCTGGAACCCCACACGAAGTTGTCCACGGCCCCATTGATGCGGGCGACGTAGAAGCGACCGTTGTGACGCTGGGAAACGTGGCTATTGCCCGCCACGTAATAGGGAACCGTCTCACCGTTGATCAAGAGACCGGCAGCTTTGGAGGCGTAATCTGTCAATTGCGGAGCCTGGACGGTGGCGGGATTATCACCCTGAACAATCGGATGAACGAATCCCCCCGAGTGTTCGTAAAGCCAGATGGCGTTGTTGGGCAGCGTGTCGATAGGCTGGGCGGCATTTGAACCAAAGGGCCAGAAATTGAGGCCGTAGCTGTAGCCTTCCGGCGCGAGCCGCGGGTCGGCGGGCACGGAGATGCGGTTCCAAACTCGGGGATTGCTGGGCGTGGCCAAGTCCTCGGAACATTGCCAGAGCTTTACATCCGACAGGTAGGGCCAGAAGGCTGAAATTCCCCAGTAGTAGTCCAAATTTCCGCCAAGTGAATGGGCTGTGCCATAGATGGAAGTGTCCCGTGGCGAGATGACCTTGCTGTAGTCACCAGCATAGACATTGAGCGAGAGGCCGAAGTTCTTAAGGCTGTTCATGCAGGTCGTGCCCTTGGCCTTGGATTTGGCCTTGGCGAGGGCGGGCAGGAGCATCCCGGCTAGGATCGCGATGATGGCAATGACCACCAGCAGTTCAATGAGGGTGAATCCTTTTGTGGCTCCGTGGCGGTCAGTTCCAGAATTCATAGTCGCACGCTAGGTGTCCCTCTCCGGGTGTCAAACGCTTTCCCGACCGGAGAAGCGAGCAGTCGGACCCCTTTTCCTGAGCTGTATTCGGTTGCCTTCATGCGGTGAGCTGCCTAATCGTCGCGGGCAGTAAATTCAACTTCCTGTGCCATGAACCAGCTTTGCGCAAAAACTGTCCTCTCTGTCCTCTTGATTGGCTCTTTGCTCGGGGCTGCTGGTTGCCGGCGATCGACGGCCAGGCCAGCTACGCCGTCGCAAAACGCCATGGGCGAGGTTGTGGGTGAGGAAACCGCCAAGCTAGCCGGCCCCGGAGCCAAGGTCCTGTTGCTGGCTCCAGCCAAGGGCGATCCTGCGGGGCTGTGGATCGACCCGGTTTTGCAGGCCTTCACCGCAGCTTTGAACCAGCACGGCAACGGGACTGTGGTGGCAACGGAACGGGTGAAAGCACGCGCAGACGATCCTTCGCCCACCCGTGAGGAATTGACGGCAGCGCAGTTGGAGGGGCTGTTGAACAAGGCTGGTGGCGCGACCGCCTTGGTTTCCTTCGTGGGCTTTCCGGTGCTCGACGAGGCGCAGATCGCCAGCTTGAAGAAGCGCCAGATCAAGGTGGTGGCTCTCTACACCGCTGGTCCGCAGGCCGGCCCTCACTACAAAAAGCTGCTCGAAGCCCGCGCGCTCGACCTGGCCATCCTCCCGCGCATGGAGCCGCCGGCCACTGCCCAGAAGCCGGCCACACCTAGGGAGATTTTCAACCACCAGTTCTTCTCGGTGACGGCGACGAACGCTGCGCAGTTGAACTTCTGAGCGTCCGAGGACTCGGTTCCCCTCACACCATCACATCCGTGATCGCCTTGCCGTAGCTGATGGGCACGGGGCGTTTGAGCGTGTCGCGCACTTCTGTGTGCGGATCGATGCCCAGCAGGTGGTAGATCGTCGCGGCGAGGTCGTCGGGCTTCACAGGCTTGTCGGCGGGATACTCGCCGTGCTTGTCGGACGCGCCATAGACGAAGCCCTTCTTCACTCCGGCTCCCGCCAGCAACGCCGTGTAGCACTGCGGCCAGTGGTCGCGGCTGATGTTGGCGTTGATGCGCGGCGTGCGGCCAAACTCCCCGACCCAGACCACAAGCGTGTCTTTCAGCAGACCGCGCGTTTCCATGTCGTTGAGTAGTGTTGGCAGAGTCTGATCCGTGATGGGCAGGTGGCGCTTCTCGATGATGGGGAACATGCGCGTGTTGTTGAAGCCGTGCGTGTCCCAGCCGCCATCCGTGGTGCTCTGGCCACCGATGCTCTCGGCGAAATAGACCTGCACGAACTTCACGCCGGACTCGACGAGCCGCCGGGCCAGCAGACAGCTCTGGCCATAGGGCGTGCGCCCGTAGGCATCTCGCACGGCGGCCGGCTCGCGGTCCAGGCTGAAGGCCTCGCGGAGCTTCGTGGAGTGCAGCATCGCCAGCGCCTTGTCGTAGTAGGCGTCAATGCCCTGCGCGGCGGCGGAGTAGTCCAGCAGGCGGGATTGGGCGTCCACGACCTTTTGCAGCTCCCGCCGCGAGGCGAGCCGGTCGTAGGTGAGGTTGGCCGGCAGGCTGAGTTCGGGCAGGCCGAAGCCCGGCTCGCTGGGATCGCGCAGCACGAGCAGCGGATCGTGAATCTTGCCGAGGAAGCTCCCGTGCTGGCCCGGGGTGATTGAGCCGTCCGAAACCGAGTAGGGAAACGCGGCGAAGGTGGGCAGCTCCGGATCTTTCCCCGGAGCCAGCCGGTCCACGACGGAACCGTAGGCGGGGAACAAATCGATGGAGTCTTTGAGCCGCTGGTCATCCGTGGCCGGGGCATGCCCGGCGAGCGCATAATAGCCCGCCGAGTTGTGGTTCTTCATCGTGTGGTGCATGGACCGGATCAAGCAGACCTTGTCCATCACCTTGGCCGTGCGCGGGAGCAGCGAGTTCACCTGGATGCCATCCGCGTTGGAAGCCATCGGCTGGTGCAGCCCGCGGATGCCCTCGGGCGCGTTGGGCTTCATGTCGAAGGTTTCGAGATGGCTGGGGCCGCCCCACTGGAACAGGAAGATGACCGACTTGGCGCGCGCAATGGGGTGTTTGCCGCCCTTGGCCTCCGCCGCAAGCAGCTTGGGCAGGGACAGGCCAAACAGGCCCATGCCGCCGACTTGCAGCAAGCGGCGGCGGGTGAGCTGGGAGCGAAGATGCGGCGTGCAGGCGGAAGTAAAGGGGGGAGGTTTCATGTAGGCTAGGCCGGCGCTTCGCCAGCCAGTTGTAAAATTTTCAGGCGCAGCTCGGCGCTGGCGTGAAAGCCCTGCGCTTCTAGTTTGTCCAATACCGGACGCACGAGGGGAATCACCCCCTTGCTCTTGGCCCGCAGCAGTAATCCGCCGGTGCCAAGGCAACGTAGCTTCATCCGTTCTGCCACCGCCCGGGCTTTGCGTTCGTCGAGGATGATTTCGCAGCTTAACTCCCGCGCCAGCGCCACGGCTTCTGCCTCGCCAATGTCCAAGGAAAGTTGCAACGCATCCACCAGGGCCCGGTCCCGAGGAGCCATTACCCTCAACCACGAGATGGCTCGGCCGAACTCCAACTGCACTTCCGGCGGGATGTAAATGGTGTCGAAGACCGCCGGCAACAACTGCAACTCACCGGCGCGCTCCAACCCAATCAGGCAGGTGCTGTCGGTGACGACGACCACGCTCATGGGTTGACCTCGCGCTCCAATTCCTCGGCCGGGTAATTCATGACCGGGATGTGGTGTTGCCCCAGCACGTCCATGAAAGCTCGCTTGGAATGGCCCGCTAACTTCGCCGCCTGTCCCAAGGTGAGCCGGCCCATTTCAAAGCCTTTCAAAGCCATGAACAAGCGGGCCTCCTCCGGTCCCAAGCTCAAAGGCAGTTCGACTCTCAGTTCGGCGGTGCTGGTCATGGTGGGAGCATATTGCGGCGCGGCGGTCACGGCAAGCCACGCTACCGCCGCAGCACAAATTCCTTCGCGTTCACCAGGCCCCACAGCACGTCCTCGACGCCGGCGCGGCGGTCCTTGGCCTTTTCGATGTGCGCCAACGTCTTGGCCAGCTCGGCCTCGCTGGGCGGGCGCGTGAGCGCGGTCCAGTAGAGCTCTTCCACGATGGCGCGGTTGGGCTTGCCGGAGTCGAGCAACGCGGCGAGGCGGTTGTCCGATTGAGTGAGCAGCTCGTTCACCGACGGGCCGGAAATCATCTGGAAGGCCTGGCTCATCGTCGTCTCCGTGGAGCGCTCGCACTCGCAGGTGGTCAGGCGCGGCGGCTTGCCGAAGACGCTCATGAACAGGTCGGGCGAGAGCTGGCTGCGCCGCCCCCGACGGCCTTCCAGCCGGGCTCCGGGCAGCTCGGCGGCGCGCGTGCCGGTCGGGAAGTTGCGGAACTCCGGCGTCACGCCGGCCACCTGGTGCAGCGTGTCGAACAACTGCTCCGCGCCCAGCCGGCGCACGAGCGAACGTGAGTAGTTCGATGCGTCCTCGCGGTTCGTCTCGTTCGGCTCGCTCACGGTCTGGTAGGCGCGCGACGCCATGATGAGCCGGATCAGATGGCGCAGGTCGAAACCGCTCTTCACAAACTCGGCCGTCAACGCGTCCAGCAACGCGGGATGCGAGGGCGGGTTCGTCGCGCGGAAGTCGTCAATCGGGTCCACGATGCCCCGGCCCATGAGATGGAACCAGATGCGGTTCACCTGCGCGCGGGCGAAGAGCGGATTCTCCGGGCGGGTCATCCAGGCCGCGAGCGCCTCCAGTTCGTCCTGCCGGGCGAAGTCCTGCTTGGGTGCGCCGAGGAAGCGCGGCTCGGCCGGCTGCTCGGTGCGAGGATTGGTCACGCTGCCCTTGCGGGCCAGGTAAACGATTTGCTCGCCGATGAACTCGTGCTTGTCGTTTTTGTCCCGGCGGTCGTTGCGGAGAATCTTGTAGTCCAGCCGGGCGAAGAGCGCGGCCCAGTCGTAGTAATCATCCTGCGTCCAGCGGTCGAACGGATGGTTGTGGCATTGCGCGCACTGGAGCCGGGTGCCGAGGAAGACCTGCGCCACCGCCTCCGCGCGCAGCACGGGCGTGCGGTTGGCGCGGTAGAAGTTCGCTTCGGGGTTGGTGTAAGTGCTGCCCCGCGCGGCGATGAGTTCGCGGACAAACTGGTCCATGGGCTGGTGCCGCGCGAGGCTGCTCCGGATCCAGTGGTGGAAGTCCTGCATGCCCTTGGCATCAAGTGATTTCTCCTCCACCCGCAGCAGGTCCGCCCACTTCAAGGCCCAGAAGCCGGCGAACTCGGGGCGTTCTAGCAGTTCCTCAACGAGCGCGGCGCGCTTTTCCAGCAGCCGCCGAGGTGACGAGGCGGATTCACTTGAGTCCGATGTCCGCCTTCTCACGTCGGCGGCTACAAAGCGCTTCGCCTCCTCGGCTGTCGGCAGGATGCCGAGCAGGTCGAGATACGCGCGGCGGAGAAAGACTTCATCGCTCACGAGCGCGCTGGGGTTCATCCGCAGCGTGCGGAGCTTGGCGAAGACGTGCTCGTCAATGAAGTTGTGCGGCTGGGTGCTGGCCCACTGGAAGTCCGGGCGCGCGGGCACAAACGCCAGCCGCACTGGCTCTTGCAGGTGGAGGAACCGCGCCAGCACGGTCGTCTCGCCAAACTCCTTCCGCGTCACCTTGCCCTGCACGGACACGTCCGCGACCGCGACGTTCACGACTTCGTAACACGCGATGGATGTCACATCCCGCACCGAGCCGTCGGAGAAGGCGGCCTGGACCTGAAGCTGCACCGATTCAGCAGGCGGGGTAAGGAATTGCTCGCGGGGTGTCACCTCCAGCTTCGTCAGCGTGGGCGCACCAGCGGACTTGCGCGGGGCACCGGTGGCGATCCATTCCCGCAGCGTGCGGTATTCCCAGGAGTCGCGGCTGAAGCGCTTGCCGCCCTCGTGGGCGACCGCTTGCGTGGCCTTGAGCAGCAGCAGGCTTTCGCCTGGTGCCATCAGGTCCACGCGCCGGCCGAACTGTTCGCGCACCAGCGCCGCGTGGTCGTAGTCCAGGTCGTCTCCACGCAGCGACAGCTTGAAACCGCCCTTGCCCGTGGCGTTGCCGTGGCAGGTGCCGAGATTGCAGCCCGCTTTGGAAAGCACCGCCGCCACGTCCGTCGGGAAGGTGACTGCCGCGCGCAGCCAGCCGGTCGCCAGCCAGAGGGCGGCGAGGCAGAGCAGCGGGCGGTTCGCGGACTTCATGCTGGTCAAGCTAATGCGCAATCGAGTGCTTGCACAGACGCGTTTCACGCGGGCGGGTTTCAGCGGTTTGCCTCCCCCGTGCCGGCGATTTGCAATCGCCGGGTTGCGGGGTGGCATCGCAAAACCGCCTCGAAATGCTGTTGTCCACGGACGGCGGTTGCAAACCGCCGGCACGGGCGAAGCGGCGTTTCCTCACCCATGCGGCGGACTTTCCCCTTGAGCCGCCGCCGTGCCGCCGCGATAACTCCGGCGCTGATGAACATCTACGAAGAATTGCAGTGGCGCGGTCTCGTGGCGGATTGCACGGACGCGGCGGAACTCCAGAAACAACTCGCCGCGCGCCCGGTCACGCTCTACTGCGGCTTCGACCCCACGGCGGACTCGCTGCACGTCGGCTCGCTCGTGCCGCTGCTGGCGCTGCGCCGCTTTCAGAATGCGGGCCACTGCCCCATCGCCGTCGCGGGCGGAGCGACCGGCAGCATCGGCGACCCGAGTGGCAAGACCGCCGAGCGCCAGCTCCTCACCAAGGAGCACATCGTGGCGAATGTCGAAGCGGTGCGCCCGCAGCTCGCGCGTCTGCTGGACTTCACGCTCCAGCCCAATCGCGCCTCGCTGGTGGACAACGCCGACTGGACCGCCGGCGTCTCGTTCCTCGATTTCCTCCGCGACATCGGCAAGCACTTCACCGTCAACCAGATGGTGGCGAAGGAGTCCGTCCGCGCCCGCATGGAGGACCGCGAGGTGGGCATCAGCTACACCGAGTTCAGCTACATGCTGCTCCAGGCATTTGACTTCTACGTGCTCGCCCGCGACCACGGCTGCGACCTGCAAATCGGCGGCTCCGACCAGTGGGGCAACATCACCGCCGGCACCGACCTCATCCGCAAGAAGCTCGGCCGGCCGGCGTGGGGCCTTACGCTTCCGCTCATCACCAAGGCCGACGGCACGAAGTTCGGCAAGACCGAGGCCGGCACCGTCTGGCTCGATGCGCGGAAGACCAGCGTCTATCGCTTCTACCAGTTCTGGATCAACACGGCGGACAACGACGTCATCAAGTTCCTGAAATACTTCACGTTCCTCAGCCGCGAGGAAATCGAGGCGTTGGAACAAGCCCACACCGCCAATCCCGGCGCGCGCGCTGCGCACCGGGCCCTGGCGAAGTCCGTGACCGACCTGCTCCACGGCGAGCACGCGACGCAGGAGGCCATTCGCGCGAGCGAAGTGCTCTTCGGCGCGCCGCTGGACGGCATTTCGGAAGCCACGTTCAACGACATTGTTGGCGAAGTCCCCACCAAGCCGCTCGAAGCCGCGAAGCTGGCGGAGGCCGGCACTTCGCTCGTTGAACTGCTCGTCCACGCCGGTCTTGGCCAGTCCAAGGGGCAGGCCCGCAAGGACGTCGAGGGCGGCGGCATCTACGTGAACAACGTCCGCGAGACGAACCCGCAGCGCGCGCTTACCGCCGCGGATCTGCTCTTCGGCAAGCACCTGCTGCTGCGCAAGGGCAAGAAGAACTACACGGTGCTGACCGTGGGCTGACCTGTGGCGGCGGTTTGCAACCGCCGTCCTTTGGAGTGCGGCGGCAGAGCGCAGCGGCGACGCCGCTTTCGGCGGGCACGAGGCGTAGGGACGTCTGGTGACATCCGGGGCACCGTTGGCTTCGGGCACCCGAAAGCGGCGCTGAAGCCGCCGCAGTCCAAACGCTGGCGCGACCTCCCGATGTCCCGATTCTCGCGGAGCGTCTGGACTGCGGCGGCTTCAGCGCCGCTTTTTCCATGCGTGCGACGGTGACTGCGGGTGTCCCTGCCATTCGCACCAGCCTTGCCCTCCGCCCGTCCGCCCCGTAGAAAGCGCGCGTGTCAAAACCTGTCGTCTCCGCTCCCGCTACGCTTTCCCCGGGCCTGCGCCGTTTTCTCTACGGCACCGCCGCCACGACTGGCGCGGCCATCCTCATCGTTGAGATTCTCGGCGCGAAGATGCTCTCGCCCTTCGTCGGCACCTCACACTTCGTCTGGACGGCGCAGATTGCCGTCACGCTGATCTCGCTTGCGGCGGGTTACCAGTTTGGCGGCTGGCTGGTGGACCGCTCCCAAAACCTGCGGCGGCTCTACACCTGCATCCTGCTGGCGGGTGTGTATCTCTGCTTCACCGTGCCGTTCACGGCGAAGGTCGCCTTCTGGTGCCTGCAATTTCCGCTCGCGGTCGGCTCGCTGCTGGCCTCGCTGTTCCTGTTCTTCGTGCCGCTGACCTTGCTGGCGACCGTCGGGCCCTTCGTCATCCGCGTGCTCACCTCGGCGGTCGCCGGCGTGGGGGGCAACGTGGGCCGGCTCTCCGCCATCAGCACCTTGGGCAGCGTGCTGGGCACGGTGCTCATTGGCTACGTGCTGATTCCCTTCCTGCCGAATTCGATGACCATGTTCATCACTGCCGGGATTCTGATGGCGCTGTCGCTGGTTTACTTCGCCGGCTGGCGGCAGCCGGGGGATTCGCTGGGTGGCCCCGTGGTGGTTCTCGCCCTGGGCGTGCTGGCCGGCTGGGCGGGCGTGCGCAAGGACGCCAAGCCCCCCACCGACTACATGCAGGAGGTCGCGCGCCGGAACTCGAACTTCGGCCTGATGCAGGTGCTGGAAAACTTCGATGGCTCCCGTCGCTTCTACCTGAACGACTACCTCACGCAAAACACCTACGACCCCGAAGCGAAGCAAAGCGTCTCGCTCTTCACCTACGGGCTGCATGGGCTCGCGGGCGTTTACACCGCGCAGATCAAGGATGTGCTGTGCATCGGCATGGGCGTGGGCATCGTGCCCATGCAGTTCGCCCACGAGGGCGCGCAGGTGGACGTGGTGGAAATCAACGGCGCGGTGGTGGAGCTGGCCCGCGCGCACTTCGACCTCCAACCGGAGAAGCTCAACCTCACCATCGGCGACGGCCGCCAGTTCGTGAACGCGGCCACGAAGCAATACGATGCGGTTATTCTGGACGCCTTCCTCGGCGACTCCTCGCCGTCGCACCTGATGACGCAGGAGGCCTTCGCCGCGATGCGTCGTGTGCTCCGGCCCGAGGGTGTGCTGGTGATCAACAGCTTTGGCGAGTTCGACGCGGGCAAGGACTACTTCGCGGCGTCGCTGCACAAGACCTTGAAGGCGGTCTTCGGCAGCGTGCGCATTCATGCCAGCGGCAATGGCAACGTGTTCTACGTGGCCAGCCCGGCGCCGGAGCTGAAGCAGCATCGGGCGATGAACTTCGACGCAATGCACGCCACCGTGCGCGAGCAGGCGCGCGAGGCGCTGGCGGGCATCCGCGACACGAATCCGCAAAGCGGCATCGTGCTGACGGATGATTTCAATCCAGTGGAGTTTTACGACGCGCGGAACCGGGAGCAGTTCCGCCGGCAGCTTGCCTTCTCCATGCGGCCCCGGTAGGCGGCGCGACTCAGCTCAGCCCGGCGGCCTGCTTCACCGCGTTGACGATGCGGCGGTCGTCGTTGCCCGCGTCCCGCACCAGCTCCAGAAACTTCGGCAGCGTCAGATTCATGCGCCGGAGGAACGGGCGGTCGCCCGCGCAGCCATACATGAGGTCGGCGGGCATTTCACCGCGCAGCTTCAGGCGCGCCTTCACGATCAGCCGGGGCAGCCAGGAGATGCCGTCCACCTCGGCGGACTTCAGCGGGAGGCTGCCCATCGTGGCGGTGCGGCCAGAGGGCTTGCCGCCCATCACGTTCAGGAAGTAGTCCCGGCGAATCGCGGTCACCGCCAGCGTGGTGGCGAAGTCGGGGTCGCCGTCGTAGCGCAACGAGTCGTCCACGAAGTCAAACAGCTCCTGTGTCGAGCAGCCGAGGCCCGCGAGAAAAGCGGTGTCGGCGGCATCGAACATGGAACCCGGGGTGCGGCGGCCAGCCTGCCACGCGGTCACGGCCCGGTCCCAGACCTTGCGGAAATGTGCCTGCCAATCGGTGTCGCTCATCGGTGGAGGATACTGCGGGAAAACCGCGCGGCAATCTCCCGCTTGCCATGTGTGTTAAATTCGCCGCCATGCAACCGCTCCATCACGCCATCGCCGTCGCCCTGCAGGAAGCCGCCCGGGGTGTGGCCGCCGCGCGCCCGCTGCCCCCCGGGCTCGGTCAAGTGACTCCCGACCACCTGCGGGTCACGCTCAATTTCGCCCTGGATGAAAACGGTGCCCATGCCATGGCGGCCGCCGGTCCGCATTCGCTGTCGCTGGATTTCAAGTTAACTCCCGCCTCCGAGGGGGAAACTGCGCCGGTGCCGGCTGCGTCGCCGGGGGGCGTTGATACCGCTTCAGACATTTACGGGACGTTACAGCAGGTCTTCGGGACGCCGGGCTTTGACAGTTCGGCCCGGGCCACGGTCTTTCGCGAGGCGCTCGGAGAGGTGACGTTGGAGCAGGCCCGCGCAGCGGTGGCGCGGCTCCGTCCCGGGGTGCCGCCAACTGCCGATTCGGCCACCCAGCGCGCGGGCAACATCCTCCGGGGCATCTGCCACAGCGGTCCGCTCAAGAACGCTGCGCGGGGCGGGCAGCTGCTTGCCGCGCTGCTGGAGCGTTACCCGCTGCCCGTAGTGCTGGGCGTGGCGGAGACCGAGTGGAAGACGCAGGATTCCTGGCTGGGGTGAGCCCGCCGCCGTCCGGCTCCATTCCCTGCTGCTCGCCGGCTGTGATCAGCCGTAGCTCACGGCCATGATTTGCAGCTCCTTCTCGCCTCCCGGCAGCCGCACCCGCACCCGCTGGCCGACTTGCGCGTTGAGCAGCGCCTTCGCGATGGGCGAAAGCCAGCTTACCCAGCCGCGGTCGAAGTCCACCTCGTCCACGCCCACGATGCGGTGCCGCAGCTCCGTGCCGTCGGGTTCGCGCACCGTGACCACGGCTCCAAAGCGCACGCGATCATCGGGCGTGGCGGGCGGCTGCACGGCGGACGCGGTGCGGAGGCAGTCATCGACGAGCAACGCCCGTTGTTCGAGCGCGGCGAGTTTCTGAAGTTTGTCCGGGTCGCCCTTCGTGGCGCGCAATTGCTCGTGGGCAGTCCGCAGCCGGGCCAGTTCCGCGCGGAGGCGTTCCACCCCGTCCGGCGTCATCAGGTTCTTGGTGCCGGGCGGCAAGGGCGAGGCCCTCCGGGAGACCACGGGGATCTCGGGAGCGTCGTCTTCACGCGTGAAAGCTTTGCTCACAGTGGCGTCGTCGCGTTTTTTTCAGCGACGGATGTGCGCAGCTCGACGGGCCAGGGTCGAGTCTTGTGGCTGGCGTTCGCGCCGAACTCGACATTGGAATGTCGAGCTACTTTAGGCGGCCGCCGGAATCATCCCGCTCTGGCGCGCGTAGTTGAACAGCCCGCCGGCATCCACCACCGGGCGGACATCGCCGAGCGGCTTGAAGGAATACACCTTGCCGGTGGCCTGAACCGTCACGGTGGCGGCGTCGAGATCCACCGTCACGATCTCGCCGGTCTTGAGCACGTCGCAGAGGCGCTCGGTCAGTTCGCACGGATACAGCTCGCCGGTGGCGACGCAGTTGCGGAAAAAGATGCGGGCAAAGCTTTCCGCCAGGACGATCTTGGAGCCGGCGGAACCCATCGCGATGGGCGCGTGCTCGCGGGAGCTGCCGCAGCCGAAGTTCCGGCCCGCGACGACGATGGGATACTCGCTGTCGAGCTGGCCTTCCTTCACAAAGCGCGTCGGGTAGAGCGCGTCCGGCAGGCCGATGAGCGCGTAGCTTCCGAGCTTCTCATACTCCGCCGGAATAGTGGGCACGAGCGTCAGATACTGCGCGGGAATGATCTGATCGGTGTCAATGTTGTCGCGGACGACGTAAACGGGGCCGGTGAACTGGCTTTTCATCGGGCGCGAATGTGGGGAGGCGGCACGGGCTTTTCAACCGGAATCTCGACCGTGGGCTGGCCTGCGCAGGCCGATGGGGCACCAAGCCGGGCAAGCGGGAGGCGTGCGGCATTGAAGTGCGCCAGTCCGGTTCGTGGTCCCAATGGCGCTGCTCCCAGCCGCCGTGTTTACGGCACCAGCCACAGCCCGCTCCAGCAGGTGGCCGTCCAGTTGAAGACGGCCCGGGTGTGGGTTTCCTCACCCAGTTGCAACCAGTCAATCTGGTCCACCGTGGCGACCAGCACGGCGAAGTTTTCGTAGCCCACTTCCAACTGCTTCTTCGTCACGGACGGCAATTTCAGCTCCGGCGCAATGGCATCGCCGGGAGCGTGGATGTCCGTGCCGGGCGGCAGGTTGGCGCAGTAGTTCCGCCGACCGGCCAGCGGCAGCGCCTGCCAGTGCTCGCGGGCGACCGGATCATTCTGATGCACCATCGTCCCGGCACTGATGCGGAGCTGGGTGCGGTGGACCGGATCGTGGAACAGCCAGTGTGCCTGTTCGCAGAGCTTGAGCTGATGCACCTTCTGCGCCCGGGCATCGGAATAGGCGATGAGCTGGCGCTTCGCCGCGTCCGCCCGGCGCAGGACGACGATGCGCAGGGCGCACTCGAAGAGGTTCGTGGTGCCCAGCACGGGCGTGCGGAAGGGATTGGCCGGCTCGGCGACGGCTCGCTCCAGCTCGCTCCACAGCCGGGCGGGGAGTGTTTCCAGATCAGAGGTGGTGTAGGTGTTCACGCAGTTGCAGAAGAGGGAGAAAACAGCAGTTGCCGGCAGCCGTCTAGTCCTTGGGCTTGCGGCCAATGCCCCAGATCAACCAGACCGCCAGCGCCACCAGCAGGATGAGCCACCAGAAGTAACGCAGCTCCAGCGCGGCCATCTCGACGAAGGCCAGCACCGGCTTGAACAACAGGGCCAGCAGCACCAGCACGGCCACGAGAATCAACCACCTGAGCGCGGCACGCACCTGTGGGTTCATGGGGCGGCGGGCTTCTCCGCCGGGCCGAGTGGCAGGAGCAGCGCGGCACCGGTGTTGTTGAGGTCAGCGGGGACGACCAGCGGGGACTTGCCGTTCCAACGCTCGACGATTTGCAGGCGCAGGAACGCGGGGTTCAGCTTCAGCGCGTCGCCACGCACCTTGATGGCCTCAGCGTCGCCACGCGCGCGGATGATGGCGGTCTCGGCTTCGGTCTGGGTCTGCACCTGCGTGAAGCGCGCCTGCGCGGCCTGTTGTTCCGCCACCATCTTCGCCTCGATGGCGCGCTCCAGCTCGGGCGAGAGGTCAATGTTCCGGATGACGATGTCCACCACCGTGAGCAGCGTCCCGATCTTGTGCGCGGCGGCGGCAATGGCCTTCTGCTTGATCTCCTCGCGGTTCTTCACGATCTGCTCGGCGGTCTGCGAGGCGGTGACTTCCTTGAGCGCCTCCTGCACGCGCGGGGCGATGAGGCTGTCGAACGGGTCGCCGGCGAACTGCTTGTAAATCTGCACGACGGACTGCTCCGGCACGCGGTAGAGCACGCGCACATCCAGCCCGACCTGCTGCAAGTCCGAGGAGAAACAGTCGGCCTTCACCGGCATGGTCTTCTGCCGGATGTTCACCGGCACGATGCTGGTGATGAACGGGGCCTTGAAGCCGAAGCCTTCCGGCAGGAACTGGTCGGCCGTCTTGCCGAGCGTGACTTTGATGCCGCGCGTGCCCGGGTCCACCATGTAGGTCGTCGCGGAGCCCAGGATGACGAGCGCAAACACCAGCACCCCCGCGCCGATGAGCTTGGGCAGAAAGTTCGGGTTCATCGCGTTACTTGGTGGGACGGCGAACTCCGGACGAGGGTAGCGTGGACGAGGCATTGGGTCGGTTCTGGCGCAGGCGTTCGGCGTCTTGGAGGGAAAGCAGGAGGTTGTCGCCGCCGCCGATGACCAGCGGCGTGAAGCCATCCCACTTGTCCACGATCTTCAAGTCCACGAACGCCGGGTTGTCCTTGAGCGCTTCGCCGCGGATGCGGATGGACTCGGCCTCGCCCTTGGCCTGGATGACGGCGGTGTCCGCCTCGATCTGCGCGCGCTGCTGGAGGAATTTGGACTTCGAGGCCTCCTGCTCCTGCACCATCTTGGCTTCGATGGCGTGGCCCAGCTCCTTTGAGAGTGCGATGTCCTGGATGACGATGTCCTCGATGACGAGGAGCGAGCCGACCTTCTTCCGGGCAATTTCGAGGGAGCGCGTCTTGATTTGCTCGCGCGTCTTCACGATTTGCTCCGCGCTTTGGAGGGCCGTCACTTCCTTCAGCGCCTCGTGGACGCGCGGGGCGATAAGGCTCTCAAAGACCTGGCCGTGATATTCTTGAAAGAGCTTCACGACGGACGCCTCCGGAATGCGGAAGAGCACGCGCAGCTCCACATGGATTTGCTGCAAGTCCGACGAGTAGCAATCCGCCTTGTCCTCCGCCGTCTGCTGTCGGATGGAGACGGGATGGATGAGCGTGACGACCGGGGCCTTCATGCCGAAGCCCTCCGGTTTGAAGGCCGGCGAGACCTTGCCCATCGTCACCTCCACGCCGCGATAGCCGGGATGCACCACATACGTGCCCGAGGACGCCATGATGACGGCGCAAAAAATCAGGAGGGCGACGCCGACCGTCCGCGCGATGTTTTGAGGTGTCATGCTGGCAATTTCCGAGCGTCAGAGTCCACCTTGTCCAAGGTTGAAACAAGCCTGCATTTGAGAACTCCGGACGCCAATCCCGCCTTTGCAACCGTTGCGCACGCCGTTAGTCTCGCCTTCATGCCGATGCTGGAGATCAACGCAACGCAACCCCGGTTCATTTCGCAAGCCGGCAACGTGGTGGAAGAGGAGCGGCGATGTCCGCCAACCTCCAGCACGCCGCCCGTCTCCGCCGAGTCCATCCTCCGAAAAGTCTTCACCGGAAACTTTTTGTAGGATGCCGCCAACCTCCCAAACAAATCGGCCTAAAGCCCAAGCGGCGGAAGTTGCATACGAACTACACACTTTGGGTTGGAAGGCGTTTCAAAACCTCTGCGTCACGATTACGGGAGAGGTTTGGGGGCAAACTGTGCAGAGTTTTTTTGACTCCCACGACGGTGGGCGAGACGGCGCGTTTCATGGGAAGTGGAAACCCAAAGACGGAGAGGCTTTCGAAGGTTCTTTTACAGCCCAATGCAAGTTCACCGCAAAAGCGGACAAGCAACTTCAACTTGCCGATCTCAAAGACGAATTGAAGAAGGCAAAACGCCTGGCCGCACGCGGACTTTCAGATAACTACTTCCTGTTCACCAATGCCCGCCTAACAGGTGCAACTGAGGAGAAGATTCGCGAAGCCTTCCAACAGGTCAAAGGCATCAAGCAGTTCGCAGCGTATGGTGTGGATCGAATTTCGCTCATCATTCGCGAATCATCGCGGCTGCGAATGCTAGTCCCCCGCGTTTATGGTTTGGGCGATCTCAGCCAGATTCTCGACGAACGAGCTCACAGCCAAGCCAAAGAGATACTAAGTGCGCTCGGAGATGACTTGGGGAAGTTCGTCATTACTGAAGCCTATCAGCGCAGTGCCAGGGCTTTGGTAGAACATGGGTTTGTCCTGCTGCTTGGCGAGCCGGCTTGCGGCAAATCGACCATCGCTGCGGCTTTAGCTGTTGGAGCGCTAGACGAGTGGGGGTGCTCAACGTTCAAAGTTCGCAACGCTGATGATTTTGTGGCGCACTCGAACCCACAAGAGCCGAAGCAGTTCTTCTGGGTAGACGACGCCTTCGGGGCGACTCAGTTCGATTGGTCGAGCGCTACAGCTTGGAACAGGGTGTTTCCGCACATGCAAGCTGCAATCCGTCGTGGGGCGCGAGTGCTATTCACCTCACGCAACTACATTTATCACTCGGCTCGACAACACCTCAAAGAGTCAGCCCTCCCCGTCCTCCGAGATTCGCAAGTGGTGATTCAAGTCGAGCGGCTCAGTAAGGAAGAACGCGATCAAATCCTCTACAACCACATCCGCCTTGGTTGCCAGCCGGGGATGTTTAAGAGCCAGCTTAAACCGTTTCTCTCCGCTATCGCCGCGCACTTGTAAACGCCGGTTGAAAAGTGAGACGGGGTCACGAGTGTGACAGGGCGGTCCAAAAGTGCAGCCCCTTCATTAACCATGAAGCATGTATCGCACTATGGCAGACTGGGCAGACATACGACGGCGGG
>Ga0255188_1000004_pt1 | contig 146567 bp, 134 predicted proteins | sample Miss_Cont_RepB_8_FD_188427 | JGI IMG/M metagenome (GOLD analysis project Ga0255188, IMG submission 188427) | Freshwater microbial communities from Mississippi River, Louisiana, United States - Miss_Cont_RepB_8h | ecosystem: Environmental > Aquatic > Freshwater > River | place: USA: Louisiana... | reverse complement strand
CGGCTCAAAAATTGCTTCACGCAAAAAATCGCTGAAGCCAATTTCGCTTACTTGCTCGACATGATCAGCAATCAATTCGTAGCCGGTGTTCGAATAAATCCGTTTACGACCGGGCGTAACTATCGGCACCGCGCCGTCGAAACTGTAGCCACCGGCATGTGACAACAAGTGGGCGAGCGTGCAATCTTGCTGACCGACTTGTGCATCGAGACTTGTTGAACCATCTTCAACGGCGATCAATGTCGCCCATGCTGTTATCAGTTTCGAAACTGAAGCGATTCGCGAGGGTCGAGTTGTATCACCAAAAGTATGTGCAACGCCACGGCGATCAATGATGCAAATTGAAGTATTGCTCGCTGGCCATTCGCGAACGAGATCGAACGCCCGCATCGGGCTATTTTGCTGCGCGAATTAATTCGGCAACGCGAAATGCCAAGTCGAGTGACTGGCGAGCGTTTAGTCGCGGGTCGCAAACGGTCTCATAACGCGTGTCAAGATCTTCTTGACTTACCGTCTCAGCACCACCCAAACACTCGGTGACGTTTTCGCCTGTCAACTCGATATGAATGCCACCTGGCCAAGTGTTTTCGGCGCGGTGCGCCAAGACGAAACCAGTGATTTCACGAATGATGTCATCAAAGTGGCGAGTCTTGCGACCGTTTGTCGCAGAAAATGTATTTGCATGCATCGGGTCACATGCCCAAACAACAGGGTGACCAGCATCGCGAACTGCGCGCAACAGTGGTCGCAATCCAGATTCGATCTTGTCGGCGCCCATTCGAGTGATCAATGTCAGGCGACCAGGTATGCGCGACGGGTTCAATACCTCGCACAACGAAAGCACAAAATCAGTCGTCGTATCGGGCCCGATTTTGCAACCGACGGGGTTGCCAACACCACGCAAAAACTCGATATGTGCGCCGTCGAGTTGGCGAGTGCGCTCACCAATCCACAACATGTGCGCCGAACAGTCATACCAGTTGCCCGTGAGCGAGTCTTGACGTGTGAGCGACTCTTCGTATCCAAGCAACAAAGCCTCGTGGCTTGTGTAGAAATCAACTTCATGCAGTGCACTGTGGCTTTCGGTGTCGACACCGCATGCACGCATAAATGCGAGCGCTCGTTCAACTTCACCCGCAACTTGCTCATAGCGCTGACCTTCGGCGCTCGTTGTCACAAATTCTTGGTTCCATGCATGCACGCGATTCAGGTCGGCAAAGCCTCCCTTGGTGAATGCGCGTAACAAGTTAAGGGTGCTAGCTGATTGGTGGTAGGCCTGAACAAGTCGTTGCGGGTCTGGCACCCGTGATTCGCCGTGCGGCGCTGGGTCGTTGACCATGTGGCCGCGGAACGACGGCAGTTCGACGCCTCCAATTTTTTCGGTGTCACTAGAACGAGGTTTTGCGAATTGTCCGGCGATGCGGCCAACTTTTACGACAGGCACACCCATTGAATATGTAAGCACGAGGGCCATCTGCAGAATCACACGCAGTTTCTCGCGAATATTTACCGCTGTGAACTCTTCGAAACTCTCCGCACAATCGCCGGCCTGCAACAAAAATGCATTGCCACTTGCAACTTGGCCAAGTGATGCGAGCAACGATCGCGCTTCACCCGCAAAAACAAGCGGGGGATACGAACTGATCTGCTTTAGCGCCTGCTCTAGATCATTTTGGTCGGGCCATTTTGGCTGTTGAGCAGCGACGTTGTTCTGCCATGAAGACGGGGTCCAACGGGTACTCATATTTATAACCCTATTGCCAGGGCAAGCCTCAGACGGTGAGAATTTCGCCGGCGTCGTCGCGAAGCGTATCTACAGCGCGGCTTACGAGGCGACGTGCTGCTTCAGCGGTTACGCCGAGTTCTTCGCCAACTTGACGGAAGCTCTTTCGCTCGCCATCATGCAAACCAAAACGTGCCTCAACTGCATAGCGAGCACGCTCGTCGAGTGTGCCAAGCAAGCGGTCGAGCAAGTTCGTGTCAACCATGCCCATGACGGCATCTTCTGGGCTGATGTCTTCGTTTGGTACGAGGTCACCCAAAGTTGCATCGCCATCTTCGCCAATTGTCTTGTCGAGCGAAACTGGTGTCGTTAAGCGATGCAATTCTGCGTTCATCGCACTCAAACCTTCGGCATCGCCCGAACCTTGACGCAATGCTGCACGCAATGTTGCCGAGCGATCACCAGGAATTCGAATGAGACTTGCTTTTTGGTCAAGCGCACGACCAATTGCTTGACGAATCCAGAATGTTGCGTAGGTCGAAAATTTGAAACCACGACGCCAGTCGAACTTGTCGACTGCGTGCTCGAGACCCAGATTGCCTTCTTGAATCAAGTCGAGAAGATCCATGCCCTGTGGCAACGGATAGCGACGCGCAATCGAAACAACCAATCGAAGGTTTGAACGAATGAAACGATCTTTGGCGCGGGCCGCATTGCGCATGTCGGCGCGAATTTGAGCACTGCGTTCACCTTTTTCGTGACGCTTCTTTGCCTCACGACCAGCTTCGATCGCTTTCGAGAGATCGCGTTCATCTTCGGCATTGAGCAAAGCAACTTTGCCGATTTCGTTCAGGTAGATGCCAATTGAGTCAGACATGGGGGGTTTTGATTCTTTCTATATGGGGGGTATTCGGGGGACTTGTTACATTAGGGCATCGGCACAAAGAGGTCAAGAGGTTAGTGAAAACTTTCATAATTTTTTAAGCCAGGTTTTATAAGCCTTTTGTCGGGTTGATTATGGGTAGGCGGGCGTTTGACTCATACACTTTGATAGTGCCAATGCGTGTCGGACTGTTCGGGGGAACATTTGATCCGCCCCACTTGGGCCACCTAGTTACGGCCGTAAATGTCCGACATGTGCTCAAACTTGACCTTGTCATCTTGATGGTGGCTAACGATCCGTGGCAAAAGCACGGCACTCGTGAGGTCGCTAGTGCCTCTGACCGGTTGGCGATGGTGCAAGCCGCAATTGATGGTGTTGATGGATTACTTGCGGGCGATGACGAAATTACTCGTGGCGGTCCGAGTTATACCGCCGACACGCTGGCCGTTTTGCACGAGCGATACCGCGATGCCGAGATTTTTACAATTGTTGGTGATGATGCGGCCGCCAAATTTGGTTCATGGCAGAGGGCTGATGAAATCGCAAAGCAGTCGACACTGGTTGTTGTTGACCGACCCGGCTCGCCGTTGTTGCCACCAAGCGAATTTGATTGGCATCGTGTCGAAGTGCCGCGTCTCGAAGTGAGCTCGAGCGATCTTCGCGCGCGATTTATCGACGGTCGTCCACTCGAATATCTAGTTTCTGATGCAGTGATGCAAGTTATTGCTGAGCGCGGATTGTACGGTTCGAACAAGTGACGGCGATTCCGCATCGACAAAAACAGCGCGCGATCGTTGCGCTTTGTTGTGGTGTTGCCGCAGCATTGATGTTGCCGGCCGGACTCGTCGTTGGCTACAACTCAGTTCTTAACTCTGGCAACGGAACAAATGTAAACAATGTAAAGACTCTGACTATTCCGAGCACGCCAGTGGCACTGTTGGCAACTGTCAACTCGTCAAACGAAGTGACTTCGATAAATGTGATTGCGCTTTCTGGCAACAGTTTGGGTGGCACGATAATTTCGCTTCCTGCCAAGTCGATGGCAGAAGTAGCCGAAGACGAAGATGCGCGCCGAGTATCAGACTCGTATACGGGTGGTGACGCTTCGGCTTTTGTTGCCGATGTCGAAGGTTTACTTGACGTCTCGATTTCAACTGTCGGCATCTTGAAGCGAGCAGATCTGATTGAACTGTTTGATCCGATCGGTCCTGCCGAGATTCTTCTAGATTCTGATGTTCGCAACACCGAACCTGACGGTTCGCAGCGCACGGTTGCAAAGATCGGTCGAGCAACAGTTGAGACTGCAACACTTGTTGACGTTTTGCTGGCGCGCCAAACTGACCAAGTTGAAGCCGATCGCTTCAATCACCAAAAGTCTGTGTTGACCGCGATTGCAAATACTGTTGGTCTTGGTTTGAAACTTGAGCCTGCAGTAAGCACCGCCGAGTCGCCAACTGATTTCAAGTCAGTTTTTCAGCGACTCATTTCGGGACCAATTCAAGTTTGGCAATTTGCGGCAAGCGCCGTGCCTGCGGGCGATTTGAATCCCAATTCAATAGATATGTATCAACTCGACACTGCTGAGGTGACGATGATTATGGCCAGCGTTGCGCCAACATCGAAGACCGGGTCAGATCTCACGGGGCAGTTGTCGGTGCAGATCGATAGTCCATTCAACAATGCTGTTGTCAGTCGCGAGATTGTTCGGCGGTTGATGGCTAAAGGTCTAAACATCGCCCTGGTGCGCGAGGTTCCCGGACCGCCGCAAGAAGTGACGCGGGTGCTTTATGTCGACAGCAATGTTTTGTCGGGTGTTGAAGATCTGGCCAGCTTTATTGGTGAGGTTTCTGCGGGTCGCACCAATGAGCGGGCGCAGGGCATCGACCTGCAAATTGTCATCGGCGCAACTTTCGCTCAGTTTCTTGAGAGCAATCCAGAGATTCCGACTACTACCCTGAGTAACGGCGACGAATGACAGACTTTCAAATTCAACCTGAGGCATTGCAGATAGCAAAGATCGCCGCACAAGCCGCCGATGATAAGCAGGCAACCGACATCACGGTTTTGAATGTTGGCGAAATTCTTGCGATCACCGATCTTTTTGTTGTCGCAAGCGCCGGCAACAAGCGACAAGTGCGCACAATTTGTGATGCGATCACCGACGCAGTTCGCACGCAAACCGGTCGGTCGCCGTTGTCAAGCGAGGGTATGTCGCAACAACAATGGATTCTCATCGATTACGGCAGTGTGGTCGTGCACGTCTTTGACGACGACACCCGCAGGTTTTACGAAATCGAGCGGCTCTATCGCGACGTGCCTCTTGTCAGCTGGCGCCTCGTCAGTTAATTGGCTGATCGGGTAGCGTAAAGAAGTCGTTTGGGGCTATAGCTCAGTTGGTAGAGCGCTTCCATGGCATGGAAGAGGCCAGGGGTTCGAATCCCCTTAGCTCCACAAGTGTTCGCTTAAATGCAACCAACAGTTAACCGACTCTCTCTGTCTAGTTAACTCACCTTGTTTATTGTCTGAACTTACGAAGTTCAACCAAATCAACTAGGGGCTATATGGCTAACGAAATGCATGAAGAAGTAAGCAATAAGTCGAATAATCGTGAATTCGAAGATGTTTTAAATAGTTATATGTCAAGGCGCTCACTTTTAGTGGGCTCGCTTGCTGGTGCTGCACTCACATTTGTTGGTGCTCGCGTAGCATCAGCGTCTGCGTCAAATGGTTCGAGTGCTAAGACTGCGTCTCAAGTGGTTGCAGCAAAGTCGCCAAAAATTGGTTTCACATCGATCCCATTGCAGGGCAGCCCGATGCCGACAATTGCGCCTGAATATTCATACAGCGTGTTGATCCCGTGGCGTGAAAAGCTAGACGGCAGTGGCACCTCATTCGACTATGCAGGTTTTACCGCGGCACAACAAGAGAAGAGCATCGGCATTGGTCACGACGGTATGTGGTATTTCGGTGACAATAAAAAAGGTTTGTTGTGCATAAATCATGAATATGGCACGACTCCTCACCTCATGGGTAAAACAGTGCCGACAAGTGCAGCCGATGTCGCACTGTCGCAAACGGCGCACGGCGTTTCAGTTGTCGCAATTGAGAATGTCGGCGGCAAGTGGAAAGTCGCAAAGAATAAAAAGAATCGGCGCATTCATGTAAACACTCTTGCGCAGATGAGTGGTCCAGTTGCTACAAGCTCTTTGATCCAGAACGTTGCGAATAATCCGATTCAGGGCACGCTGAATAACTGTGCAAATGGAAAAACTCCATGGGGCACATACTTGACCTGCGAAGAAAACTTCAATGGATATTTCGGATCAACATCAACAACTTGGAAGCCGAGTGCAGAACAGGCGCGATACGGTTTAACTGCCGGTGGATTCGGTTACGACTGGCATAAGTTCGATGCACGCTTCAATTTGGCAGATGCGAATTACGTAAACGAAGCAAATCGTTTTGGTTATGTTGTTGAAATTGACCCAAATAAACCCGGTTCTCAACCAATCAAGCGCTCTGCGCTTGGTCGAGTCAAGCACGAAGGTGCCGAAGTAGTCGAAGGCAAAGACGGTCGCATTGTTGTTTACATGGGTGACGATGAGCGATTTGACTACGTCTACAAGTTTGTGTCGAAGTCGAATTGGAAATCGATGATCAAAGCCGGTGTGAGTCCTCTTGATGAGGGCACGCTCTATGTAGCCAGGTTCAATGACGATGGCACAGGAGCATGGCTTGAACTGAGCCCGAGTAATCCGGCGTTGTCAACATGGACGCTCGATAAAATTTTGGTCTACACACGTATGGCAGCCGATGTCGTTGGCGCCACGAAAATGGATCGACCAGAATGGATCGCTGGTTCAAAGACTGGCGAAATGTACGTGACGTTGACGAACAACACGCAACGAGGCACAGTTGGCAAAGCTGACGTCAACAAAGCGAACCCAACAAAAGTAAACACATATGGCCACATCGTGCGTTGGAAAGATGCGAGTCAATACCTTGGTATGACATTCACTTGGGATATTTTCCTTTTGGCAAACGAAACATTTGACGAAGGTGGTCAGATGTTTGGTTCACCTGATGGCATCTGGATTGACTCTGATGATCGTGTTTTCGTTCAAACAGATGGTGAGCAGCCGGGCAAGTTCAATGACCAAATGCTCGTCGCCAATGCGAAAACTAAAGAAATTCGACGACTATTCACAGGTGTCAAGGGATGCGAAGTTACAGGTGTGACTGTCACTCCAGATCGCAAGACGATGTTTGTCAACTTGCAACACCCTGGCGACGGTGACCCAGCGATCAGTAATTTCCCAGCTCCTTATACGGGTGCTAGCGGCCCTGTGCCACGCGACTGCACGATTGTGATCACTCGTAAAAACGGTGGAATCATCGGCAGTTAGCCAGCAGAAATAGCGCCTGCAGCCTAAGTCTCTCGTGTGGACGTCACCTTTCTGGCGTTTCGCACGAGAGACTAAGTTTTACTGAATGGCAACGACAGCAAATTCACAAGATTTTTCGTTAAATGGTTTGCGTGTGTTGGTGACGGGTGGCGGTTCGGGCATTGGCAAAGCAATCGCCGATGCGATGACGAAAGCAGGTGCTCGTGTTGTTGTTTGTGATGTCAACAACACGACTAAGCCAAATTATGTTTGCGATGTTTCGAACTCGAGAGACGTCGATGCAATGTTTGCCGCAATTCAGCGCGACCTTGGTGGTCTTGATGTGCTGGTCAATAATGTTGGCGTGCCTGGCCCAACGGCTCGCGTCGACGAAATGGATGCTGACGCATACGACGAGTGTGTACGAATAAATCTGGGCGGCACATTTCGCTGCACTAAAGCCGCTGTACCTATGTTGCTAAAAACTCGCGGTTCTATCATCAACATTTCGACAAGCGCCGGCATCTTCGGCTATCCGTTGCGCTCGCCATATGTCGCAGCAAAGTGGGGAATTATCGGCCTTACAAAATCGTGGGCGATGGAGCTCGGCGCCGACGGAGTTCGATGTAACGCGATTTGCCCAGGTTCGGTTAGTGGCCCGCGTATGGATGGCGTGATCGAACGCGAAGCGGCTGCAACTGGCGTTAGCCCACAGAGCATTCGCACCGGATACGAGAATCAAGTTTCAATGAAAACTTTTATCGATGCGACAGATATTGCAGCAGCAGCTGTTTTTCTAAGTTCGCCCGCTTCCAGGTTCATTACTGGTCAGGTTTTGCCCGTCGATGGCAATATCGAAACCATGCGCGCCTAATATTTTTCGAGGATCAAATATGTCAGCGATTGAATTAGATGGCGCGGTAACTCTCAAGAATTTATTTAAGTCGTATGGCGACCGAGTTGTAGTCGATGACGTCTCATTAGAAATTAAAGCAGGCGAGTTTTTCTCGATGCTTGGACCATCAGGTTGTGGCAAAACAACAACGTTGCGGATGATCGGTGGCTTTGAACAGCCTGACAGTGGCAGCGTATTTATCGATAAACGCGATGTAACCAACGATGAGCCAGAAGAACGACCATTGAATACTGTTTTTCAGAATTATTCGCTGTTTCCACATCTCAACGTCAAAGAAAATGTCAAGTTTGGTTTGCGGTTCGAAAATAAATTTACAAAGAGTTCGAAGCCAGAAGAACAACGAGTTGGTGAAGCGCTTGAACTTGTTCAACTTGGAAGCTTCGGCGAACGTCGAGTGCATCAACTCTCAGGTGGCGAGCAACAGCGTGTTGCGCTGGCTCGCGCGCTGATACTTGAGCCCAGTGTCTTGTTGCTTGACGAGCCTCTCGGCGCACTCGACGCCCAATTGCGTTCGAGATTACAGATTGAATTAGCAACACTGCAACGCCAAATCGGGATCACCTTCATTTATGTCACTCATGACCAGCATGAGGCATTCACAATGAGTGACCGCATCGGCGTAATGCGCGCTGGTCGATTAATGCAGGTGGGTGCCCCACGCGAACTTTATGAGTCACCTAACTCCGTTGAAGTCGCTCAGTTCGTAGGTGCGGCAAATTTAATTTTGGGCGAGGTGACTTCGCGTGGAGTTGTCGAACTCGCCGGCGAGAAATTTGTTTGCCCTGAATCTGCGCCATTGGGCAAAGGAATGATGATGATTCGGCCCGAGCGCATTCGCATTGGCTCGGGGTCACATACGGCACTAATTCAACGAGTAACTTTTGCAGGTTCGAGCCTGCGTGTTGCCCTTAAAGTAGGAACCGAAACCATCAACGCAGAAGTAGCGAACGATGAGACTTCGTCGAGTTTAAGTGCAGGTCAAATTACGACGATTGATGTGCTGCCCGATGCTGTGCGGGTGTTACCGCTTTCGGTTTAGTTGTTCAACTGAGTGACGTCTGCAAGAGCGGCTCTTAATCCGCCACGTTCGCCGTGTCGTTTGCGCCATGCGGACAAACCAAAAAGTCCGATAATCAAAACAGCAAATGAAGTCAGTACGAGAAGTGTCGCCAGAGCGTTGAGGGCCGGTGTTGCACCGCCACGCACTGATGAATAGATGCGTAACGGCACCGTCTCAGAACTGACACCAGCGGAGAGAAAACTTGTAATTACGAAGTCGTCGATCACTGTTGCGAATACGACCACGAGACTGGCCATGACCGACGGCCAAAGCATCGGTAAGAGCACGAAGCGCAGTGCTTGCAATCTGGTGGCGCCGAGGTCTCTTGCTGCTTCTTCGAAAGAGGCACCAATCGAAACGAGTCTTGCGCGAACAATGACTACGACGCTCGCCAACGAAAATGTGACGTTGCCCAACAACTGGGCAGCGAACCCCAACGGAATTGCAGTAAACAAACGAGTGAATGTCAACAAGAGTGCTGCACCAACGACAATTTCTGGTGTTATCAGTGGTGTTGAAGTCAGACTCTGGACGAATTTTGCGTTGCGACCACGAATTCGCTGTGAGCCGATCGCCAAAGCAATGCCAAGAGGAGTGACAATCAATAAAGTCGAGACCGCGAGCACCAGTGAGTTAACAATTGCATTTCGCATTTCAGCGCTTTGAAAGACCGACAGGTTGGGGTCTTGCCACCACCATCTAAGTGAAAAACCTTGCCAAACAGTTCGGCTTCGTCCATCGTTAAATGAGAAAATTACTGCGATGACAACTGGAACGAGACTCCAAACGATGTATCCCCAAATTAGAAACCTAAGTGGTGATTGGTGTTTTTTGTTGATGGGCAACATTAGTTATCTCGTAATTTGTCTGGATTGTTGTCGCGTACTTCGTAGGTAAAAAGACATAAACAACAGCAAGAACAGCGAAAGCGCAAGAACGAGAAGTGCTCCGTTCTGCGGTTGAGAGCTGGCATTTAAAAAGAAATCGATTTGATTGCCAATCATCTCTGTGCTTGGTGACCGTGAAAGAAGATCGTTTGTGTAGTAATCGCCGAACATTGGTAGCGCAATTAAAACTCCTGCAGCGACTAAACCAGCTTTAGACATTGGCAAAGTAACAAGTCGAAATGCTTGCCGAGAGTTCGCACCGAGATCTCTAGCCGCGTCGACTAGTCGCCAGTCGAGTCGCTCAAGAGTCGCATAAAGAGGCAAAATTAAAAATGGTATGTATCCGTAAACTAAGCCGAGAGTCACCGTGATGGGTGAGCCATCAAGCCAGTTGTAGTTCATACCGAAAATGCGCATTAAACGCGTGAATAAACCATCGACACTGAGTAGGTTGACCCAAGCCAACATGCGCATTAGATAGTTGACCCAAAAGGGAACAATTATCAGCACAAGTAGGAGCAGTTTGTATCGACCAGCATGTCGCGCCAAAAAATAAGCAATTGGAAATCCGATTAGAAAGCACAGTGTCATCGCCGAGAAAACGTACACAAGAGTGCGTATTGCGACGCCGCGTAGCGGGCCATTTGCAAGGCTAGAAATGATTTGCCTTGCTTGCAAGAAATCCCAAGACAGAGGATTCCATTGTGGAACCGCATCACGAAAGATCGGGTCGATTGATCCGAATGCGATGCACGCGACTGCATAAAACGGAATTACAAATAGCGCGATCAGCCAAACTGTGCCCGGAATTGCGAATCCTGCCCAAAGGCGAGGCGAGTTTTTCAATTTAGTTTGCGTCAGCCCGCGGTGAAGCGCGTCCATTGTTCGAGCCACAGTGCATCAACCGCAGGCTCAAGTGAAACTTGGGCGAGACCCGCTTTGTATTTCTCTGGCGTTACCAATGCGTCAGTTAGTGACTCAGGAATTGTGCCACTTGAGATCAAAAGATCAACCGTGATTGATTCGAGGGCTGGCTGATAGCCGACATATTCGCGGTTTAGCAACGCATTATCTGTGTCACTCAAAAAGTTGATCAACTGATGCGCAAGCACCGGCGCCTTCGCGCTCTTTGCAATGCACATAAAGTCGTTTTTGGTCACTGTCTTTTCTGGATACCAAAAGCCCAAGACATCAGGCGCCACACCCTCTGGAAGGTATTGCAGAGCTGTGAACAAATCGCCCGACCAAGTGAAGTTGATATCGCGGTTGCCGGACGGAATTTCTGTGTATGCCAAAATATCGACTTTTGGATTTGTCGCTTCACGCATTGCAATTAAGTCGTCGCCGGCCTTTTGAATGATCGCCGCATCTACCGTGTTGCCGTCGAAATTTCCTGCTCGAAACATCGCCATCGCCAACGTGTCGCGATATGAATCAAGGACCCCAACTTTGCCGTTGAACTGCGAATCCCAGAGAATGTCATATCCGTTTCCTTCGAATGCATTTTTGTCTATGCGGTCTGTGCGATATCCGATGCCGTTGCCATAAATGAAATATGGCACCGTGTATTGAGATCCAAGGTCGTAGTACGGATTTTGCAGTCCGCTTATCACATTTCCGAAATTTGGGATGTATGACTTGTTAAGTGGTTGAAGCAGATCGGCGGCAATGAGTTTTGCCAAACCCGTATCGGTCATGCCGAGAATCAGGTCTGGTTTAAATGTGCCGTTGCGTAATTTGGCGATAGCGGCTTCCTCAGTGTCGTAAATACTTGTCACAACTTTGCATCCAAATTTTTCTTCAAAAATTGCTATCGACTCTGGGTTCTGATAGTCAGCCCAGTTGAGAATCTCGAGTGTGCCCGATTCGTTGGGTAGCCCGTCGGCGATCGCATCAGTAGTTAGAGGCAACTTGATTGGGTTCTGTGGTGTGCCGATCGATAAACCGCCCGACTCGGTTTCTGTTGACCCACCGCAGGCGGCAAGCAACGAGCCCCCAAATGTGATTGCACCCGAAGTGATAGCGAGGTTTCGCAAGAAGTCGCGACGCCCCATCGGTCTGAATTGTTGGTTAGTCATGGCCTAAACTTAGCAATGTGAATTCGCTCGACCAAATAATCGAGGCCGAAGAGCAGACTTTTCTTCGTCGGGTACCAAAGTCAGTTGCGCTTCACGAGCGAGCCTCGTTGTCAATTCCGGGTGGTGTGCCTTCAAGCTGGGCGAGTTCGCGACCGACCCCAGTATGGGTCAGTCATGGTGAGGGCGCATATGTCTGGGATGTCGACGACAACCGCTACATTGACTTTCACGCCGGCTACGGCGCAAACATTGTCGGCCACGCCAATCCGAGTGTGGTCGCTGCCGTGCAAAAACGTGTAACTCAAGGCACGCATTTTGCCCAACCCACACCCGATTCGATAGTTGTTGCCGAGGAGCTATCGCGCAGATTTGGTTTGCCGCAATGGAGATTTTGTAACTCGGGGACAGAAGCAACTATGGACGCCGTTCATCTGATGCGCTCAATAACCGGACGTGACTTGATTGTGAAAGTTGAAGGTTCATATAACGGGCATCACGATTCGGTTGCGATTTCAATCTTTCGCTCGGCTCGCGAACTTGGCCCTGCAGACCGACCATGGCTAACACCGGGAGCTGGAATTCCGCAGGCGATTGCCGACTGCGTTCGAATCGTGCCTTTTAATGACATTGACGCGCTGAAGCGAGTGTTTGCTGAGTACGAGGGTCAAATCGCCGGAATGATTTTCGAACCGATCTTGATGGGTGCGGGCATCATCGTGCCACAGCCTGGATATCTAGAGGCGGTCAAGAAACTTGTGCATCAAAACGGTGCACTCTTGACATTTGACGAAGTTAAAACTGGCTTAGTAATTCATCAAGGTGGAGCGACGGCAATGTACGGCGTCACCCCCGACATAATTTGTCTCGCAAAAGCACTCGGAGGTGGATTGCCCTGTGGTGCGATAGGTGGCACGACTGAGGTCATGTCGGCGATTTCAAATGGAAGTTATAGCCAAGTCGGAACATTCAATGGCAACCCACTAACGATGGCTGCGACGAAAGCGGTGCTAACCGAAGTTTTGACCGACGACGCGTATGCGCAAGCGAATGATGTTGGTGCTTATATTTTGAAGCACGCCGTGTCGACTTTACAACGCCACGGGCAAGGCGCACACGGATATCAGTTTGGTTTCAAAGTTTCGGTTGTATTCTGTGCCGAGCCGGCAAAAAATTATCGTGACTTTCTTGAAGTCAGTACTGGCGCGATGCACTTAAATTATTTAAAGCAATTTAACGGTGGAGTATTTTTGGCGCCGTGGGGTAAGAGCGAGTCGCTAACACTTTCAGTTGCCCATACGCGAGAACATGGTGATGTATTTCTGCATAATCTTGAAAAACTCGGAAAAGATATCGAGTCAATGAGTGTTCGAAACTCAGAAGTCTTCGCAGCGGGAAGTTTCAACTAATTTCTGTGCGATAGCGCCGTACAAATTGCTTGCAGTATTTTTCCATTTTTGTGTGGTAGGCGTTGGTGAACGACTTCGACGTAACGCCACGCTGGACACGAACGCATACTGAAATATCTTGCTGGTTGACCAGGTCGCTGAAACTGATTGTGGGCTCAAGATCAAACTCAGGATTGTTTACAGCATTTTTCGGAAATAAGTAATACGTGTAAATGGTGGTATGGGTTGGCGAGCGGGGCACATAGCGAGACAGCACAGCAACAGTCGGAGAGATATCAATCAACATATTTGGGTAGACAAATGCACCGAATACCGCATAATCGTCAAGTTCGCTCATTGCTGGTAGTAACGGTAGGTTTTCGTCTTTCTTAAATGACAACGACGTCGCACCTGGTGTGAGACTGGCGCCCCAATCGGAGCGATCTTCTTGAATTGTTTTTCCAGTTTTATAAACCGGCACCAGATCTACTAGTTCGGGGTGCACCACGGCACAATGCAAACATTCGCTGTAATTCTCGGCGAGCACCTTCCAGTTGGCTTCAACTTCGTCAATTGTCGTTCGAGCATTTTTGAGTGTTGAGAGACCAAACTTTTCAAGTTCGAGTGGACGCGAGTAGTGGTCGTTAAGCCATGTCGTCAAAGATGGGGAATTTGGGTCGAGCGAGACAAAAATTGCTCCTTGCCACTCATCAACTTTGACTGGCCTTAGACCAAGTGTTGAGCGGTCTATCGAATCTTTTTCGTGCAGCGGGGTGGCGATCAATGCGCCTTCGACCGAATAGCTCCAGGCGTGATACGGGCATGTAATCGCAGCGCCAAAACCAGAACCGCTTGAATCACAAAGTTGTGAACCGCGGTGTTGACATACGTTGTAAAAAGCCCGAAGTTGATTTTCGCGATTACGCAAAATCAGGATGCTCTCGTTTCCGATATCGACTACTAAACGATCGCCTACTTTGTTGAGCTCTTCGCTGATGCCAGCGAAACACCAATTTGTTCCGTAGATATTTTGCATCTCACGTTTGAATGTCTCCGGCGAGATGTACTCATCGCGTGAAAAACTCTCGCTGAGTCCAGCGATTTCTTTTTTTGTCATGCATTCCATCCCAAACCAGTTGGAATATCTTCGTAGTCAACTGTCCATAGCCGACCGCCGTTCAGATCTGAGCCGTCATAGCAGCGATAGCCAAGAAGGCGCTGTTGCAAGGGTGTGAATGTCTTTGCTTGATCTTCGGTGATACCCAGGCAACCTGCTTCTTCGGGTGTAAGCCAACCGTATATATACGACATGTGCAGACCGAAGCGCGGTTCATTATTGGTTTTGTTTGCGCCCGCGCTATGCAGAACTTTTCCGGTGTAGATCATTCCGCTACCCAGTGGCATCACTGCTTGTGTGATTTCATCTTCGGTAGCTTCGCGTTTGTAGTCAGTCCATCTGTGGCTTCCGGGAGCAACACGCGTGGCACCATTTTCAGCGGTGAAGTCAGAGAGTGCGAGCATGCAACTAATTTGACAGATCGGAGTTGTCGGCGTATTCATCGTTGGCCAGTCATCAGAGTCTCGATGCATATATTGCGGGCTTCCACCAGGCATGACGATCATCATCTGACCAGTGTTCATCCAATAGCTGGCGCAGTGCGGCTTGAGAACGGCATCGGCGATGGCAAGCAAAATCGGGTGTACGAGAACTTCGTCAGCAAAAGTTCGGGATCGATGGGCTAGGCGGGTGAATCGCTTGGTTTGCTGTCCCCAAAAATAATTAACAAGTTCGTGACTAGTCTTTGGCCCGACTTGAGTCGTGCTTGTAGTTGATTTAAGTTCTTCGAGCATTCGTGCAACCACTTCAGGACTGAGCATGTTGTGCACAATCACGCCGCCATCGCGGTCAAGAATTTCAAGGATTTCACTTAGTGGCGCAGTCTTGCCATCGACAACCGTGAGGCTTGGTTTGGTCGTCGTAATCTGCTTATTCATACACAAATTCTACCAATTAGCCTTCTGGCATGCGTTTTGATTTGCAAATCAACCCAGGCAATTCAATTTGGCCAATCGCACGCGATGCTGCACAAGCAGCAGAGGCTGCAGGTTTCAAAACGTTGTGGACGGTTGATCATCTTGCGGGCGATGTCATGCACGCACCTGATATGCCTGAATGTTTTACTTTGCTTGGCGCACTGGCCGGTGTAACTTCAAAAATTGAACTTGGGCCGTTAGTTGTAAATGTTGGCAATCGCCACCCAGCGATTCTCGCCAACAGCGTGGCGACGATGCAACAGATTTCAGGAGGACGGTTTGTGTTGGGTTTGGGTGCAGGTTCATCACCAGATAGTCCGTTCGCTGCTGAGCGCAGAGCGATCGGTTTATTGCCCCCAGCGAAACTTGCCGACCGTCATGCGGCGTTAAAAAATGCTCTCGATGTGATGAATGAAATGTGGTCACCTACTCGACGTGATGAACTTGCAGCGTTTCCAATTCCGAACCCAAAACCAAATGTGATCATCGGGGCTAATAGCGTTGCGCTGGCAAAAATTGCGGGCGAGCGCACGAATGGCATAAACATACGTGCGACACATGAGCGAGCCAGTGAAATTTTGGCTGCAGCAAAACTTGCTCACGACTGTTCGGGTCTCAAAAAACCGTTTACGGTTTCAGTTTGGGAGCATTACGACGAGGCGCTATTACGTGGCGACGACCCTCGCCTGGATATTTGGCGAAATTGGGGTGTTGATCGCGTAATTTTGCTGATGTTCAAGTCAGTCGATTTCGCCGCACTCAACCGCGCCGCAAAATTCTTAAACTAGCGATTTAAAGAACGAAGTTGATTAGGCGTTTGGGGACGATGACGATTTTGGCTGGGGTGGCGCCGGCAAGTGCTGCAATTACTTTCGAGTCAGCGAGTGCGAGTGCTCGCAATTCGTCGTCTGAAATGTCGGCGGGTGCAGCCAAACGGGTGCGCAGTTTGCCGTTGATCTGAACCGGTATTTCGATTGTCTCGCTGAGTAATAGTTTTGGATCAGCGATCGGAAACGCCGCATAAGTAATTGGCGTTTGGATGCCGAGCTTCTGCCACAGTTCTTCAGCGATATGTGGGCAAAGTGGTGAAAGCATCTGAGTTAACGGCACCGCAATTTCGCGTGGCGTCGAACCAGCAGCATTGACATGCACAGTCAGCGCGTTGTTGAGTTCAATAAGTTTTGAAATTGCCGTATTGAATCGCAAGTTCTCCATATCTTGGCGTACGCCGTCGATGCAGCGGTGCAGTGCACGACGCAACTCAACAGGTGCTGGCTCGTCAGAAACATGCAGCTCGTTAGTTTCTTCATCCACCAGGTTGCGCCAAGTACGTTGTAAGAAGCGTTGCATGCCGACGACATCACGGGTGTTCCACGGGCGGCTTGCATCAAGTGGGCCGGTGCTCATTTCGTAAAGTCTGAAAGTGTCAGCACCAAATTCGTCATACATCTCGTCAGGCGTGACGATGTTCTTTAAACTTTTGCCCATCTTGCCGTATTCGCGAACAACAGTTTCGCCCTCGAATAGGTAATTGCCATTTTGCTCGACGACTTCGTTGGCAGGCACAGTTTGTCCGCGCGAGTCGCGATATGCGTATGCCTGGATATATCCCTGGTTGAAAAGTTTGTGGAATGGTTCTTCGCTTGAGACGTGACCGAGATCAAACAAAACTTTGTGCCAGAAGCGTGAATAAAGCAAGTGCAAAACTGCGTGCTCAACGCCACCAACATATAGGTCAACACCACCAGTGTGACCAGCAGACTTTGGGCCCATCCAGTAGCGCTCGACTTCGGCGTCGACGAATCGCTCGCTGTTCGTTGGGTCGAGATATCGCAATTCATACCAACACGAGCCAGCCCATTGCGGCATCACGTTGACTTCGCGTCGATAAGTTTTTTTGCCGTCGCCTAGATCTAGTTCAACTTTCAACCAATCAGTAACTCGTGCGAGTGGCGGCATCGGGTCGGTTGTTTCGTCATTGGGGTCAAGTGCCTGTGGCTTGAAATCGGTGAGTTCAGGAAGCTTGACGGGCAGTAACTCGTCTGGCACTGAATACGGCATGTCATTTTCGTCGTAAACAATCGGAAAGGGCTCACCCCAATATCGCTGTCGTGAAAACAGCCAGTTGCGAAGTTTGTAGGTTATTGCCGACTCACCACACTTATTGTTTTCGAGCCATGAATTAACTTGCGAAATCGCATCGCTCATTGAGCGCTTTCCGTCGAGCGAGAGATTTTTGTTTGACGAATTGATGTAAGTGCCTTCGCCGACAAACGCTGTGGGCCAAAGTTTGCAATCGGTGGTTGGCGCAATGTTATTACTTGAAAACCACTCATCTGGCGGCATCTGAATCGCGACGATTGGCAAGTTGTAGGCGCGCGCGAACTCGAAGTCACGTTCGTCGCCCGATGGCACAGCCATGATTGCGCCAGTGCCGTAGCCCATCAATACATAATCGGCGATCCAGATTGGAATTTGTTCGCCAGTGACCGGATTAGTAGCAGTTGCGCCCGTATCGACACCAGTTTTTTTACGATCGTCATTTTGGCGCTCGTTGTCGTTGAGTTTGCGCGCTAACTCACGATATTTTTCAACCGCTGAGCGCTGCGATTTTGTAGTCAGCGCATCAACAAGCGGATGTTCAGGTGACAGAACCATGAAAGTCGCACCGAAAAGCGTGTCGGGTCGAGTAGTGAAGACTTCGATTTCGCCAGCCGAAGACGAAAACCTCACGCGCGCGCCAGTGCTTCGCCCAATCCAATTGCGTTGCATGAGTTTGATCGACTCTGGCCAATCGAGTCGATCTAAGTCGTCTAACAAGCGATCGGCATATGCGGTGATGCGCATTGTCCATTGGCGCATGTTGCGTTTGAAGACGGGATAATTACCGATGTCGCTTCGACCTTCGGCGGTAACTTCTTCGTTGGCCAAAATTGTGCCAAGACCTGGGCACCAGTTCACTGGTGCGTTGGCGAGATAAACCAAGCGATAGTCGTCGAGAATTTTGCGTTGCTCAACTTTTGAAAGTTGGTTCCATTCTTTTGTCGACTGAGATGTAGTCAGTTTTCGTTTTGAAGTGGCAAACTCTTTTTCGAGCTCGCTGATGTGACGTGCTTTTTTGAGTTTCTCGTCATACCAAGAATTGAAAATTTGAAGAAATATCCACTGTGTCCAGCGATAGTAACTTTCGTCAGTCGTGCTGATACTTCGTCGTTGGTCGTGGGCCAAACCAAGTCGGCGAAGTTGGCGGCGCATGTTTGCGATGTTCGACTCAGTGTTGATTCGCGGATGAATGCCGGTGACGATTGCATGTTGTTCTGCGGGCAGACCGAACGAGTCGTAGCCAATCGAGTGCAAAACATTTTTACCCGTCATTCGCTTGAAACGACCGAAGACATCGGTTGCGATGTATCCAAGTGGGTGACCGACATGCAGACCTGCCCCCGACGGATAAGGAAACATGTCAAGAATAAAAAGTTTCTCGCGACCGGCCACACCTGCGATGTCAGCAAGCGGCCCGGCCGTGTTGGGCGCTTCAAAAGTGTGGTTTTTCTCCCAATGGTCTTGCCATTTTTGCTCGATACCGGCAGCCAGCGAAGCGCTATATCGATAGGCGGGTATTGACCCTCCGCGGCCAGTTGATGGAGTGTCTGCAGTTGCGCCCATGACCTCCGTATCCTAAACGGCGTATGGCTAATCAGCGACGACGCTCAAAATCAGCGCGTACCGACACTCGGCGACGCGTCGCACGAACCGCTCGGTTGAGCGAAACCTTGCGTGAGGTTATTGCCGATGAACTCGCCAAAATTGATGATGATCGGTTGGGTTTCGTGACGATCACATCGGTTGACGTTGATTCTGAAATGAACCGCGGCATTGTTTTTTATGATTCGATGCAGGGCGCAGAGGGCGACGAACAGATTCTTGAGGCGCTCAATGATCATCGCAAGCGCCTGCAAAGTGTGATTGCCGACCAAGTGCGTGCTAGACGCACACCGGTATTGCAGTTTCGCCCTGACGATGCGATTCGGGCCGCGCAACGCATTGATGAAGTTCTGCGCCAAGATGAAATTCGCCGCAAAGAACTTTTTGGTGACAAGAAGTCTGAGAGTTAATTCACGTGGCGAGGCGTAAGCCACCAACGCGCCATGGTTTGGTGATCGTTGACAAACCGTCAGGAATGACGAGTCACGATGTAGTCAGTGTTTTGCGCAAGCAACTTGGTGAACGTCGCATTGGTCATGCCGGCACGCTCGACCCAGACGCGACTGGCGTGTTGTTGGTCGGCGTCGGATATGTAACTCGGCTGCTGACATTTCTTTCTGGTCTCGACAAAACTTATACGGGGCAAATTGTTTTGGGTTCGGCGACATCAACTCTTGACTCATCGGGCGCTGTGACTGCGACTCACGATATGTCGAACATCAGTATCGAAGATGTGCAACGTGTCGTCAAAGAAATTTTTGTTGGCAAAATTTTGCAGGTTCCGCCGATGGTGTCGGCTTTGAAAGTCGACGGTGTTCGCCTGCACGAACTTGCACGACAAGGCATTGAAATCGAGCGTGCTGCACGCGAGTTGACAATTCATAGTTTTAAAGTTTTTGGAATGTCTGAGCCTGGTGTTGTTGATGTCGAGATTCATTGCAGTTCGGGTACATATATAAGGTCTCTTGCCGATGACTTAGGTCGAGCACTTGGTGGCTCGGCGCATTTGCGAAACCTTCGCCGTATAAGCGTCGGCGGGTTTTTGCAGAGCGAGTGTTCGAATCTTGATGATGTAATAGTTCATCCACCAATAACCGCTGTGAGAACGATGAGCCGTGTTGTTGCTGATGAACAAATGCAGACGATGATCAAACACGGTCGCGAACTCGAAAAATTCGACTCGCCAGCGCCGTGGGTTCTGGTCGATGAGCAAAATGCGGTGTTGGCTGTTTATGAACTGAGCCCATCGGGTCGCGCTAAGCCGAGCGTCGTAATGGCCAACGCAGTAGCGTAATTTTGATGATCATTATCAACGACACGACTTTTGACTTTGGTCAAAGCGCGCCCCGCAAGCGCAGTGTCGTCACAATCGGTGCTTACGACGGCGTGCATCGTGGCCATCAGGCAGTCATTGATCAGGTGCGTCAGCAAGCAGAAATTCTGGATGCGCGAAGCGTTGTAGTGACGTTTGATCGTCACCCGGCAAGTGTTGTTCGACCCGCATCGGCGCCTCTTTTATTGACTGATCTTGATCAGAAAATTGAATTATTGGCAAACACTGGCCTTGACGCGACATGTATCGTCAAGTTTGACGAGGCTTCGAGTCGTGAAACGCCAACTGATTTTGTGAAGCGCGTTCTTGTGGCTGGATTATCTGCCAAGCGTGTGATAATCGGCGAAGACTTTCACTTTGGTCATAAGCGCGGCGGCAATGTCGCATTACTTCGCGAACTCGGGCCGAAGTTTGATTTCGATGTGATGCCGATTGAACTGATCAGTCGTGGCGACGGTGTGGATGAACCAGTAAGCAGCACTGCGATTCGCCGCGCCTTGGCTGGCGGTCAAGTCGAACTCGCCACACAGTTACTAGGGCATCACTTCGAGGTTCGTGGCAAAGTTGTGCACGGTGACCAACGAGGTCGAACGATTGGTTTTCCAACTGCAAACATCGAAGTACCAAAAGCAATTTGCATTCCTGCTGACGGTGTTTATGCCGGTGTTTTAACGCGAGCGAACGGTGACACGCATGTATGTGCGATCAATCTGGGTCGACGGCCCACTTTTTATGAGCACGCCGATCATTCGCTGTTAGAAGCTCATCTGCTCGACTTCGACGGCGACCTTTATGGCGAGTCAGTTCGCGTTTCGTTCTCGCATTTCTTGCGCGGTGAGCGCAAATTCGAAAACATTGATGCATTGAAAATGCAACTCAAACATGACATCGAGCAAACTCGCGCCGTCTCTGGTCTCTAGACCGCACTCATTTCATAGAGAGTAGAACGCTGACGCAATGTACGCCCAAGTGGCGAAGTTATTGCTCTGAAAGACTCTTCGTTCATTTCTTGACCGTGGCTTGCGCCGGCTGCGCGAGAAATGTTTTCGTTCATGAGCGTGCCACCCAGATCGTTGCACCCAGCCTGCAAAAGTTGAGTTGCGCCAGCGTGACCGATTTTTGTCCATGAGACTTGAATATTGTCGATATGGCCGCGATATGCGATGCGGGCGATGGCGTGCATTAATACAGTTTCTCTGAATGTTGGGCCACGACGCGATTTATGTTGCAGATAAATCGGCGATGCCATGTGCACGAACGGAAGGCCGACGAATTCGGTGAATCCACCGGTTTCTTTTTGCAGATCGCGAGTTCGCACAATGTGTTTTGCCCAACTTTGTGGATGTTCGACCGAGCCAAACATGATCGTGATATTCGAGCGCAATCCTGCTTTGTGGGCAACACGGTGACATTCAAGCCACTCTTCAGTGTTGATTTTGTCTGAGCAGATAATCGCCCGCACATCGTCGTCTAAAATTTCGGCGGCAGTACCGGGTAAAGAGGCGAGGCCCGCTTCTTTTAATCGAATTATGTAAGCGTGCAACGGCTCGCCAAGCCTCTTCGCGCCCTCGGTGACTTCAAGCGCGGTAAAACCGTGAATATGCATCTCGGGTACGGCGGTTTTGACAGCACGTGCAACATCTATGTAATAGTCGCCGTCAAAATCTGGATGAATGCCGCCTTGCAGCGTTACTTCGGTGGCACCGAGGTGCCAGGCTTCGCTTGCACGAGCGGCGATGTCATCAAGAGTCAAGAGATATGGCGTACCGCGGAGGTTCAAACTAAGTGGGCCTTTTGAAAATCCGCAGAACTTGCATTTAAACGTGCAGACATTGGTGTAGTTGATGTTGCGGTTGTGAACCCAAGTAACGACATCACCGACTGCCTGTGCCCGCAAACTGTCGGCAAGTTGCGCGACGGCGTTTACTTCGGCGCCACGTGCGCCAAACAGCGTGACGATTTCGTCTTGGCCAACTTCTTGTTGCAGTTCGACGCCTCGCAAAACTTCAGCGATCGGACCAGAAATCTTTTTGTTTTCAATTTGCGCGCTAATCAAAACTGGCGGGGGATTATTTGCACCCGAATACCACTGGGTAGAGCGGTGGCCAATCAAGACAACTTCGGCGCCATCGTGCACAACATCGGCCGCTGTCACTTTTTCTGGCCAAACTTGGCCCGGGTCGTCTCGACCGAGACCTTCGGCGTCGCTGCGGTCGAGAACTTTGAAGTGCAACGAGTCGTCAAGCCATTTCGTTGGCGAATTGGCGAACTCTGGATAAATCGTCAGACGAGGCGCAAGAGCCTTTTCGCGTTTTTCTGTTGCGTCACGAAGTTTTTCAAGCGAAGGCCATGGCCGCTCGGGGTTCACATGATCTGCTGTAATTGGTGAAACGCCACCCCAGTCGTCGATGCCTGCATCAAGCAGCACGCCGAAGTCGTCGCTCAAATTTGGCGGGGCTTGCAAATGAATTTCTGGCGGCAAGATGATGCGAGCAGCGGCGATAGACCACAAATATTCGTCTTGTGGGCACGGCTTTTCGCGTTGCATTATCGTCAACGGTTTTGGCAAGAAGTTTTGCACGATCACTTCTTGAATGTGACCGTGCTTGGCATGTGATTCGGCAATTGCTTCAAGCGCGACAATTCGGTCTTGGCGAGTTTCGCCGATACCAACCAAGATGCCAGTTGTGAATGCGATATTCAGTTCGCCAGCGAAGTTGAGTGTGTCGAGTCGGCGTTGCGGCTCTTTATCGGGCGCACCGCGGTGGCAATCTAAGTCGTCACGTAGTGATTCGATCATCATGCCTTGTGACGGTGAGACACGACGCAACATTGCAAGTTCGTCTCGGTAGAGCGCACCTGCGTTTGCGTGGGGCAGTAGACCTGTTTCGCGCAATACGAGTGCAGCCATGTCGTGCAAATAGTGCACAGTGCTGTCGTAGTTGTTTTGCCTCAGCCAGTCTTTGGCGACTTCATAGCGCAACTCTGGGCGCTCGCCGAGAGTGAACAATGCCTCGTGGCACCCAAACTTTGCACCTTGTTTGGCAATCGCAAGAACTTGTTCTGGTGAGAGATATGGATTTTCGAGACGAGCAGGTGGCTGAGCAAAAGTGCAGTATCCGCACTTGTCGCGACACAACATCGTGAGCGGAATAAAGACTTTTGGCGAAAACGTAATTCGACTGCCGAATGCATGATCGCGAATTTTTCGAGCAAGGGTCATCAGATCAGCAGTTGACTGCGTGACTAATGAGGAGTGTGACGACGCGCGACGACTCTCAGACAACTTGACCCTCCGATGGGTATTGACGTAACAATTTTGAGAGCGCCCGACCAAGACTCTTCGCCGTGTTAGAGAGGCGAAGACACTTGTATTTGCCGTGCGCCTTTAACCGTAGCGCCGCGGTCACCGATGCGCAAGCGCCGGGCCGTTAAGTCGCTGGTTTTGATAGTGCGCGAAAGAGTGCGCGAACGTTGTCGCCCGAAATCGGCACGCGATGACCAGTGCGAGAGATAAAACCCAGTTGAACCCCGGTCGATGGGTCGAGCACCGTAAAGACCTGCTCGTGGCCGTCTGCGTCGACAATCACATCTGTAAGTAGTGGCACATTTGCAGCCTTCAACGCTTGTTGCACAAAACCTGCATTGAGCACCTCGATCGCAATGTGCTGAACACCTGAGCCGTGGGTTGCGAGATGCGCATCGACGCCGGGGTCGCCGGGACCCACCAAAACAACCGTCACGCCACCGGCATCTGCAGTAACGATTGCGGCATCTTGTGTCGGCGTCGTCTTGAAGCCAAGCGAAGTTAAAAACTGAATTGCAGCCGGCAGGTTAGTTACGGCAACAACAACATGATCAATGCGACAGGCGACAGTGTCGAGAGCGCTTCGAAGTGCATCAGCCGTTTTGTTCGGTGCGGGTTCGGTACGAACTTCGGCGATTTCGATGCGATGGGTTTCGGCTAGCAAAATTCGAAACAACTGCTCTGTGAAATCTGGATCAACTTGCTTGTCAATTGCCCATTGTCGGCGCAAATTCAAAACTTCTCGCACTCGCTGGGGTTGCATCACCGCTGTGGCAGTCTCGGCTTTTACCGCGGCAACTTGTTTGCAAACCGCCATGCGTTCAGCGAGCAAGTTGACGATCGCCGCGTCAATGTCGTCGATGCTCTTGCGCAACTCGTTCAAACTTTTTGAGTTTGTTGCTTCGCTCATCGCCGCCACCACTTTTTAGCGCGGACTACTTTCGTAGATGGCGGGTTCATCCGTTCGATGTGTTTTGCCAACATGTCCATTTCGATATTCACTTTGTCGCCGACCTTGCGCACGCCGAGCGTCGTGACTTGTTGAGTGTGCGGAATAACGGCAACAGTAAAAGTGTCATCTGTCAGATTGAACGCAGTCAGACTTATGCCGTCCACTGTTACTGAACCTTTTTCAACAATCAAGTGCATCAAGTCGCGCGAAATGCGCACGACAAGATTTGGTGCGGGGGCGACAATCTCGCCGACACTATCGACATGACCCAAAACCAAATGACCGCCGAGTCGATCGCCAAGTGCCATCGGGCGTTCAAGATTGACGACATCTCCGACTTTCAGTGAGCCGAGATTTGTGCGCGAGAATGTTTCGTCGCTGACGTCTGTTATCCACGAATTTGAGTCGAGATCGACAACGGTCAGGCAGCAACCGTTAACGGCAATCGATGAACCAATTTTTGATCCCTCGAGCACGGTTTGCGCCGAGATGCGCAGACGCGAACCATTCAGTTCAGCGACTTTGCCAAGTTCTTCAACGATGCCAGTGAACACGCCATTTGAGACTACTTATATAGACGCCTGCACGGTGGGTGGTTTCAGTGGGGCAGCGCCGTAGATTGAAGGGGTCTACTTGGGCTAATACCTCGGGTGCGATGCCAACAACCAAAAGGTTGAGGCGACCAGATCTCTCAAGGGCTGCGAGTGCAGTGCCAATTTGAGAGAATTCGAAAGGCAGAAAAGAAATGGCGATTAGTCCAAAAAAAGACGTCATCAGCAAACACGGACAGCACGCAAAAGACTCCGGTTCACCAGAAGTGCAAATTGCACTTCTCACTGAACGAATCAACAGTCTCACCGAGCACTTGAAGAGCCATGTTAAAGACCACCACTCACGTCGTGGCCTTTTGATGATGGTTGGTCGTCGTCGCCGAATGCTTGACTACGTTCGCAAGAACGACATCGAAAAGTATCGAAAACTTCTCGAGTCGCTTGATTTGCGTCGTTAATCAGTTTCTAATCTCGAATTAATAAATAGAAAAATAACCAACGAACATAATGAAGTTGGTTGTCAGTTGAATATCTCGCGGGCGATTAAAAAGTTTGCGAGGTTTCCAACTGGGAACCGACCTTGTGTTCACAAAAGTCTGTGGCTCCGTAAATAAACGGCACAGACACGAAAGGAATAACCATGGCCGAGGCCATTTCAGTAAGCGGTGCAATTTCAGGCACCGACAAAACCCTGTCATTTGAGACGGGCAAATTCGCTTTGCAGTCGCAAGGTGCAGTTGTAGCAAAAATCGGCAAGACAACAGTTCTTGCAACAGCAAACGCAGCAAAGAGCGTGCGTGATGGCATCGACTTCTTTCCGTTGACGGTTGATGTTGAAGAGCGCGCATATGCAGCCGGCAAAATTCCGGGTTCGTTCTTCCGTCGTGAAGGTCGACCAAGTCAACAAGCGATTCTCACTTGTCGATTGACCGATCGTCCACTACGACCGGCTTTCCCAGATGGCTACCGCAATGAGACTCAAGTTGTAATCACCGTTATTGGTGCAGACCAAACCAACCCGCACGATGTCTTGGCAATCAACGCAGCATCTGCGTCGTTCATGATCTCGGGTATTCCGTTTGAAGGACCAGTCGGTGCCGTGCGTTTGGCTTTCAGCCAAGACGGTTCATGGATTGCACATCCGACATTCGAAGAAGGCGAGCAATCAACTTTCGAATTGGTGGTCGCAGGTCGAGAACTCGACAATGGAGATGTTGCCGTGATGATGGTTGAAGCAGGTGGCACAGAAAAGAGTTTCACTTTCTACGCCGACGGCGCACCAAAAGTTACAGAAGAAGTTATTGCCAGCGGCCTTGAAGCCTCAAAGCAGTTCATCAAAGAGTCGATCAAACTTCAGCGTCAACTTGTTGCCAGCGTCATCGCAACTCGTGGACCAATTGAGCCACTCAAGTACACACCCGTGCTCGACTACAGCGAAGAATTGTTCGCCGCAGTTGAAGCGTCGGCAACGACAAAACTTCAGCCTGCAATTCGCATCGCTCTCAAGAGCGATCGCAATGCAGCAATCGACGATGCAACAGCACAAACTGTTGCGGAGCTCGCGGGCACAGCAGATGCGCCTGGCAAGTTTGCGGGTCAAGAAAAGCAGATCAAAGAAGCCGTTCGCTCGTTGACCAAGAAGCTTGTTCGCAAGCGAGTTGTCGACGAAGGCATCCGCATCGATGGCCGTGGTCCTGCCGATTTGCGTCCGATTTCAGCCGAAGTTGGTTTGATACCGACTGCACACGGCACGGGTTTGTTCCAGCGCGGTGAGACTCAAGTTCTCAACGTGTTGACAATGGCGATGCCAAAGATGAATCAGATGATCGACTCGATCACACCTGAGACTTCGAAGCGTTACATGCACGACTACAACATGGCGCCATGGGCGAACGGTGAAACTGGTCGCGTCGGTACGCCCAAGCGTCGCGAAATCGGACACGGCGCTCTCGCGGAGCGTGCGTTGTTTCCAGTTGTGCCGAGCCAAGAAGAGTTTGCCTATACATTGCGCTTGGTAAGCGAAGTGTTGTCGTCGAACGGTTCGACATCGATGGCTTCAGTTTGTGCATCAAGTCTTTCGTTAATGGATGCAGGTGTGCCGATCGTTGCGCCAGTCGCAGGTATCGCCATGGGTCTCATCTTTGATCAAGGCAAGTACACCGCATTGACAGACATTCTTGGTGCCGAAGATGCATTCGGCGATATGGACTTCAAAGTCGCCGGCACTGCAGACGCAGTGACGGCATTGCAGCTCGATACCAAAATCGAGGGCATTCCGAGTGATGTTTTGGCGAAAGCTTTGCAACAAGCCAAAGACGCTCGTTTGAAGATTCTCGACGTGATGAACTCTGCGATCAGTGCACCGCGTGCAACTGTCAACGAGAGCGCGCCGAAGATTGTCACCTTCACGATTCCGCTTGACAAAGTCGGCGAAGTAATCGGACCAAAGGGCAAAGTTATCAACACGATTCAGCAAGAAACTGGTGCTGAAATCAACGTGTCTGACGACGGCGCAACTGGCATCATCACAATTGGTTCACCAGACAACTCAAAAGTTGAAGATGCAAAATCTCGCATCTTGGCGATTGTTGATCCACCAACTGCAGAACTCGGTGCTGTCTACACAGGTCGCGTTGTTAACACTGCGGCCTTTGGAGCATTCGTGAATATTTTGCCTGGTCGCGATGGCTTGGTACATATTTCGAAACTTGGCAATGGTCAACGAGTTGCGCGCGTCGAAGACGTGCTTAACATCGGTGACGAAGTTCAAGTTCGCGTAGACGACATCGACGATCGTGGCAAGGTGAGCCTCAGTTTGATTGGCCCAGATGGCGAAGTCATCAAGGGCTCAGGTGGCGGTTCTGCGGGCGCACAAACCGATCGCGGAGATCGCGGTCCACGTCCTCGTTCGAATGATCGTGGCGACCGAAATGATCGTCCGCGTTCGAATGACCGCGGTGGTCGTGGCGACCGCAATGATCGTGGTCCACGAAATGATCGCGGTGGTCGCAACGATCGTCCACGTTCAAACGATCGTCCGCGGTCGAATGATCGAGATGGCCGTAATGCTCCGTCAGATGCAGTCAGCGTAAGTTTCGAAGAAGAATTTGACCGCGACTTGCGTAACGATCTTGGAGATCTCGGCTGAGATGACGATTCGCGTCGGTGTCATTGGCGCTGCCGGTCGGATGGGTGCGACGGTCTGTTCTGCAGTCGTTGCCGATAAAAACTTAGAACTTGTCGCCGCGGTTGATACCGCGTCGGCTGGTTCTGTTGTTCATGGCATTGCGGTTTCTTCAGAACTTCGTGCTCTTGCCGACGCCAAGGTTGACGTCGCAGTCGACTTCACGGTCGCGGCCGCTTCACGTATCAATCTGCCTTGGTTGGCGATGCACAATATTCACGCCGTAGTCGGTACCACCGGGTTCACAGATCAAGACATCGAAGATTTCAAAAAAATGTTTTCGTCAAGTAACTGCATTGTTGCGCCGAACTTTGCTATCGGCGCCGTTTTGATGATGCGCTTTGCGGAGATCGCCGCACCATTTTTTGAAACTGCCGAAATAATCGAGATTCATCACGACGGCAAAGCCGATTCACCTTCGGGCACGGCGATCTCAACGGCAAAGCGCATGGCGAGTGCAAGCAACTCGTGGGCTCAAGATCCAACCAAGCATGAGGCGATTGTTGGGGCGCGAGGCGCCAAAGGTCCGGGCGATATTCCGATTCACGCAGTTCGAATGCGTGGCGTCGTAGCCAATCAAGAAGTTGTGCTTGGCACTCAAGGTCAGACACTGACCATTCGGCACGACACCATCGACCGAGCAAGTTTCATGCCTGGTGTCGTTTTGGCATGCAAAAAAATTGCCGAGCACAAGGGTTTTACCCTCGGGCTCGACAAGTTTTTAGGAATCTAAGCGCAAGTTTTTAGCGCTGAACCAATCAGCGCAGCGAATTGACTGCAGCGTCGTAATTCGGTTCGCTGGCGATCTCGCTAACCAACTCGGTGTGCAACACTTTGCCTTTTTCGTCGGCGACGACGATCGCTCGCGCCAAGACACCTTTAAGTACGCCGTTTGTCAGGTTGACCCCGAACACAGAACCAAAATTTGATCTGAACGACGAAGCAGTTTTGACGTTGCCGAGACCTTCGCTACCGCAGAATCGACCTTGTGCAAATGGAAGATCTGCAGACACGCAATAAACCTCGGTGTTTTGCAAACTTGCGGCAATTTCATTGAACTTTCGAGTGCTTGTCGCACAAGTCGGTGTGTCAATGCTCGGGAAGATATTGAAGATGACTCGCTTTCCGGCGATGTCTTTATTGCTGATGTCTTTGAGTGCGCCGGTGGTTAACGAAAACTTCGGCAGAGATTTGCCAGTCTGAGGCAGTTTTCCGCTCACTGAAACTGGATTTCCACCCAAAGTAACCGTCGAGCCTGACTTTTTTGAAGACTTTTTAGAGGCTTTCTTCTTGCCAGATTTTTTAACTGCTTTTTTAACAGATTTCTTTTTCGCTTTCTTGGTGCTCTTCTTTTTTGATGCCATGTTTTCTCCTGGTCACGTAGTTTTGGGTCGGCCCTTGCGAGCTGATTGCAGAGTTGATGCTATAAAAAGCGCGCCAACAACCCACCATTGATAGCGCTCTATATAACTCAAAAAGTCACGGATTTGCTCTTCGAACAATTTGCCACCACGCCACAAAACAATCAATTTCAGGATGACACCCACCATCAAGAGTGGTACGAACTTTTTTGGCGGCATTCGTCGGTGGCCGAGTAGCAAGCAAACGATGTTGCTGCCCGGCATAAGCACAAGAATTGCGGGTCCTGCTTTGTCGACAAGTTGCTCTGTCCATTTATATATGGCAGGTAGTTCGCCCATATTGCCCTCAACCCAGCCGAGGGCTTTTGTGCCGTACCAGCGACCAACAAAATACAGCGCAATGCCAGCGATCAGCACGCGGGTAAAACCAATTATTGAATAACTCAAAAGATCGATGTAGGGCACTGAGCCGAACAAATTGCGGTTGCGACTACTGAGCAGCAATACAAGTCGCGGCCGCTCGTCGACAAGTGCAGGGCCAATGTTGCTGCCAATCGTGCCGATTACAAATAACAAGGTTGTAAGCGTCAGCACTGCTTTGCGCATTCGTAGCACGGTAGCCGACTTGCTACGGTAATTAAGAGATAGTCACGATATTTGACATCAACTACAAGTTCTTTTGGGGGAGCAATGAAGGGTCTGATGCAGAACACGCCATTGACGATGGTGCATCTTTTTGAGCGAGCCGAAAATTATCATGCCGACAAGACGATTACGACAGCAACTGCGATCGGCAAAGATCGCACAACTTATGGCGAGTGGGCTGCTCGAACACGTCAACTTGGTGGCGCGCTCGACAAGTTGAAAATTTCAAGCGATGGTCGTGTTGCAACTTTCGCTTGGAATACCGCCCGACATCTCGAACTTTATTTTGCCGCGCCGTGCACAGGGCGCGTCTTGCACACATTGAATATTCGCTTGTTTCCTGAGCAACTTACCTATATTGCAAATCACGCCGAAGACGAAGTTATTTTCGTTGACCGCTCGTTATTCGCTTTGCTCGCACCACTTTTGCCGACGTTTAAGACTGTCAAACATCTCGTAATCATGGATGACGGCAAAGGTGATGTGCCCGACTCGGTGCCTGGCATGCAGATGCACAAGTACGAAGAATTAATCAAGGGTGTGTCTGGTGTCGAATTCAAAATCACCGATGAAAATTTGGCGGCCAGCATGTGTTACACAAGTGGCACAACGGGTAATCCGAAAGGTGTCGTCTATAGTCATCGATCGACTTACCTTCACACGATGGGCGCGATGATGGTCGATTCGCTTGGTGCTCGCGAAAGTGATGTGATTTTGCCAGTCGTGCCGATGTTTCATGCCAACGCATGGGGGTTGGCGCACGCTGCGGTTGCGTGTGGAGCAAGTCTTGTTATGCCGGGCCCAGATCTTTCTGGCAAGGCGATCGCAAATTTGATCGTCGAAGAAAAAGTTACTGTTGCTGCAGGTGTGCCGACAATTTGGATGGGTGTCCTGCCAGAACTGAAGGGCCGCGATACTTCGTCATTGCGAGTTATCCCTGTTGGCGGCAGTGCAGTACCAAAAGCATTGAGCGAGGGTTATCGCGAAGCAATCGGTCTACCGATTTTGCAAGCCTGGGGCATGACCGAGACGAGCCCGATTGCCGCGACTTGCAATTTGTCGCTTGCTGATCAGAAGAAATCAATCGAAGAACAAGCCGAGTTGCGCACGACAGTTGGCACAATTAATTTTGGCGTCGATTGTCGTGTTGTGTTGCCCGGTTCGACCACACCTGTGCCATGGGATGGCGAAACAAGTGGCGAGTTGCAATGCGCAGGTTCATGGATCGCGTCGACTTATTACAACGACCCTCGCGCTGCAGAAAGTTTCACTGAAGATGGTTGGCTGCGCACCGGTGATGTGGCAACAATGGATTCTTCAGGTCGCATTCGATTAGTTGATCGAACCAAAGATCTGATCAAGACCGGCGGTGAATGGATTTCGTCAGTTGAAATTGAAAACGAACTGATGTCGCATCCGAAAATTAAAGAAGCAGCAGTCGTTGGCGTGCCACACCCGAAATGGTCAGAGCGACCGTTGGCCTGCGTCGTTATGAACCCCGGCGAAACCCTGAGCAAAGAAGAGGTACTCGACTACATTCGGCCGAGACTTGCCAAATGGCAAGTGCCAGACGACGTCGTCTTTATTGATGAAGTACCAAAAACCAGCGTTGGTAAGTTTTCTAAAAAGACATTGCGCGACAAATTCGCAGATTATGTCTTGCCGACCATCTAGAAATTAACGCGACGCAAAAACTGCCGCGTGCGTTCGTCGCTCGGGCTCGAGAACAATTGCTTGGGGTGCCCTTGTTCGGCGACACGACCGCCATCTAGAAAACAAACTCGGTCGCTGATTTCTTGGGCGAAGTTCATTTCGTGCGTGGCGATCAACATCGTTATGCCACTTCCTTTTAGTTCGCGCACGACATCGAGTACTTCGCCGACGAGTTCGGGGTCGAGTGCCGATGTGATCTCGTCAAGTAGCAAAACCTCTGGGTTCATTGCCAACGCGCGGACAATTGCAACCCGCTGTTGTTGTCCTCCCGAAAGTTGATCTGGATACGAGTCGATTTTTTCGACTAGGCCAAATCGATCGAGCAACGATTTTGCAATTTCGTTTGCCTCGTCTGCGGGTTTGCCCAGTACTTGAGTCAGTGCGAGAGTGATGTTGCGTTGAACACTCATATGTGGAAACAAGTTGAAACTCTGAAAAACGATGCCGATTCGGCGACGAATCGGATTTGGGTCACGACCGATTTTTGAAATCTCATCACCATCCAAAAGAACTGCGCCGTCGTCGATCGGTTCAAGCAGATTGACGCACCGCAACAACGTGGTCTTGCCAGAACCGCTTGAGCCGATGAATGAAACGACTTCTCCAGCACGTACCTGCAAGTCGAGACCTGACAGCACATTGCGTGAGCCAAACGATTTTGTGACTTGTCGTAGTTCGAGTTTCATCGAACCCTCGTAGCGGATGTTCGCCGGCGTTCGCGGGCCAATAGATAATCAGTCGTGCGTGTAAGCGGAATCGTGATCAGCAAGAAGATGATCGCCGCTGCAACATATGGCGTGAAATTTGCGAATTTGGCTTTGTCGATGCCGGCTTGACGCAAAATTTCTATCGGCCCGATCAAACTGACGAGCGCAACGTCTTTTTGCAGACTGACTAAATCGTTCATCAGTGGTGGCACCACTCGCCGAATGGCCTGGGGCAAAATCACGAAGCGCATCGTCTGCGTGTTCGAGAGCCCCAAACTTCGTGAAGCTGCTCGCTGTGATTCGTGCACGCTGTCGATGCCTGCACGAAAAACTTCGGCAATATAGGCGCCATATGTAAGTACGAGAGCTACTGAACCCCAAAGAAGCGGCGAGTTAAAAGGCCGCTCGAGACCGACGCCAGGTACACCAAAACCAATTAGATAGATCCACAAAATTACGGGGACACCACGCATGATGTCGATGTAGGCGATCACAAAGATGCGAACGGGAAACAATGCCGGGTTGCGCGAACTTCGTGCAATGGCGAGCAATAGCGCCAAGGCAATAATCGCAGGCGTCGACCAAGCGAAGATTTTTATATCGAGCACGAATGCGTCGAGCAATCGTGGAAACGAATCGATTAGCCGTTCGCTATTAAAGAACGACTCTTTGACTCGATCCCACCGAGGAAGTTTTGGGATCGTGAAAAAAAGTGCACCAACGACAACGACAGTGCTCAGCGCAGCAATAATGCTGCTGCGCTGGCGCTGTCGTCGTTCGAATTGCTGGCGTTGAGTTTTTGTTTCCGTAGCTAGTGACAGTTTTTAGTCGAGAGAGATGACCGGCGCGTTTGTCTTGTCGGCCAACCAAGTCTTTTCGATTTCTGCCAACTTGCCAGACTCTTTCAGAGCACCGAGAGCGGTGTTGACACAGTCAACAAGTTTGTTGTCTTTGTCGAACAAAAGACCGAAGTTGTCAGCGGCAACTGCATCACTCAGAGGGAATTGTCCAATAACTTTTGAGCCCTCGATTTCTACAGCGCTGATGTAGAACGCGGTTGGCAAGTCGACAACAATTGCATCGATTTGTTTCGCCTCGAGGGCAGCCTTCGCGCCAGCGTTGTCGTCATAGACGAACGGCTCATTGGTTGGCTTAATTACATTGTTGATGAAGTCAAGACTCGTTGTGCCTGACTGCGCGCCAAACTTAAGTTCTTTGAGTTCTGAAACTTTTGTCGCACTAGCAACCGGTGAGTCAGCAAAACCGACTACGGCTTGATTAGTTGAGTAGTACGGGTCGCTGAAACTGACAGTTGCTTTGCGTTCTTCAGTGATCGAATATTGTTGCAAATTGAAGTCGAAGTTTTTTGCGCCAGGTTGAATTGCTTCGTCGAAGCCAGTTCGAACCCAGACGATATTTTCATTAGTGAAGCCGAGCTCGCCTGCGACTGCATAAGCAACTGCAGCTTCAAAACCTTCGCCAGACTCTGGTGCGTCGCCTACAACCCACGGTTCAAATGCAGGGGTGCCGGTTGCAATCGTCAACTTGCCAGACTCAATGGTCGGGCAAGCCGAACTTGAGTCATCGTTTCCGCAACTGGCAAGGCCGAGAGCGGCTGTGCTGCCAAGAATTATCGCCAAGCGCGTAAAGCGTGATTTGGTGGTCATTATGAGGTTCCTTTCTAGAGAACGTCTGTTAATTAGAGCCAAAACTAGCATTACTTGACAGTGAGACAGTTAGAGTCTTATTGTCTCACTATGGCGGAAGTTGAAACAGTAAGTACGTCGACGTTCACCGAAGTTGAATCGCGCGTGCTTGACGCCACAAAGTTGGCTATTGAAAAGTGGGGCGTCTCGCGATTTACGGTCGCCGATGTCTGCGATCTTTCGGGCGTTTCGCGCGCAACTGTCTATCGAATGTTTCCGGGTGGCAAAGAAATCTTGCTTGAAGCACTTCATGTGCGTTCGCTCGATGAGTTTTTCACCACACTGCTGAATCGTGCGCATGGCGCAAAGTCACTTGAAGACCTTCTCGTACGTTGCATCGTTTCGGCAACTACCGAGTTGCGCGACGACGAGCACTTGGCGATGATGTTGGCGACCGAACCAGGCGCAACGTTGATGCAGTTCACAATTGATGGCTTGTCGCGAATCGTGCGAGTCGCGGCTTCGTATTTGGCGCCACTTGTCTCTGATTTCTTGCCGAAGCGTGAAGCCGACGCGTTGGTCGAAGTTTTGTCGCGACTTGTAATTTCTTATTTCTTGACGCCATCAGATCGCTATGACTTCACAAGCGAAGCTAGCGTCGCCAAGTTTTTAAGTACTCATATCAATATTCACGAATTAACAAAACAAAATTAAAAAATAAAAAGGGGATAGACATGTCAATCACAGAAAAGCAAAACGAAGAAATTATTGGTCGTGATCAAATCAATAACATTGAGGCGATTTTGAGCATTCCGCTCACACCAGCAAACGAAATCGAACACGTTGTCAAAAACAACGCCGACTCGGTTTTTACCTGGGACTACTCACTTACTCGCGAGCCATTGCGCAAACTTTATGAAAAGGCCAAGACGAGCCAATGGAATGGCACATACGACTTAGATTGGAATACAGAAGTCGATGTCGAAAAGACAGTTGCAATCGACCAGGCTGCAATCGGTACCGGTGTCAACACCGAGTGGTACGCAGATACAAAACTCGCCAAATGGGGCGACAAAGAGTGGCTCGAATTCGGCGTGCACAGTCGCAAGTGGAGCCTCTCGCAGTTTTTGCATGGCGAGCAGGGCGCACTGATTTGCACCAGCAAAATTGTCGAGACGGTGCCATGGTACGACGCAAAGTTGTACGCCAGCACTCAAGTTGTTGACGAGGCTCGCCACGTAGAAGTGTTCGCTCGTTATCTTGACGAAAAACTTGACGGCGGTTACCCGATCAATCCTCACCTTGGTTTGTTGCTCGATGACATCGTCAAAGACTCACGTTGGGACTTCACCTATCTCGGCATGCAGATCATGGTTGAAGGCTTGGCACTTGCCGCTTTCGGCTATCTGCACCAGCTGACCAGCGAACCGCTGTTGAAGAAACTGTTGCGCTATGTCATGAGCGATGAAGCGCGCCACGTAGCCTTCGGCGTTCTCAGCCTCAAAGAGGTCTATGACGGCATGAGCGACAAAGAAATTATGGATCGCCAAGAGTTCGCTTACGAGGCAAGCATTCGTATGCGAGATCGTTTCTTGCAACAAGAGGTTTGGCACCACATGGGCGTTGACCCGAAGACTTTGATTCCGTTGCTGGTCAACGACCCAACACGAAAAGTCTTCCAGCAAATGTTGTTCGCCAAGATTGTGCCGAACTGCAAGAAGCTCGGCTTGCTTGACCGTAACGACAAATGGTTGCGTCATCGTTTCGAAGAGATGGGTGTCATTCAATTCGAAGACTGGGAAAACACAGACGACGAATATCTCAAGTTCGAAATCGGCAAAGACGTCGAAATTCGTCACTAGTAGTCGAATCTTCTCTAGAGCGTCGCGACTAACGAGCAAAAAACTCGTTAGTCGTGGGCAAGACCAACTGACTACTATCTAGCCATGCCAAGATTCGGTCAAGTTCTAACTGCAATGGTCACGCCGTTCGACAAGAACGGCGAGTTAAACCTCGACGGTGTGCGTCGTTTGGCCAAGTGGCTGCAAGACAACGGAAATGACGGTCTGGTCGTTGGTGGCACAACAGGTGAAGCATCGACGCTGACAGACGATGAGAAACTTGCGTTGTTTGCCGCAACCGTAGAAGCAGTGACGATTCCGGTTATTGCCGGCACGGTAACCAATGACACGAAGCATTCGATTCATCTGACCAAAGAAGCGTCAAAACTTGGCATCGCTGGCATCTTGGCTGTTGGTCCTTATTACAACAGGCCGTCACAGGCGGGCATTCTTGCTCACATGAAAGCAGTTTGTGCTGCGACGACTTTGCCAGTTGTCGTCTATGACATTCCGGTACGAACTGGTCGCAAAATTTCAACTGCATCGTTGGCAAAGTTGGCCAACGAAGTAAAAAACGTTGCGGCTTTAAAAGATGCAAGCGGTAACCCGGCCGAAACCGCGATGTTGATGACCCAAGTGCCAAAGAGTTTTGAACTGCTTAGTGGTGACGACGGATTGACTTTGCCGCTGATGTCGATCGGTGCAACCGGCGTAATTGGCGTCGCGACGCACTGGACAGGTGTTGATCATCAAGAAATGTTTAAAAAATGGAACTCAGGCGATATCGCTGGCGCTCGCGCAGTGAATTCGCGAATGCTCGAGAGTTTTGCCTACGAAACCGGTGATGACAATCCGAACCCACTGCCGAGCAAAGTGATGATGAATCATCTCGGCCTTGACGTTGGCGAGGCGAGACTGCCAATGGGCCCACCACCGAGTGGCTTGGCTGAACGTGCTGAAAAAGTGTTCAGCAATTTGCAAGCAGCGCGTGCTGCGGCAACGAAATAGTGTCACAAAAATTCGTTGCACATAAATCAACGATCACTTTCTGATGTCTAAACCAGTTCGCATCGCATTTCTTGGTGGTCTCGGCGAAATCGGCCGAAATTGCATGGCCGTCGAGCAAGACAAGAAGATTTTGCTGATCGATTGCGGTTTGATGTTTCCGAAAGCCGAACATGGCGATGACATCGACGTGATTATTCCTGATTTCACTTGGCTACTTGAAAGAAAAGATCGCATCGTTGGTTGTGTTGCAACTCACGGCCACGAAGACCACGTCGGGGCTTTGCAATATTTGCTTCAAGACGCTTCGTTTCCGTTATACGGCTCGGCGCTAACTCTTGGCCTCGCGCGCAACCGAATTGCCGAGGCGCGACTTACCGACAAGACGAAATTCATTGAAGTCAGCGACAACGATCGCATCAAAATTGGGCCGTTTGACGTCGAGTTCATTCCGGTTACGCATTCAGTGCCGCATGCTCACGCAATTGCGCTGCATACCACCCAGGGTGTGATCGTTCATTCTGGTGACTTCAAGATTGATCTCACGCCCGTTGATCATCGTCGCACCGATCTGGCTCGGCTTGGTTCGCTTTCTTCAAACGAGGGCATTCGTTTGTTGATGCTCGATTCAACAAATGCGGGCGAGCGTGGTCATGCGCCTAGCGAGTCTGATGTAGGCGCTGTGTTGCGAGCAATCTTCAACGAACATCGAGGCAAGCGAATAATTACCGCGAGTTTTGCCAGCCACATACATCGCGTTCAGCAAATTGCAGACGCAGCTATCGATTCGGGTCGAGTTGTCGTGCCTCTTGGCAGGTCGATGATCAACAACATTCGACTTGCTCGCGACTTGAAGGTTTTGACAATTCCTGAAAAGAGTTTGGTCAGCGCAGATTCGCTAGGCAAATACGACGATGAAGAAATTTGCATCATCTCTACAGGCTCACAAGGTGAAGCAATGTCGGCGCTGACAAATCTCGCCAAAGGTGACAGCCGCTATGTAAAAGTCGGCGAGAGTGATGTAGTTATTTTCTCGAGTCATGCCATCCCCGGCAATGAACACAATGTCAACAAGGTGATTGATGCACTTTTGCGCCGAGGTGCGACTGTCGTGCACTCGGGCATTGCCGATGTGCATGCAACGGGTCATGCTCAAGCCGAAGACTTGAAGACATATTTAAACGTCACCGAGCCGCAATGGTTTGTGCCGATTCATGGCGAATACCGCCATATGGTTGCCAACGCCGAATTGGCAAGAATCATGGGTGTCGCACCGCGAAACGTTTTGTTGTGTGAAGACGGTGACTTGATCGAAATTAGCGACGGCGGTATTGATTTTTCTGGTCGCATTCCTGCCGAATTTGTTGTGCCACAAAAAACGCGACGTGCGGGCAAAAAATCGAAAGACAAACCAACCAAGAAACCCAAAAAGCACTAGTCGCTCTAAGTTGTTGCCGAGTTTCGGGTGGGCGAGTAATCCCACTTGCAAACAGACCCCATTGGTACTGTTGATTTATGGCAAAAGTGCCCAAATCTAAATCTGCGCGCCCGAATAGAGGTTCACGCAGTGTTGCTGGCAGGGGCGAGGCAAGAACTTCGGGTCGTGGCGAGTCTCATCGGGGCGACAATGTTCGACCAATTCGGGCATTGCGTGAACATGACATTGAAGACGAGCCAACTCGGTATCGAGTTGTTTCGCAGCACGGCCCAATTTTTGGTGGATTGTTTGAGGGCCGAGCACATGAATTCAGCGGTTTAGGTTTAATCGCCTTCGGCGCGTTGCTTGTTTTGTCGGTCTATCTCAAATTGGCCGGCCCATTGGGTCGGGCGCTAGACACTTTTGCCTCGGCCACGATCGGTGTCGGTCGGTTCTTCTTGCCAATTTTGTGTATTGGTTTGGGTGTTGCGCTTGCACGACGCAAGAGTTGGCAAAATCGAGTTCGAACATCGATCGGCTGGACATCTCTAACTGGTGTGCTGCTCGGTTTGACCCACGTGTTTTTCAGCGATACCGAAAATCGCACCGGTGGATGGTTTGGATACTTGGTGGGTGAGCCAACGCAAAACTCGTTGTCTGACATTGGTGCGACAGTGTTGTTGGTCGCACTGCTCATCGGTTCGATAATGCTCGTATCTGGCAAATCAGCGCCAGAGTTGCTCGAGGTTTTGCGAAATACTTGGCAAAAGATAAGTGGCAAAGTTTCGTCAGCAACCGAAAATCTGTCGGGTTCGCTTGATGAAAATCGAATTTTTGACAGTGAAAGTTCTGGTATGCCCGGTGGTTTTGCGCCGCAAGATGAGCAGCGCCCAGAACTTTACGACTATGCACAAGACGGCCTTGATGATGATTTTCAAGACGACGAAAAACAGCCACGTCGTGAGCGCAAACGGCGAGAAAAATCTGAATCAAATACTGGGTCGAAGCCTGCCGCAAAACCAGCAGCGAAACTTGCGCCAGTTAAAGGCGAGGCCCAACAAATTCCGCTTGGTCCGAGTGGACAGCCCAGTAATTGGATGCTGCCAGAACTCGAATTTTTGTCGCTGACAAGCAATAAAAAGGCCAACGAAGAAGCAATACGTGAGCGCGGCGATCAGCTTGTCGCTGCACTTGCATCGCACGGAGTGGACACCGAATTGGTTGGCTACACACGCGGACCGACTGTAACTCGATATGAGTTGTCGCTCGGAGACGGAGTAAAGGTTGCAAAAGTAACGACTCTTTCGCGCGATATTGCGTACACGATGGCTGCAACTGATGTTCGAATTTTGGCACCGATACCAGGTCGTTCGGCAATCGGTATTGAAGTGCCAAACGAACAACGCGAACTCGTTTCGATTGGCGACTTGTTGGTTTCACAAGAAGCCCGCACTGCGAGCCATCCGCTCGATGTTGCGGTTGGTAAAGATATTTCTGGTCGACCAGTCTTTTTGAACATTTCGACAACACCGCACTTGTTGATCGCCGGCGCAACTGGCGCAGGTAAGTCGAGCGTTATCAACTGCATCATCACGTCGGTGTTGATGCGTGCGACACCCGATCAGGTGAAGTTGATACTTGTTGACCCGAAGCAAGTTGAAATGGCGCAATATTCTCGTTTGCCCCACTTGTTGACGGCGCCAGTTACGAACCCGAAGAAAGCTGCGAACGCACTTGGTTGGGCAGTAAAAGAAATGGAGCGCCGATACGACGTGCTTGTCGAAGCGGGCTTTAGAGATGTCGCTGGCTACAACGCGGCTTACGACCGTGGCGAAATGTCGCCGCAAGATGGTCAAGAAACAGACAAACAGTTTTCGCGTATTCCTTACATATTGATTGTCGTTGATGAGTTGAACGACTTGATGATGGTGGCGGCGCGAGACGTCGAAGACTGCATCACGCGAATAGCGCAAAAAGCGCGTGCGGTTGGCATCCACTTGGTTGTGGCAACTCAGCGTCCGAGCGTGAACGTAATCACGGGTGTTATCAAAGCGAATATTCCGGCCCGAATGGCGTTCGCTGTTTCAAGTTTGACCGATAGTCGAGTAATTCTTGATCAACCTGGTGCAGAAAAGTTGGTCGGCATGGGCGACATGCTTATGTTGCCGGGCAATACTTCTGTTTCGCAGCGTCTGCAGTCGGCATGGGTTAGTGAAAACGAGGTGCGTAAAGTTGTCGGTCATTGGCGACGTCAGGCACCAGAAGTTACTTATGTTTCGGGTATTGAAGGTGATGCCAATAAGTCGTCCAGTGGCGGAGAAGTGTTCGGCGGCAGCAGTGGCGATGAAGATGACGATGAATTGATGCGCCAAGCAATGGATCTTGTGGTGCGCACGCAACAAGGCAGCACCTCAATGTTGCAACGAAAACTTAAGGTCGGCTTTGCTCGTGCGGGTCGACTAATGGACATGCTTGAACAACGCGGTGTAGTTGCACCAAGCGAAGGCTCGCGCCCTCGTGAAGTGTTGATGACCGTTGAAGAACTTGAAATCATTCAAAAGGCGAGTTAATTCACCGGTCTTTGAATCGTCGATTGACATCGAATAGATAGCATTAAAAGTTGTGACACAGCGCTTCTATCTCGAATCGCTGGGGTGTCCGAAAAATGATGTCGATTCGGACAAGATAATTGGCACGTTGTTGGCTGATGGTTTGGTGCAAACCGACGATGCCAGCCAAGCCGACTTGGTCGTCGTTAATACTTGCGCGTTCATTGAAGATGCGCGTCGCGAGTCAATCGACACGGTTCTCGAACTTTCGAATCAGAAAAAGTCTGGTGCCCGAGTTGTCGTAACTGGTTGTATGGCCGAGCGATATGGCTCTGAATTGGCCGAGTCGTTGCCAGAGGCCGATCACATTGCGGGTTTTGGTGTGCCGATCATGCTGACGAAAAAGTCAGTCTCCGTAACTAGTCAGAGCGTGCCAGCTTTTGATTTGTTGAATTTGCCGCGGCCAAAGTCGCGAGCGCCATGGGCTTATGTGAAAATCGCCGAAGGCTGTGATCGCAATTGTGGGTTTTGTGCGATACCAAGTTTTCGTGGGCCGCAACGCAGTCGTGATGTCGCGTCGATCTTGGCCGAAGTTGAGCAACTTGAAGCTAAAGAAATTGTTTTGGTGGCTCAAGATTTGGCAAGTTACGGCAAAGATCGACCAACTGAACTTGGTGCTGGTTCGATTGTCGGCTTAGTGAGACAGGTTGCGAGCAAAGTTGCACGAACCAGATTGCTCTATCTATACCCAAGCGACTTGAGTGATGCTTTGATCGACGCAATTTGTGACACGGGTGTGCCATATTTCGACTTGTCATTGCAACACGTCTCGAAGGCCCACTTGCGAAGAATGCGACGATGGGGTGACGGCGAGCGTTTTTTGAATCGAATCGCCGATATCCGCAAGCGCGAGCCTGATGCGGCGATGCGAAGCAACTTCATCGTCGGCTATCCGGGAGAAACCGAAGAAGATCACGATCAGTTGTTGAATTTTGTCAACGAAGCGCAACTTGACTGGTGCGGGTTTTTTGCGTTCAGCCCAGAAGAAGGTACTCACGCTATTTCTCTGCCCGATCGTGTGCCAGCAGGTCTCATGAACGAGCGGTTGGCTGAGCTTCGTGAATTGCAAGATTCGATTACCGCGCGTCGTCGTGACGACTTGATCGGCGAGAAGATGACCGTTTTAGTTGATGAAATTGGCGTTGCACGCAGCCATCGAGAGGCCCCAGAAATTGACGGCGTTGTGCACGTCAGCGAAACTTTATCTGTGGCGACATTTGTAGAAGTAGAAATCGCAGATGCACTTGGCCCCGACTTGGTTGCCACCGGAGCAAATCACGACGCAAATCACGATGCGAACGAGTTGGTTGACGATGCCAGTTAATCCGAACGCACTGGCAACTTGGGCAAACGCCGTAACGGTGTCGCGCATTTTGGTTTCGCCGTTGCTGTTTACAGTCGTGCCCGATGACAACGCAGGTTCGTGGTTGGCGGCATGGTTGTGGTTTGGTTTGTGTGTCAGCGATGTTCTCGATGGGTATTTAGCGCGTCGTCACGGCACAACCAAGAGTGGCGCATTTCTCGACCCGCTTGCAGACAAAGTTTTGGTTCTCGGTGCAATGTTTACACTCGTCAGTCGCGACATGTTCGGAATTTGGCCAGTAGTAATCATCGCTGTGCGCGAAGTAGTCGTGAGTATTTATCGCGTCGTGGTTGGTGCACGAGGTGTAACGGTGCCTGCAAGTCGTTTGGCGAAAATCAAAACACTCAGCCAGCAAGTGTCGATTGGTTTTGCGTTGGCCCCATTCAGCGCTGTCGATATGACTTATGCATGGCTCACGACTCTTTGGCTCGCAGTTGGGTTGACGATTATTAGTGGACTGCAATACGCGGTGCGTGCGTTACGGCCAGCATTTAATTTGCGTCGGGCAGCCAAGTAATGCGCTGCAGTGTTGTTGCAGTCGGCACTGAACTTTTGCTGGGACAAATTGTCGACACGAATTCATCGTGGCTTGGTGAGCAACTGGCGGCCGCCGGAATTGATTCTTTATTTCAAGTAAAAGTTGGCGACAACTTGGCTCGCATTGTTGCCACGTTGCGTTCAACGTTAGAGCAAGCCGACGCGATAATAATTTGTGGTGGTCTGGGGCCAACCCATGACGATATAACTCGCGAAGCGATTGCCGAGATTATGGGCGTCGAACTTGAAATGAACGACGAGGTCGCCCTCGTGATCGAGCAGTTGTTTACTTCACGTGGTCGCCGAATGCCACAAAACAATTTGCGCCAAGCGATGGTGCCTAAAGGTGCAAAAATTATCGAACAACGTCGTGGTACGGCACCTGGTTTGATTTGTCCTGTTGGTGAAAAGGTGATGTATGCCGTGCCTGGCGTGCCATTCGAGCTGTACGAAATGTTCGAGCGAGCGATTTTGCCTGATTTGCTGGCGAGAAGTGGTGAGGCTTCTGTTATCAAGAGTCGCGTTCTGCGAACTTGGGGCGATAGCGAAAGCGGTCTTAACGAACGACTAGTTGGTGTAATTAACGAACTTGAAAAGGTTGGCAACCCGACGCTGGCGTTTCTGGCCAGCGGCTGGGAAGGAATCAAAGTCAGACTTACGGCCAAGGCAAACACCGAAGGTCAAGCAATCGAGTTGCTCGACACTTGGGACGCAAAGGTGCGAGAGCAAGTTAAAGACCTCGTGTTTGGCGTCGATGAGCAGAACATGGAGACTGTTGTTCTGCAAAATCTGCGAGACAAAAAGCTGACTCTGGGTGTTGCTGAATCAGTAACAGGAGGCCTCGTTTCGGGTCGACTGACTGCGATTGCGGGTGCAAGCGACGTGTTTCGTGGGGCGATCGTAAGTTACGACAGCGAAGTCAAGTTCGAACTTTTGAGTGTGACGCGCGGACCGGTGGTGAGCGAAGCGGCGGCAAAAGAAATGGCTATCGGTGTTCGTAAAACACTCGGTAGCGACATTGGGTTGGCGCTTACTGGTGTTGCCGGACCGTCCGAACAAGACGGAGTGAAAGTTGGCACTCTTTGTGTGGGTCTTGCGTTGCCGAATGGTGACGTGCGTTCAGCAACTTTTAATTTGCCTTATGGGCGCGAACAGATGAGACAGTTTTCAGTGATTAGTGCATTAAATTTTTTGCGTCAATCGCTTTAATTTCAAGGCTTTTTGCTTGATAACACGACGGTAGAATGAATGTGTTGTTGCACCCGAGCAATAACAAGAAAAGCAATTAGGTTTTTGTGGTAAACATTCTCATCGTTGGTGCTGGTGGGGTCGGTGGCGGTATGGCCTCGATTGCCGAGACTCGAAGTTTCTTCGATTCGTTCGTGTTGGCAGATATAAATTCTGGTCGCGGTGACGAGATCATCGCCAAGCTTGAACAGCCAGGTCGTTTTTCGTCGGCGCAAGTTGACGCCCGAAGCAAGTCAGAAATTGTTGCATTAGCCCAGCGTGTTAAAGCTGATGTGATCGTCAATGCGTGCGATCCGAGACTCAACGAGCCAATCTTTGAGGCGGCTTTTGAAGCGGGTTGCACATATCTAGACATGGCGATGAACTTGAGCAAGCCGCACCCGACGAATCCTTATGAAGAAGTGGGCGAGCCGCTCGGTAAAGATCAGATCTCTGCTGACGAACGCTGGAAAGAAAAGGGCTTGCTTGCTTTGGTTGGTATGGGCGTCGAGCCTGGCTTGAGCAATGTGTTTGCCCGTTATGCATCAGACCATCTCTTTGACACGATTGACGAAATAGGTGTGCGCGACGGCTCGAACTTGTCGATTGACGGCCTCGATTTTGCGCCGACATTTTCAATTTGGACGACCATCGAAGAAACTTTGAACCCACCAATCGTTTGGGAAAAGAATCGCGGTCTTTATACGACTGATTGTTTCAGTGAGCCAGAGATTTTTCATTTTCCAGCGGGTATCGGTGCATACGAATGCGTGAACGTAGAGCACGAAGAAGTGCTCATGATTCCGCGCGAGATCGATTGCAATCGTGTGACCTTTAAATACAGCCTTGGCGCCGAGTTCATCGACTGGTTGAAGACTTTTGCCTATCTCGGTCTAGATAGCACCGAGAAAATTCGTGTCGGTGACGTCTCGGTATCGCCACGAGATGTGTTGGCTGCAGTGTTGCCGAATCCGGCCAAGTTGGGCCACTTAATGCATGGTCGCACTTGTGCAGGTACGTGGGTAAAAGGCATGTATGACGGCAAGCCTCGAGAGGTTTATCTGTATCACGTGGCAGACAACGAAACAACGATGCGTGATTGGGGCTCGCAGGCGGTTCTGTGGCAGACGGCGATGTGTCCGGTTGTCGCACTCGAATTGTTGGCAAACGGAAGTTGGAAGGGCACTGGTGTGCGTGGCCCAGAGGCATTCGACGCTGTACCGTTTTTAAATTTGCTTGGCGAGTACAACACTCACCACGGCATCATGGAGATGGGTCCGGGTTTGTGGCCAAGTCCGAGGCCGACTGGACAACCAGGTTGGGATCGACCCGTCAAACGCGCAGTAGTACCTGGCGCTTAATTTTCTTCTGGTGACGATTATTTGCCAGCGAGAATTTTGATAACTGGCGCAAAACTGTTTACGTCTTCTCCGCCAACGATGACATAAGAAAAACCCCAACGCTCACGACGGGCTAAAAGATCTTCGGCGATTTTTGCTGGTGGGCCCATTAATGCAAACGGCGAGTTGGCAACCATGTCAGGAGCGACTTTAAACATGTTTGCAGTGCCGTTGATTGCTTCTTCGGCGCTGTCACGAATGTTGACCAAAAAAGTTCGAATGTTTAATTCGATGTTTGACATGCGAGAACCTGCGGTTTGTTTTACTAGATCAACTTTTTCGGTTACGGCTTCAGCGCTCATCTCTGAGATCGTGTCGGCATTGACTACACCGTCTTTGAGTGACGGATTAATACCGACGATGTCGGCAAGTTGAGCGGCGAGTTTCAATACTCGTGGTCCGCCGCCGCCAATCAAAATTGGCGGACATGGTCGTTGCACTGGCATTGGTGTCGCGGTGTAGTCGGTGATGGTGTAGTGCTTGCCCGAAAACGAAAACTTCTCGCCGGTCATTGCACGCTTGATTATTTCTAATCCTTCTAGAAACCTGTCGATGCGCACACCGGGCTTGTCATACTGCATGCCTGATTGAACATAATCAGTCGCCATCCAGCCCGCGCCGATGCCGATCTCAAGGCGGCCATCTGAGAGCAAGTCAAGAGTGGCGAGTTCTTTTGCTAAAACAACTGGATGCTTATAGTCGTTGTCCCAAACGAGTGCACCGATGCGCAGGTTTTTGGTTGCATTGGCCGCAGCCATAAGTGCTGGCACTGGTGCAAGTTGATCGGTGAAGTGATCGGGCATCGTCAGCGAGTTGAATCCGTGAGACTCGGCAGTTTTGGCGAGTTCAGTCCACTCTTTTTGTGACGATGCTTTGCTGGCTTGAATACCAAATCGAAATGGACGAATATCTGCGTGTTTAGAAGCCATATATAAACAGTATCGGTTGCACTAGTCACGCTCATTACGCAGAGCCCGCGTGTATTGATACTTGTAGAATTAAAAACAAGGTGAGCAAACTTCTTCGCGAAATCGCGGCCAAATTGCGGGCCCGTCGGCAAACTTTGGCCCGAATTTTGGTGATAAGTATCGCTGGAGCTTTGTTTATTGCAGGCACGATTACGGCGATGGCACCTCGGGTGTGGGGTCTGTTGAATGCTCACACGCAGGTGCCACCAAGTTTGACTAATTTTTCGGGACTCGCCCAGCGCAGCACCGTGTTTGATTCGACCGGAAAGCAAATCGGTTCTTACCAACTTGAGAACAGCCAGTTGATGAGCATTGACACTGTGCCAGCCGATGTTGTGGCAGCAATCTTGGCACTTGAAGACAGCGAATTTGAAAACCATAAAGGTGTCAATTTGCGGGCGTTCACACGGGCTGTGTTGTCGAATTCGCGGGGCGGTTCAAAACAAGGCGCGAGCACGATCACGATGCAAGTGGTTAAGAACGAGTTTTTGGCGGGGCTCGAACGCGATGGGCGATACAAAGTTTTGCAGGCACGTTATGCAACGATGCTCGAAAAAGAAGTGCCGAAAAAGTTGATACTTGAGCGCTACCTCAACACGATTTATCTTGGCAACAACACGTACGGCTTGCAAGCTGCCGCTGAAGTTTATTTTGGCAAAGATGTTCGCGAATTGACGATGCTCGATGGTGCGTTTTTGGCTGGGCTGATTCAAGCACCGTCAAATTATGATCCAATTCAATATCCAGACAGTTCGCGTCGAAGATATCTGCAAGTACTTGATCGACTCGTTGATACTGGTTTGCTTACTCAACAGCAGCGTGACGAGATCGGTGATAAACCGGCGATTCCTGAGGTGATCAATAAAAAAGCGCAACGCGACGTTTCGCGAACTTACTTCACCGAAGAAGTAAAAGATTTTTTGTTAAATGGTTCTGATATTTTGGGCACAAATTATCAGCAGCGCTACAACGCCTTGTTCAGAGGCGGAATAAAAATATTTACGACCCTAGATTCGTCGGCACAACTTGCCGCTGAGCAAGCGGTGCGTGATCAACTGCCAGCCAACAAAGCAGGTATTACTGCAGCGATGGTTTCACTTGATGTAAAAACTGGTGCTGTTCGAGCAATGGTCGGCGGGCCGGGTTTCGTGGCGGGGCAGAGCGAAGTGAATTTGGCGTTGCGTCGTCGGCAAACGGGTTCAAGCGTGAAGTTTTTTATCCTCGCTGCAGCATTGCAAGCAGGTGTGCAGCCTGACGATTTGATCGACGGCACTTTGCCGTGCACATTGTCTAACCCGGGCAATCTAGACGAGCCATTTGAGATAACCAAAGGCGTCAGTCAGCCGACAGCATCGTTGCGGGTGATGACATGGTTGTCGATTAACTGCGCATATGCGAAGTTGTCACAGATCGTAGGTCTTGAGCGCGTTGTCGAAACGATGTATCGCATGTCGTCGTCACAGTGGTTGAGCAAAGAGACATTTACGATTCAGCCCTATGCGAGTCTTGCAACAGGTGCAAATGAATTGAGTCCGATGGATATGGCGTCGGGCGCGCAAACCTTGGCCAACACGGGTGTGCATCGCGAGCCATACATGGTTGAGCGAATCGAAGACGCCCGCGGAACAGTGTTGTATCAATATCAAAGTGCGAGTATCGAACAAACTTTGCCAGCAGAAGTTGCAATCAACGCCACCGATGTTATGCGAGGTGTAATTGAGAGTGGTACTGCGCGACGAACCCCGCTTGAAGATGATCGACCCGCAGCCGGAAAAACCGGAACTCAAGACAACAATACGAACGCGTGGTTTGTTGGTTTTACTCCGCAATATGTGACGGCTGTTTGGGTCGGTGATCCGAAGGGCTATACGAAAATGACAAAACGCAACGTGCCAGAGTTTGCGAGCGTGATCGGCGACCGCGGTGGAGTGCAGGGCGCCATGTTTCCGGCGGCAATCTGGAAGTCGTATATGGATGAAGTACACCGCGGATTAGAAGTTCTCCAATTTGCAACGCCTCCGGCCCCTGTTCGTTCGCCGTTGCGGCTTTACTTGCCTGGGGTCGAGTGCCCAGCAAAAATTGTTTCGGGCACGATTCCTGTGCCGAAACAAGATGCCAAGCCGACGACAACTGTCGTAGGTGCTGAAACGACTATTGCCAATACTGTGGTGGTTAGCGTGCTTAGCCCCGATACGACAATTTCACCGACAGATCTAAACCCGTTCTCGCCCGTGCCGACGACAGATCAAGGTATCTATTTCTACGAGTGCGCGAAGCCATTGCCGAATTACGTTCAAACCACAACTGGCACGCCCTAGTGGTATCGCTGCAACCTCTGCTCGATTTACAAAAAATAGATACCGCTTTGTCGCAACTTGTGCATCGACAGGCAAATCTTGAGGAAAGAAAAGTTTTGGTGGCGCAAAAATCAACTTTGGCGGCAACTGAGAACGAAAATCTAAACGCCACGAACGAGTTGGCATCTGCGAGGTCAGAAATTGCGGCACTAGAGGCGGCCAATAAAAAGTGTGAAGCGCAAATCGCAAAGTATTCGCAGCAATTGAAAACCGTGATTGCGCCTCGCGAGGCCGAAGCATTGCAACACGAAATTGAGACCGTGCGTGCCGAGCGCAGCGCAAATGACGACAAAGAACTGCTGTTGCTCGAAACGAGTGAGAGGCTAGAACAACATTTGCAGCAACTCGCTGAAAAAGTCATTGCTCAATCACTGGCAGTAGCGACGGCAACTGAAGCTTTGAACGAGGCCTTGAAGATTTGTGATAGCGAGAAAAAGTCACTCGATGAAAAGCGCCTCGCTGTTGCAGGCGCGATTGATAGCAAATTGATCAAACTTTATGATGTCAAACGAACTAAACGCACAACTCCGGCAGTTGCTGATCTGCACGGCTCCAAGTGTCAATCATGTCATCTTGACTTATCGGTGGTTGAACTCTCGGCACTAAAAAAGCTTGGCGCTGACGAACTCGCTGAGTGTCCGAACTGTGATTGCTATTTGGTTTTGTAAACGTAATGCTGTTTTGGTTTGTCGCTACTGCTATTTGGTCTGTTTGGTTTGTTTTTCGCGACCCAAAATTTGATTATCGCCTGGTAGCAATTGCTGCACTTATTCCTGATTTGATTGACGGGTTGCGCGGTTCGGTTGGCCCGCTACACAGCGTCGTTACGAGTATCGCTGTGTTGTTTGCGATCATGCTTGCAACGGCGGGGCGAAAACCAAGTCGCCAGCGCCTGCTTGCCATACCGATTGGCATGTTTATCCATTTGATTTTCGATGGAGCATTTTCGAATGCCGAGACCTTTTGGTGGCCGTTCATGGGTGCAAATTTGAGCGACGAGCCATTGCCCTCTGTCGATCGTGGACTGTTGAACTTGCCACTCGAAATCGTCGGATTTATTGGTTGTGTTTTTGCCTGGCGTTATTTTGCGCTTGCTGACAAATCTCGCCGGATGAGTTTTATAAAGACGGGCTCGCTGACACGTAACTAGTCGAGTTAAGCGAGTGAAAACAGTGAGTCGGTCTATAAGCGGGATTTTGTAGCACCAGCAGTTTCCTGCTGATACCGACGACCATCCATCTATGCGGCCTACCCGAGGGTTGCTCGAAAGCGAACGGACAGTTCATACCCTCTGCGCGGCCTTGCTTCAAGTGACGTACCGAGCCGCGGTTGTTGCCAACCACGCTGGTGCGCTCTTACCGCACCGTTTCATCCTTACCTGTGAAGTGTCTTGCGAAACTTCCATCGGCGGTTTGTTTTCTGTTGCACGTAATGTCAGGTTTCCCCGACCTGGCTTTCGCCAGCACTTTGTCCTGTGAAGTCCCGACTTTCCTCAATGTTGCAATGCGAGCACCACAACACTGCGGTCGACCGACCGACTCACCGTTGCTTTAAGTGTATTAGCGAATTTATTCGCTCAGCAAGAGACGCTGTCGTAAACAAGCGAGTTCAAACTCGGTGTTTCGAGAATCAAAGTTGTTCTTGAGCCGTCTGCTTTTGGCGCCCCAATTGTCAATTGAATGTTGGCCTGCGAGCCGAATGCGGCCGGAATTGCCGCGATGTTTGGCTTGCCGGTTGTGGGGTTATTTGTCGGACCCATCGACGCAATACCTGGGTTCAACACCTGAGCCAAAAGTGCTGCGTGTCGTGATTCTTGCTGACCGATGCGAATCGCGTCGGCGCGCAATTTTGGATCTGAAATTAACTCAACGACGCCTTGGTAAGTCTGCGCGGCAAGGTTTTCGAGCGCGTGTGCAAGAGCGATGACATCGACACCAACATTTTCGTTCTTGTCGTCGGTGATTAGTGCAAGCGCTGGCGATAAATACAAATCGTTGATGCGAACATTGGCGCAACGGTGCTCTTTGCCGCCGACAGCCCGAATCAAACTGTTTACTGCATCAGCGTGTTCTTGATGATCTTCGCGGAATCGCTTGGCCACATCTGTCGCAGCGGCGAGATCTCCGGTGAAAACGCCAAGACCAAGTGCGGCCGTATAAGTATCGATCGCGTTGTATTCGAGGGATGCTGCTGTGCGCAACAAAACCTCGTCGGTGACTTTGGCTTCTGCCAATGCAGTGGTCGACGGCGATTCGCCAAGACGGGCAATTGCGCCATCATCAACTACGCCGGTTTGCTTACCGCATGCTGCCAAGACCAAACCCGATGCCAAAGACAAACCGCTGAGGCGCAATAATTCGCGACGACTTAACTGGTTCATTGTGTCACCAACGATTGGGCTGTGTTTTCGAGAGCAAGATCTAAATTTGTTGACGTTAATGAGGCGAGCATGGCTGCATGACGCGCTTCGACAGTGGTAATCGAAGCGAGCAACGCGGCATGCTTGGCTGAAGTAAGTCGTTCGATTATTGCCGTATGAGTGGCAATCGCGGTGTTTTCGAGTTCGAGCAGTGTTGCCCACAACTTGCTTGCGTCAGAAAGAAGCGCGAAAAACTTGGTGTAGGCCTCAGCGTTGCGTTCAGTTGCTGCACGCTTGCTCAGCACGCCGTTGAGTGTTTGCTCGTAGGCAGTGTGGTGGCTGTGCATTAGTTCGAGTAGGCCCTGTTCTTCTTCAGATTTGGATTTTCTCGAAACTGCGCTGGCGTAGATATCTCGTGCTGCCAGCTCAAGAGCTTGGGCTGCTGCGAGAAGGCTGATGTCGTCTTCTGAAAGCATTTGATAAATCTAGACGAATTTAGAAGTCAAGGCTTGACAGAGCGGGGATCCAATTACGTGCGCGAGAAATCGCCTCGTGCCATTGTGCGCGATCGAGCTCTTTATCTGGGCTCACGATTTGCGAGGGCTTCCATGTGTTGGTGGCTTCGTTTATTGACGGCCAAAACGAAACTGCGACTCCGGCTAAAAATGCGGCGCCAAGCGTTGTGGCCTCGGTAACGGGCGAAACTTCGACGTTGCGTCTAGTTGCATTTGCGAGCGCCTGCACGAAAGTTGGATTACGGCTCATACCGCCGTCGATGCGAATCGATTTGACTTCGAGTTGGGTTGCGGCCACAACTGCGTCAACCATGTCGGCCCCACGGTGGGCGATACCTTCAAGAACGGCCCGAACAACATGACTGCGTGAAGTGCCGCGCGTGATGCCAAGTAGTGTGCCGCGAGCGCCGTAATCCCAATTTGGTGTGCCGAGACCAAACAGCGCAGGCACGAATATGACGCCAGCACTGTCAGAAACTTGAGCAGCAATTTTGTGGCTGTCTTCAGGTGAGTCGATGAGTTTGAGATCTTCGCGAAGCCAGTCGATGTTCGTACCAGCCGCAAGCATTATCGCTTCAGAGGCCCAAGAAGTTTTCTCGTTGTCACGGTAAGCAACAATCGGATACGTGCCATGTTCGTTGCGCGCAAATTTCGTTGGGCCGTTCTGGCCAGTGAATGTGTTCAGCATGCCGCCCGTGCCGAAAGTGATTTTCGTTGCACCGCTAGTTATGCACGCTTGACCAATTAGTGATGATTGTTGATCGCCGATTAGCGAAGCAATCGGTGGCGCACCCGGCAGAGCTGTTGCGTCGCCAAGTACGCCCAAAGACGTGACAATTTTTGGAAGCGTCGAGATATCAACGCGAAGAATTTCGCACAGGCGTGGCGACCATGCTTGTGCATCAAGTTCGCAGAGCCCCGTTACCGCTGCATTGCTCGAGTCGGTGACGTGTAATTGATTGTTTGAAAGCGTTGCAGCAATAAATGAGTCGACTGTGCCGATACAAACATCTCGATGATCGATCTCGTTTTCATCGATGTAGTGCTTCAGCATCCACGCCGCCTTGGTTGCTGTTTGATTCGGGGCGAGCTTGATGCCGTGTTCAGCGTGTGCAGTTATGCACTCACCGACTGTACGAAGATCTTGCCAACCCAGTGCGGGCCCAAATGGCTTGCCTGTTGACTTGCTCCAAATCACAGTTGATGCACGTTGATTCGTGATTCCGACTGCGACGATCTTGTCGGTCTTTCGCGATTGTTCAATTGTCAGATTGCAAACCCGCAATGCGGCCTCAGCCAACTTTTGGGCGTCAAATTCGACAAGCCCCGGAGTCGGAGTGTCTGGCCGGCATGCCTCGTAATTCAAAAAGTGCAACGTGCCATCATGACGAACTAGTCCGGCGCGCAAACCGCTTGTGCCAATGTCAATGACTAGAACGCCCAATTTATAGCCTCTCGCTGTTTCGTTTCTTAAATTTTGTATTCGCCACGCTTTGAGGTGATTCCGAATTTGCCTGGGTTCAAAATATCTTTCGGGTCAAGTGCGCCCTTTATGGATGTCAAAACGTCGTGCGCAGGGCCGAGCGCTCGTTTTATATATTTTGCGCGGTTGATGCCTACGCCGTGGTGATGTGTGAGATTTGCACCAGATTGCAGCGCGGCATTCTGAGCAGCATCCCAAATTTGAGAGTAGGCGAGTTCGACTGATTTAAGATCTTTGTCGCTCGGTTCGGCAACGAAGGTGAAGTAAATGCACGCGCCGTCGATGTAACTGTGCGAGATATGGCAAGAGGCGCTGCGTGCACCAGTGACCTGCATTATCGAACTCTTTACAGACTCAGCGACTTGATTCACTCGCGACCATGCGACGGCAACTTCCATGGTGTCGATAACGAAACCTTTTTTCGAAAGTATTTGCAAGCCGCTTGTGTCGTTGCGATGACTTAGCCAGTTGTCGACAAGCTGCGCTTCGGCCTTTTCGCCGCCATTTGCGTGTGCCGACTCAGCGACTATTTCTAATGTCGCATTAACCAATGACTCAACGCCTTCGTCGAGAATCAAAAGTGTGCAGGTCGTGCCGTCGCCGCCGTGGCTGCGCTTGCTCTCGCGTTCGTCGTAAAGCCGCAAAACTGCGGGTGTTGCACCGTGACGCACGGCAGAACGCATCGTTTCAACTGCGGCAGCAAAAGTCTTGAACCGAAATGCCGCTTTTTTCGTGCAACTTGGCAACGGATGTGCACGCAACCAAACCTTGGTGATGATGCCGAGCGTTCCTTCGCTGCCGATAAACAGAGATGTGAGGTCTGGTCCGGCAGCCCCCGCTGGTTCGGTGCCTGTCAAAATAATTGAGCCATCGGCGAGAACGACTTCGAGACCGGCAACCATGTCGTCGATTTTTCCGTAGCGAGTCGAAAATTGGCCTGCACCGCGCGAGCCAATCCAGCCGCCGACAGTTGAAATGTCAAATGACTGCGGAAAGTGACCAACGGATAATTGGTATTTGCCGTTGATCTCGTTTTCTAGGTCTGGACCAAAAGTGCCGGGTAAAACTTCGATCAAGCCCGAAAGTTGGTCGACGCTGACAACGCCGTGCAAGTCAGTCGTGTCGATTACAACACCAGCAAAAAGTGGTACGGCCGCACCACAAACACCTGAGCGTCCGCCTGAGACTGTTACGGGCACCGAACTTTTCGCGCAGAGTTTGACGACTTCGCTGACTTGAATCGTCGACGTCGGACGGCAAACAACCCCAGGGCGTCGAGTCGTCATGGCATTTAGTGCCCAATGCATTGCAAGTGGCCACCAATCGCGTGAGTGTTCGACTAAATCAGTTGTCGAAGTTGAGCTCGGGCAGATTTTTTCGAGCGAACTCAAAAAATCAGAAGGCAAGGGTGTGGCGGCCGTGCTTATTCTGTCGGTGACGTTGTCAATTGAGTCTGAGAACTCGATCGGTGATGAAGGTTTAGTCGTCATGGATTATTGCAGTTGAAGCGCCGCATGATCTTCGTCTGCACAAGAATTACAGTAATGCAGAACTTGATTGTTGATTTCTTGGTCGCTCCAACCCAACAGCGGGGCAATCAACTCTGCAACACTTCTGGCGCTATCGACACTTGCGCGGCGATTAATGATTCGTGCTCGTGTTCGGCGCGACAAAATGTCGTCAAGCGATCGCGCCATCTCAAATTGCACTGCAAAGACTGCCTCGGCCCTTAAATAGGGAAGACCGGCGACTAACGGCTCGCCCAAACTTGGGTCTTGTTTGATCATTGAGATGATTTTTTCTGTTTCACTACCGAATCGCGAATGAAGATGCATCAACTTTGAATCAGATGTTTTTCTAGCATTTGATTCAGCGCCAATAACTTTTAAGTTCTTGGTCTTGCATCGCACAGATTGATTAATTGCCGCTAAAACTTCGTCAACCGTGTCTTGAGCCATCTTTCGATAAGTCGTCAACTTGCCACCAGCAATAGTGATCACGCCAGATTTCGATTTCGAAACTTTGTGGCGTCGCGACAAGTCGGCTGTTCGAGAACTGATTTTTTCACCACTCACACTTTTCACGAGTGGTCGCAAACCAGACCAAACTGCAGTCACATCATCGGCCGTTACTTTCGTCGTTACGGCGGCATTCAGCGCCTTGAGCACGTAGTCAATATCGATGCGTGTGCAATGAGGGTCGTCGATCGAACCCTGGTAGTCGGTATCTGTTGTACCTACATATGTGTATTGGTAAGTTCCGTCGTAATTTGATATCCACGGAATTAAAAACAGACTTCGTTTGTCACCGGGCACCGGAATAACCACGGCGATGTCATTTTGCACAAGACTCCAGGGCACAGTTAAGTGAACGCCCTTTGCGGGGCGAATTGATTCTGGATTCTTACCTTCGTCTGTGGTCATAACCTCGTCAGACCAAACACCGGCGGCGTTCACAACGACTCGTGCTTTTATCTCGAATGCCTCGCCATCATGTGGTTTGACAATCGCACCGCAGGCACGGCCATGCGAATCATGCAGAATCTTGTCGACCCTGGTGTAATTCAAAACCGATGCGCCATGGCTTGCAGCAGTGCGTGCAAGCGCGACACAGATTCTTGCGTCGTCGGCCATTGCGTCGAAATACAGGTATGCCGAACCAAGTCGTTTGCGTTCCATCGTCGGTAGGTGAGTAAAGGCTTTGTCGGCTTTTAGTCGACGGTGAAATTTACCGATTCGCCAACCTCCAGTCAGGTCGTACATCCATAAAGCGCTGCCGAGCGCGCGAGCAATTTTGCGCGATACAACACCATCGCGCTTCAGAATCGGAATCATAAAAGGCAAGGTTTGTACTAAGTGTGGTGCATTGCGTTTGAGGCGATGCCGTTCATGTAGCGCTTCATAAACGAGCGCAACTTCTCCTTGTTGTAGATATCTCACGCCGCCGTGAATCAACTTGCTGCTTTTGGACGATGTACCCGAAGCGAAATCATCGCGCTCGACGAGTGCAACCTTTAAGCCGCGCGTAACGGCGTCAACCGCGACGCCAAGGCCCGTAACACCGCCGCCAATTACAAGTACGTCGAATTGTTCTTTCTTGGCGTGGTCCAAAGATTCACGACGCTCGGCTTGAACATTGACAACTGGCATTGTTTTAGCCTAAACGAGCACACGAATTTTTGTTGGCTCGTGAGATTGTGGACTCGTGTTGCCGATTGGCAATGTGCAGCACCCAAGTTCTAGTCTTTGCCCGACGAGAACAAGGGGGTTCGCGTGCCTGAATTTGATTTGACTTGGCGCAGTAGCGGTGCATGCCAGGGTCTTGACCCCCAGATTTTCTATCCAGATAATGAAGAAAACTGCAGTCAGGCAAAATCAGTCTGTAGCGAGTGCAAAGTGCGCATAGCGTGTTTGACCTATGCACTCGATAGTCGTGAGAAGCAAGGCGTTTGGGGCGGCACATCTGCCCGCGAGCGTCGCAAAATGCTGCGTACCCGTCGCAGCGCCTAAGAGCGATTTCGCATGAGCGAGATCGACGTTGCGGGCTCTTGGCCGCGGGTTATTTCACAGCTCTTGGCTGGTAAAGATCTAAGTGCCAGTCATGCTGGTGCGGCAATGCGGTCGGTGCTTTCAGGCGAAGCGACACCTTCACAGATAACCGCATTTATTGTTGCGCTTCGCGCCAAAGGCGAAACTGAGCTTGAACTCGAAGGCATGTTGGCTGAAGTTCGCCGCGCCGCCGAGCGAGTTTTTTTAACTGACGAAATTTCGCAACGCGCACTCGACATCGTGGGCACTGGTGGAGATCACAGTCACTCGGTAAATGTTTCGACAATGGCGGGTCTAGTCGTCGCTGGGGCGAAAATTCCGGTTTGTAAACACGGCAGTCGAGCGTCGTCGTCAAAGAGCGGCGCCGCCGATGTGCTCGAGGCGTTGGGTGTTGCAATCGAACTCGACGGTGTCGGCGTTGCCAAGTGTGTTGAAGAGACTGGTTTTGGTTTTTGTTTCGCACAGAGATTTCACCCGGCATTTAGATTTACCGGTCCGTCACGACGCGAAATCGGTGTGCCAACGGTTTTCAATTTGCTCGGTCCAATGGCTAACCCGGCACAAATCTCGTACATGGTTGTCGGCGTCGGCGACCCAGTTGCAGCCAGCGTCATGGCAAAAGCAATCACGACACGTGGTGTGAAACGTGCATGGGTCGTGCATGGTCACGGCTCAATGGATGAACTTTCACTCAGCGGGCCATGCCCCGTGGTCGAAGTCAATCTCGGAAAAACGCGCGAATTTGAAATTAATGCAACCTCGCTCGGTCTTGCGCATGCAGATGTTGCTGCGGTGCGTGGCGGTTCGCCAAAAGATAATGCCAAAATTTTTCGAGACCTGCTTGATGGAGAAAAAGGCCCAGTTCGCAACATTGTTGCTCTGAATGCTGCTGCTGGCATTGTCGTTGCAGGCAAAGCAGATGACATGTCTCAAGGGCTCGAGATTGCATTCGAATCAATTGACTCGGGTGCAGCGCGTGATGTTCTCGATGAATTGATTCGCGTCAGTGTTGACGCCGCAAAACAGATGGCACAATAAAGTCATGAATTCAGGGCAAAGACCAGTTGCTGTTCGCGTGCCTGCGAGCACGGCAAATCTCGGCCCTGGTTTTGATGTTTTAGGTTTGGCTCTCAACTTGCATCTCGAAGCGGGGTTCGGCAATGCTCCTGCTGAGGCAAATGAAGCCGACGAAAATCATCCCTTAACTGTTGCGTTTCGTCACTGTGGTGGCAAACAAGACCTGTGGGTGCGTTCACAAATGCCAATGGGCAAAGGTTTGGGTTTCAGTGGCGCGGCAAGAGTTGCTGGATGTGTTTTGGCACACGCTGAAAAACATGGCGCTGAGAAGAAAGCATTCGACGACGCAAAACTTGAAATCTTGCGCACAGCGAGCGAACTCGAAGGACATCCCGACAACGCAGCCGCTTCGATGTTTGGCGGTTTTGTTGCAAGCGTCGATGGTTTTGCGGTTCGAATACCCACACCACTTGACCCGGCAATAATTGTTTGGGTTCCGCAGCAACAGACTTCTACTAAAGAGTCGCGTGCAAAACTGCCATCAGAAATCAAGTTTCAAGACGCAGTGTTCAATGTCGGACGCACAGCGTTATTGGTTGCGGCACTGGCTGCTGGTGATGTGCGAGCACTTTCGATTGCGACTAGTGATCGGCTGCATCAAGATCTGCGGTTCACCAAAGCCCCTGATTCAAAGTTGGCGCTGAACGCCGCAGTTGACGCCGGCGCATGGTGTGCGTGGCTATCAGGATCGGGCCCAACAATCGCAGCAATGGTTGATCGCGATTCGTCGCAACGAATTGCCGATGCGCTACCGACTAACGGGGCAAAGATGGTTTTGAGTATTGCGCAAAGCGGGGCCGAACTCTTCGCGATCTAACTGTGCAACAGGCTTCGGGCAGTGTGGAAGATGTAAAACATCATCCGTAACACAGCCACATAAAAAAAGGAGCAAAGTTCGTGCAAAATTTCCCCTCGATCACTGCAAATAGCAACCCAGCATCCGACAATTTAGAAACACCTGGCGATGTGCTTTCCATCAGTTGTGACGACTGTGTAATGCGGGCGAGTGCTGCTTGTGACGACTGTGTAGTTTCGTTTTTCTGCGAAGATTTGGGTGCTAAAGCCGTTGTTTTAGACCTTGAAGAGCAAAGAACCTTAAGAATGCTTGCAAATGCTGGTTTAGTGCCTACGCTTCGGCATCGTGCAGTTAGCTGACGAGCCAGGTTCAAACAGCAAATCGCGATATACAGACCAACTTCTTAGCCTCGGTCGAAGTGCGGGCCTCGATCAAGTCGGTGTCACTAGCGCCGCAGTTTTGCATCGTGCACGTGAAGCGATTTACCAGCGCATAGAGCAAGGTCTGCATAATCAAATGCAGTTCACATTTCGCAACCCCGAGCGAAGCACCGACCCAACCAAGACATTGCCCTCTGCGAGTTCGGTCATCGTTGGAGCACTGTCTTATTCGAGTTCTGCTGTCAATACTTTTGCGCAAACCCCTGAAAAAGAAAACAAACTTTCGGCGCGTATTGCCAGATACGTGTGGTCCGATTATTACGCGCAATTACGTCAGTCGCTTGGTGAAATTGCGCGACAACTAGTTCATGATGGTCATCGCGCAGTCGTGCTTGTCGACGACAATGCAATTGTCGATCGCGAAGTCGCATACCAAGCGGGCATAGGTTGGTTCGGTAAAAACTCAAATTTGTTGATTTCTGGTGCTGGCAGCTATTTCGTTTTGGGGTGCGTGATTACGAGCGCTGAACTAACTTTGGCCGACAAACCAGTCGAAGATGGTTGTGGGTCATGCCGACGTTGTTTAGATAACTGTCCGACTGAGGCGATAGTCGCACCCGGCGTAGTTGATGCAAATAAGTGTCTGGCTTGGTTGTTGCAAAAACCCGGGGTCTTCGATCAAAACTACCGAGTCGCACTTGGTGACCGAATCTATGGCTGCGACGATTGTCAAGAGGTTTGTCCGCCGACTGTTCGATTCGATAGAAAAACTGAGAGTTCAACGCCGACAATTGTGCGCACGCCTGCAAAACCGTGGGCTTCAGTTGCCGCGATATTGATCAATGATGATGAGTCGTTACTTAGCGAGTTTGGTGCATGGTACATCGCTGATCGCAATCCAAAGTGGCTGCGGCGCAATGCTCTAATAATTCTCGGCAATATTGGCGACGCGAGCGATAGCACTGTTGTTGAATTGTTAGACAAATATTTGCACCATGCAGATCCTGTGCTTCGCGCCCATGCAGTTTGGGCTGCTGCGCGCTTGGGTCTAAACCATTTGATTGACAAAACTGACGACGATCAATTAGTTCAGGCTGAACTGCGGTCTCTGCCAAGCGTAAAGTAAGTGGCAGTGAAACATCTTCTAGTCACAAATGATTTTCCGCCAAAAATTGGCGGCATTCAAAACCTATTGTTCGAATGGTGGCGGCGATTACCACCTGAGAGTTTTGCGGTCCTGACAAGCCCATATTCGGGAAGCAAGCAATTCGATGCGGCTCAGAATTTTGAAATTCGTCGCACTCGCGAGCCAGTTTTGTTGCCTCATCCGTTGATGATTCGAACAATCAACAAGATGGCGAAACAAGTGGGCGCCGAACTTGTCGTCTTAGACCCAGCGTTGCCGCTCGGTCTCGTTGGTCCGCACCTGAACTTGCCATACGCAGTGGTTTTGCATGGCGCCGAGATAACAGTGCCGGGTCGGCTGCCAGTTGTGTCGCGTTTGCTCTCTCGCGTTTTTAACAATGCCGCGTTTATTGTTGCTTCCGGAAGTTATCCGGCCGCAGAAGCATCTCGAATTTGTCGATCGTCAAAACGAATAGAAGTCATTACCCCTGGTGTCGACATTCAAAGATTCAAAGTTCTTTCATCTGAACAAAGAGCAGAAGCTCGCAAACAATTTGGTATAGCCGAAGATGCTGAATTGATCGTTGGTCTCAGCCGTTTAGTGCCACGCAAAGGTTTCGATGTTTTGATTCGGGCAGTTTCGCGTTTAGCGATTGAATTTCCAAAATTGCGCTTAGTCATTGGCGGAGATGGTCGCGACCGCGGACGCCTCGAAAGAATCGCGCGCGAATTGATGTCACCGACGACTTTTCTCGGTCGAGTTTCAGATGATGATTTGCCAAAACTTTACGGATGCGCCGACATCAACGCAATGTTGTGTCGATCCCGGTGGATGGGTCTAGAACAAGAAGGTTTCGGTATCGTTTTTGCCGAAGCAGCAGCATGCGGCGTGCCGCAGGTCGCAGGTCGCAGTGGCGGTGCATCAGATGCTGTTGAGCACGAAAAAACCGGACTAATCGTTGAAGAGCCATCGCGAGTCGACGACGTTGTGTCTAGTTTGCGTCGATTATTAGTCGACAAGTCACATCGCACAATGATGGGGCAAGCATCACGGTTGCGAGCCGAAAGCCTGTTTGATTACGACAAACTTGCCCTAAAACTAGGGCAGATTTTGAGTGTCAAATAGTCGTCACCTGGCAGTGTCTCAACAGACACGCAATCGTGCTTAAATATATGTGTGGTTGATTCAGCATCTGAAACAGAACTAATTGCTGCATCTGCCGAAAAGTGTTTTGAAGTTGCAATTGATGTCGAGAGATACCCAGAGTGGGCTCCTGATGTCAAAGAGGCGCTTGTGCGCGAGCGAGACTCTCAGAATCGGCCAGTGTTGGTTGAATATCGAGCTTCGGCATTGGGTCGAAGCACTCACTACACGCTGAAATACGACTACGCAAACGCACCAAAACAGATTTCATGGCATCTCGCACAAGGCGACATAATGCGGTCAATTGATGGGTCATACAAATTCGAGCAATCCGACTCGAATACAAAAGTTACATATTCGTTGTCGGTTGAGTTGATAGTTCCACTTCCGGGTTTCATCAAGCGCAGGGCCGAAGGCCGAATTCTGCATACCCTGAAAGAACTAAAGGCTCGCTGCGAATCGTGACGGCTGTTGCCGGCATCGATGTCGGCGGAACAAAATGTCTCGGAGTTCTGTTCGAGGGCGGGCAAATTATTTCTTCTGTGCGTCGTCCGACGCCGCACGCAGATGATCTAGTTGCAACGCTGGCAGAAATCGCTCGCGAACTTGGTGCGTACAAAACTTTGGGTGTCGGTGTTCCGGGCATGATCACACCTGAAGGAGTGGTGCGTGAATCGCCAAATTTGACTGGCGCAATTGAACTCGACCTTCGCTCGCAACTCGAAAAAGAATTGGGTCACGTAGTTGATGTTGAAAATGACGCAACATGCGCCGCGCATGCTGAGTGGCAGTTTGGTGCCGGTCGCGGCGCAACCGATATGTGGATGGTTACTTTGGGTACGGGTATCGGCGGAGGTTTCGTTTCGGGTTCGAAACTGCAAAGAGGAAGTCACGGCTTTGCCGGAGAGATAGGTCATATGGTTGTCGAATCTCAAGGCATTCTTTGCAAATGTGGACAACGCGGATGCTGGGAGCGATACGCATCTGGTTCTGGCCTTGCAACTATTGCCGGAGGTGAACGTGGCGAAGAAGTTATCGCGCGTGCGGTTGCTGGCGATAAACAAGCGCTCGGCTATTTAGATACGTTCGGTCGATGGGTTGCAATTGGTTTGGTCAATCTGACCAACATCACTGACCCGAATGTCATAGTTATCGGTGGAGGCATGGCTGAAGCAGCAGATTCGGTAATGCCGTATATCAAGAAGTGGTTTAAAGAATTGCTTTATGCCCCTGATAATCGTGCTCACCCTGACTTGCGTGTTGCGCAACTCGGTGAACATGCGGGCGCGATTGGCGCGGCGCTTTTGGGCGCCGGCGTTTAGTTAATCCAATTCATTGAACGATTAACTGCATTCTTCCAAGCGTCGTAACCTACGGCGACAGATTTTGGCTCAAACTTTTGGTCAAGTTGCCACGCCTGTGAAATTTCACTAGTTGAACTCCAAACCTTTTCGCCAAGGCCCGCCAAAAAACCTGCACCCATAGCAGTTGTTTCAAGTTGCATAGGTCGCAACACAGCAACACCCAAGTGGTCTGCTTGAAGTTGCAGCATGAAATCGATAACTGCAGCGCCACCGTCGACGCGCAAGTCTTTGACTTTTACACCAGACGCTGTGCTCATCGACTCGACTACGTCACGAGTTTGAAAAACTATTGATTCAATTGTTGCTCGGGCAATGTGGGCACGAGTTGTGCCGCGCGTTATTCCGAAAATTGAGCCACGCGCGTAGGGGTCCCACCATGGGCTGCCTAGACCGGCGAATGCAGGCACCAAGACAACGCCACCCGAGTCTTCGACCGATTGGGCAAGTGGGCCGATCTCGCTGGCATGGTCAATGATGTTTAGGCCGTCGCGCAACCACTGAATCGCTGCACCGGTCACAAAAATTGCTCCTTCAAGTGCGTAAACGGGTTTCTGCTTTTCAAGTTGCCAAGCGACAGTGGTCAAAATGCCGGTCTGAGGTTCTGGGCATTGCTCGCCAACATTCATCAAAACGAAACTGCCGGTGCCGTATGTATTTTTAGTCGCGCCGGTATCGAAGCATGCTTGTCCGAAAAGTGCGGCTTGCTGATCTCCAGCAACCCCAGATATTGCAATGCCCGCGCGAAGTGCACCGTGTTCGGTGGTTACACCAAATCTTCCACTCGACGGCAAGACGGTTGGCAAATTTTTGATTGGCACGTTAAGCAGGCCACAAAGTTCTTCACTCCAGCACATTTTTTTGATGTCGAACAACATTGTGCGGCTTGCGTTTGTCACATCAGTGACAAAATCTTTTTGGCCGGTCAATTTGAAAATCAGCCACGAGTCGATTGTGCCAAGACATAAATCTTGGTCAACTTTTATCCCTCGATTTTTGATCAACCACTCAAATTTTGTGCCCGAGAAATATGGGTCAAGAACCAGGCCTGTTTGTTGCCTAACAATTGGTAAATGCTCTGCGAGTTGTGCGCAGCGATCAGCGGTGCGTCGATCTTGCCAGACGATCGCTGAGCCATACGGTTTGCCAGTTTTTCGACTCCACGCGACGACAGTCTCGCGCTGGTTGGTTATGCCAATCGCAGCAACTGGTTCATTCAACTGACTGACCGCCTCTTGCAATGTGGCCAAAACTGCCTGCCATATTTCTTCGGCATTGTGCTCAACCCAACCAGGTTGCGGAAAGTGCTGCGTGAATTCGCGATATGAACTTATTTCAGACAAACCCGTCGCGCGCAAAACTCGAGATCTGACACCAGTTGTGCCGGCATCGATTGCAATCACTGCGCCCATGACGAAGTCTTAGTCTTTCGACGAACTGGCGATAACTAGATTGCTGAGCTCGTCGAACATGGCGGGGCACGTGACCATAAATTCTTTTGGAGTAGAGCTACCTCCTGAAAAGTTTCCCGACCTTGCACCTGATTCAATTGCGATCAATTCGGCGGCCGCAATGTCCCATTGGTAAAGATTTTCTTCAAAATAGGCGTCGAGCCTGCCACACGCGACAAAACAAATGTCGATGCTGGCTGCACCGAAGCGTCGAATATCGCGCACTTGGTGAATAAATTTAGCTACTCGTTGTGACTGAATTGTTCGATTTTCTGGCAAATAGCTGAAGCCAGTGCAAACGAGTGCTTTTGAAAGATCGCTGGTGTTATTGCAGAAAATTTGTTTGTTGTTTAAATACGCACCTTGGTTTCGTATTGCATGAAACATCTCATCAAGTGCGGGTATGTAGACGACACCGACAAGCGGTCCTTTTTCGTCGCTCACACCGATTGAGACGCTCCAACCTGGTAGCGCGTAGAGAAAATTCGTTGTTCCATCAATTGGGTCAATGCACCAAGTGACACCACTCGTGCCGACAACAGACGCGCCTTCTTCACCGATAATTGAGTCTGTTGGACGCAGACGGCGTATCTCGTCGACAATATATTTTTCAGTTGCACGATCGAATTCGGTGACCATGTCGGTGCTAGTTGACTTTGTCTCGACTTGACTAAGACCTGCGAGCCGACCCGCCAAAGCTTTTCTGCCGCCAGTTTCTGCCAAGGCCTTGCACAGTTTGAGCAACTCTTGAGATAGTTGATCACCTTGAGTTTTGGTCACTTTCGGTCCTCGAGTTCTTTCCATTCACCAGTTGCTCGTAAAACCAAAACTGCGACGACGCCCATGCCGAATGCTCCGGTTACTGCGCCAAGAATTAATCCAATTGAATTTGGCACGTCGCAGGCGCCTTCGCACTGGAGATCGACAAGGGTAAAACCAATCAGCGCGCCAGCGACACCTGCAACAACAATCGAAACGAAAGCAGCTACGCGCGCGAATACTGATGGCAGCGCCGAAAGACGGCGATCTTGTTGGCTCATGGTAAAGAGTTTATGACTAGCGTTTGATTCGTGGAGACTCGGCAATCAAAAACGGGTAAAACGATTCTGCATGTCGATATGGACATGTTTTATGTGGCTGTCGAATTGCGCAGAAATCCAAAACTTCGAGGGTTGCCAGTGGTCGTTGGTGGGGATGGTGCTCGTGGTGTTGTCGCAGCTGCGTCATATGAGGCCCGCAGGTTCGGTGTCTTTTCGGCGATGTCTTCAGCGCAGGCAAAACGACTCTGCCCTCAAGCAATCTTCTTGCCCGGCGACCATGAACTTTATTCAGACGTAAGTGCAGAAGTGTTCGAGATTTTTCATACGATCACACCACTCGTCGAAGGCCTCTCTCTTGACGAGGCATTTCTAGATGTCACTGGTGCGCGACGATTATTGGGCGACGGTGTAAAGATCGGTGAAGAAATTCGAACTCGCGTCAAAGAAAAAACCGAACTGACATGCAGTGTCGGTGTCGCGCCGAACAAATTTTTGGCAAAGTTGGCTTCAGTCGTGGCCAAGCCTCGTGCTTCTCGCGAAGGGGTAAAGCCGGGTTACGGGGTCTTTGAGGTTCTGGCAGGTAAGGAGCTTGAGTTTTTGCATCCGTTGGCAGTCGAGTCACTGTGGGGTGTTGGCCCAGTCACGCTCGAGAAGCTTTCTGCACTGTCTATAAAGACTGTCGGTGATCTCGCAAAATTTGATCGCAAGATTTTGATGAATGTTCTTGGCGAGTCTCTGGGTCAACATCTGTTTGACCTTTCGCAGGGTATTGACGAGAGAGTTGTTGAGCCAGATCGCGATGCAAAATCAATTGGTCACGAAGAAACTTTTTCGACCGATATCAAAGACTTTGATGTTGCGCACGATCAGTTGCTTCGACTTGCAGACGCCGTATCGGCTCGATGTCGCAGCGCTGGTGTCGGTGCACGAACAATTTCTTTGAAACTAAAGTTTTCTGATTTTCGAGTTATCACTCGCGCCGCAAGTGTTGAGTTTCCGGTTACGACGTCGCAGGCGATGATGCGACTGATTGAGCCACTTCTGAGAGACGTAGATATTTCTGCAGGAGTTCGGCTCTTGGGTATCAGCGCACGAAATCTGGTGGCCCCTGAAATGCAACTGAGTCTGTTCGGCGAGTCAACCGAGTCATCAACGGCCAATGAACTCGATGAAGCGTGGAGCTCGACCACATCAGCGGTAGATGACATCCGGCACAAATTTGGTGATGCCTCGATCAAACCTGCAAGTTCATTAAATAACAAGCGCAAACCTGGCGCCTCCAAGTGGGGGCCGAGCGATTTAGACCAGAAATAATTTTGTCTTGCGTAATCCGTACACTCGTGAGAAGATAGAGATAGAAATTCGCTAATCGGAGGCGCCTTGCCATTATCAGATAACGAGCAACAAATTCTTCGACAGATAGAGCAAGATCTCAAGACCGACGAAAAGTTTGCGCAAGCAGTTTCATCAAAGGGCTTGTATCGCCATTCGGCTCGCACCGCGTGGTGGGCTGGGGTCGGCATCGTTGCGTCTCTCGGGCTGACGATCGTTGGTTTGCAGTTTCATTTTCTTTTTGCGTTCGCTGGTTTCTTGGCGATGTTGGGTTGTGCGCTGATCGTCGAGCGTCAGTTGCGCGCAATGTCAAAAGTCGGCATTCGTGATGTCGCAGAGTCTCTGCGGGCTCAACGTGCCAACGCGCAGCGCATGCGCGAAAAATTCACGCGCGAACGGTAAAGATTTCGCGTGAGTCAGCGCGGCTATCTTGCAGTTGATATTGGTGGAACCAAACTTTCGGTTGGCGTAGTTTCGACTACAGGCGAAGTTTTGTCGCACGGGCGAGCGCTGACGCCCCAAGTGAGTGTCTGGCAGGCGCTGCAAGAGCTGATAACAGATCAAGTCACTAATTCGAGTGTTGATCTCATTGCTTGTGGTGTCGGTTGTGGCGGACCTATGGCGCCTCAAGGTGAATACGTTTCAACACTTCACATTCCTGAGTGGCGTGATTTTCCGTTGCGGGCCAAGTTGCAAGAATTAGTTCAGTTACCCGTATATATAGACGGCGACGCCAAAGCGCTCGTGCAAGGTGAAGTTTGGTGCGGGGCAGTTGCTGGTCAAACCGATGTAATCGGCATGGTCGTCTCTACAGGTGTCGGCGGCGGAATAATTTCGCAAGGCAAAGTTCTTGATGGTCGCAGCGGTAATGCTGGACATATTGGTCACGTGATCGTCGTTCCTGACGGCAGGCTTTGTGCCTGTGGTTCGCATGGCTGCCTCGAAGCCCACGCATCGGGTCGGTCGATCGAGGCGATAACAGGCAAGCCCGCGGCGCAAGCAAGTGCGCAGGTGATCGCCGAAACAGGTCGACTCGTCGCCCGCGCCTTGGTAAGTGTCGGTGCTGCTGTCGATTTACGCAGTGCCGTTATTGCTGGCTCGGTCGCACTTGGCTTCGGTAAACCTTTTTTCGAATCTGTACAAAGTGAATTAGATAGGTCGGCAAAGATTGGCTTTGTCCAGGGTTTTTCGGTTTGTCCTGCGGGGCTTGGCCCACTTTCGCCGCTCGTTGGGGCAGCAGCAGTGGCTCGCAATCTAGGCTGTGAAACATGAGACCTGTCTACGAACTGCAAGCCGAAGAATATCGCGAGAAAGTTCAAGCATTCTTAGCTGAGAAACTTCCATCTAATTGGCAAGGCATCGGTTCGATGGAGGGTAAGGCAGTCGAAGAATTTGTCGCCGAGTGGCGAAACATATTGGCGTCGAGTCCGTATCTTGCCCCTGGTTGGCCAGTCGAATACGGCGGTGGTGGACTGTCGGCACTCGAACAAGTGATTGTCGCCGAAGAGTTTGCTCGTGCTGGTGTGCCGACTGGTTCATTCAACGACACATTCGGTATTCAAATGCTTGGCAACACGTTGTTGATCTGGGGAACAGAAGAACAAAAGCGCTACTACTTACCAAGAATTATCTCAGGACAAGATGTTTGGTGTCAGGGCTACAGTGAGCCAAACGCGGGTTCAGACCTCGGCAATGTTGGCTTGAAGGCAACCCTCGACGGTGATCAATTTGTTTTGAACGGACAAAAAATTTGGACGTCGGCAGGGCAGTATGCAACTCACATATTCACGCTCGCACGAACCAACCCTGACGCGCCAAAACATAAAGGTATTTCTTTCATGCTGGTCGACATGCGTCAACCAGGCATTGAAGTCAGACCAATCAAGATGCTTTCTGGAGAGAGCGAATTCAATGAAGTTTTTTATACAGATGTAACTTGTCCAAAAGAAAACATTGTCGGCGGCATAAACAATGGTTGGGCAGTAGCGATGTCGTTGCTCGGTTATGAGCGCGGTGAAGCCGCAGCGACTCTTTCAATCAGATATCAAGCTGAAATTGATCGGTTGATCGCCTTGGCTCAACAACGCGGTGTTGCCAACGACCCACGAATTCGCCAGCGTTTGAGCGACTGCTACGTCAAAGTGCAGATCATGAGATATCTAGGTATGCGCACACTGACAAAGTTTGTCGCGGGTCACCACCCTGGGCCAGACGGCGCAATCTCAAAGCTTTATTGGAGTGAATATCACAAGACGGTCACTGAGTTGGCCATGGATATTCTCGGCGCTGATGGCTTAGTGCCAGTAGGTCGCAAACCGATGACAACTTTTCAAACAGATGAGGCTGGCGCAAAAAATAGTTCAATGAGTTGGGCGATGACATTTTTAAATGCTCGCGCGGGCACTATTTATGCTGGTTCTTCTCAAGTTCAACGCAACATCATTGGTGAGATGGTGCTCGGCCTTCCCAAAGAGCCAAAACCTAACTGACATATGGCGATTGTTTCGGGCATGAAATCAGGTGCTTCGATTGTTTTGGCAGTTGTCGTTAGGCCGAGACTGTGGTCTATTGCCGTGACCCAGTTGTTTCGCCTTGTCCCGCGAAATTGGTGGCGGCGATCGCCATTTTTGCCGATCCCGAGCCAGTCATATATACGGTTTCGTAAGCAAACACAATATGGTGGCAATAACCATCCGATTGAAATTCGAGATGTCTTGAGTTACTTAAACTGGTTGAGAGATTTGCGATGAGAAGTGCGCTTGTCCTAAATGCAACCTTCGAGCCACTTTCGATTGTTCCTGCTCGTAGGGCAATTTGTCTGGTGCTCTCAGACAAAGCCGAAATTATCGAAGAAGACGGCACGCAAATTAGGGCCGAGACATTCGTTATGCCTGGACCATTGGTTATCAGGTTGAGATATGTCGTCAAGGTGCCATATCACCGTCGAACTGCAATGTCTCGACGGGCGATTTTTGCTCGCGATAATCATCGCTGTCAATATTGCGGCGCTCATGCTGACAGCATCGATCACGTCATGCCGAGATCTCGCGGAGGAATGCACGTTTGGGAAAACGTGACTGCCGCGTGTCGTGGCTGCAACTTAAAGAAGCGCGATCGAACTCCTCAAGAGGCAGGTATGGCCCTGGCAAATCAGCCACACACTCCGCGCGAACTTGCGTGGGTGGCTGTTTCTGTAGGTCGAGTTCCAGAAGAGTGGAAGCAATACTTAGCGTTCGCCTCATAAAAAACGAGTCATTGATTTTCGCTCAAAAGTTGGTGATGCACTTATGAGCTCGTGGCGTTTCAATCACTTACGCGATTCTGCCGAGGCGGTCCACGGTCGTGAACTGCCTGCCGAGCGAGCGATTTGGCAAGCCTCGATAAGTGAGTCAGCAGTGGTTCTTGGCTCGAAACAAAACTTAGAGATCGTCAACCAGCAGTCGTGTCAGCAAGATGGCATATCAGTCGTTCATCGCAGAAGCGGCGGTGGTGTAGTCGTCTTACAAGCTGATGCGCACTTATGGATTGACTTCGTGGTGCCACGCGACGACGAACTTTGGCGAGATGACGTTGGTGAATCTATGTGGTGGGTAGGAGAACTTTGGGCAGATGCTCTAGCCGTATGTGAAGTTGCCGATAGAGATCAACTCCGTGTGCACCGAGGTGGTCTTGAGCGTTCATCACTTTCTGATTTAGTTTGCTTCGGCGGTCTTGGGCCAGGTGAAGTGACGTTGTACGGACAAAAAGTCGTCGGCATTTCACAGCGTCGCACTCGCGAGATGGCTCGCTTTCAGTGTGTTGTTCATCAGCGCTGGTCGCCAGATCTTTATCGACGATATTTAATGACTGACAAAATAAAACTGCAGGCGGGCGATAAAGATGCTTCGCTTGAAACTGAGATTTCACGAATCGCAGTCGCTGAGGTCGCTGGGTTGAGTCAAATCGCAGAGACAATTGTCGAACTCGCCGCCAAAATTTAAGAAACCCTAAGCAAGATCACGGCTTGCCCGCCAACGGGCCCGGTGCTGAACCAGTCAATTAGCCCCTGTTTTAGGCCGCCCAAAAATATCCAAAAAAAGTGGGGAAAAGTGGTGAAATATGTTTGACAGTGGGGGATAGTGGGGATATAGTCTCTGCAGGGATTTAGGGGGAGCTCTAAAGCCCAGTAATTAATGGGGTTTTGGGACAAGGCGGAGGAACAGTGTTTGTAGGTGCGCATGAGCGACAGTTGGACCCAAAGGGTCGCATCGCCTTGCCGGCCGCTTTTCGACCAAAGTTCGAGCCAAAGTGCTATTTGGCCCTTGGTCGCGACAAGTGCGTAGATGTCTTAACGACCGAGACTTTTTTGGCTGTGGCCAACGACGTGATGGAAAAAGTTCGTCGTGGAGAAATGGATCGCAAAGAGCAACGAGCGTTGTCGTCGAACATGGTTGAGGTTTCAGTTGATGCGCAGGGTCGTATCAATGTCGACGAGAAGCTGCGTCAATATGCAGGTCTTGAACTTAACTCTCGCGTAATTGTCAGCGGCTCATTTGACCGAGTCGAAATTTGGGACCCGGAGCGCCATCAGCGCATCAGCGACTCTGGCACACAAGAACTAGCCGGCAACGAGTAGAGCGAAAGGGGGCCAAGCAACAAACTTTTCGCAACTGTCACAAGTTGCACGAGTTTCGCTTATCAGCAGTCTCCCGGTTAACAAAATGGATAGCCCCCAACTCCGCCCGCTTTCCATTTCGCTATCCGGGGAGAAATCCCGGAGGCACCGTTAGCCGGGGGGCTGCTGATAAGCGAGATAAGTGGGACATCAATAAGTAGTGACAAGTTGCAAGTTGCGCAACAGTTATGACGACTCAAAATCCACAAGTTGCTTCGCATCTTCCTGTCATGGTCGATGAAATTGTTGAATGCTTTTCTTCTGTACCTGAGGGCGTAATCGTCGACGCGACATTCGGTCTCGGTGGACATGCAGTGGCGATTCTTAATGCTTACCCGAATTTACAAATTCTTGGTCTTGACCAAGATGCCTTCGCGATTGCCAATGCCGAAAGAATGATCGCTGAGGATGCATCTCTTAAGGGTCGATTGACAGTGCGCCGTGTGCGGTTTGATTCGCTTGACGAAGTTCTTGCCGAACTTTCGATTGGTCAAATTTCTGGCGCGTTATTTGACTTGGGTGTTTCTTCACCACAGTTAGACGTTGCAGAGCGCGGGTTTTCATATCGCCACGATGGTCCGCTAGATATGCGGATGGATCAACGAAGTCTTTTGAGCGCGGCTGAGGTTGTCAACAGTTACGAAGAATCAGATCTCTCTCGGCTCATTGCTGACAACGCTGATGAAAAGTTTGCGCGTCGAATAGCCAAGGCGATTGTCGCTGCTCGACCGATAACAACAACTTCACAGCTTGCCGAAGTTGTAGTAGCAGCGATTCCCGCACCGGCACGCCGCACGGGCGGACACCCGGCTAAACGAACATTTCAAGCAATTCGAATCGAAGTTAACAAAGAGCTTGAGATTCTTGAGCGCGCACTTCAAATTGCAATTGATGCAACTAAGTCGGGTGGGCGAGTAGCCGTATTGACTTATCACTCGGGCGAAAATCGCATTGTCAAGCGCGTATTTTCTGAGTCAGAGCGTGACGCCAATGTTCAAACCACAGCGTCACCATTTATGCACGAATCACAATCAGGCGAGCGACGCACACGTCGCGTGCGCGCGCCTAAGCATCCGTCGAGCAAAGAGCAAACACTGAATCGTCGGGCAAAGTCTGCGCGACTACGCGTACTTGAAAAAACGCTCGTCGGGGTTGGTAACTAAATGGCAACCGCTCTTGCATCGCGTCCGGCGCCAGTGCGAATGCGTCGACCAGCAGGCTCAGTAGTCCAACCAGTTCGCCAGCCGCGCAGTAAATCAAAATCGTCGTCACAACCGACTGAGCGTCCAGACCTGCGGTTAGTTGAGTCAATTCCAGTCAAGAGATTTTCGTTGGTGACATCTGCACTGATCGTCATTGCATTCGTTTTGACTTCGATAGTTGTCTTTCAAACAGTCATCGCCGAGCAACAATTGCGTTTAGACAAGATCACGACTGATGTGCGACTTGCACGCATTCACTATGACGAATTGAGACAGCAACGTGCCGAACTTCGCGCCCCCGACTATTTGCGCGAAAAAGCGATGATGCTTGGTATGTCGCAAGGTGTGTCGGCCGAGTTTGAAGAAGTTCCTGCAGATGTTGTGGCAAGCGTGATTGCTGCAACAGGCGATATGGACAAAGAAATATTGAATCCACCTATGCTCGAAGACTTTGTCTCTAGCAACACTAAGAGCGCGAGACCATGAGCACCGTCGCAGGTCGTGGTCGAGCCGGCTCTCGTGGTCGCTCTACAAATCGAATTGATGCAAACCGTGTGCGCAGTTCTGAGATTTCATATCGAGCCGCGACGGCAACTACTAAAACGAAAGACTTTTTTACAAAAGATTTACGGGGCGGAAACATGCACAGGCGCATCGTCTCGATGTTCACCGTCGTGGCGATTTTGCTGTCACTTCTCGGTGTTCGTGTGGCGCTTTTGCAAACCCTTTGGGCTAGTGATTATCGCGAGGCGAGTGTTTCGCAAAGAACTCGAGTGCAGGTCATGCGCGCAGAGCGCGGCTCAATTTTGGATCGCAATGGTCGGGAGCTGGCACTTCCCATTCCGACCAGAACAGTATTTGCTGACCCGCGGTCGGTCGTTGACCCGGTCGGTGTCGCCAGCGTCGTCGCAGGTGTGTTGCAACTTGACCCGCAAGCAGAAAGTGAACTTGCAGCGAAGTTGCAGAACAAGCAATCGAGCTTCGTGTACATTGCCCGTCAAGCAGACAAAGAAGTTGCTGACGCGATTTTGGCTCTCGGTCTTAAGGGTGTTTCTTCGTATCGCGAGTCAGGGCGTGCTCTTTCGAGCGCGAGTTTGCAGGCGGTAGTTGGTCGCACCGATATTGACGGCGTGGGTATTTCGGGGCTTGAACTTAAATACCACGACTTGTTGACCGGGGTTGACGGTCGAATCGTTAGAGAAGTAAATAGCAGTGGCAAATCTATTGCTGCAGGTTCAGGCGAAGTTCTCGAACCAAAATCTGGTGGTCAGTTAACAACAACGATTGATCGAACGATTCAGTTTCAAGTTGACGGCATCGTCAAGCAACAAGTTGAGCGTCTCGGTGCTCGTGGTGGCATGGCAATTGTTATGGATACAAAGACTGGTGAAATTTATGCAATGTCGAACATTCGCATAAATGAAGACGGTAGCTATTCAAGTGAGTCAGGAAACTTTTCAACAGTCGAGGCAAATGAGCCAGGATCGGTGGCCAAAGTTTTCAGCATTGCTGCTGCGATCAATGAGGGTGCCGTAAACACTTCTTCAAGTTTCAGTGTCCCTGGTTATCAAGTGTTCGACAAAGGCACTCAATGGGAGTACCGAGTGACAGACGCATATCCACACGGGCTCGAAGATATGTCGGTACGCAAAATCTTTGTTGACTCGTCGAATATCGGCACGATTCAAATTTCAAGAACTCTCGATACGAAAAAGAATCACGAATATCTGAAACTGTTCGGGTTCGGTACCAAGACGGCCGTTGAGTATCCGGGCGAGTCTCGTGGTTCATTGCGACCAGTTTCTAAGTGGCAAGGCACCGAAAAGTTTTCGTTCTCTTATGGTTACGGCTACACATCGACTGCGTTGCAACTTGCCGCCGCGGTAAATGTTGTCGCCAACAAAGGTGTCTATGTCGCACCCAAAATGGTGCTCAAGACAACAGACAAAGATGGTGTTGAAACTGCTACTCCGGCTTCAGAGACTCGCCAGGTTCTTTCAGCATCGACTGCACAAATCATGACATCGCTTATGACCGATGTTGTTTGTTACGGCACCGGCAAGTTGGCAAAATTGCCTGGGTTAAGTGTCGCAGGCAAAACTGGTACGGCTTACAAATTGCAAGAAAACGGCACGTACACGAACGATGAAGGTGCCAGAACGTACTTCGCATCTTTTGTTGGCTTCCTTCCAGCAAACAACCCGCGTATGACCGTTTTGGTTTCAATCGACGAACCCGATCCATACTCAAATGATCGATTTGGTGGCACTGCGGCAGCACCAGTGTTCGCACGCATCGGTCAAGTATTGGTAAACGAATTGAACATTCGCCCCGAGGGTGATGACTTGGGGTGTGTCGGTTCACGCCCTGCAGAACTCGGACCGAGCCACTGAGATGTCAAGCAGATTGGAACGCCAGTTAGACGAACTACTGGCAAGTACATCTGAAATTGCTGTAAATCAAATTATCGGTAACGCAAAAGTAAAAGTTTCAGATATTACGCACGACTCTTCAAAAGCTTCAAATGGCGTCATGTTTTGCTGCATCGTGGGCGAAAACGTTGACGGCCACAACTTTGCGAAAGTTGCGGTGGCAAATGGTGCTGTGGCGGTTCTTGTAGAGCGACGCGTTGACGTGGATGTAACACAAATTGTCGTCAGCGATGTGCGCTCAGCGATGGGGTATCTTGCTGCCGAATTATTCAATCGTCCGAGCGAAAAGTTGAATGTAATAGGCGTCACTGGAACGAATGGCAAGACCACGACCGCACACATGTTGGCGTCGATTCTGCGACAGCACGGCTGGTCGACATCGGTTATAGGCACGCTCACTGGTGCGCGGACGACACCAGAGTCAACAGATTTGCAGCGCATCTTGGCTGAAGAACTAACTCGAGGCAGTAAAGCAGTCGTAATGGAGGTTTCTTCTCACGCACTTGCTCTTGGCCGTGTCGAAGGAACTTTATTCAAGGCTGCGGTGTTCACAAATCTCGGTCAAGATCATCTTGATTTCCATAAGTCAATAGAAGATTATTTTGCTGCTAAAGCCCGACTCTTCACAAAGCAGTTCACAAGTCTGTGCATCATAAATCGCGATGATGTTCACGGATCTCTGCTGATCGACACGATTTCGAAAGATAAAGAAGTTCGGTGTGAATCATTCGGATTATCAGATGCAAAAGAAATTCACGCAGATGCATCCAAGATTTCGTTTGACTGGCAAAACCAGAAGATCGAAACATTGATGGGTGGTTATTTCAATGTAATGAACGCGCTAGCTGCCGCGACTGCAGCAGCCAAACTTGGTGTCACTGTTAGTGACATCGCTAAAGGTTTGGCTGCTGCAAGCGCTGTGCCTGGCAGATTTGAATCGGTGAACGCAGGGCAGCCCTTTTCTGTCGTTGTCGATTACGCCCACACACCTGAGGCGTTACAAAATGTCTTGCTCGCCGGGCGAAAAATCGTCGGTTCTAATGCACAAGTCATACTCGTCTTTGGATGTGGCGGTGGGCGAGATCAATTGAAGCGACCTAAGATGGGCGACATTGCGACAAAGTTCGCAGATCTTGTCTACATCACGTCAGATAATCCTCGGCATGAAGATGCCCGCGCAATTGCCCAAGAAGTTCTACAAGGGGTATCGAATGTTTCAATTGTTTCGAGCAAAGTGACTATCGAGTTAGATCGTCGACTCGCAATGTCTGCTGCCTTCGAGTCTGCAAAAGCTGGCGACATCGTGATCATCGCTGGCAAGGGCCACGAGGCAACACAGACAATTGGCGCAGATGAAACGCCGTTCAGCGATGTAGAAGTTTCGCGCGAGTTGCTGAAAGTGGCTTCATGATTGCAATTCTCACCGCGGCGGCCGTTGCGATGATCGCATCACTCGTCGGCACAAGAGTTTTGATCTCGGTGTTTAAAAAAATAGGCAAAGGTCAACCAATTCTCGGCGCCGAAGACCGTGGTCCCGTGCAGCACATGAAAAAGCAAGGCACACCCACAATGGGCGGAATTGCAATTTTGTTTTCAGCCGCACTCGGTTGGTTCGTTGCCCACTTTAGAGATGGGCTGCCATTTTCAGATCAGGCGATGATCATCTGGGCTGCCGTGTTTGTTCTCGGATTTGTAGGTTTTCTTGACGACTTTCTCAAAGTGCAGCGTCAACACAATCGTGGACTTTTTTGGAAGAAGAAGGGCTACATCACATTTGCCATTTGCATCGGCTTGACTTGGTGGCTGACTGCAGCAACCGGTGTCAGCGAAACGCTTTCGTTTACGCGAGCAGACCTGCCTGGCATCACTTTCACTTGGCCACTCTTTGTGATCTGGACTGCCTTAATGGTTTGGGGAACATCAAATGCAGTAAATGTGACAGATGGGCTTGATGGTTTGGCTGCTGGCTCTGCATCGTTTGGCTTTATTGCGTTCACTGTTATTGCATATTGGGCTTTTAGAAATCCGCAAATTTACGCTGATGTTGTAAACCCGCTTGACCTCGCGGTGCTTGCAGCCTCTTTGGCCGGCGCATGCGGTGGCTTTCTTTGGTGGAATGCCGCACCAGCAAGAATTTTCATGGGCGATGTCGGTGCTCTTGGTCTTGGTACCGCACTTGGTCTGCTTGCTGTTACAACCAATACACATCTTTTGTTGCCATTGATTTGCGGCATCAATGTGATCGAAGCCGGATCTGTAGCGATTCAAATGGGAGTCTTCAAAGCCTCGGGTCGCAAGAAGCGCCTATTCAAGAATTCGCCGATTCATCACCACTTCGAGCAAAGCGGCTGGCCTGAGACAACCGTGATTATTCGCTTTTGGATTATCTCTGCGATCTGTGTCGCAACTGCCGTGGCGGCTTTTATCGCTGACTTCACAAACATTCAGAGCCTCACTGGGTTTAGGCGCTGAGATGACAACAACACTTGTTTACGGTCTTGCTATTGCTGGGCGAGCAGTGGCTAGCGAACTTGTGTCTCGTGGAGAAAAAGTGATTCTTGTCGACGATCTCGATTCTTCAAGCCACTCAGAATTTGCTCGCAGCTTAAATAGTGAGATTCGAATACGACCAACATCTGCCGAACTCGCTGAGCTACTGCAACAATCTGATCGGGTCGTGCCTGCACCCGGAGTTCCTGAGACTCATGAATTGTTTGAAGTATCTCGGCAAATGCAAAAGCCAGTGATGTCAGAAATTGAACTCGCTTATCAAATTGAACAAAAGTCATCGTCGCCCCGACCGATGGTTGCAGTTACTGGTACCGACGGCAAAACGACGACCACTTTGATGGCGGCTGCGATTTTGAACTCAGCCGGAAAGAGGTCATTAGCGGTTGGTAATACTGAAACACCGTTGATCGCAGCATTGCGCTCTGACGCACAGGCGTTCTCGGTTGAGTGTTCAAGTTTTCGTTTGGCATTAACTCAAACTTTTCGTGCTAAGGCATCAGTGTGGTTGAACTTTGCTCCTGACCATTTAGATTGGCATTCTTCTCTCAACTCGTATCACGAAGCCAAGGCCAAAATCTGGTCTCACTTGATGTCTTCAGATGTGGCAGTTGTGCCGGTGCACGATCAGGCGATAACGAAGGTCGCAAAGTCGTCTGGTGCACGAGTCGTCAGTTTTGGTGCAGACTTGGGTGACTATCATGTTTTAAACGGCGTGCTCACTTGTCCGTCTGGCGAGATTTTGCATCGCAGTGAAATGGCGCGAAGTCTGCCGCACGATGTGACCAACGCATTGGCCGCAGCGGCGATCACAATTGAAGCAGGTCTTGCGAACACAACACAGGTCGCGCAGGCTTTGCGAAATTTTGTCAATGCACCACATCGAATTGAATTTGTCGCCGAAAGTGATGGGGTTCGTTGGTTTAACGATTCGAAAGCAACAAGCCCACATGCATCTAGCGTCGCTTTGAATTCGTTTGATTCGATTGTGTTGATCGCGGGTGGCAAAAACAAAGGTCTCGATCTGACGCAAATGGCCAAAAATTCAAAAAAAGTCAAGGCAGTTGTCGCCATCGGAAGTTCGGCCAAAGAAATCGCTGCTGCATTTTCGGGTGCGTGCGAAGTTCAAATCGCTGGCTCGATGCGTGATGCGGTGAATTTTGCCAGCAAACTTGCCACAGCTGGCGATGTAGTTCTGCTTTCGCCTGGTTGTGCCAGTTACGACTGGTACAAAAACTATGGCGAGCGGGGTGCTGACTTCAAAAACGAAGTGTCGGCACTAATTAAGAATAAGCAAATCAAAAACTAACAAATCGAGGAAACATGAGCACAGCAGCATCAACATCAGGGCCAAATCGAACATTGACACTTGCTCAACGTCGTCGCGCGGTTCTTGATCGCGGTGGTTTGCTCTCATCTCGTCGGGTTGCGCAGAAGCCTGCCAACACAACCTTCTTCATGATTTTTCTCACGGTGTTGACACTCGTAACTTTTGGTTTGGTGATGGTCATGTCGTCATCTTCGATAGTTGCATTGAACCGTGGCTTTTCGCCTTGGACGATGTTCTTCAAGCAATTGATGTGGGCTTCGGTGGGTGGTTTGGGAATGGCATTCTTCTTTCGCTTCCCATATTCTCTGTTGCGTAAATTTGTGTTTCCGGCTTTGATCTTTGCATTCGGCTTAATGTTTTTGCCTTTTGCACCAAGCATCGGTGTCAGCATCAACGGGGCTCGCGCGTGGGTTGCTATGGGTCCAGTTGGCTTTCAACCTTCAGAATTTTTGAAGTTGGCTCTATTGGTCTATTGCGCAAACCTTCTTGGTCGTCGTCAGAAAGAAGTAACTAACTTCAATCGCACTTCACGACCCGTCATCGTTGCATTGGTTGCGTCAGTCGCACTTTGTCTTGTTCAGCGCGACCTCGGTGGCGCAATTGTGATGACCTGCATCGTCTTGGCAGTCATGTGCATGGCGGGCATTCCGATGCGAATTGTCAACGCAATCGCCGGCTCGGGCGTTATCGCAGCATTGTTTTTCACGCTTATGACTTCGTCGCGCCGAAATCGATGGACGGCATTTTTGAACTTGGATGAAACCAAGGGTTCATTCGGTTATCAAGTTTGGCAATCGATACTTTCAATTTCGAACGGTGGTGTCTCTGGTGTCGGTGTTGGTGCTGGCACGGGCAAGTGGGGCTATGTACCTCTAGCGCACAGCGATTTCATCTTTTCGACGATTGCCGAAGAGATGGGTCTGATCGGCGCTGCAGTCGTAATCGGTGGGTTCTTAACTCTCGTCGTGTTCGGTTTGCGTGCGGCCCTGCATGCAGAAGAAAGATTCGGCGCACTTCTCGCCGGCGGGGTAACGATGTGGTTTGCAATTCAGGCGATCATCAACATCGGTGGGGTAACCGGCTCGATGCCCGTGACCGGTTTAACACTGCCTCTTATCTCATACGGCGGAAGTTCGCTATTGGTATGTATGTCGGCAGCCGGGCTGTTGATGAACGTCGCGCGTAATATGAAGTGAGCAATCTTCACAAGTAGAACCTCTTGACCGCCTCCAGCCACACCGTCTTTGCCGTAATAACTGGTGGGGGAACTAGCGGTCATGTAATACCTGCGATGGCGATAGCCGAATTATTGCAAGACGCGGGTATTTCAAAAGATCAATTGCATTTTGTTGGATCATCAACTGGCATCGAGACGACTCTCGTGCCATCGTCGGGTATCTCAATGTCATTGTTAACCGTGCAGGGCTTTGGTCGTGTGTTGTCTTTTCAGGCTTTAAAGCGAAACATTCGCACCATAAAGATTTTGCGAAACGCCACGCGAAATGCTGAACGAATCTTGTCGAGTTTGCGACCGGCTGTAGTCGTGTCGGTTGGCGGATATGCGAGCGTGCCGGCAACACGGGCCGCAAAGAAGTTGAACATTCCGGTGGTGACAGTTTCATACGATCGCCAACCTGGTTTGGCAACTCGATTGCAGGCGCGAAGCGCTGCTGCTGTTGCAGTCGCATACTTGCCATCAAAATTTAAAAATGCATCTCTTACTGGTGCGCCAGTTCGCCGGGTGTTGCGAAATCTTGATCTTTCATCAACTAGAGCCGATGCTCGCAGGCGACTATCGATTCCGATCGATCGAAAAGTTATTTGTATTACTGGTGGGTCGCTAGGTTCGGCAAAACTAAATTCTGTGGCGCGAACACTTGTCGAGAAAAATCAAAATCGAAGTGACATTTGTGTTATTCATTTGACCGGCCAAAGATATATCGGTGACGATCTTCCAATTCTGAAAAGTGATGCAAAAATTGTGTACATGCGGCTTGAATCGACCGTGTCGATGCAAGATGTATACAGCGCATCTGACCTTGTCGTTGCGCGCGCGGGTGCAAGTACGGTGGCTGAAGTATCAACGATTGGCATTGCCAGTGTTTTGGTTCCGTGGAGTGGGGCAGCAGAAAATCACCAAACCGCAAATGCAAGTTGGCTCGGTGATCTCGGCGGGGCGCAAGTCATAGATGAAAAATCAGTCACCAACGATCAATTGGCTGATCAGGTCATTGCGTTAATTGACGATCGAGCCAAACTTCAATCTCTCGCCAGTGCTGCGCGCTCGGCAGGTCAGCAACACCGCGAAACAACCCTCGCCAAATTGATTCTTAATGTTGCTGGTCAAAAAGAACGACAGCTAATAGACCTTCGCAAACCAACACGTATTCATGTCGTCGGGGTAGGCGGCCCTGGTATGTCTGCGATTGCAACCGTGTTGGCTGAAATGGGTCATCAAGTTTCGGGCAGCGATATTCGTCGCTCCGATGTAATCACTCGACTTGAAGCTCTGGGGATCAAAGTCAATATCGGTCACGATCCTGAAGTTGTTTTTGGTTGTGATTTCGTTACAGGTTCGCCGGCGATTGCTGAATCAAACATCGAGTATCAAAGAGCTCGCGAGTCAGATATTCGGGTTCTCTCTCGAGCCGAGACACTTGCAAGCATTTGCAAATGCGCCACAAGTATTGGTGTCGCAGGTACGCACGGCAAGACGACGACATCGTCGATGCTCACAACAATTTTGTTAAGCGCCAACAAAAACCCTAGTTATCTGATTGGCGGCGATGTAATCGCATTGAATCGTGGTGCGTCATGGTCAAATAGTGAACTGTTTGTTGTTGAGGCCGATGAAAGCGATGGCACTCATTCTCAGCTTCCACTCGCTGCGACAATCGTGACCAATATTGACATCGATCACTTAGATCACTTCAAAACGCAGTCGGCTATTGAGCGAAGTTTCTTCGATTATGTCGGTGGTATCGCTGGCCCACGAATTCTGTGTCTTGACGACCCAGTTTGTGCGTCAATTTCTAATACACACAGCGCGACTACATATTCTGTCGACGAGAAGTCTTCTGCGGACTACGTGGCTTCATCGATCAAGTTCAAAGACGGTAAGTCTTCATTTGTCGTCACTCAGAATCACGACAGCAAAAAAATTGAACTAGGTCGAGTCGATCTTCCGTTGCGAGGTCTTCATAATGTGAGCAATGCTCTCGCAGCAATCGCGATGGCGATGCAGTTTGGGGTTGAGTTTGGTCAGGCTGCGAAAGCTTTGAGTGGTTTTGGTGGGGTGGCGCGTCGGTTTGATGTTAGGGGTGTAGACGATGGTGCGACATTCGTTGATGACTATGCCCATTTGCCAAACGAGATTTCGGCTGTGCTGTCAGGTGTGAGAGATGAGTCAGACAAGTGGTCACGTGTCGTGGCAGTTTTTCAGCCGAATCGATTTAATCGCATGTCGATGATTTCGCATCTCTATGGTGATTCGTTTGTTGCCGCCGACCTAATTGTGATCACCGACATTTATTCTTCAGGTACCGAACCTATAGCGGGTGTGACTGGTCAGCTAGTTGTTGATGCCATTCTCGAATCGCAACCACAAAGTCATGTCATTTATCAACCCAGTCGTGAGAATCTCGTAGAGTTCTTGGCAGATGAAATCAAAGATGGTGACTTGTGCATCTCAATGGGCTGCGGAGATATTTCTTCTTTGCCGAACGAAGTGATCGCCCGGCGCCGAGGTAAGTCAAATTGATCACAGAATTTGGTCGACCTAGCGACAAAGATTTGAGCCGATTCGCAGCGTTGCTTGGCGATCGCGTAACGAAAGATGAGCCGATCGGTCCGTATACGACTTACCGCGTAGGCGGGGCTGCGTCATTGTTTATGCGAGCAATGAATGTTGACGATTTGCACGCCGCGTCGCGCGCGCTAGCGAAAGTGAAGATTCCGGTCTTGATGCTCGGCCGTGGAAGCAACATGTTGATCAGCAATAGTGGCTTTCGCGGTTTAGCTATTGCTTTGGGGCCGTTTGCAGAGCAGATAGCAATGCCGAGTCCAGATCAAGATCCAATAGTTGTCGTTGGTGCCATGACCTCGCTACCAGTTGTTGCTCGACAAAGTGTTGCTGCAGGTCTGCGCGGTTTCGAATGGGCGGTCGGCGTGCCTGGTTCGATTGGTGGCGCGGTTCGAATGAATGCTGGCGGGCACGGGTCAGACATGATCGCGTCCTTGTTGAGTGTGCGACTTTTTCACATCGAGCGGGGCATTGAAGCCAATGTTTCAGCTGCAAACCTCGGGTTGAGGTTTCGTGGCTCAGATTTAAATGATCAGCACATTGTTCTTTCGGCGACATTGCGTCTGGCGCGTGGCGACAAAGCTGAAGGCGAGTCACGATTAGCCGAAATTGTCAAGTGGCGTCGCGAGAATCAACCCGGCGGGCAAAACGCAGGTTCTGTCTTCGTCAATCCTGTTTCGGGTGCTTCTTCGGCAGGCGCTTTGATTGATGGTCTCGGGCTGCGTGGTTATCGAATTGGCACGGCAGAGATTTCTGAAAAGCACGCCAATTTCATACAAGCCGATGAAGATGGCAATGCAGATGATGTGGTCGAACTTATGACCTTCGTTCGTCAACGCGTAGCTGAGGCGCATGGCATTGAACTTCGAAGTGAAATTCGTTTGGTTGGTTTTTCGGCAGCGATCTCGCAAGAAGCAGGCGCAATTGAACAAGGTGAAGTTTTCCGAAATACACAACTCGAGTCGGCTTTTGGTTCGGCGAACAACACTGATTTGTCGATTCCGGTGCCATCGTTTTCAGAGCAACTTTCTGACGAGGTGTTGGCAGAACTCAAAGATGCATTTGATGGCGACGCAACACCAAGTGCAAATTTGCGAGTTGTGCTGCCAGATGATCCAGACAAATCTGGGCAAACTTCACGTGATCAAACGCGCGATAAATCGTCGACGACCAACACGTCGCTAACTCTGAAGACCAACAATGGTCGCATAGTCATTGTTGACGAAGATCTTCGACTGCCTGTTGACTCTGATCATCCGATAGATGAAATGACTAGTTCGGTAAACATCGCGCCTACATCTGACCCGAGCAACATCATTCGTGATTCGCGCATCGACGATCGACGCAAAAATGTAATTGAGAAACTTGCGTCTAATCGTCGACGACTGTTAACCGCTGCGGGCTCTGTTATTGGTGTCGTTGCACTTGTTTTGATTGTGCTCGCGTCGCCAATTATTGGTGTTCGCAAAATCGAGATCGAAGGCGCCCGATATGTCAGTGCCGACTTGCTGATCGCGGTTGAAAAGTCGCTTGACGGAAAGTCGATCTTGACGGTCGATACGCGTGCGGCTGAGCGAAGACTTGAGGGTGATCCGTGGGTTGAGTCAGTGCGAATTAGATCGTTTTTCCCGTCACGATTGGTGATCGAGATCGTCGAGCGCAAGCCCGTGGCCTTTTATATAGGTGTCGACAATCGTTCGCGAGTTGTCGATTCGCAAGGGCGTGTTTTGGCTGTTGAGACTGGCCAGCCCACTCAATATCTGCAGATCACAGGCGTGGGCCCGAACCTTGCACCTGGGGCGAGTGCCGGCACTGTTTACAAAGCGGCTGCACAGCTCGCCGCTGGCTTGCCAGATGAGTTGAGTGAACGAGTTTTGAATGTCGGTGTGGGCGGACCAAATCAGTTGATCATGACACTGCGTACCGGCACATTGATAAATTTCGGCCCACCAGTCGACTTGCAGAACAAGTTAATTTCGTTGCTTGTCTTATTGCGCAGACAAGATGCAAAGCAGATTCTCTCGATTGACCTGACAGATCCGCGAACACCAACTGTAAAGTCGAAGTAGAGACTTTCTCTCAACCTTCCTGAACGTTTCGCTGATGTTTGGTGCTTGTTGGCTGATGTGGCAGAATAACTGCACTCACAAACAGTGAGCACAACAAGCGCGAGTAGCGGGGGTTAATCCTAAATGGTCGGTCAACCACAAAATTATTTGGCAGTAATCAAAGTCATCGGTGTTGGTGGCGGTGGCGTGAACGCAATTAATCGCATGATGGAGTCAGGCATGCGTGGCGTCGAGTTCGTGGCGATCAATACCGACGCACAAGCACTGTTGTTGAGTGATGCGAGCGTCAAAATTGATATTGGTCGAGAGTTAACTCGTGGACTTGGCGCAGGTGCTGACCCAGAAGTTGGTCGTGAAGCAGCCGAGCAACACCGCGACGAGATTCAAGAAGTTGTCGCGGGTGCCGACATGGTTTTCATAACCGCTGGCGAAGGTGGTGGCACTGGCACTGGCGCGGCGCCGGTTATTGCAGAAATTGCAAAAGCCGAAGGTGCGTTGACAGTTGCAATCGTCACGAGACCGTTTGCATTTGAAGGTCGACGTCGGTCTGTTCAGGCAGATGCGGGCATCGCAGCGCTCAAAGAAAAAGTTGACACACTTGTCGTCATTCCAAACGAGCGATTGTTGACGATTTCGACCGACAAGACAACAATGCTTGATGCTTTCAAAAAAGCTGACGAGGTTTTGGTTCAGGGTGTCGCCGGTATTACAGGTTTGATCACGACCCCAGGTTTGATCAACACCGACTTCGCCGATGTCAAGACCGTGCTTTCAAATGCGGGTACTGCACTGATGGGCACGGGTGCCGCAAGTGGCGACAATCGTGCGGTGTTGGCGGCAAATGCTGCGATCAATTCGCCGTTGCTTGAAGCTTCGCTTGAAGGTGCACGTGGCATTGTGGTCAACATCACTGGTCCTTCAGATGTTGGTTTGTTTGAAGTTACTAACGCCATGGAGATCGTGCGTGGCGTTGCGCATCAAGATGCCAACATTATTCACGGCTTAGTAATTGATGACGACGTAAATGACGAAGTACGGGTCACTGTCGTTGCCGCTGGTTTCGAACGATGGGATAGCGCAGTGCAACGCACCGCCACTCGCGGTGATGGTCGTAATACGGCCACATCTGGCACAGTTCGCCCAGATGCCAAAGGCGGACGATTGAAAGATTTGTTCGGCGGCGCGTCTGATCCATTGAGTGGCGCAGATGACGACGACGATCTTCCATCGTTTCTAAAATAAAAATCGCATGTCGGTAACGACATGACTTCAATTGATGCGTCGCAGGTTGCTTTGCGCGCGTCAGAAATTCGCCAGCGCATAAACGCGGCGGGTGGTAAAGACGTCAAACTGATTGCAGTTACAAAGACATTTGATGTTGGGGCGATGGTCGCTGCGTTTGATGCGGGGTGTGACGGTGTCGGCGAAAATTACGCACAAGAGCTGATTACAAAGTCAAACGAACTGCCAATTGCAAAACGCTTGCCGGTGCATTTCATTGGACGTTTACAAAGTAACAAAATTAAGTTGATGGCCGAGATAGTCGATGTTTGGCAAAGCGTCGATCGAGTAGAGCTGATTAATGAGATTGCCAAGCGCTGCGTCAAGCCAGGTGCGGGTGACCGACCACAAATAATGTTGCAGGTCAATGCCACTGACGAGCCCGACAAGGGTGGGTGTAAACCGCATGAGGTGAGCGATCTCATCGAAACTGCCAACGCCAAGGGGTTAGAGGTCTTAGGTTTGATGACCGTTGGACCAACAAGTAACGAGGCTCAATCAACGCAACGCTCTTTTCGTTTGGTGCGAAAGCTCGTTGATGACTTGGGGCTCAAGCAATGCAGCATGGGTATGACTGGTGACCTTGAGATTGCAATCGCCGAAGGGTCGACAATGATCAGAGTCGGCTCGGCCTTGTTCGGGCCGCGCCGATAGATCGCCGATAGATCGCCGATAGATATAGTCCGTATTTAACGCCAAAATCTGAACTATCCTTGCCGTATGTCAATGTTTCGCCGAGCAATGGATTACTTAGGTTTAGGGCCAGATGAGGCGTACGACGATTATGACGAATCAGTTGCAGTTGAGCGCGATCGACGCATGCCGAGTCGAGGTCGTGCGCGCGTAGAGCGATTTGATGAAACCGAACCTGGCTACGACGAATACGACGATCGTGCGATGAGTGATCCACGATCCACTGGTATGCGCGCACAACAGGCTCAACATGATTCAGGAGTAACTGTTAGACCAGTTGCTGGTCGTCGCACCGAGGCAGTTGCGCGTCCAGTTATGCCGGCGAGTGATCCAGTCACGATTCGTCCGACAAGTTACGAAGACGCAAAAGAAATTGCCGATCGTTTCAAAGAAGGCAACCCAGTAATTATCAACGTGCAGTCAACAGACCCAAAGACGATGCGCAGAATTATTGATTTTGCAAGCGGCGTTTGCTACGCCAATAGCGGCACCATGGAGAAAATGAGTAATGGTGTGTTTATGATGAAGCCATTTGGCGCACGCATCACGCGCGGTTAGCGCAGATTGGGTTTTAGTTCAATGACCGGAATACTTTGCAGTCTCGTGCAAATTTTCATCTACATGATTATCGTTCGAGTCGTCTTGTCTTGGTTTCCGTCAACAAGTGGTGGCGTAATCGCGCAGATCTCATACTTTGTTGGTCGCTTTACTGAACCAGTTCTTGACTGGACGCGGCGAGTCATGCCTCGAACGGGTGCACTCGATCTTTCGCCTTTAGTCGTGTTGCTGTTTTTGCAAATCGTTGTGCAGCGCATGATTCTGGGTTGTTAATTAATTTGTGTCTTACCCGCAGGTAGAACCACAGCCGAACTTTCCGTCACTTGAGAGCCAAGTTCTTGAATATTGGAAGACAGACGAGACTTTCGCCGCTTCAATAGAAATGCGCGACGCCGGAAAAGACGGCGAAAATGAGTTTGTCTTCTACGATGGTCCACCTTTTGCCAACGGTTTACCGCATTACGGTCACTTGCTTACTGGTTTTGTCAAAGATGCTGTACCGCGCTATCGCACGATGCGGGGTCAACGAGTTGAGCGTCGCTTCGGTTGGGACTGTCACGGTCTGCCTGCTGAAGCCGAAGCCGAGCGCCAACTAGGTATCTCTGGACGTCAAGCAATCACCGATTTTGGCATCGACAAGTTCAACGAATATTGCCGAACTTCAGTTTTGCAATACACCAGCGACTGGGAGCGATATGTAACTCGCCAGGCTAGATGGGTTGATTTTGAAAACGATTACAAAACTCTTGACACTCCTTACATGGAGAGCGTCATGTGGGCATTCAAGACGCTTTGGGATAAAGGTTTGATTTATGAAGGCTTTCGTGTCTTGCCCTATTCGTGGGCGCTCGAAACTCCGCTTTCGAATACTGAAACTCGAATGGACGACGCCTACAAACAAGTTCAAGACCCGGCACTAACTGTCGGCTTTGAACTTTCATCGGGCGAACTCTTGTTGGCATGGACAACCACTCCATGGACACTTCCATCGAACTTGGCCTTGGCTGTTGCGCCTGACGTTGAATATGTAGTCATCGAACATGCGGGGCGAAAATTTATTATCGCCGCCGAAAGATTGTCGGCATACGAGCGCGAATTCCCTGAGCCAAAAGTTCTTGAAACCATAAAGGGCTCTCAATTAGTTGGTCGCACATATAAACCGTTGTTCAATTATTTTGCTGACCATGCAAATTCATTTCGAGTAATCGCCGGAGATTTCGTTACAACCGAAGACGGCACTGGTGTTGTGCACTTGGCTCCAGGCTTTGGCGAAGATGACCAGCGTGTTTGTCAAGAAGCAGGAATTGAGCTCGTCGTACCAGTCGACTCACGCGGACGCTTCACCAGCGAAGTTGCCGATTTCGAAGGCCAACTTGTTTTTGATGCCAACCCCGCGATTATTCGAGTGCTGAAAGAACGCGGCGTCGTTGTTCGCCATGAGACTTACGATCACGCTTATCCGCATTGTTGGCGCACTGGCAAGCCGCTGATCTATAAGGCGGTCGGCTCTTGGTTTGTCAAGGTCACGGCAATTCGTGATCGCATGGTCGAGTTGAACGAGCAGGTTCAATGGGTTCCCGATCACCTTCAACACGGAAGTTTTGGCAAGTGGCTTGAGAACGCACGTGACTGGACCATTAGTCGCAATCGATTTTGGGGTTCGCCGATACCGGTCTGGCGAAGTGACGATCCGAATTATCCACGTATTGATGTATACGGAAGTCTCGAAGAGCTTCGTCGCGATTTTGGTGTTGACATTCAAGAATTGCATCGCCCGACAATCGATAATTTGGTTCGTGCGAACCCAGATGACCCAACTGGCAAGTCGATGATGCGTCGCGTGCCCGAAGTTTTGGACTGCTGGTTCGAGAGCGGCTCGATGCCTTTTGCCCAGGTGCACTATCCATTTGAAAATCAAAAGTGGTTTGAAAATCACTATCCGGGCGATTTTATTGTCGAATACATCGGCCAAACTCGCGGTTGGTTTTACACCTTGCATGTTTTAGCGACGGCACTATTTGATCGCCCCGCGTTTTCGAATTGCGTAAGCCATGGCATCGTTCTCGGAGAAGACGGCGCAAAAATGTCGAAGAGTCTGCGAAATTATCCAGACCCAATGAAGGTGTTTGACAGCCATGGCGCAGATGCGATGCGTTGGTATCTGCTTTCGTCGTCAATTTTGCGTGGTTCGGACTTCGCAGTCACCGACGAAGGTATGCGCGACACAGTTCGTCAAGTGATTCTTCCGCTCTGGAATAGTTGGTATTTCTTGTCGTTATATGCGAATGCCGAATCGGTTTCTGGCTCGGTAGATGCTTCAAGCGAGAACGTCTTAGATCGGTACATAATTTCTAAACTTCACGGGTTGGTCGAAGCTACGACCAAGAGCTTTGATGCCTACGACCTGTTTGCGGCATGCGCAGAGATTCGAACATTTCTGGATGTGTTAACGAATTGGTACATCCGCCGCAGTCGAGATCGATTCTGGAAGGGTGATGTTGCGGCAATCAACACATTGCACACTGTTCTTCATTATTTGACCCGCATTGCAGCACCAGTCTTGCCGCTTGTGACCGAGCAGATTTTTCGAGGCCTCACTGGAGAGCGCAGCGTACATCTTCAGTCGTGGCCAACAGTCGAGGGCTTGCGTCATGATGAGGGTCTTGTCTCGTCGATGGATCGGGTTCGTGATGTCTGCTCGACGACGCTGTCGTTGCGCAAGATTCATGGTCGACGTGTGCGTCAGCCACTCGCAAGTTTGGTGATTGCCACCGAGAATTCTGGTGCGCTTGTCGCATTTGAAGACATCATTAAAGATGAAGTGAATGTTCGTTCGCTTAGTTTTTCAGATGATGTCTCGTCGGTTGCCGAGTTTGAGTTGCAAGTCGTACCAAGCGTTGTTGGTCCACGACTCGGGGCAAGCACTCAAACTGTGATCAAGGCCGTCAAGAAAGGCGAGTGGGTGCGCAAAGGCGACATTGTGACGGCGGGTTCAGTTGATTTGCACCCGGGTGAATATCAACTGAAACTTGTACCTAAGGCTTCGGGTGCAAGTGCTGCTTTAGGAAGTTCATCAGGTGTGGTCGTTCTTGATATTGAGTTGACACCTGAACTCGAAGCCGAAGGTGTTGCCCGCGATGTGATTCGTTTGGTTCAGCAACAACGTCGTGACGCAGCTCTTGATGTTTCTGATCGCATCCAGCTTCGGCTTAGCCTGCCCGAAAAACTCTGTGCACAAGTCTCCGCACATCATGAGACCATCAAGGCAGAGACTCTGGCTGTTGATTTTGAGGTCACAATATTGACTGATAAACAGTCGCCGAACGCCGATTTAGACGGTGTCGCAGTGTTTGTCGCGCTAAATCCGATATCGTAGCGCGATCATATAAGTAGGTTCTAAACATGAACCGCTTGAGAGGCGAAAATGGCATCTGCTAAAAAGAAAAAGCAGGCAATGGCTAAGAAGAAACTTGCGTTGCGTAAGAAGGCAGAGCTCAAGAAGAAGCTCGCGCTACGCAAGAAACTTGAAATGCAGAAAAAATTGGCTTTGAAGAAGAAGCTCGAACTCAAGAAGAAACTTGAGTTGAAGAAGAAGCTCGAACTCAAGAAGAAACTTGAGCTGAAAAAGAAGCTCGAAGCAAAAAAGAAACTCGAGTTGAAAAAGAAGCTCGAAGCAAAAAAGAAACTTGAGTTAAAGAAAAAGCTCGCGCAGATCAAGGCAGCAAAGAAGCAAAAAGAACTCGAAAAGCGAAAAGCTTTGGCAGAGCGCAAGCGTCTGCAAAAAGAAAAGCAAAAAGAAGCGCAGCGCATAGCAAAAGAGCGCGCAAAACTTAAGGCGCAGCAACAAGCCGAGCGATTGGCATTGAAAGCTGCCAAAGAAAAACAACGCCAAGAAGAAAAGCAGGCACGCGAAGCAGCAAAGGCTGCCAAACTCGCTGCTCGCGAGGCCGCTCGTTTGGCCGAGATTGAAGCAAACCGCAAGCCGGTTGCACCGCCGAAGCCACCAATTATTAAGGGTGTGATGCAAGATGGCATTACGCCAACCAAAGAATTCAACATCGAATTTTTGATGTCACAACGCGAATTGCTGATTGCTGAGCGACGCAATCTTCTGGGTCAGGCAGATCAACTCGAAAGTGAAGCCAATGCGATTGTCGAAAACTCCGAGATGGGCGATGTTCAGTTTGATGATGAAGGTGGCGAGGGTGACACCATGGTTGTCGAGCGCGAGCGCGATTTGACTCTCTCCGCATCAGCGCGACAAACAGTTGAAGAAATCGACGAAGCACTCAAGCGACTCGAGACCGGCGACTATGGATATTCGTCTCGTTCGGGTTTGCCAATTCCGCGTGAGCGATTGAAGGCGATTCCGTGGACAACCGAGTTAGTTGTCGAGCGCGCAGGTGGCATTGGTTCTTACTAGAGATACTGGCCAAACGCCCAAACTGATTATCGCTGCGGTAGTTATTGCCGATCAGGCCTCAAAAAACTGGGCACTTAACTCATTGAGTGATGGACGAACAATCGATCTTGTTTGGACGTTGCGCTTTAACTTGGTTTTCAACTCTGGCATGGCGTTCTCTCAGGGTCAGGGCTTGGGTCGACTGATTGGCTTGCTGGCGATCGGCGTTGCGGTGTGGCTGTGGTTTAGCTTACGAAAAGCAACATCGCGACTATCTGTGATTGGTACCTCGATGTTGATTGGTGGCGCTCTCGGAAATGTCGTAGATCGAATGTTCCGCGGTGAAAAATGGCTCGCTGGCGCGGTGGTCGACTTCATTGACTTGCAATGGTTTCCGGTCTTCAATATTGCCGATTCGGCCGTAACGGTCGGAGCTGCATTGTTGATTTTTGCGTCAGTGGCAACATCACGAAAAGCGCAACAGTTATGAATCAAGACAAGTTTGCAAACGAAGAGTCAGACATGAGAGTTATTGACGAATTTGTTCCAGCGGCACTTGCGGGTCAAAGAGTTGATCGAATCGTTTCTCTCGTGGCAGATATTCCGCGCGCTGCAGCCGCGTCACTTATCGAAGCAGGCGCCGTGATTTTGGATGGTGTAGCGGTCAAAGCGGGAAAATTGAAAGCAACTGAGGGTCAACATCTAAAAGTTGAACTCGCACTGCTACCAAAAAAGCAGTTGCCAATGGCTGAGCCAAACATCAATGTTGAAATTGTTTATGAAGACGCCGACATTCTTGTAATCAATAAACACGCGGGCATCGTCGTGCATCCCGGTGCCGGCAATCCAACTGGCACTTTAGTGAATGCAATTTTGGCGAAATACCCAGACGTCGCGAACGTAGGCGACCCATTCAGACCTGGTGTCGTACATCGCTTAGATGCAGGCACCACCGGTTTGATGATGATGGCCAGAACCTCACGCGCATATGAGTCGCTCGTTGATGCACTGTCGCGTCGCCTTGTGACACGGCGTTACTTGGCATTGGTGTGGGGTCACATGAGTGCGGCTTCAGGCGTGATTGATGCTCCGCTCGGTAGAGACCAGCGTGATCCGACAAAGATGGCGGTTTTGAGTGATGGCAAAGTTGCGCGTACGACCTATGAGGTGCGACAGGCGTTTAATGTTCCGGTTGATTGTTCGTTGATCGAGTGCGGACTTGAAACAGGTCGAACCCATCAGATTCGTGTACATCTTGCGACTCTTGGCCACAGTGTTGTTGGCGATGTCGTTTATGGTGGTGCTCGCAGCGTGCTCTCTTCGCCGCGTCCGATGTTGCACGCCACAAGCCTGAGCTTCACACATCCTGTCTCGGGCAAAGAAATGAAATTTTCGGTCGATTTGCCGTCAGACTTCGCCGCTGTTTTAGCGAAGTGCTCGCAACGAGTCGATTAATTATTTTTTTGGCGAAGGCCACGCGGCTTCGCCTTTTGAGATTGCAGCGATATCTTCAAGTGTGTATTTCGCCAAATGCTCGCGCATGTGTTCGCTTGCTAAGTTCCAGACGGCGAGCAACACGCACTGACCATCATGATCACACGCACCGTCTTTGTGTGGTTCACCGAAGTCGCCGACTGATATTGGTCCGTCAACTGCAGAAATTATCTCTGAGATACGAATGTCTCCTGCAGATTTGGCCAAGATATAGCCACCGCCCACACCGCGTTTTGACTTGACCAAACCGGCGCCCTTGAGCGCCAAGAGAATTTGCTCTAAATAAGGTTGCGGCAGGGCAGTGCGCTCGGCGATGTCTCGTACCGAAGTAGGTCCGACTTCGTCAGCATGCAAACTCAACGAGAGCAAAGCACGACAGGCGTAGTCGCCTCGGGTAGAAATTCTCACGTCTTTATACTAATGACACGTCTTTATGAGGTTTTTGCGGGGCTAGTTTCACCGATGAATTGCGCGCCCAAGTGAATAAGCCTGAACTACTCTCAGGGGGCACAACATGGCAACTTCAATAGCAACCAGTCCGCGACTACCTGACTATAAAAACGGTTGCATTACGGGCATCATTCCAGCGTTGCTCGGTCCGCAGGGCACGAAAGAAATTCCAGATTGGATGCCAAGTTGCGTCAAAGGGGCGCGACAAGTGGTGTTGCTCGTCATCGACGGTCTCGGCTGGCACCAACTCCAGAAAAACATTGAGCATTGCCCAACGCTTGCTGCGATGCAGGGCTCGTCGATTACAACTGTGGCGCCAACAACAACAGTTAGCGCACTTACATCGATTACGACTGGACTCGCCCCAGCTGAACATGGTTTGGTGGGGTACCGCATCGACATGGGTGCTCGTGTGATGCAAATGCTCAAGTGGGGCGATGAAAAAGGTGATTTACGAAATATGTATCCACCTGATTTGATCCAACCGTGCCCACCTTTCATGGGGGCGAGCGTGCCCGTGCTCAGCAAAGCAGAGCTCGAGGGTTCGGCATTTACCGAGGCTCATCTTCGAGGCGTGCGCGCACGAGGGTGGCGAGCAGCGTCAAGCATCGCAGTCGAAGTTGGGCAACTATTGAGAAGTGGTGAAAAGTTTATTTACGCTTATTACGACGGCGTTGACAAAATTGCTCATGAACGGGGCTTCGGCAGTTTCTATGAAGCCGAGTTGGCAAGCGCTGACGCCATAGTCAAAAAAATTCAAGAGTCTCTGACGCCTGGTGCTGTTTTGATTGTCACTGCCGACCACGGTCAAGTGATGGTCGGTACCAACACAATGCCACCACATCCCGAAGTTATGGCGATGGTTGCATATCAATCTGGCGAGGGTCGTTTTAGGTGGTTGCATGCTCGCGATGGAGTTCAAGTCGAACTATTGGCTCGGGCCACCACGCATCATTCAAACGTCGCATGGGTGGCCAGCAAAGAACAAGTGATTGACGAAAATTGGCTTGGTCCTCGACTGGGTTCGGCAACACGCAAACGCCTAGGTGATGTTGTGCTTGTGCCGCGAGAGCCAATTAGCTTTGACGACGCTGCCGATACCGGCCCATTTATATTGCAATGTCGCCACGGTGCTTTGACTGATGATGAACTAGATGTACCGTTGCTCGCAATGGCAGTTAAGTGATAAGTTTGGCGACCCACCATGAAAAACCCTGAAGACAAACCAGCAGAGATTGATCAACCAGCCGAGATTGTCGAAGAGCAGAGCGAAACTACGCTCGAAACCGTTACCGCGCCGGCAAAAGTTATGCGAATTGGTTCGATGATCAAGCAATTGCTCGACGAAGTTCATTCGATGACTCTCGACATGCCTTCGCGCGAACGTTTGGCAGAGATCTATGAACGGTCGATTGTCGAACTTGCCGAAGCGCTCTCACCAGATTTGCAAGAAGAGTTACGTATGTTGGCCCTTCCGTTCAACGATGGTGAAGTGCCAAGCGATGCCGAGTTGCGTGTGGCTAAAGCACAGCTCGTTGGCTGGCTTGAAGGACTCTTTCATGGCATTCAAGCCACGATGTTTGCTCAGCAACTTTCGATGCGACAGCAGGCCGAGCAGCGACAAATTCAATCAGGTCAGGCTCCGAATGCTCAGCCAGGGGATCGTCCAGGAACTTACCTTTAATGGGTAAGTCGTTTACTCACCTTCACGTTCACACAGAATTTTCGATGCTCGATGGGGCATCACGTTTGGATGAACTTGTCGACCGCGCAGTAGGCGATGGTCAAACGGCCCTCGGCATTACCGATCACGGCAACATGTATGGCGTCATCGATTTTTATAAAGAATGCACCAAACGTGGCATCAAGCCGATTATCGGCACCGAGGCATATATGGCTTATGAAACTCGGTTTGAGCGCCCGACACGTCGGGGTCGAGTTGACGACAGCGGTGGCGATACCGAATCGGGCAAGAAACTTTATTATCACTTGACGCTTCTGGCTGAGAACAACGTCGGGTACAAAAACCTGATTCAGTTGGCGAGCCTTGCGTTTCTCGAAGGTTATTACTACCAACCACGAATGGACTGGGAACTGCTGACAAAGTACAGCGCTGGTCTAATCGCGACATCGGGTTGCTTGGGTGGTCATGTTTTACAGGCGCTCAAGAATGGCAAAGACGAGGAGGCGCTTAAGACAGCCGCGCGCTTGCAAGAGATTTTTGGCAAAGACAACTTCTTTATCGAACTGCAAGACCACGGCATTCCGATGCAGATTGAAACAAATCCAAAGTTGATTGAGATCGGCAAGAAACTCGGGGCACCGTTACTGGCGACAAATGACTGTCACTACACGCATCGTGAAGACAGCGCATCACATGACGCGTTGTTATGTGTGCAGACCGGTTGCACAATTGCCGACCCGAATCGTCTCAAGTTCGAAGGCCACGAGCATTATCTGAAAACCGCAGACGAGATGCGCTGGTTGTTTCGTGAGCAACCAACGTCATGTGACAACACGTTATGGATCGCCGAGCGGGCAAAAGTTGACATTCAATTCAACGTTCCGGTCTTGCCGAACTTTCCAATTCCTGATGGTTTTGCAAATGACCACGCGTATCTCGAACATTTGACGTGGATAGGCGCCAAGCAAAGATGGGGCGAGAAGCTTGCTCCTGAGGTCGTCGAGCGTGTTGCTTACGAGTTGTTGACGATTAAGACAATGGGTTTCAGTTCTTACTTTTTGATCGTCTGGGACTTAGTTCGATATGCACACGAAAAATCAATTCGTGTCGGCCCCGGTCGTGGTTCGGCAGCCGGTTGCGCAGTTGCATATTCGTTGAGAATCACAGATCTCGACCCTATTAAGTACGACTTGTTGTTTGAGCGCTTCTTGAACCCGGGTCGTCGATCAATGCCTGACATAGATATGGACTTCGACTCGCGCTATCGGGATGAAATGATTCGATACGCCTCAGAAAAATACGGCCGTGACCACGTCGCCCAAATCATTACTTTCGGCACGATCAAAGCCCGCAATGCCGTTCGAGACGCGGCGCGAGTTTTGGGTTTGCCGTATGGTTTGGGCGACAAGATCGCCAAGTCCATGCCTCCGGTGGTGATGGGTCGAGATACACCGCTCAAGTATTGCTTCGAAGAAAACGAGCAACACGTCGACGGTTATCGTGCTGCAGCCGAATTGCGAGCACTCTATGAGAGCGAACCAGATGTCAAAACGGTTGTTGATACTGCCCGTGGTCTTGAGGGTTTAAAGCGCAGTGTTGGCATTCATGCCGCGGCGGTGGTGATTACAAAAGAGAAATTAACTGAATACTTGCCGATTCAGCGAAAAGCCGAGTCAGGTCAAGATGCAGATCTCGCACCGATCGTTACTCAATATGAAATGCACGCAGTTGAAGAACTCGGTCTTTTGAAAATGGACATCTTGGGCTTGCGCAACCTTGACGTAATCACTGATACAAACAAAATGATTCAAGAATTGAGCAATCCTGATTTCGATATCGACAAGGCGCCATTTGACGACAAAAAAACTTTCGAATTGTTGCGTCGTGGCGACACAATCGGGGTGTTTCAACTTGAGTCAACCAACATTCGAGCATTGGTGCGCAGTATGGTGCCGACAACAATCGACGACATCGCTGCAATCGTCGCTCTCTATCGACCAGGACCAATGGGTGCGAATATGCACAATGACTATGCCGATTTCAAAAACGGTCGAAAGACGCCGAAAATATTTCACCCAGATGCCCAAGATCTGCTCGGTGATACTCAAGGTTTGATGATTTATCAAGAAAGCATGATGCGTGTCGCCCAAAAGTTTGCTGGCTACAGCCTCGAAGAAGCCGATGATTTGCGCAAGGCGTGCGGCAAAAAAAATCGAGCCGACATGAAAAAGCAACGTGCAAGTTTCGAAAAAGGCTGCGTCGATCGTGGTTACGGTCAAGAATTAGGCGAAACACTTTTTGATTCGATCGAAAACTTTGCCGACTATGCGTTCGGCAAGAGTCACGCCTATGGGTATGCATTCATCGCGTATCAAACTGCATTTCTCAAAGCTAATTATCCGTTTGAGTATCTCTCGTGTCTTCTGACAAGCGTCAAGGCAAGTTACGACCGCGCCGCAATCTTCTTGGCTGATGCACGTGCTAGCAACATCACGGTTAAAACCCCAGACATCAATTCGTCGGGGGTCGACTTTGTGCCGGTGGTTGAGGGTGACAATCGTGTGATCAGTTTCGGTCTTTCGGCAATTCGAAACGTTGGCGAAGCTGTCGTCGGACAGATCGTTGATTATCGACGTGCAAACGGTCCATTCACTTCGTTTTATGACTTTGTTGATCGTGCGCCGATTGCAACACTCAACAAACGAACTGTCGAGTCGTTGATCAAGGCTGGTGCTTTCGACTCTTTAGGGCATCCACGCAAAGGTTTGCTCTTGGTGTTTGAGTCAATCATTGAAAACACTTTGAATCGTCGGCGTGAGCGCGACCAAGGCGTAATGAGTCTGTTTGATCAAGGGGCAGATTCGGGTTCGAGTTTCTCTGAACAAATCGAGATACCAAACATAAATTACGAAAAGTCTGAGCAACTCAAGATCGAGCGCGAAATGCTCGGTTTATATGTATCTGATCATCCATTGCGTGGCGTCGAAGGTCAGTTGCGCCGTAAAGTCGAGTGTTCTTTGGCTGATCTTGAAGAAAAAAATGATGGCGCCTATTTGACTCTCGGTGGTGTGATCACAGTTGTCAATCGAAAATTTACGCGCAAGGGCGACCAAATGGCCGTGCTGACGATCGAAGATTTGCAGGGCTCTGTTGAGGTGAATATTTTTCCAAAAACATATGCCAGTTTTGGACATTTGATTGACGAAGACACGATCATCACCGTTCGCGGTCGACTTGACAAGCGCGACGATTCACGAATCTCATTCAATGCACAAGAAGTGAAGATTGTCGAACCGATGCGGGCGAGCGACATGAGTTTGCATATTGAACTCACTGGAAGGTCATTGTCACAAGAAGATATCTTCAACTTGCAAGAGTTGTTAAAAGATCATGGTGGACAAACACCAGTACAATTGCATATGCCTGGTGGCAAAAGTTTGCGTTTGGCGCCTGAATTTAATGTTGACATAGACCGCGCGATCGGTGCGTTGCGTGCGTCTTATGGCAACAGTGTCTATATCGGTTGAGAGTCTTGTTATCTCGTTGTTAGCGAGTTGCCGAAACTAATTGTCATAGCCATCGGAAATTGACAATTTTGCTGGCAGAATAGAAGGGCTATGCCGCTTGTTGTCAAGACTATCGATGCCTCAGCGTTAGTTGACTCAGACCTTGATGATCTTGCCGCCATGGGTGGCTCGTTCGGCATTGGTGCAATCTCGAAAGCCAAAGAAGATTGGGTGTTGTTTGCCAGTGCAAAACTTGATGGCAAGTTGCACGGCTTCATGTTCTCGACCCTCGAGCGAATCGGCGGTACACCGTGCGTATTGTTGGGCATGCTGAGCGTCAAGCGAACTTCAAAACGAGATCAAATTCTCAAGGGTTTGATGAGCGAGGCATATCACCGCGCGTTGATGGCTTTCCCCGATGAAGATGTTGTAGTTGGATCGCGATTTGTTTCGGTAGATGCTCTCGAGGCATTCAAATCGCTCACTGAATTGATCCCGCGACCAGATCATCGTGCGGTCGGCGAAGAGCGCGCTTGGGGTCGGCGCCTAGCTAGACGGTTCGGTTGCGAGTCGGCATATGACGAGCAGTCGTTCACTATCAAGAGCAACGGTCAAAGTGGATTCATCGATTTCGAGTCGCTGAAGCCGGGCAAAGCTCCAGCCGACGTTGCGGCGCTGTTCAAGAGTGTTTCAGCAAAGAAGTCTGGTTCGCTTGTCGTTCACGGTTGGACGATGACCGAAAACTTGCTGAAACTCGGCAAGCACTAATTTTTTTATTATGCAGTTCGCGGACTGCGTTCGGTCTCGCAAAATGGTGCGTGCTTTTCGCAAGGCGCCAGTCGATTCAAATCTCTTAGACAGAATTGTCGATCTTGCTTCGCGGGCTCCATCAGCCGGAAAAACTCAAGGCTGGCACCTGTTGGTCTTGCGCAATGAGCAAACTACAAAATTTTGGGACTTGTCATTGCCACTCGAAAAACGATCAAGCTTTCGTTGGCAACATCTTTTAGATGCACCTGTGATTGGTTTGGTTTTCGCAGACCCTCATGCCTATTTAGAGCGATACAGCGAACCCGATAAGGCAAAAACAAAACTCGGAGACGAAACATCTGCGTGGCCGACGCCATATTGGACGGTCGACGCATCTTTTGCAACCATGCAACTGTTGCTCGCCGCACACGATGTTGGCCTTGGTGCGCTTTTCTTTGGTGTTTTCAATGGAGAGGACGAATTACGAAAAGAATTTAAAGTCCCAGTTCAGATGCAACTCATCGGTGCAGTGGCGATCGGTTGGCCAATGTTAGAAAACTTGACTGATCGCGGTGCAAGTGCGAAGCGTCCACGGCGCAAACCATCAGAAATTATTCGTGAAGGTAGTTTTTAGCTGAGTGCGGCGAGGGCTTCCTGCAATTGCTCGACTTTCGTCACCGGGGCACTGCAGACATAATTTTGGCAAACATATGCAAACCCAGGTCGACGATCTTGCCAGAGTGGTGATTCGTACGGTTCGCCGAATGAGATTACGGCTGTCGGTAGCCAAAGTTTCTTAACTGACTCGACAAGATCGGGTCTCTCACCAGTTATCGCTATTTCGGTAACACCTTTATGAACGAGATACACAGCGTGCAATAGGTTTCCGAATGCGCTCGGCGCAGCCTCGGCTATTCGTGTAAACAGCCGCAGAATCTCATGTGCATTGCGCGAAAATTTCTCTTTGCCAGTTAGGGCGCCGAGTCTAAGCAGGGCATTTGCGGCTACTGAGTTTGCCGATGGGGTTGCATTGTCAAGCAAGTCTTTTTGTCGAACGACTAGTTGCTCAGCGTCGGTCGCAATCGTGAATAAGCCGCCATTCTTTTCGTCCCAATAATCTGCAACCAGTTGGTCGGCGACTTCAACGCTGCGCGAAATCCAAATTGACTTACCCGTAGCTTCAGCGAGTCGAGTGAACGCATCGACTAAGTGTGCAAGATCGCATGCAAGTGCTCGGTGTCGAGCTTTGGGCAATCCGTTGCGCTGCCAACTTCGTGCCCATTTCGGTAGTCCAGTTCTTTGGTCATTGACTCTTAGCTCGCGAAATAGAAACTCGCAGTTCTGCTCGGCTGCCTCGAGCCAGTCTTTTCGTCCAAGCAAGTTTGCGGCCTCAATTAGCGACGCGGACATCATCGCATTCCATTCGGTAAGAATCTTGTCGTCGAGAAGGGGGCGCTTTCGCTTGTTTCGTGCATCGAATATTTTTGAGCGAATTTCTTGGATCTCTGGTGAGCGTTTGAAGTCGCCCCGATGGTTCAAGCGTGTCGGAATATTTTTTCCTTCGAAGTTGCCTACATCGGAAATTTCGTAGTGGTCAAAGGCGAGTTCGACCAAATTTTCTGGCAGAATCTTGCGCAACTCAGATGGTGTGAATACATAAAAATGTCCCTCGTGTGAATGCCCAAGGTCGTCAAGCGAATCGGCATCTTCTGCGCTGAAGAAGCCTCCGTTGTGGTCTCTTAAATCACGCATCACATACTCGACAATTTCTTCGCAAACTTGTCGGTAATTTTCTGACTGGAAGACTACGGCTGCGTGTGCATATACGCGAAGAAGTAAAGCCTGGTCGTAGAGCATTTTTTCAAAGTGGGGCACAAGCCATTTTTCGTCAACGCTGTATCGCGAGAACCCGCCACCAATGTGGTCGTACATTCCGCCCGAAGCCATCGCATCCAACGTGGTGATGATCACTGTTTTTAAGGTTTCGTTCGGTTGCTCGATGTAATTTCGCAACAACAGATCAATATTCATCGTGCTCGGAAACTTCGGCGCGCTACCAAAACCGCCCCATTGATGGTCAAATGCTTCTACAAGTTGGTCGCGTGCTCGGGTGACCAAAGTAAAACTCGGCAAAGTTTCGTCTGGGGTAACTGCTGCGGTTCTCGAGAGTGATTCACCAAGAGCTGCGATGTTGTTCTCAATGTCGGCGCGTCGGTTGTGCCAGGCATCGCTCACAGCATTCATAAGTTTCATAAATGACGGCTTAGGAAAGTAGGTGCCCCCATAAAACGGGTGGCCCTCTGGGCTCATAAACACTGTCATTGGCCAACCACCACGCCCCGACATTGCTTGCACTGCATCCATATAAAGAGCGTCGATATCTGGTCGCTCTTCGCGATCAACTTTTATATTTACAAAAAGCTGGTTCATCAGGTTTGCAGTTTCAAGGTCTTCAAAGCATTCGTGTGCCATGACATGGCACCAGTGACATGCCGAATAACCAATCGAGAGCAATATTGGTACGCCGCGACGTTGGGCTTCGTTAAATGCTTCGGTCGACCAACTAAACCAATCGACAGGATTTTCTTGGTGTTGCCGAAGATACGGACTGGTTTCTTGCGCTAGGCGATTAGCCATCTAACTCGTAGCTTCATTTTTAGTAACGATTTCTAGAACGACAGTTTGAGTTAGTCGTGGGTATGGCGCTTTAGCGTCGGCAATGATACGCAATGTGCATTGACCATCACCGGTTGGTACTAAAACTTTCTTGACAATTTTGCATGGCCCAGAAACGACGCGAGTTGTAATTTTGCCTTTCGATGCGCTGCCGACGAGTTCGGCGACTGCAACACTTGTACTTCGCTCGACGGTCGAAATTGTTGTCCAAATTGCTGAAATCTTTGGAGTCGCCGCCGAAAAACGCATCTGTGGAGTGCCTCCGACGGAGATCAAAGTTCCAAACCGCAGAAAGAACTTGATGTCTTTGCGAGTCGGTATGTAAGTGTTCTTTTGGGCTTGAGGAATCGCCACACAGTCGATCGGTATCTCAAGAGTCGCATCGCCGGGAGTCAAACAGCGATACCACTGCAGTCTTTCGCTTGCAGGAATTTGAACAGTGCCGCCAACTGACTCTTGACCTACTCGTCCGAGTGACGAAACGGTCGGGAAAACAATTTTGTCAGGAAAATACCCGAGTGCTTTAAAAATTGCATATGCATCTATCAGGCCTGCTCCAAATGTTTCATCGCGTCCTTCGGCGCCAATGTCTTTTGCCGTGGTGGTGATTAACTCGCGAACCTGGGCTGCAGTGAAATCTGGTCGAACGCTATAGATAAGTGCCGCCACGCCACTTACGAATGCCGCTGCCATAGAAGTGCCGCTCATCGTTGCGTATGGTTCGCCACTTCCGGCGCATCTGCGTGAAGGGTCAGCACTCGAGTCGATGCGAACAGTCGAGCAAATGCTGACGCCTGGTGCGGCGACATCAATGTACGCACCGCGCTGGTTGAACGACGGAGCATTCGATGTTTGATCAACTGCAGTTACTGCAAGAGCGAGATCGTTGCCAGCAGGGTAGGTGGTGCTCGCTGTTGAACCACCATTGCCTGCAGCGGCAACGACAACGACTTTATTGAGTTCGGCAAATTCAAGTGCGAGCTGGAGTGCAGTGGTTTGTGTTCTCCCACCGAGCGAAAGATTTATAACTTTTACGCCTTGTTCAACAGCTAAGCGAATCGCTTGAACCAAATCGCTCTCTGAGCCATCTCCGCGAGAGTCGAGAATTCGTATTGGAAGAATTTTTGCGTCGGGGGCGATTCCGCTTATGCCGATTGCGTTGTCGCGCTGACCAGCAATAATGCCGGCGACATGAGTTCCGTGACCGACTGTGTCGACATCCGCTGACAAGTCGCCGATACGACCACGAATGATTGATCGTCCAGACAGCAAGTTTTGCGTTAGGTCGGGGTTTGGACCTGAACCAGAATCAATTACGGCAACCGTGATTCCGGCGCCAGTTGAAATCGTTTGAGCCTCCTTGATGTTTGCAACATCAAGTCCCCATTGCGAACTGAAAGCCGGATCGTTTGAGGCAGCGGCAATCGGGATGACTGCAATCTGGCTACCGACGAATGCAAGTACTGCGACTAACCAGAGCGAACTGAGTTTTTTAGTTGGTGATATCAATTTCAATTATGCGCCAGTCGAATGAAAGCCACCGTCGACATGAATAATTTCACCGGTCGTAGCCGGAAACCAATCGCTCAGTAGTGCGACTGCGCTGCGGGCGACGGGAGCAGAATTGTTGACATCCCAACCGAGTGGCGCGCGATCGCTCCAGATGTCTTCGAAAGCACTGAATGATGGAATCGACTTTGCGGCCATTGTGCGAATTGGCCCAGCGGCGATTAAATTGCAGCGAATATTTTTTGGCCCAAGTGCCTTGGCTAAGTATCGGTTGGTGCTTTCAAGCGCAGACTTGGCTACACCCATCCAGTTGTAAGCAGGCCAAGCGACCGTGTTGTCAAAGTCAAGCCCGACGATCGTGCCACCTGAAGTCATCAGCGGTACGAACGAATCAGCCAAAGTTTTGAGTGAGTAGGCCGAGATATGCATTGCTGTAGAAACGTCTTGCCAAGTTGCGGCCATGAAGTCGTCACCAAGGCAGGCGGCAGGTGCGAAACCAATTGAGTGCAAGACACCGTCAACGCGCCCAAGAATCTTTTGAATTTCAACTCTTGCGCTCTCGGTGTGTTCGTCAACGGTTACGTCGAATTCGACGACCTCAACTGGCGAATCAAGTTTCTTGGCCGCGCGCTGAGTAATTGACAGACCGCGACCAGCGCCAGTGAGAACTAATTTTGCTCCTTCACGCTGAGCGAGTTGCGCAATTCCAAAAGCCAACGATGCTTCGGTAAGCACGCCTGTAATGACAATATTTTTTCCATCTAATATGCCCACTCATTCAACGGTAGTTGGTTTAAGTCGGTTTTGTCCTGAGCGGAGTTTCGCGGTTGCAACTGGCTATATATAACTCGTTTTCTTGCCGTGCAGATAGGTAGCGTTGCCAAGTATGCGCATTGGCTTGCTAGGCGGCACGGGTCCCGCGGGTAGCGCGCTGGGTCTTCGACTGGCATCTATTGGGTACGAGATAGTTCTTGGCTCTCGCGATGCTAAAAAGGCGCAAGATGTTTGCAACGAGCTAATCAAAAAGTGGCCGGACTACAAACTGAAAATTTCGGGCGGGGACAACGATCAAGCAGCTCGCTGCGAATTAGTAGTAATTGCAACCCCTTGGGATTCAGCAGCGACAGTGGTTAACGAACATACGCAAGATCTCGCTGGAAAAATAGTCGTAACAATGGCTAACGCGCTCGTAAGAGTAGGTAAAGAATTTCAACCTTTAGTTCCGCCGCGCGGAAGTATCGCCGCCCACGTTCAGGCTGAAATACCGTTGTCGCGAGTCGTGGCCGCGTTTCAACATCTGCCGGCAACCGAACTTGGTCGACTCGGCCATGAAGTTGATAGCGATGTTTTGATTTGTTCGGACGATCCTGTCGCAACTGCGACGGTAAGTGAGATTGTCGCAAAAATTCCTGGCTGCCGTCCACTAAATGCGGGCACTTTGTCGAATGCTTTGGCCATCGAGGCATTTACGGCTGTGCTGTTGCAACTCAATGTTCGCTACAAAACAAGAGTCGCGCCTCGACTTACTGGGATACCAGATCGTGGTGGTTCGGTTTGACTTTGAGGCTTTATGACACGGCAAAAAAACGTGTCGTAGATTTTGTTGCTGATCAACAGGTTTTGATGTACACATGTGGCATCACACCGTACGATGCAACTCACATCGGCCACGCGTTCACCTTCATTACTTACGATGTGTTGCAGCGTCGCTTGATTGATCTTGGGCACTCAGTGAAGTGTGTTCGCAACGTCACCGATGTCGATGACCCGTTATTTGCCAAAGCCCGTGAACTTGGCGTTCACTATCTTGATCTTGCCGCTGGCGAAGAGGCACGTTTCAACGCCGATATGAAGGCACTAAACGCTCTAGATGTTTACAGCACGCCACGTGCATCATCAGCAATCTCTGACATTCGCGGGTTCATTGGAATGGTGATTGAAAAAGGTTTTGCTTATCAAGCAGGGCAGAGTGTCTATTTCGATGTGACTAAGTTCGGTTCGTTCGGCAGTGTTTCAAATTATGACAACGACACGATGATGCGACTTGCCGCCGAAAGAGGTGGGCAGATTGAAGACCCGCATAAACGCCATCCGCTTGATTTCGTATTGTGGCAACCCTCGGCGGCCGACGAACCAAGTTGGGACACAATTTGGGGTCCCGGCCGTCCCGGTTGGCATATTGAATGTTCGGCACTTGCTTTGCGCGAACTTGGCTCGACAATTGATCTGCACGGTGGTGGAAGTGACTTGATATTTCCGCATCACGAATGTGAGCGTGCACAATCTGAGGCTGCAACTGGTGACTTGTTCGTTAAACACTGGATGCATGTGGCCATGGTGTTCATGGACGGAAGCAAGATGTCAAAAAGTCTCGGCAATCTTGAATTTGTCGATCGTCTGCGCAAACAGCATGATTCGCGCGCAATTCGGTTGGCGTTGATCGCAAATCATTATCGACACGAGTGGGAGTGGACGTCCGAAGCGATGCCTAAAGCGCACAATCGCTTGCAGAGTTGGTCGCAAGCTACTGCTGGTGATGGAAGCGCCGGCATCGACGAAGTTCGCAACGCGCTCGATGACGACTTAAATGTGCCTGCTGCAATTGCGGTACTTGATGAAGCCGCAAAGTCTGGTCATAGTGTCGCTTTGGCAAGTCGGTTGCTGGGTGTAGAGATATAGGCATGGCTATGCGGAAAGTCAAAAGCACAAAGCAGTTTGATCCGTCAAAATATGTTGGCGCGACAAAGTTTCAGACTCGCTTCAGACCTGTCTGTAGATTTTTTTTCACACGACTCTGGAAGTTTTCGTTAGAAGGATTCGAACAAATTCCAACTACTGGTCCGGCGATATTGTGCGCTAACCACATCAGCTTTTTAGATTCAGTGTTTTTGCTGACTTACTCACCGCGCAACATGTCGGTGGTGGGCAAAAGCGAGTACATGGACTCTTTCAAGACTCGCTGGTTGTTTACAAAAATTGGAATGATTCCGCTTGATCGCTCGGGTGGCGAAAATGCGACAGCGGCGATGTCTTCAGTTGAGGCGGTGTTGTCGAGAGGAGAACTTTTCGGAATTTTTCCCGAGGGCACGAGAAGTCGAGATGGGCGACTCTACAAAGGTCGAACCGGGGCGGCGCGTTTGGCGTTGAAGTTTGGTTGCCCAGTTTTCCCTGTTGGTATAACTGGCACCAGCGAAATAATGAAACCAGACACGGTGATGCCAAAGTTCGGAAAGCATTGCAAGATTGTCATTGGTGAGCCGATTGATACCCAAAAATATTTATCGCGTGTCGATTCGCCAGAAGTATTACGTGAACTCACCGATGAAATCATGGTGCGAATTCAGGCACTGACAAAACAAGAGTATGTATACGACTATGCGCCAAGGCGATCAAGCGTTAATCGAACCCACATCTAAAACTGCCGCAATCTAGACTGAAGGCGTGCCTAGCGATAGTTCTGTAATCAAAGTTCGACTGCCCGATGACTCGGTGCGAGAATTGCCGGCTGGCGCTACAGGCTTAGACCTAGCGCAGTCAATCGGCAAGCGGCTAGCGCAAGCCGCCGTGGCAACAGTTGTAAATGGCGTCGAGACAGATCTTGGCGTCGCACTTGCAGACGGAGCGCAAGTTTCAATTGTTACTTCAGATTCGGACGCTGGTCGCCATGTTTTGCGCCACTCGACTGCACATGTACTCGCACAGGCGGTTGTTCAGCTCTTTGAAGGTGCGAAATTCACGATTGGTCCGGCAATTGAGGATGGCTTCTATTACGACTTTGAGTTGCCGAATAATAAAACTTTTAGCGATGCCGACTTGGTGGCAATCGCAGAGCGCATGCAACAAATTGTCGCTGCTGATCAACCGTTTGTGCGTTCTGAAATGTCGGCAGATGATGCATTGAAAGTTTTCAAAGATCAGCCATACAAATGTGAAATTATTCAGCGAGTTACAAAAGGAGATGCCGACTCAGTAGATGCGCTTGAAGCAGGTAGCGCAGATTCGGTAAGTGTTTATCGAAATAGTGAAAGTTTTGTCGACTTATGTCGTGGACCTCATGTTCCGTCGACGAGTCGGCTCGGTCACTTCGCATTGATGAAAGTTGCGGGCGCGTATTGGCGGGGCAACGAAAAAGGTCCGATGCTCCAGCGCATTTACGGCACAGCATGGGAGTCGAAGTCGGCACTTGCTGAGCACTTGCACCGATTAGAAGAGGCCGAAAAGCGGGACCATCGTCGTCTCGCAGTTGAAATGGACCTTCTCTCGTTTCCACAAGAGCTTGGTGGTGGGTTGGCAGTGTGGCATCCAAAAGGTGGCATCGTTCGAAAATTGATGGAAGATTACAGTCGCGAGCGTCACCAAAATGGTGGTTATAAGTTCGTGTTCACGCCGCACTTGGCTAATGCACATCTTTTTGAGACTTCGGGGCATTTGCAGTTTTATAAAGACGGCATGTACCCACCAATGGAAATGGATAACGGAACTTATTATCCAAAACCGATGAACTGTCCGATGCATTGCTTGATTTACCGCGATCGTCAACGAAGTTATCGAGAGTTGCCATTGCGATTGTTCGAGTTGGGCACCGTCTATCGCTACGAACGCGCAGGAACTCTGCATGGTCTTTTGCGAATTCGAGGCTTCACGCAAGACGACAGCCACATTTTTTGCACCGAAGAGCAGATGGCAGACGAGATTGCCTCGCTGCTTGATTTTGTCTTGAGCGTTTTGCGTCGCTTTGGATTCAATGATTTTGACTTCAAACTCAGCACACGCAACGCAGATAAATCAGTTGGTTCTGACGAAATTTGGCAAAAAGCAACTGACGCGTTACGTGAGGCGTTAAACCGCCACGGGTTGCAATTCACTGTTGCACCGGGCGATGCCGCTTTTTATGGTCCAAAGATCGACATCGATGTTCGAGATGCGATTGGCAGAAAGTGGCAATTGAGCACGATTCAGTGTGACTTCAATCTTCCAGAACGCTTTGGCCTTGAATACATTGCAACTGATAATGCGCGAAAGCGTCCGATCATGTTGCATCGTGCATTGTTTGGCTCGATTGAGCGGTTCTTCGGCGTGCTTCTCGAACACTACGGTGGGGCGTTTCCGACTTGGCTCGCGCCAGTTCAAGTGCGTGTGCTTGCCGTTGCCTCTGCTCATGAAGAATACGCAGCCAAAGTTGTGCAGCGTTTAGTTGACGAGGGATATCGAGTCGATCAGCTTGTCGCTGACGAACAACTTGGCAAGCGAATTCGTGCATCAAAGCTCGAACGAATTCCTTATGTATTGGTTGTTGGCGATGACGATGTCGCAAATTCGACTGTCGGCGTTAATCCTCGTGGTGGCGACGTACGTCGCGACGTGCCATTGACCGACTTTCTTCAACAACTTTCAGCAGATGTGGGCGAAACTCGAAGTGTCGCTTAGTCAATTGGTCGGCCATTCGTGTTAGAGAGAATCTGGAATGGTTGGCGAGCCGATTATGTCGTTCACGGGCAGGGTGCGCAAAAGAAGTCGGACAAATCAGTTTTTACCCAAATACTTGACAGTGGTATGTCTGATGAGCAGTGCTACATCGTGCATCGTGGAGAAAAAGTCTTTGCGATAATGAACGCATTTCCATATACCTCGGGTCATCTCTTGGTTGTGCCGTACCGTGAGGTTGCCGAACTTGAAGACTTATCTCACGACGAGACCTCAGAACTTTGGGCAACAGTAACGACAGGTGTCAAAGTCTTGAAGTCGGTTTACAAGCCCGAAGCGATGAACGTTGGCATCAACCTTGGTGCTGCCGCCGGTGGCAGCATTGCGCAGCACTTGCATGTGCACATAGTTGGTCGATGGGGCGGGGACACAAATTTCATGGTTGCTACTGCCAACACGAAAATTTTGCCTGAGGCGCTCGATGTCAGTGCTGATCGAATTCGAAAAGCCTGGATAAAAATTTAGTGAACGTGGTCTTCAATGTCTGATTCGCCCAATGAGATTCGTGACGAGTTGCCGAGTGATTTAAATGTCACGGCATTTGTTGGTCCGTATAAATTTCCTGATAACAGTCGCCGACGAATTCCGGGTTTGATCTATTTAGTTGTTGCCGCGCTGAGTTTTGTGCTGTGGGTTACACAGCGCGACAACGAATCAGCGCTTGTCAGCGACGGCTTTCTCGGCGCGGCCATAATGCTGGCACTCGTGGGTCTGTTTTCTCTTTCGTCTTCGTGGCGAATGACGGTTGATGAAAAACTTGCTTTAGTGCATGCAACTCGTGCAGTTGGTTTCGCGGTGGGTCACGCTTCGGCACAACAAGTTTGGCGCGGCTTTCGAAGTCGACCAACTTGGAGAGTGATGTGTTACAGCGCACAAGAACCGCCGTTGCAACGCGGACTAGTTTTGATTGATGCTGTTGACGCACGAATTGTCGAGTGTCTAGTCGAAGCAAATCCAGAGAGTTAGGCTGTAAAGATGTTTGATGGCAGATTTCGCCACCAGGTAGAGCGAGTTGTTCGGCCAGTGGGCGAGCAACTTCGAAAAACGAAAATCTCGCCTGATCATTTGACGTTGCTGGGTTTAGTCGTCGCTGTTGGTGCTGCCGTGGCGATTGGCTTTGGCGCACTACGCCTCGGGTTGTTATTGGTCGTACTTGCAGCGTTGCCCGATTTGCTGGATGGTGCATTAGCCAAAGCATCTAATCAAAGCAGCCAACGCGGAGCTTTTTTTGACTCGACAATCGATCGAGTAACCGATGCCGTGTTGCTTGGTGGTGTTGCTTGGTTCTTGGGTTATCAAAGAGGTGCGTTTGCCTCTGTTTTGGTTTTCGCTGTTATGGCAGTTTCGTCGCTGATTTCGTATCAGCGCGCAAAGGCTGAATCGCTCGGTTTAAACGCCAAGGGTGGCTTGATGGAGCGAGCAGAGAGAATAATTTTGCTTTGCGTAGGTCTGCTTTTTGACGCGCTTCTCTTTTGGGCGATGGTACTTATGCTCATTTTGGTCACGATGACGGCGGTGCAGAGATTCTTCAAAGTTTGGAATCAAGCGGCGGTTGCGCCGGCCACTGCTGATCGTGCCGCGTTGCGTCAGTCACGACGGGCATCTCGTCGAGCTCAACGCGATGATCGCCGTCTTAGGGTGGCACGGCGTCGTCGTGTGCAGTGACAAATAATTCAGAGACACAAACAAAAGCATCGCGCACTGACGCATTGATCATTTTTGGCTACAGGGTCGTAAGCCGAGTTACAAAAATTTTGCCGCCTACGGCTGTCGCAGTTGTGACTGCCATCGTTGTGCCGATCATTTGTGTTTTTCTGCGCAAACAGCGACCGATCGTCGCTCGCAACATGCGTAGAGTCAGCCCAGAGTTGCGGGGCTTTAAGTTGCGACGTGCAGTAAGTAAGTCATATCAAAGTTATGCGCGTTACTACATTGAAACTTTTCGACTTCCAAATCTGACAAAGAAAAACATTGATGCCAAAATATTGGTAACAGGTTTCGAACACATCGAGAACGCTCTCAATCTCGGCAAGGGTGTGATCTTGGCTTTGCCTCACTTGGGTGGGTGGGAGTGGTCTGGTAGGTGGTTGATTCATCAGGGGCACAATTTGAATGCCGTTGTTGAAAAACTCGATTCACCAGCTCTATTTAAAATGTTTGTCGATTTGCGCAAGAGTTACGGGGTCAATGTAATTCCACTCGATGACAAGGCGGGTGTTGCTGTGCAAGAAGCCTTGTCCAAAAATGAGATAGTCGCACTGTTGAGTGATCGCGACTTGCAGGGCAACGGAATTGAAGTCGAATTCTTCGGCGAGCGAACAACTGTGCCTGCTGGCCCGGCTTTCTTTGCGTTGCGCACCGGTGCGGCATTGTTGCCTCTAGGCACTTATTTTGCAAAGGGTCTTGATCAACACGAAACAATCGTTCGACCTGCCGTGGATATTCAGCGCACAGGATCGCTGCGCGATGACATGAGCAGAGTTGCCCAAGATTTAATTCGCGAATTTGAAATATTGATCAGGAAAAAACCAGAGCAATGGCACTTGTTTCAACCCAACTGGCCGAGTGACAAAATTGCCGATGTCAATTAACTGAACGCGTCGAATAATTGGCTGATGGCTTGTGCTTGACCGCCAGAAGTTGAAGACATAACGGCAATCGGTAGCACCCCTATTTGTGACCAACCATAAAGACGCTCGCGAACAGTGTCGACGTCGCCAGAAATAGTGCAGTCGTCTAACCATTCGTTGTCCATCGCCGAAATGATTTCGGTATTGCGCGATTCTTTGGCCGATTCTGACAAAATTTTTTCAAATGCATCAATTTGCTCGCCGTAACCACACGCACGCCAATAGTTTCTGTAGTTAGGCAAAGTGACATAGCCGACCAAGGTTTTGCGGTGAATTGCTCTTGCAGCCTCAACATCGTCGCTAATCACCGTCGGGATCATGTTGGCAAGAAACATATTGCTGCGCTTCGAGTCGGGGAGCAGTGCGATTTGCGTAGCAATGCTTTTGCGCGATGCATTAGCCCAAATGGCACCGTTTGAAATCTCGCTCGCCAAGTGCATCATTTTGTTGCGCAGCGCCGCCAAATAAATAGGCGGAAGATCGCCTGAAAAGCGTTCTTGAGCCTTCATGGTTGCAAGATAATTTTTGATGTCGGCTAAGGGTGTTGCGGTTGTAGCACCAAGGCGGTCGATGACTGGTCCGTGGCTAACACCTAATCCAAGAGCGAACCGTCCGTTTGAAACTTCATGGATGTGTGCTGCAGTGTTTGCCATTTCAATTGCGTGGCTGTAGTAAATCGGTTGGATCGATGTCCAAAACTTGATCTCATTTGTCGAGTGTGCCAATGAGACACAAAGACCCATTGTTGCACCCAGGCTTGGGCAAGCGATGCCAGCAAATTTCAATTCTTCGGCACGGCGGGCGAGTTCGAGTATCGCATGTCGTTTTTTTGCCGGTGCAACCATCGAAACTGCTGGTCGGAAGTTTTCGGCTGAATTCATGCATTTAAACTAGTCGCAATGGTCGTACCGTGTAAGCGGTGAACACTGTGAGTAGCGAATCAAGTTTTGGAACAAATTTTGTGCGCAAGAAGATGTTGCGCATCGGTTTGATATCCCCATACAGCTTGACTATTCCTGGCGGAGTGCAAGCACAAGTTTTGGGTTTGGCTCGTGAATTGCGAAAAATGGGGCATGAAGCGCGCGTTCTCGGACCTTGCGACGGACCACCGCCCGAACCATTCGTGACACCACTCGGCAATAGTTTGCCAACGGCCGCGAACGGTTCAATCGTGCCACTTGCGCCAGACCCATCAGCGGCGTTGCGCACGATTCGAGCGATCAACGATGAAGCATTCGACGTTTTGCATTTGCATGAACCGATTGCTCCCGGGCCAACGGTGACAGCACTGTTGTTGAGGTTGGCGCCGATGGTCGGCACGTTTCACGCAGCCGGTGATATTGCTTGGTACGGCAGGCTCAGCAAAGGAGTGAACTGGATCGCAGATTTTTTGGATGCGCGAGTTGCGGTTTCTCCGCAAGCCCGCGAACTTGCACATCGATATTTGGGCGGTGAATACGAAATTCTTTTTAACGGCATCGAAAGCGATCTCTATTCGCGCCCAAATGTTTTGCGGGGCGAAACGAAATCAATTTTCTTTTGTGGCAGATACGAGCCACGCAAAGGTCTGGCGGTTTTGCTCGAAGCATTTGAAAAAATTGCAGATGACGTAGAGCTTTGGGTTGCATCTGACGGCGAGGGTATCGAAGAACTAAAAGCAAAATATTCGCACGACAGCCGTATCTTGTGGCTTGGCCGAATTACTGATGCCGAAAAAATAGATCGCTTGGCGAAGTGCAGCGTGTTTTGTGCGCCAAGTTTGCATAGCGAATCTTTCGGCATTGTCGTTCTTGAGGCGATGGCCAGCGGTGCACCAGTGGTTGCGAGCTCTCTCGAGGGATATCGAAACGTTGCCACTCATGATGTCAATGGCTGGCTGATTGAGCCAGGTGATGTGCAAGGCCTGACTGAGAGTCTGGCCAAAATTATCGACGACAAACAGTTGGCCGAACGCTTGCGACAAAGTGGTCTCGAGAGAGCGAAAGAACTCTCAATGCGACGTCTGGCTGAAATCTATGTCGAGATTTATCACAAAGTCTTAGAGCGTGAGAGTTTCAATCCAGATCATCATCCGAAAAGTCGTGTGGTGCGAATGTTCTCAGATCGCGTTTTGCGCAAACCTCAGCGGTTATAGCCAAGCAGTAGAATAAGTTTCTACCCCCGTGAGAAAGCAAGAGGAATCATGTCGAATTTAGTTTGGCTTGTTGTAATCGTTGTTCTTGTCGGTTTTGTTGCATTGTCGTACAACTCTTTGGTGCAACGGCGAAATCAAGTTAAAAATGCATGGTCGCAGATTGATGTGCAATTAAAGCGAAGAATTGAACTCATTCCAAATCTCGTTGAGACGGTCAAGGGCTACGCCGACTTTGAGCAAAAGACTCTGCAACAAGTCATCGCTGCACGAAATGTGGCCATGGCAGCTCCGAGCACCGTTGCAGAGCAAGCCGGCGCTGACAACGCTCTTTCGGGTGCGTTGCGACAGTTGTTTGCACTCTCTGAGTCGTATCCAGACCTGAAAGCGAACGCAAGTTTTTTGAGTCTTCAAGAAGAACTCAGCAATACAGAAAGCCGCATTGCCTATGCTCGTCAGTTCTTTAACGATGCAGTTCTGACATACAACAACGCTGTGCATTCGTTTCCCAGTGTTATTTTCGCTTCGATTTTCAAGTTCAAAGAAAGCGAATTTTTTGAGGCGACCGACGCCGAAAAAGTTGCGCCGAAAGTGCAGTTCTAGACCTTCTAGTTTTTATGCACGACTTAATTTCTTCGAATAAACGACGATCAGTATTTTTGCTGTTGGGCTTTGTCGTGTTGACGGTTGCAGCCGGGGCTGCGGCTGGTCAGGTTTCGGGCAATCCGGTATTCGGTACTTCGATCGCACTCATCATTTCTGCGGTGATGGCGTTTACGTCATATTGGAAATCAGATTCGATTGCATTGCGTGTCAGTCGTGCCAAGCCAGCAGACGAGCAGGTTTATAAGCGACTGCACAATTTGGTTGAAGGCCTCTGCATCGCAGGCGGCTTGCCCAAGCCGCGGGTTTATGTCATTGACGACCCGGCACCGAATGCCTTTGCTACAGGTCGCAACCCGAAACATGCTGCTATTGCCGTGACGAGTGGGTTGCTTGAAAAACTTGATCGAGTTGAACTCGAAGGTGTTCTAGCGCACGAACTTTCGCACATCAAGAACTACGACATTTTGGTGTCGACATTGGCAGTGACACTCGTCGGTACGGTCGCCATCTTGACGGACCTGGCGATTCGCATGATGTGGTGGAACGGTGGGCGAGTTAGTCGCTCCTCAGATCGCCAGAACTCGAGCAACCCACTCGCTCTTGTTGGCTTTGCATTACTGATTATCGCCCCGATTATCGCTCGCATAATGCAAGCGAGTGTGAGTCGTCGTCGCGAAACTCTCGCAGACGTCTCGGCGTGTCAATTGACTCGCTACCCACCGGGTTTGATATCAGCTCTTGAAAAACTTCAGGCAGACAGCACAGTTACGCACTCAGCCAGTATGGCCACGGCCCATATGTGGATTGAGCAGCCGTTATCGGGGGTGAATGACGCAGGCAGGCTAGGTGGATTTCATAAACTGTTTAATACCCATCCACCGCTCTCGGAGCGAATAGCACTCTTAAGGGAGATGTAAAAATGCGTAGTCGTCAAAAACAAACACTTGTTGCATTGGTTGCCGCTGGCTTATTAGTTGCAAGTTGCAGTGGCTCGACTGAATCTTCAAGTTCAGAGAGTGTTGAATCAACGGTTGCAAGTGTGGAAGACACCACAACTACGACGACAATTCCAATCGTGAGGGCGCCATTGACGGGTGCGCAAGCGCCAGATGAAACAGTCATAGGTCGACCGGCGATGGTCGTAAAAATTGATAACCATCCAAAAGCGCGGCCGCAATGGGGTTTGAATCAGGCCGATATTGTCTTCGAAGAAAACGTTGAGCAGTTGACTCGTTTCGCCGCAGTCTTTCAATCACAAGGCAGCGACCCTGTTGGTCCGATTCGCAGTGGTCGGTTACAAGATATTGATCTGCTCGCATCTCTAAATGCTCCGTTGTTCGTCTGGAGTGGAGGTAACGCAAAAGTGACCTCTGAAATTAGAAAGTCCACGATGATCGATTTAAGTCATTCGGCAGCAAACGAGGCCGGAGGTTTTAGACGCGAGTCGAGTCGTGTTGCTCCGCATAACTTGGTCGCTGAGACCTCGAAATTATGGACACTCGCGCCAGCCGATGCCAAACCACCCGTGCCGCAGTTCGAATATCGTGCTGATGGTGAAACCGTGCCTGCAGGTTCGAAGCCAGCCGGAGCGGTAAAAATCACGATGGATGGTGTTGATGTGATGTGGGAGTGGAGCCCAGAGAACTTGACATTCATTCGTTCACAAGACGACAAACCGCACGTTGACATGGAAGATGTTCGAGTAAACGCGCCGAATGTCATCGTGATGTCAGTTGTCTACGGCAAGTCAGGTTCGAGTCCGGTTGCCAAGACGATTGGTAGTGGTGAAGTTTGGGTCTACACAGCAGGTGCTTTGATTCAAGGTTCGTGGGAGCGAACAGATCCGCTCAAGCCGTATGTGTTTAAAGACACAAAGGGTGCAGTCATCAAACTCACACCGGGTCGCACTTGGGTAGAGGTAATTCGGGCGAAATCAGCGGTTCATATTCCTGAGGGCATTGACACCGCCAGCGTTCCGTATCCGTAAAACTCAAAAGAGAACCCAAGATCGGGCTCGCTACGATAAGTCGTAGTAGTTGAAAGGTTTATTTATGGCCAAGCGTGAAAACGAAAATAAAGCTGTCTCTTCAACTGGGTCAATGATCGTCAAGCGTGGCCTGGCAGAAATGCTTAAGGGTGGCGTAATTATGGACGTCGTCAATCCTGAGCAAGCCAAGATTGCTGAAGATGCTGGTGCGTGTGCGGTTATGGCACTTGAACGTGTGCCTGCAGATATTCGTCGCGACGGTGGCGTAGCGCGAATGAGCGACCCCGAAATGATTTCAGGTATTCAGGCCGTTTGTTCAATACCAGTTATGGCCAAGGCACGCATCGGACATTTCGTCGAAGCGCAAGTGCTTGAATCGCTTGGTGTCGACTTTATTGACGAGAGCGAAGTTCTTACCCCGGCTGATGAAACTCATCACATAGACAAGTTGAAGTTCACTGCTCCGTTTGTTTGTGGTGCAACAAATCTCGGCGAGGCTTTGCGACGCATCAGTGAAGGCGCTGCGTTGATTCGCTCAAAAGGCGAAGCGGGCACGGGCAACATTGTTGAAGCAGTTCGCCACCTTCGTTCGATAATTGGTGACATTCGCAAGATCACCCAAGCAGACTCAGCCGAACTTTTTGATTGGGCCAAGAAATTGCAAGCACCGTTGCCGCTCGTGCAAGAAATCGCCGAGACTGGTTGGCTGCAGGTTCCATTGTTCTGCGCTGGCGGTATTGCGACGCCAAGCGACGCAGCTCTTGCAATGCAACTTGGAGCAGAAGCTGTTTTCGTTGGCTCGGGCATTTTCAAGAGCGATGACCCTGCGCCGCGAGCAAAAGCGATTGTCGAAGCAACTACTCACTTCCGTGATCCAGAGATCATTGCCAAGGTGAGTCGCAATCTGGGCGTGCCGATGACCGGCATAGGTATGGACAAGATTGAGCAGCGATATGCGGAGCGTGGCTGGTGAACGATTCGAGGCCTCCAGGTGGTTCGTGTATCACAAGCTAAGTCGACGAAAGTTGTCGGTGTATTAGCTCTCCAAGGTGCTTTTAGTAGTCATGCAAAGGTTCTTGACTCGATTGGTGTAGCGACGCAAGAAGTAAGAACCCCACAAGATTTGTCGTCTGTAGATGCGCTTGTTATGCCGGGAGGCGAGTCGACAACGATGTCGCAATTGCTCGAGTCTTCTGAACTATTTGAGCCGATTAAGAAACTCATAGGTGAAGGTCTGCCTGTTTTCGGCACCTGTGCCGGAATGATTCTGTTAGCGAGCAAGATAATTGACGGTCGTGATGATCAGGTTTCCTTTGGCGCAATTGATATCGAAGTTCAGCGCAATGCCTACGGACGGCAAATTGACAGCTTTGAAGCTGATATCAATGTCGAAAGTTTTGACAGCCCGTTTCATGCGGTTTTTATTCGAGCCCCGCGAATCGTTAAAGCCGATGGGTCAGTTGAGATTTTGGCTGAGTTCGGTGACGACATAGTTTTGGCCAAACAAAAGAATGTGTTGGTCGCTTCATTTCACCCCGAACTTTCGCCCGATAAGCGAATTCATGAGATGTTTGTAAAGGAGATATAAAAATGTCGGGTCACTCTAAATGGGCAACAATCAAGCACAAGAAAGCAGCGATCGATAAAGTTCGCGGCAAGACATTCGCAAAGTTGGCGCGATTGCTCGAAGTTGCTGCGCGCGAAGGTGGTGGTGATGTTGCTGCAAACGCTTCACTGCGCACGGTTGTAGCAAAAGCGAAGGCTGCATCGATGACCAACGACGCAATCGAGCGAGCGATCAAACGCGGCATGGGTGAAACCGACGGCAAAGCATACGAGTCGGTCACTTATGAGGCTTATGCACCTGGTGGTGTGGCGATGCTGATCGATATTTTGACTGACAATCGCAATCGCACTGCGGCAGATGTTCGCATCATTTTTTCGAAGCAAGGCGGCTCGATGGCCGCGCCTGGTTCTGTTGGTTGGCAGTTTTCTCGTAAGGGTGTAATTCTTGTGCCGAAGTCAGCAAGCGAAGAAGAGTTAATGACGATTGGTTTAGATCACGGATTAGAAGACATCACTGCAGAAGAAGAAATGTGGCATGTCACTTGCGACCCGAGCCAGGTTTATGAACTCAAAGCGGCACTCGAATCCGCAAAAATCTCAGTGAGCTCGGCGACTTCGACAATGCTCTCAGCTAATACAGTCACAATTAATGATCCCGACGAAGCGAAAGCGATATTAAAAATTATGAACGAACTCGATGACAATGATGACGTACAAGACGTCTACGCAAATTTTGATATCTCCGAATCACTGATGCAGGAAGTAGGTTAAATCGTGGCAACGCAAAAGCCTGTTGACGTCGGCGATCTTGCACCCGACTTCAATTTGCCGGGCACATCAAACAAGAATTATTCGCTGTCACAGTTTCGCGGACAAACTGTCGTGCTCGTGTTCTACCCAGGTGACAACACTTTGGTTTGCACCAAGCAACTGTGCGCATATAACAACGAGCTGAGTCAGTTCGCAAATGTGAACGCGCAAATCTTGGCGATTTCGGCGCAAGATATTGCCAGCCATGAGGCGTTCAGCGCTAAGCAAGGCTATAAATTTCCGCTTCTTTCCGATACTGACAAAACGGTTGCCGGTCTTTATTCAGTAGTTGGTCTTTTGGGTCTGCCGCGGAGAAGTGTTTTTGTGATCGATGCCGAAGGTGTCATTAAATATGCGCATCGCGCAGTGCTCGGAGTGACCTTTAGACCAGTAAGCGAACTAATCGAGGCAGTCGCCAAAGCGTAGATAGGCATCTACTAAGATGAACATATGTTCGCCCCCTGTGCAAGCATTGTTCTGGGCATTGATCCTGGTTTGACCCGTTGCGGTTATGCGGTTTTGCGTGTTTCCGGAAACACCGAAGTCTCGATGTCTGCACTCGGTGTGTTGCGAACAAGTCCTGAAAAAGACTTACCGAATCGTCTCGCTGAGATCGCCGGCGAGATTGAAGAGTTACTCGAAGAGTATCAACCATCTGCAGTAGCAGTCGAGCGTATATTTTTTCAATCGAATGTGCGCACGGCCATGAGTGTTGGACAAGTTAGCGGGTTGGTGTTGAGCGCTGCAGCCAGACGTGGGGTCGAAGTAGTTCAGTATTCGCCAAATCAAGTGAAACTTGCGATAACAGGTTGGGGTAGTGCCGACAAAGCGCAGGTTCAAAAAATGGTCAAACAACGACTGAAGTTAAATTCAATTCCGAAACCTGCAGATGCGGCAGATGCTGCAGCGATTGCGCTTTGTCACATTGCGTCGAGTCCATTATCCGCAAAGATTGCTCAGTCGACGATGGGTTCGACGTGATTGGTTCGTTGCGTGGGGTTGTTTTAGAGCGCACAAGCGACTCGACAGTTTTGCTTGAAGTCGGTGGTGTTGGCTATTTGGTTCATGTCACGCCGCGCACACTCGGTGAACTTGAGCCAACTTCCAAAGCTTTTTTGTACGTGCACCATCATGTGCGTGAAGATGCGCAAACGCTTTATGCATTTCTTGATCGCGACGAGCGCAAATGCTTCGAAGTATTAGTTGGCACACATGGTGTGGGGCCAACGATGGCGATGGCGGTCTTGGCAACCCATTCACCTCGCGCGTTGGTTGACATTGTCGCTGGTGCAGATATCGCCGCATTGACTCTTGTCTCTGGTGTTGGCAAGAAAACTGCAGAACGGTTGTTAATTGAACTTAAGAACCGTTTGCATTTGAATATTCTCGAACCATCAAATCAAGTTGGGGGTTCGTCAAGCGTCGGAGATGTGCGCGATGCGTTGGCTGGTCTGGGTTACTCGGCAGAAGAGATTCGAGATGTATTGCGTGAAATCAATGTTGGCACCGACCCAGAACTAATGTTGCGTGAAGCGTTGAACATGTTGGGGGCGCGTCGTGCGTGAAGAATTTACTGATCCTGCGATCACCACAGATCCGGCAGATCTTGACGACATTGGTTTGCGCCCCAAATCGCTCGACGATTTTGTTGGTCAGCGCGAACTCAAAGAACACCTTGGCATTGTTCTTGAGGCTGCTCGAAAGCGAGAACAATCTGCCGATCACATTTTGCTTGCAGGGCCGCCGGGTTTGGGTAAAACAACCATGGCGGGCATCGTTGCCAGTGAGATGTCGGCAAAAATCCACATCACTTCTGGTCCGGCCCTTGAACGAGCGGGTGACTTGGCGTCGATTCTCACCAAGCTTGATGTAAACGATGTCTTGTTTATCGATGAGATTCACCGGTTGTCACGCCAAGTTGAAGAGATTTTGTATCCCGCAATGGAAGATTTTCAGATCGACATCGTTGTCGGCAAAGGTCCATCGGCTTCGTCTATTCGACTAACTCTGCCAAAGTTCACATTGATTGGTGCCACGACTCGTACTGGCATGATCACTGGTCCGTTGCGAGATCGCTTCGGCCTGGTTGCGCGTCTCGACTTTTATGAAGTCGATGAGCTTGAGCAAATCGTCTTACGTACGGCACGAATTCTCAAAGTACCAATCGACAAGCATGGCGCAATCGAAATTGCGCGCAGGTCTAGAGGTACACCGCGAATTGCAAATCGTTTGTTGCGCCGTGTTCGTGATCACGCCGAAGTACGCGGCGATGGACAAGTTACAAAAGAGAGCGCACGACAGGCCCTATCAGTTTTTGGCGTTGACGAACTCGGACTCGACAAGGTTGATCGATCGATTTTGTCTGCACTATGTCGACAGTTTGCGGGCGGGCCAGTTGGCTTGTCGACGTTGGCAATCTCGGTTAGTGAACAGACAGAGACAATTGAAGATGTCTATGAGCCATTTTTGATTCAGCAGGGTTTGTTGGCTCGAACACCTCGGGGCAGAGTAGCGATGCCACTGGCATGGCAGCATCTTGGCCATACGCCACCTGAGACTGCTCCAGAATTATTTTAAAATAGTTCTTCTGTGCGAATTGAAGACTTTGATTACGAGCTGCCAACTGAGCTAATTGCCCAGACGCCAGTTGAGCCGCGAGATTCAGCGCGATTGTTGGTTGATCAAGGTTCGAGTCTTGCGCTGCATCGTCAAGTTAAAGATCTCGTTGAGTTCTGTCGACCCGGAGACGTTGTGGTTGTTAACGACACGAAGGTTATTCCGGCGCGACTGCGATTGGTGCGAGAGTCGGGTGGCGCAGCAGAGGTTTTGCTGCTCGAGCAAGATTCGGTAGCGCCTTCTAAATGGGAGGCGCTAATTCGCCCGGCAAAGCGTCTCAAGTTAGGTGAAACACTTTTTGCATCTGACAATTCTGAAGTTGTTCGCATTGGCGAACGCACCAAGGCTGGTGACACCTTCATTGTCGAGCTTGTCGGCCAAACCCGTGACGATGTCGAGGCACTGCTTAAAAAATTTGGCGAGATGCCTCTGCCTCCATATATCGAAACACGACTCGGGCAGGCAGACAGATATCAGACGGTTTACGCCAACCGACCTGCGTCTGCTGCTGCGCCAACAGCAGGGTTGCATTTCACGCCAAAACTATTGTCAGATTTGAAAAGCTCAGGTATAAAAATTCTTACTGTTGATTTGACAGTCGGCTTAGACACCTTTGCGCCGGTGACATCTGAAAACCCGTTAGATCATCCGATGCATAGCGAGCACTATCGCGTCACCGAAGAAACTCTCGAAGAGTGTGCTCGAGCCGAACGGGTTATTGCCGTTGGTACAACTGCTACTCGCGCACTCGAATCGGCTGCAACTAGCGGCGTTTTATCTGGTCGGACCAAGATGTTTATCTCTCGTGGGTATGAGTTCAAAGTTGTAGATCTGTTGTTGACCAATTTTCATATGCCACGCACAACTCTTTTGATGATGATCGAAGCATTTGTCGGCCCGCGTTGGCGTGATCTTTATTCGGTGGCGATTGCCGAGCGATATCGCATGCTTTCGTTTGGTGACGCCATGCTTTTGAATCGCCACCTGTAACGCCATCAATGTTTACAACTTGCAACTAGATACCGTGTAGTCGCATGTTCGCCGTCAAATTTCGTGAAACTGCGCGCGACCAATCGGCTCGCGCTGGCATCGCCACAACTCATAGAGGCGAATACGAAACACCCTGCTTTATGCCAGTGGGCACTCGTGGAGCGATTAGACATTTGAGTGCGCAAGATTACGAAGAACTTGGTGCGCGCATTGTGTTGGGTAACACCTACCACTTAATGCTTCGACCGGGCGCCCAAGTTGTCTCAGACTTGGGAGGCCTTGGCGCTTTTGCAGGCTGGAAAGGTCTGACTCTTACCGATTCGGGTGGCTTTCAAGTTTTTTCATTGAATCCAGATGTCGACGATGAAGGTGTTTCATTTAGGTCAACATATGACGGTTCAATACACAGATTCACTCCAGAATCTGCAGTGATTACCCAGCAACTTCTCGGCGCAGATATACAAATGGTTTTAGATGTCTGTGCTTCATTGCCTGCCACTGATGAAGTAATCAGGCTTGCGTTGAAGCGCACTTCGAATTGGGCAGAGCGAGCCAAGGCAACTCACACGCGACCTGACCAAAGTTTGTTTGGAATCGTACAAGGTGGCATTGACCCGGTGTTGCGTCAAGAGAGTGCAAAAATTACGGCGAATTTAGAATTTGATGGTTACGGAATTGGCGGCTTGTCAGTAGGCGAGACCCGTGAAGAAATGTTGGTTGCACTCTCTGCGGCGATTGAACATTTGCCGAAAGATCGTCCGCGATATTTGATGGGAGTTGGCGACCCAGCTTCATTGGTCGAAGCTGTCAATCTTGGTGTTGATCAATTTGACTGTGTGATGCAGACTCGAATTGGTCGCCATGGCACTGCACTCACCTCGGCGGGCAAACTAAATATCACCCGTGCCGAGTTTTCAACCAGTCAAGACCCGATAGATCTTCAATGTGCGTGTCCAGTTTGTAAGCGACACACGCGAGGTTATATTCGCCATCTATTTCAAGTCAACGAACCAACGGCAGCGCGACTGGTTTCGATTCATAACATCGCTTTCACTTTGAACTTAATGAAGCAAATGCGAGATGCAATCGCAATCGGTGAGTTCTCTAGTCTGCGAAAGTCATTATTGGCCGTGTGGGCAGACACTGCGAACGACAAGGCATAACCCCTAGACTTGCTTGCTATGTCTTTAACTATTAATTCGTTGTTTTCGACCATTTCACCAGGCCTCGTGGCCGCAGCGGCTGACGAACAAGCTTCAAATCCGATTCTCGGTTTTTTGCCTCTTGTTCTGATCTTCGCCGCAATGTATTTCTTGTTGTTGCGACCACAACGCAAGCGCCAGAAAGAAACTGCGAACTTGCAAAAGAGTATTGCTGAGGGCGACGAAGTGGTGCTGAACTCAGGCATTTATGGTTTCGTTTCTGCGGTCGAAGATGAATGGCTGTGGTTAGACATTGCCGATAAGGTCGAAATTCGCGTCGCCAAGGGTTCTATTGCTCGCAAAATTTCGGCGAATTCAAAGCCTGCCGAGTAACTCTCTGAGTTTTTGTAGACAGATTGCTCAAAAATAAATGAATAGACGCCGCCACATCGTTTCGCTGTCTCTACTGATCGCAGTCGTCCTATCTGGACTTGTCGCGAATCTAGTAGCCGGAAACACGCCGGCGCTCGGCCTCGACTTGCAAGGTGGTGCCTCTGTAACTCTGCAACCAGAAGGCGATTTTGATGCGACAGGTCTTGATGTCGCGGTTGAAATCATTCGAGCACGAGTCGACTCAATTGGCGTTGCTGAACCAGAAATTATTTTGCAAGGCAGCACTGTAGTTGTCAACCTGCCTGGCGTAAAAGATCAGCAACAGGCTCTCGACATAATCGGACGCACCGGTGAACTTCTGTTACGTCCTGTTTTGCAAACAGGCATCTTGAATCAAAACCCAGATACAAGTGTGCCGACGAGCGAAACGACGTTGCCGATAACTGAAACAACATTGCCCGAGTCAACTTCTGATTCAGTTGAAGATGGAGCAGGTTTAGTTTCGGGTGGTCCTGGTGCGTCAAAAGTAATTTCGACTGCTACAACTGTTGCTGCCAGCACGACGACAGTGGCCGAAACGGCGACGCCAGTGACTACCACTGAAACGCAAGAGGCCGACCCAGCGTCTGGTCTTGGTGATGATCCGAATGACCCGACACAGACCGTGTTGTTGCTCGATAAACAGGGTGTCGCTTATGTAGTTGGACCTGCGGGCGCATCGGGCAAAGTTTTCAAGAATGATGCGGTTGCAGATGTTCAATCGGGGCAGTGGGCTGTTGTCGTTGGTTTGCGAAGCGGACCAGATGGTGACCAATTATGGAACAGACTCGCCGCTGCATGTTTCAACAAGACTGCCGAATGCCCAACTGGGCAACTCGCAATGGTGCTTGATGGCACCGTTATCTCTGCGCCAACAGTAAACGAACCTGAGTTCACGGGCGGCACTGTGCAAATCACTGGTTCGTTCACGCCAGAAGAAGCACGTGATCTTGCCAAAATCCTCGAGTTCGGTGCAGTTCCTGTGCGCTTTGGTGTGTCACAAGCTCAGACAGTTTCGGCAACATTGGGCTCAGATTCGCTTCGCGCTGCTCTGATCTCCGGACTGGTTGGCATTTTGTTGGTTGCTTTGCTGTTGTTTGCCTATTACAGACTTATGGCTCTCTTTGTTCTTGCAGGTCTAAGCGTCTCAGTTGCGCTTTTGTGGAGCGTGATTTCTTTCTTGTCTCGCACCAATGGTCTTGCACTTTCGTTGTCGGGTATCGCCGGCATCATCGTTTCGATCGGCATAGCTGTTGACTCGTACATCGTGTTCTTTGAGCGAATTAAAGACGAGATTCGAGCTGGTAAGACTCTTAAAAATTCTGCATTGCGTAGTTTTGAGTCTGCATGGCGCACAATCGTCGCGGCCGATACGGTTTCTTTCATAGCCGCGATTGTGTTGTGGTATTTGACTGTCGGTTCGGTTCGCGGCTTTGCATTTTTCCTCGGTATTTCTGCGCTAACTGACATTCTTGTGACGTTCTTCTTTACGCGAAGCGCCGTTCTCCTTTATGCACGCTCAAAAGGCGCTCAAGGTCGCAAGATTCTTGGTATTCAAACAGTTAAGCCAGAGGTAATTTAATGAAAACTTTTTTCTCTGGTTTCGGTCGGCTCTATCGAGGCGAGACAACGTTCGACTTCATCGGTAAGCGTATTTTTGGCCTCACAGTCTCACTAGTAATTGTTCTCGCAGGGGCGGTTTCGCTTGTGTTTCAACGCCTTGAACTTGGCATTGACTTTCGCGGCGGCGTCGCATGGGAAGTGCCTGCTGGTTCTCTTACCGATCAGGATGCACGAAATGTTCTTGACGCCAACAATGTTGAGGCGTCAAATGCCAAGATTCAATTTTTGACAGGCAGTGAGTTGCAAGTGATGCGAGTGCAAGTCGGCGATCAACCCGAAGCAGTTCGTCTTGCTGTTCAGCAATCTTTTGCCGAGCTGGCCAAAGTTGAAGTCGAAGAGGTGAGCGTTGCTTCGGTTAGTTCGTCTTGGGGACGCAGCATCACCGAAAAAGCAGTTCGAGCCTTGATTGCATTTTTTGTCATTGTTTCGCTTTATATATCTTGGCGTCTCGAATGGAAGATGGCGATTGCAGCATTTGTTGCGATGGTCCACGACGTATTAATCAGTGTTGGTGTTTATTCTCTATTCGGTTTTGAAGTAACGCCGGCAACTGTTGTTGCATTCTTGACGATCTTGGGATACTCGCTATATGACACCGTGGTTGTCTTCGATCGAGTTCAAGAGAATGCCGAAAAGTTCGCCACGTCACGTCAATCGTTTGCCAACATCGCAAACATCTCGACCAATGAAGTGCTCGCACGGTCGCTGAACACGACGCTCTCATCGGCTCTGCCAGTAATTTCTTTGTTGGTTGTTGGCTCATTCATGCTCGGGGCGAAGAGTCTCGAAGAGTTCGCAGTCGCACTTTTGGTAGGCATGTTGGCAGGCACTTATTCGTCGATTTTTGTTGCAGTTCCGCTTTTAGATTTGCTCAAGCGTGACGAAACGAGATATCGGCCATACAAGGGCCAGATCGCAACAGGTAGTGCGCTGTCAGAACTCATGGGCGCAGGTGAGAATTCAAAAATGGTCGCTGCGTCTTCGGGCACGGCAAATCTGGCGACAGGCACGAGTCAATCTGCAACAAGCAACACCGAAAAGCGGGTTACTGCTGTATTGACGCACCCACCGCGACCTCGAAAAAAACGCCGTTAGCACTACGCTTTAGACATGGCCACCTCATCAAGGGTGCTGCCGTGGCGGCGCCAAAATACAACGATTGCCGAAGAGCTCTCGCCGTTGCTGACTGCCTATAAGTCGAGGCATCCAAAGGGTTCGGTTTCGCTGATTAATACGGCCTATGAAATGGCTCGATCGGCACATGCGAACCAAAATCGATCCAGCGGAGAACTGTACATAAATCATCCAATTGCTGTTGCCCGAATCGTCGCCGACATTGGTCTTGATGAAGTTTCAATAGTTGCAGCATTGCTGCATGATGCTGTCGAAGATACCGAAATAACAATTTCTGACGTTGAAAGTAATTTCGGCAGTGAGGTGTCGGCAATTGTCGACGGTGTCACAAAACTTGAACGTCTCCAGTTTGATTCAAAAGAAGCACAACAGGCTGCGACAATGCGCAAAATGTTGGTGGCAATGGCCCGCGATTTGCGTGTGCTGATGATCAAACTTGCAGATCGCTTGCACAACATGCGCACGATTGCCGCGGTGCCTCATGAGAAACAGCAGAGGGTTGCACAAGAAACTCTTGACATTTATGCACCACTTGCTCATCGGCTTGGCATGCAAGAGATCAAACAGCAGCTAGAAGATTTGGCCTTTGCGGCGTTATATCCAAAGCGATACGCCGAACTCGATCATCTTGTTGCAACTCGTGCCCCCGAGAGAAATGTCTACCTGGCAAAGACCATCGGTCAAGTTCAACAATGGCTAGATGAAGTGAAGATTAAAGCTGAACTTACGGCGCGCGGTAAACACCTGTGGAGCATCTACGAAAAGATGGTTCAAAAGGGTCGCGAATTCGACGACATCTACGACTTGCTGGCGATTCGAATTGTCGTTCAATCAGAAAAAGATTGCTACACGGTGCTGGGTGCGATTCACGGGCATTGGAAGCCAATCGTGGGTCGATTCAAAGATTACATCGCGATGCCGAAATTCAACTTGTATCAATCACTGCACACGACTGTCGTCGGGCCTGGCGGCAAACCGATCGAGGTTCAAATTCGTACCCAAGAAATGCATCAGCGAGCAGAGTGGGGTGTGGCTTCACACTGGGCCTACAAAGACACTGTTACCGAAGGTGATATTGACTGGCTGAATCGCATTATTGATTGGCAAGGCGAGGTGTCAGACCCAAGTCAATTCTTGGAGATTTTGAAAACAGATCTTGAGCAAGACGAACTGTTTGTTTTCACCCCCAAGGGCCGCGTAATTACATTGCCCGTTTTGTCGACGCCAGTTGACTTCGCATACGCGGTGCACACAGAGGTCGGACATAGTTGCATGGGTGCTCGCGTGAACGGTCGCTTGGTTCCACTCGATTACAAACTTGCATCGGGTGATACTTGCGAAATTCTTGTTTCTCAAGGCGAGACAAGCGAGCCGACCGAAGATTGGCTTGAGTTTGTTGTTTCGCCAAAGGCACGTAGCAAGATCAAACAATGGTTGACTCGTGAGCGTCATGAAGATCTCGTAGAAAATGGACGAGACGAACTTGTCGAGCGTCTTCGTCAAGCGGGTTTACCTGCACAGAAGATTTTGTCGTCGCAGGTCTTGCAAGACGAAGTTGCACTTCTCAGTTTTGAGAGCGTGAACGAGTTTTTTGCCGCAATCGGCGACCAGCGAGTTGATGCTGTAGCAACGGTCGAGCGAATGTCGAAACGTATGCGCGATGGTTTGCAGCCAGATCAACTATCGATGTCATCAGTTGGCGGCAAAATCACGAGTGTTAACCAAAAAAATGGTGTGCATATAGATGGCATGCCCGACGTACTTATTCGCCTCTCGAGGTGTTGCACGCCAGTCCCGCCCGATGAGTTGATGGGCTTTATGACTAAAGGTCGCGGCGTGACGGTGCATCGAGCCGACTGCGCAAATGCCGCAGCTCTTGCCGAAGACTCTGCGCGAGTAGTCGACGTTGAATGGTCGTCTGATGGTGCAAACACAGTGTTTATCGCGGCGGTTGAAGTTAAAGCATTGGATCGTTCACGATTGTTGCGAGATGTTGCCAATGCACTTTCGGACGAGCATGTGAACATTGTGGCGTGCACAACGCACACCGGCTCAGACAGAGTGGCGCGAATGCGATTTGAGTTTGAGTTCGCTGACCCCAGTCACTTGCAGTCAGTTTTGAGGGTGATTAAGCGCATTGACGGCGTTTACGATGCAAGTCGGGTGCTGCCGGGGGTTGAATCGGTCTCACTTGACTCAGAAGATATTGCGCACCCGTCGGCGTCTAGATGATGATTCGCTTAAGTCGCCAAAGCGTCTAGCCTTCACGCGTGCCTGAATTCAAGACTTCGCCTGGTACTCGCGACATATTGGCGCCTAATTCTGCGCGTTGGCGTGCTTTTCAAGAGGTTTTTGCTCGCACAGTCGAAGCCGCTGGTTATAGCTACATCATTCCACCAATGTTTGAAGACCTAGATGTCTTTTTGCGACTTGGTGAAGCAACCGAAGTGGTGACCAAAGAAATGTACGACTTTCACGACAAAGGAGGTCGCCATGTTGCTTTGCGACCCGAGCAGACAGCGAGTGTTTGTCGAGCTTTTGTCGAGCATCGTCCGACTACGCCGTGGAAAGTTTGGTATTCGGGTCCGAATTTTCGGTACGAAAAACCTCAACAGGGCAGGTATCGACAATTTGACCAAGTTGGTGTCGAGGCTCTTGGTGCCGATGACCCGTTGCTTGATGCCGAGGTAATCGCATTAGCGGCAAAATTTTACGCAGACCTGGGACTAAAAAAAGTACATCTATCTATCAACACGCTTGGCGACGAAGGTGACCGCGAGAAATATTCGCAACAGTTGTCTAGGTATCTAAGAGAAAACGAAAAAGGTCTTACCGCTGAAAGTCGCGCCACGTTAGAACGCAATCCACTGCGTGTACTCGATTCAAAGCGTGAGCCGGATCAAAAAGTAATCGAAGCAGCCCCCGTTATTCGAGATTCGATTAGCACAACGGCGAGTGCACATTTCGAAACTGTCTTACAGGCGCTAGATGCATTGAATATCAAGTACGAAATAAATAATCGTTTGGTGCGCGGGCTCGATTATTACCGGCGAACGACGTTTGAATTCACATCAACGGCACTCGAAGCCGCGCACACTGCAATCGGTGGTGGTGGACGCTATGACGGTCTGGTTGAAGCACTTGGTGGGCCAGCGACACCAGGCATCGGCTTTGCGTTGGGTCTAGATCGCACACTTCTTGCATGCGACGCCGAACAAGTTTTTGATGCGCCACAAACTGCGGTAGATGTCTTTATTGTCGACACAGTTGACGGTCGTCACGCGCACGAATTGTGTCATTTGTTGCGTAGCAACGGTTTTCGTGCAGACCGCGCCTATGACTTGCGAAGTATGAAGGCTCAAATGAAGTCGGCAGACCGAAGTGGTGCGAAAGTCGCACTAATAATTGGCACCGAAGAAGTAGAGAAATCGAGCATAATGTTACGGCCCATGGGCTCTGGCGAGCAGTACTCAATCGCTCGAAAAGATTTGCTCGGCGAAGTTCGCAAAGCATTAGAAACAAAATGAAAGCACAAATAAAATGAACCAAAAAGTAAACAGCACAGCACTTAGAACCCATCTGTGCGGAGACATGCGTGCTGAAAACATCGGCCAGACGGTGACTTTATGTGGTTGGGTTGGGCGACGACGAGAGCACGGCGAACATCTTGCGTTCTTAGACTTGCGCGATTTCAGCGGCATCGTTCAATGTGTGGTTGATAACTCGGTGGATGTCAGAAGCGAATGGGTGATCAGAGTTACTGGCACGGTGCAGGCACGCCCAGAAGGCACAGTCAACGAAAATATTCCAACTGGCAAGGTCGAGTTGGCAGATTGCACGATCGAGATTCTGAACAACGCCGAACCACCGCCGTTTCCGATTGATCAACGTGGTGACGATGTTGACGAAAATGTTCGGCTCAAATATCGCTATTTAGATATTCGCCGAGAGCGAATGCAAAAGAATTTGCGCTTGAGAGCATCAGTCAACTCGGCAATCCGCAAATCTATGGAGTCGCAGGGTTTTACTGAAATCGAGACACCACTGCTGATGCCGAGCACACCCGAAGGCGCCAGAGAATTTTTAGTACCGTCGCGCAATGAGCCCGGTTCGTTTTATGCCCTGCCGCAGTCGCCACAACTTTGGAAGCAATTGCTCATGGTCGCTGGCATGGATCGCTACTACCAAATTGCCAAGTGTCTGCGCGACGAAGACCTGCGTGCTGATCGTCAGTACGAATTCATGCAACTCGATGCAGAGATGAGTTTTGTCAATAAAGACGATGTGATGGCGATGATTTCAACTGCTGTAATAGCTGCAGCCAAGGCTGCAACAGGCGCCGAGCCGCCACCCATCGAGCGCATGACATGGCACGACGCGATGAATTACTACGGCATCGACAAACCCGATTTACGATTTGAAATGAAATTGGTCGAGATGACCAGCGTTTTTGCAAAGACCGAATTCAAAGCGTTTGCTTCGGCTGAGTCAATCAAAGCAATTTGTGTGCGCGCAGCCGACTATCCGCAGCAGGCTGCATCGGGTCGCAACAAGCTTGATGCGCTAACTGACAAAGCAAAGAAACTTGGTGCCAAAGGTCTTGTCTGGCTGAAAGTTACTGAGGGGCTAGTGCTTGATTCGCCAGTGGCGAAATTTCTTTCCGAGTCAGAGCAGGCTCAACTACTTTCTCTGACCAAGGCCGAAGTAGGCGACTTGATATTGATTGTTGCCGACACTTGGTCAACGACTTGCTCGGTTTTGGGCCAACTGCGCAATGATCTTGGTCGACCGCCGGTGCACGAAGGGCCATATAGATATGTATGGGTGGTTGACTTTCCGATGTTCGTTGGCATCAACCCGACTACAAAGATGCCGCAGCCTGGGCATCATCCTTTTTGCCACCCACATCACGAAGATGTTGATCGTCTTGAAAGTGACCCACTTTCAGTAAGAGCCTTGGCCTATGACTTGGTGTTGAACGGCTGGGAGTTGGGTTCTGGATCAATTCGAATTCATGAGCCAGATTTACAGCGCCGCGTGTTTAGACAACTCGGCATAAGCGACGAAGATGCCGACAATCGATTTGGTTTCTTTTTGCAACCATTTAAGTATGGTGCGCCGCCACACGGTGGATTCGCGTTCGGCATCGATCGACTCGTGGCGATCTTGGCGGGAGAAGACAACATTCGTGAGGTGATCGCATTTCCAAAAACGCAGTCGGGTTCTGATCCCATGACTAATGCGCCGACGACAGTGAACCCAAATCAACTCAACGAATTGGGCATCAGGCTGTTGCCACCTGCGGCAAAATGACAAGCGATTTGTTCAGCGCTGCGGCGGCTGAACGATTGAAATCTCAGGCTCCACTTGCGGCAAGGTTGCGCCCTCGAACACTTGACGAAGTTGTTGGTCAGCGTCACCTTGTTGCAAATAATTCTCCACTGCGATCACTGATCGAGGGTGACCGACTTTCATCGGTAATTTTTTGGGGACCACCAGGCACGGGCAAGACGACACTTGCCGAAGTCGTGGCCTTGACTACCAATCGTTACTTTGAACGGCTTTCAGCCGTCAGCGCCGGTGTGAAAGATGTTCGCGAGGTCATCGAGCGGGCGAGTGAACGACTTGGTCAGTTTGGTAGAGGCACGATCGTATTTATCGACGAGATACATCGTTTTTCCACATCGCAGCAAGACGCACTTTTGCCGTCGGTTGAGTCTGGGGTCATCACTCTGATCGGCGCAACGACGGAGAATCCGTATTTTGAAATCAATGCGCCACTACGAAGTCGATCGACATTGTTTCGCCTTGAGCCATTGCTCGTGAGCGACGTCAAAGAGTTGTTGCAGCGCGGTGTCGTGGCCGAATCGGTCACGGCCGACGAAGAAGCGCTAGATACATTGGCTCAACGTTGTGGCGGTGATGCCCGACAAGCGTTGACCGCACTCGAAGTTGCATGTGCGCTTTCACACGAGAATGATCGTCATGTCACGTTGAAACATGTCGATGCAGCATTGGGTGTAAGTGCGCTGCGCTATGGCAGAGACGATCACTACGACGTCGTCTCAGCATTTATCAAAAGTATTCGTGGTTCAAATCCGCAGGCTGGTTTGTTTTGGCTTGCGCGCATGCTTGAGTCGGGAGATGATGCGCGTTTTATAGCAAGACGGTTAGTTATTTTGGCGAGCGAAGATATCGGCATGGCTGACCCAAATGCGTTGGTGGTTGCAGTTGCGGCGGCGACTGCGCTTGAACACGTAGGTCTTCCAGAAGCACAACTCAATTTGGCTCAAGCGGTTGTTTATTTGGCCACAGCGCCAAAGAGCAATCGAGTCGCTCTTGGCATCTGGTCGGCGCGCGAAGATATTCAACGTGGCGTAAATAGTGAAGTGCCTGCGCACCTCAGAGATGGCCACTACGAAGGCGCGCGAGAATTTGGCCATGGTGTCGGCTATGTCTACCCTCATGACGACCCTCGGGGTTTTGTCGAGCAGCAATATATGCCTGAGTCAAAGCCAGGTTCTCCCCAAATACGCGGTGATTATTACCAACCCTCAAACCACGGCAGCGAGCGAGCAATCGCCGAAAAGATGAATAGCGTTGAGGCAGATATTCAAGCGCAAAACAAAGCGAGAAAAGATAAATGATTAAGCGAATTTTTTGGCTCGTATTAGGTGCGGTGCTTGCTGTGTTCGGCTTGAACTATTTCAAAAAGAAGGCAGCTGAAAATCCACAACAGTTTTCAACCGATGCCTTGATCGAAAGATTCATCGTAATTTTTGACTCGATTAAAGAAAGCGTCCAAAGTCTTTGGCAGGGTTACTCTGGCGGGCAAGCACTCAACGATGGCGAACTAGAGAAGATCTTTGCTAAACAGACTGACTTAAAATCTGAATTCGACGCAACAATTAGGCCGTCTGACATCTCGCTGAATTAAACCTGGCGCCCTGCGTAAGAGGGTGAATAGTAGGCTTGTTATTTATGGTGGCTGAAATTCGCACTGCAAACGAACTCAGAAAGGCTTTCACGGGCTTTTTCGAGCAGCGCGGCCATACAAAAGTTGAATCAGCAAGTTTGATACCTCATGATCCGACAATTTTGTTCACTGTGGCTGGCATGGTGCCCTTCAAGCCATATTTTGTCGGTGATGAAGTGGCACCGTATAAGCGAGCGGTGAGTGTTCAGAAGTGTGCTCGTGCCGGTGGCAAGCACAACGACTTGGATGACGTTGGACGAACCAAACGACACTGCGTATTTTTTGAAATGCTCGGCAATTTTAGTTTCGGTGATTACTTCAAAACTGACGCAATACCTTGGAGTTGGGAGTTAGTCACCGAAGTTTTCGGCTTTGACGGCGATCAACTTTGGATAACTGTCCACGAAAGCGACGATGAAGCAGAACAGATTTGGCACGATCAAGTAGGTGTGCCCATGAATCGCATTCAACGTCTTGGCGATGCCGATAATTTTTGGCAAATGGGTGAGACAGGTCCGTGTGGTCCGTGTTCTGAGATTCACATTGACCGGGGTCCTTCGTTCGGACCAGATGGTGGACCATTAAATGATCCGAAGGGTGATCGATTTTTAGAGTTCTGGAATCTCGTGTTCATGCAATTCAATCAAGACAAGGATGGCAGTCGTACTCCGTTGCCTAAACCGTCCATTGATACGGGTGCAGGTTTGGAGCGAATCTTGGCGCTGAAGCAAGGCAAAGATTCAATTTGGGAGACCGATGTCTTGTTTCCGTTGATCGAAAGAGCACAGTCAGCGACATCAGCAAAATACATAATCGGCGACTACGAAGACAAGCCGAGTTTTTCTTTGCGCGTGCTGGCCGAGCATGCTCGATCGGCGACGATGCTTGTCAACGACGGAGTCTTTCCAAGCAATGAAGGACGGGGATATGTCCTACGTCGAATATTCAGGCGCGCGGTGCGTCATGCATATTTGCTTGGCACCGACAAGTTGGTGATGCCTCAATTGGTTGAAACGGCAGTCGAAATAATGCAAGAAGCCCATCCGACTTTGAAGACGAACAAAGACTTCATTCTTGGTGTGTTGACAAAAGAAGAAGAAAGCTTCAGGCAGACTCTCAAAAATGGTCTGACTTTGTTAGAAAATGAGTTCTCGTCGATAAAAACGTCGAAGAAAAAATCAACTCTCAGCGGTAAGAGTGCCTTCGTATTGCACGACACATACGGGTTCCCGCTTGAACTTACCCAAGAGATTGCTGGTGAACGAAGCATCAATGTTGACATTGCAGAATTTGAAACCGAAATGGATGCGCAACGTACGCGTGCAAAAGCTGCGCGCAAGGGTGCAACAACTAACGACGATGTGCTCGATCAGTATCGTCAAGTGCTTGACGCCCACGGTCAAACCAAATTCGTGGGTTATGAATCTGACTCGTGTTCAGCCAAGGTGTTGTCAATCGTTGCATTGGATGATTCACAAGTTGAGGTCTTTCTTGATGTGACTCCGTTTTATGCCGAAAGCGGAGGCCAAGTTGGTGACCGCGGCACGATTCGCTGCTTGAGTGGCGAGATCAAGGTGTCAGACACGGTCTTTGCGTTGCCCGGCTTGCGTAAGCATGTTGGTGTTCTTTCTGGTGAGATAACTGTGGGTGCCGAAGTGACGGCGACTATCGATGTTGGTTTGCGTAATTCGACTCGCAAGAATCACACAGCAACTCACATTTTGCACTACGCATTGCGAAAAGTTTTGGGTGATCATGTGAAGCAGGCTGGTTCGCTGGTTTCAGCAGAGAGATTGCGGTTCGACTTCAGCCACTATGCGCCACTCTCAGCAATCGAAATAGAACAAATTGAAAGAATCGCCAACACTCAGGTCTTGACGAATTCTGATGTCAAAAACTATGAGACTTCGAAAGAGAAAGCGACGCAGGCGGGCGCAATCGCATTTTTTGGTGACAAATATGGCGATGTGGTTCGTGTTTTAGAAGCAGGGGACTCAATCGAGTTGTGCGGCGGCACTCACGCTTCGGCGACCGGCGATATTGGCTTGATCAAAATCGTTGAAGAGGGCTCAATCGGGTCTAATTTGCGTCGGATCGAGGCGGTCACTGGTCAAAATGCTGTTGACTATGTGATTTCGACTGCACGCACGATTCAGAAACTCAATGAATTGCTTGATACGAACTCTGCTGCGCTCGTCGAATCGATGACAAGAAAAATTGCCGAAGTTAAAGAGTTGAACGACGAAGTCAAATCTCTACGATCGGCGGCGGCTCGTGGTCGCGCAACTGAATTCATTAGCAAGAGCAAGAACGGTGTCGTTATCCAGCGAGTCGATGATCTTTCGCCCGGCGATCTAAGAGAGTTGGCGATAGCAATTCGAGCTAACAAAGAAATTAAGGCAGTGGTGCTGGGTGGTGTAACTCCGACTGGTGGTGTTGCATTGGTTGCAGCAACTGGGTCGGGTATCACGACGCCTGCAGGTGAACTGATTAGCCAGGCCGCGAAAATGGTTGGTGGTGGCGGCGGAGGCAAGGGTGACATTGCAACGGCGGGCGGTAAAAACGCGTCTGCTCTCGACGAGGCATTGCTCGTAGCGACGCAAGCATCCAGCAAAATTGTCTAGACCATCAATGCGTAGCCTCGGCATCGATCTTGGTACGCGAAGAATTGGGGTAGCGATGAGCGATAGCAGTGGTGTTATCGCCTCTCCGCTTACTGTGTTGACGCGATCTTCAACACATGCTCAAGATCACAAAAAAATTCAAGAATTGATCGACGAGCATGAAGTCGATTGTGTGGTTGTAGGTATGCCGCTCAGTATGTCTGGCAAAGTTGGCCCAGCCGCTAAAAGCGCACAAGACGAAATCAACGAAATGGAAACTGCACTTAGTGTGCCGGTCTATTCATACGATGAGCGGTTGACTTCAAAAACTGCGAATGAGTCGATGATGCAAGCAAACATGAAGGCCCAAGCAAGACGGCGAATAGTAGACAAGATTGCGGCTGCTGTAATGCTGCAAGGGTGGCTTGATCACGCAGATCGGAATCGCAAATGAAAGGTGATGACACCACAAAATGGCAAGAAGACCCGTGGGATGGTCCTGATGCTTGGGGTGGTAGTGAGTTCGAAGATGTAGTCGTTGAGCGTCGACCAGATTCGCGAGTGGTGTTTATAGCGCTTGCGGTTGTGATGACGGTTGTAGTTTCGCTGATGGTTGGCGGACTTTGGTATTTGCGTCAGTTGAACCCACCAGATTCGGTTGCAGGTGTAGTTCAAGCCGCGACCAACTTCACAGTAAACCCCGATGACACGGTTGCGAGTGTGAGTCGCAGACTTGAAGATGAGGGATTCATCGTCAATTCGCGGGTGTTTCAGTTTTATGTCTCCCAAAAAGGCGGTATCGACCTACAGCCTGGGTATTACTTGTTGACGCCGCGCAGCCACATTGGCAACATCATGAAAGTTTTGAACACAAGTCCATCAGCGACATTCACGAAAGTTACATTTCCTGAGGGCTTTACGGTCTCCAAAATGGCATCACGAATCGAAGAGAAAACCTCGCGAATCACAGCGCAAGATTTTTTGACTACGGCTAATAACCCAGCATTTTTGTCAAACTTTGGGCCGAGCGATCCAAGCCGATTAGATGACGCTGAATTTAGATTGGAAGGTCTGTTATTTCCTGACACTTATCAAGTATCTGGCGATGAGGGCTCGTCTGGCGTGATTGATCGGATGCTGCGTTTGATGGAGCGAGTGGGTATTCAAGAAGGTCTCGACCAAGCAAAAGAAAAAGTAGGCCGGTCACCATATGAAGTTTTGATTATCGCCTCACTGATTGAGCGTGAAGCGAAGCTAGAAGTTGACCGTGCAAAAATATCTAGAGTTATTTACAATCGCCTTGAGAGAGGCATGCCGTTGCAAATTGATGCAACGCTCTATTACAACGCTGATCCGAACGCCACGTTCAGTGAGTTAAAGGCGATCGAGAGTCCATACAACACTTACAAGTCAAAGGGTCTGCCACCGACACCAATCGCTAACCCAGGTAGGGCGGCGATTCGCGCGGCTCTCAATCCTGCTCCGAACCCACCACTTAGCGACCCGATTTGCAAAGACATTAAAAAAGCGGCCAACTGCGCCTACATCTTTTATGTTTTGAGTGACGACAAAGGCGGTCACACATTCGCAGCAACTATCGAGGATCATGAGAAAAATGTTGAAGCGGCACGCGCTGGCGGATTCTTGCCTTGACCAGCAAAAATCCTGATTCGGCCACACGATTAGCGGCGGTAATTGGTGACCCTGTAGCGCAAAGTTTGTCGCCGATAATTCATAACGCAGTATTTGAATCCCTGAAAGTTAATTGGCTTTATCTTGCATTTCTAGTTGAGGCTGGCAAAGTCAAAGATGCGCTTGATGCCATGGCTGTTTTTGGTATCGCTGGTTTCTCAGTGACGATGCCGCACAAGAACGAAGTCGCAAGACTCGTGCGAGAAATTGGTGAAATCGATGAAATAGTCAGGGTGACCAATTCGGCGAACACGGTCATGTTGCGGCAAGATGGCTCAATTTTCGCAACGAACACAGATGGTCAAGGGGCTTGCAACGCAATTGAGGCAAACAGTTCTCAGAAAATTGCCAAGAGTCAAGTAGTTGTTTTAGGTGCTGGTGGCACAGCGAGCGCAGTTGTTTATTCGCTGATCAAAAATGGCGCGGCCGAAGTTGTGATCGCTAATCGCACGCCGGCAAATGCAGAAAAAATCGCGCAAAACTATGAGAACTGTCGTGTCAGCTCAAATCTTGATCGAGATGTAGCGAAGGCTGAGATAATTATCAATACGACGCCAGTCGGGTTTAATCCGAGTGGTGAGCAAAATAGCAAAAGTGTTATTGCGCCGATCGATGTGACTCTGATCAATGCGACACACACTGTTCTCGATGCGGTATACCGCCCTTTGGAAACTGGTTTGCTGGGGGCTGCAAAAAAAGTGGGAGCACAAACAATAGATGGTCTTGAGATGTTGGTGCATCAAGCATCTTTGCAACAAGAGGTTTGGTTGGGTACACGCGGCGATACCGATTTGATGCGTCGTGCGGCTTTAGATCGCCAATAGATTCGTTGCTGTAACAGCGTTCTATATTTAATGCCCCTTCGCTAACTGTGCCTCAGAGGTAGCCTGATATTCATGCTTCGATACCTCACAGCGGGCGAGAGTCATGGCCAAGCCCTAGTTGTGATTGTTGAGGGTCTGCCATCCGGATTAGAAGTGACCTCGCAAGATATCAATGCTGAATTGGCCCGACGCCGCTTGGGTTTTGGGCGTGGACCACGACAAAAATTTGAACAGGACGAGATCGTGTTGATCGGCGGCATTCGTCACGGTCGCACGCTTGGCTCGCCAGTTGCGATCGAAATCAAAAATAGCGAGTGGTTTCGCAGCGACGTGTGGCACGAAGAGATGTCTCCCGAGCCCGGCAAAACCAAGAAACCGTTAACTCAGCCGCGTCCTGGTCATGCCGATTTGACAGGCATGCAGAAGTACGGCTTTGACGATGCTCGCGATGTGCTCGAACGCGCAAGTGCGCGTGAGACAGCCGCGCGGGTTGCAGCCGGTGCACTGGCGAAACTATTGCTTAAACAAATAAACGTTTCTGTTTTTTCACACGTTCTGCAATTGGGTTCGGCGCGAAGTGAAAATTTGGTGCGTCCGCAGATTTACGATCTTGACCAAATTGACGAGTCTCCAGTGCGATGTTTTAATCCTGAAGCCGAAGCAAAAATGATTGCCGAAATTGAGAGTGCTGCCAAAGATGGTGACAGTTTGGGTGGCATTGTTGAAGTGCTTGCCTATGGCATGCCCGTGGGGCTGGGTAGTTATGTTCATTGGGATCGAAAACTAGATGGATTATTAGCCCAAGCGATTATGAGCATTCAGGCTGTCAAGGGTGTCGAAATCGGTGATGGCTTTGAAGTTGCGACGCGACGCGGTAGCAATGCACACGATGCAATCATTTGGGACGAATCTGCAAACAGATATTCGCGTGAAACCAGTTTGGCGGGCGGCACCGAAGGCGGCATGTCGACAGGTGAAATGCTCGTGGTGCGTGCGGCGATGAAGCCACTGGCGACGTTGAATCGTCCAACATTGAAAACTGTAGACACCGTGACGAAGCAAGAAACAGTGAGTTTCAAAGAGCGAACCGATGTCACTGCGGTGCCTGCGATGGGTATTGTGGCCGAAACGATGGTCGCTTTAGTTTTGGCTCAAGAGGCTCAGCGCAATTTCGGCGGCGACAGTGTTGAAGATTTCGTGCGCAATGCCGAGAGTTTTGCAAAGAGAATAAGTTGAATTTGATCGTACTTGTGGGGTTAATGGGTTCTGGCAAGACGACTGTTGGACGAGAACTTGCCAAAAAATTGAATCTCAGTTTTGCCGATTCTGATGAGTTGATTGAGAAACGTGCCAAGCTCTCGGTGCGCGAGATTTTTAAAGAAAAAGGCGAGCCCGAGTTTCGTCGGCTAGAAACTGAAGCACTGATCGAAGCCTGCGCAAAAGATGAACCGATGGTTTTGGCTGTCGCAGGTGGAGCCGTCGTGTCTGAGAAGAATCGAGAGTTGCTTGCCGAACGCGCACGCTGTGTTGTTTGGCTAGATGCTCCAACGTCAACGTTGGTTGGCCGAACAGGGCGAGCCAAACACCGCCCACTTTTAGACGGTGACCCAGTCGGAACCCTAAACCGAATGCGATCTGACCGCGAGAGTTTTTATCAGCAGATTGCCACACATAAAGTTGCAACGCAGTCGTTGAGCATCAACCAAGTTGTTGAAAAAGTGATTGAGCAGTGCGGTCTGTCTGCCATGTCAGGAGAACACAAGTGACGAATCACAGAGTCGACGTCGCGCTAGGTGATCGCTCTTATTCGGTTTTGGTTGGTCATGGCGTGATAAACCAACTTGAAGAGTTGTTGCCAAAGTCTGCCAAGCGGGCAGTGGTGATTACGCAGAACAATATTGTGCTTCAACCTGAATTAAAAATTCCAAGTACAACAGTGGTGATCGGCGACGGTGAAGAACACAAAAATTTGCAGACAATTGAGATGCTCTCACAAAAATTTGCTGAATTTGGCCTAACGAGAAACGATGTTGTAGTCGGAGTCGGCGGCGGCATGGTCACTGATATCGCAGGTTTTGCCGCAGCGAGTTGGCACCGCGGTACACCGGTGGTGCACGTAGCGACCTCGTTAGTTGGCATGGTCGACGCAGCGATCGGCGGAAAAACTGGTGTCAACATTGCACAAGGAAAGAATTTGGTTGGTGCTTTTTGGCAACCAAGTGGGGTGCTCTGCGATCTTGATGCGCTCAAGACTTTGCCACAACGTGAAATGCGCTGTGGGTTGGGTGAAGTTGCCAAGTACCACTTTCTAACGGGCGATGATCTTCTCGCTCTCGAAATGCCTGAGCGAATTGCGAGATGTGTTGAGATAAAAGCAAAAATTGTTGCAGCCGACGAGCGCGAGAGTGGAAGTCGCGCACTTCTCAACTATGGCCATACATTGGCGCACGCTTTAGAGCGATCGAGCAATTTTTCGCTGGCTCATGGTGAGGCAGTCGCCGTCGGAATGATCTTTGCTGCTCATGTTGCGCACGCGATGCAACGAATAGACAAAGCGCGAGTTGATGAGCACTATCGAGTGATCGGTGAAACATACGGGCTGAAAGTTAAGCCAGATAAAAAAATTGACCGTCATGCGCTAATTGATTTGATGAAGCATGATAAAAAAGCGATCTCGGGGTTGACGTTTGTATTGGACGGACCATCGGGCATCGAAGTTGTTGCTGGTGTTACTGAAGCCCATTTATCTCAAGCTTTTGACGCAATGGAACTGAACGAGAAGTAATCTTTAAGTCATGGCCAAGACAAACATGCAGTCAAACTTGCAAACAGTTCTGGTGCTTAGCGGACCAAATTTGAACCTCTTGGGCCAACGTCAGCCAGAAATCTATGGCACTGATTCTCTTCAAGACCATATGCGTCGAGTCGGAGAGACAGCGGCACAGTTGGGTCTGCAGATTGAGACAGTCAGCGCCCAAGGTGTCGCTGAAATAGTTGAGGCGATTCACTCGGCACGCGGCAGATGCGCGGCAATCATTATTAATCCGGGGGCGTTGACGCACTTCGCGTGGAGTTTGCACGATGCCCTGGCAAGTTTTGCGGGACCGATTGTCGAAGTGCACCTCTCGAACCCGGCTACTCGTGAATCATGGCGTCACGAGAGTGTCGTTGCGCCAGTTGCATCTGGTTCAATTGCTGGCTTTGGGGCAGACTCTTACGTATTTGCCGTTCATGCTGTCGCAACATTGTTAGCAAGAAAGAAATAGCTTTGTGAACATCGCATCACTTGACGCTGCCAAGAAATTGTCACCACTCGTTGTAAACGGCCGTGACAAATTGGTTCGTGCAGAGATGCAACGCGTGGGCGCAAGCATCGATAGTGCGCTGCTAGTCGTCGATCTCAACAACATTCGTTGGCTGACCGGATTTACCGGTTCTGCTGGCACATTAATACTGCGACCCGATGACATGGTTCTGGTGGTTGATGGTCGTTATGGAGATCAGGCTCGCGAACAGATTAAAAACTCTGGCGCTAATTGTGAAGTTATTGAAGGGCGAAGTGCTGTTGCGCTGCGCGAGGCTCTGGCCAATGCAACAAAGTTGATCAAGGTCGCTCACTTTGATTCTGCTGAATTGACGGTCAGCCAACTAGAAAATATGACCGACCAACTTTCGAGTGAATTACGCAAAATTGCACCGATCGTGCCCAAATTGCGACGCCGAAAAACCGAACCCGAAATTGAGCGAATGCAACTCGCGGCTTTGGCTACTGACTTTGCGATGGCTGAGGTCGTGCCCATGCTCTCGCAAGGTTTAACTGAGCGAGATATTCGTGACGAACTCGACTATCGAATGCGTCGACATGGTGCTGAATTCACTAGCTACGACACGATCGTGGCGAGCGGTCCCAACGCTGCGCGCCCGCATCATCGACCAGTTAGTCGGCGAATCGAAACTGGAGACAGTGTTGTCATCGACGTCGGTGGTCTCGTTGATGGCTATCACTCTGACATGACGCGAACATTTCTCATCGGCGATGTTGATCCGGTTTTAAGTGAGATGCACGAAGTAGTTAGTCAGTCGCAATTACTCGGTCTTGCCGCGGTGAGGGCTGGTGTTTTGGCCCAAGATGTAGATAAGACTTGTCGTGATTACATCGCCGAGGCTGGTTTCGCATCTGAATTCACACACAGCACGGGCCATGGCGTGGGTTTGCAAATTCATGAGATGCCTTGGGTTCGAACTGGCTTTGCAGAACCGTTAGAAGTTGGTGAAGTAGTAACCGTTGAACCTGGCGTCTATCGTGAAGGGCTCGGTGGCGTGCGAATTGAAGACTTAGTCGTCGTTACGCAGTCAGGCTGCCGAGTACTTACATCAAGCAAAAAGGATCGACAGTGCCTGCAATTACAACCAACGACCTAAAGAACGGCATCACACTCGAAATCGATAATGGTCTTTTCACTGTTGTCGACTTTCAGCACGTAAAGCCCGGCAAGGGCGGCGCGTTTGTGCGCACGAAGCTTCGAAATTTGCGAACGGGCAATATTCTTGAGCGAACTTTCAACGCTGGTGTTCGAGTCGAACAAGCGATTCTCGACCGTGCAGATATGCAGTTTTTATACAAAGAGGGTGATGATTTTGTGTTCATGGATACTGAGTCATATGAACAGATCAATATTTCGCCACGAGCATTAGGTGACGCATCCGACTTTCTGGTTGAAGGCGCCAAGGCGATCATCGCTCAATACAAAGATGAGATAGTCAGCGTTGAAATTGCCGTGACGGTCGAACTCAATATTGCCGAAACCGAGCCTGGTATTCAGGGTGATCGCGTTTCGGGTGCACGAAAGCCCGCAACTCTCGAAACAGGCAAAGTGATTCAGGTGCCTTTGTTCGTCAATATTGGTGATCGGGTCAAAGTCGATACGCGCTCAGGCGAATACATAACGAGAGTTTGATGTCTTCACCCCGTAAGGCCAAAGTCGGGGACGACGAACGAAGTACGGCTCGTGAACGTGCAGTTCACTTTCTTTATGAAGCAGAGTCACGCAACATCAAAGTTGAAGAAGTCATAAATGCTCAAATACTCGGTGTCGACGATTTAGTGATATTGCTGGCAAAGGGCACAGAATCTAAGCGGCAAGAGACCGACGAACTGATATCAGAATTTTCTCATACTTGGACGATTCAACGAATACCAGCAGTTGATCGCAACATTCTGCGACTTGCGATTTATGAATTACTAGAAAGACATGACGTGCCAGTCGCTGTCGTGATCAACGAGGCAGTCGAACTTGCCAAGAGATTTTCGACAGAAGAATCTAGTAAATATGTGAACGGTGTTCTTTCGGCTATTGCTAAACAGGTGCGCATCTAAGGGTTGAAAAGGTTGGGGATACGAAAAAGTTTTTAAGCAACCTCCGGCTACGTGCCTCGCAGATTACGGTTTGGCAAACTGCGACGGGTTCGGCGATTGCTCTGCTTTTCGTCTATTTGGCAGCGATAAGCGTTGAGCTGCATCGGGGTCTAAACACCTCGGCTTACGACTTCGGACTCTACGACCAAGGAATTTGGCTCTTGTCAAGATTTGAAAGCCCGTTTGTGACTTTGATGGGACGAAATTTGTTTGGCGATCATACGAGCTTCATTTTGATCTTGTTGGTGCCTTTCTACTGGCTTGTTGGTTCAAGTTCGTTTCTGTTCATTGTTCAATCAATTGCGATTGCGGCCGGAGCGGTACCTGTTTTTCTTTATACGCGCAGGCGACTCGAAAGTGAAATCGCGGCGAGCGTTTTTGCACTCGTCTATTTAATTCATCCTGCGACTGTTTGGATTGGCATCGAGAACTTTCATCCAGACTCGTTTTTGGGTTTGTTTATAGGCGTTGCTCTTTATGCCGCACTCGAGAAGCGATGGCGGTTGCTGTTCGTTGCGCTCGTGCTGAGTCTTAGCGTCAAAGAAGATGTTGCCTTAGTGATAATTCCACTCGGCATCTGGCTCGCATTTAGAAAGAGTCGAAAAGTTGGCTTAACAACAGCAGGGGTATCGCTGTGGTACATGATCGTGGCAATATTTGGAATTCAAAAAGGAATCAACGGCGTTCCGTTCAGAAATAGTTGGCGAATTCCGTTTGGCGGCGTAGGAGGTTTGCTGAAGACATCGCTTTCTGAGCCCACAAAACTTGTAGCGCATCTATTGTCCGAATCGAGGCCGTTTTATTTGTTACAGATGATGTTGCCTTTCGCGTTTATATTTTTCGCGTTTCCTGAAGTGGCGGCGATATCGATTTTCGTTTTTGGCTTAAACATTTTGAGCACTTTTTGGTATCAATTTCACGTCGAATATCATTATTCATTCATCGTTGTGCCCGTACTTGTATTCGGCACGGTTTATGCAATTGGTCGCCTCCCACAAAAGTTTCGTCGGTGGTTGGTTGGAGCTTGTTTGGTTTCAAGCCTTTTTTCGGCGTTCATGTGGTCACCATTGCCAGGTGCTCGTACCGAACTCAAATACAACGGAAGTAATCATCCAATGGTGATTGCTGCACAAGAGGCACTTAGCAAGGTGCCAGAGTCGGCGATCGTAAGTGCTTACCACCCCTTGACTGCTCAGTTGGCGCGACGCGAGAGAATTTATGCGTTTCCTGTGCCGTTCAAGCGGGCGCTCTATGGTCTTGATGCTTTCGCGGCCGGTGACGTTTTGCCATTTGTTGATGAGATCGAGTTTGTAGTTTTACCCACAAATATGGATGATCAGATGCGGGAGGTTTGGTCGTCGGTGGCGTCCGATTTTGAAATCGCCTATGCCAATTCTTGGTGGGTGGTGTTTCAGCGAAAAGCGAAATGACGACTGCTCGCGTCAGTGCTGCTATATTGACAAACGAAGTTTAGAAAACAATTCACCGTCAAATGAGTCCTGTGAGGCTCGAACGGAGGAGCAATAGTGAGCAAGTCTGTGAGTTCTAGTCCGTCGCGTGAGGCGATGACTGCGGCCGATGTGCGCCGCGCGATTGTGCGAATCGCCCATGAGATTGTCGAACGAAACCATGGTGTTGATGGTTTGGCGATAGTTGGATTGCAGCGGGGTGGTACCTGGATCGCTGAAGAAATCGCCGCGCAGATAAACAACATTGAAAAAGAAGTCAAGGTGCCAGTCGGCGCCCTCGATGTCAGCCTGCACCGTGACGACATAGGAATGCGACCAGTTTCGCTTGGTGCAATTAGCAATATTCCGTTTGATTTGTCGGGTGCGACAGTAGTTGTCGTCGATGATGTTCTTTATACGGGCCGCACTGTAAGAGCTGCGATGGAAGGCTTAAACAATTACGGTCGACCACGTGCGGTTCAGCTCGCAGTTTTAGTTGACCGAGGACATCGCGAATTGCCAATACGCCCAGACTTTGTCGGCAAAAACTTGCCAACGCATCGAGGCGATGAAGTTTCGGCAACGCATGATGGTGTGTTTGTTACGCCAAACCCGGAGGGCAAGCCATGAAACACTTGCGATCAATCGACGAACTTGGCCTTGACGG